>VFQP010003770.1_pt1 | contig 14960 bp, 11 predicted proteins | sample 3512351 | NCBI WGS metagenome assembly VFQP01 (sample SAMN10412372, study PRJNA504923) | tailings metagenome | isolation source: Relicate 1 Philex TSF1 revegetated site | place: Philippines: Tuba, Benguet | collected 2017-08-29 | reverse complement strand
TCCTTCACCCTACTGTTCCTGGCCTTTGTCTTCGGCTCGATCGGCATTGGAGCGGATCAGACCTTCAATCTCGCGTACTTGCAGATTTGGGGCACCATGAAGGAGGACATCCTTCCGGCGGTTCCTCTGTTCATCTTCATGGGCTACATGACCGAGCAGGCCGGTCTCATGGAGCGCCTGTTCATAGCGTTGCGTCATCTGCTGGCACCCGTGCGCGGCTCGCTCTATCTCGCCGTGATCCTCACCGCGACGATCTTCGCCATGGCGACCGGTATTGTCGGCGCAGCAGTTACGGTACTCGGCATCATGGCCGGACCGATCATGATCAAGGCTGGGTATGACGCACGGCTCTCGGCCGGCGCCATCGCAGCAGGCGGCACCCTTGGCATTCTCATTCCACCGAGTGTGATGCTCGTGGTCATGGGGCCGACCATGGGCATTCCCGTCAACATGCTGTATTCGGCCGCCATGGGCCCCGGCTTCCTGCTTGCCGGTGCGTATATCGTCTATTGCATGGTGCGCAGCTTCTGGAACCCCGCGCTCGGGCCGCCGGTGCCACAGGAAGAGCGCATCCACGACTTCCGGCTCGTCCTCAAGGAGGTTCTGCTGGGTGTCATACCGCTTGCGGCACTCATCGGGTTTACGCTCGGAACGATCCTCATGGGCCTCGCGACGCCGACGGAAGCAGCCTCGTGCGGTGCTTTCGGCGCGACGCTTCTTGCGCTGCTCTACGGGCGGCTTACCGGGACCGCGCTGTTCAACGCGTCGCTGAATACGATGGTGACGTCGAGCATGGTGCTGTTGCTCGCGGTGTCTTCCAACGTCTTCGGTGCGGTGTTCACCCAGCTCGGCACGGCGAGCGTCATCACAAACACGTTGGTGCAATTACCGATCGCGGACATCTGGAAGCTGTCGCTGATCATGTTGCTGATCTTCGTGCTCGGCTGGCCATTCGAGTGGCCGGCCGTGGTGTTGGTGTTCCTCCCGATCTTCCTTCCTGTCGTGGAGAAGCTCCAGCTCGGCATGACCAAGTTCGAGATGCTCGTATGGTTCGGCGCGCTGGTGGCGGTCAATCTCCAGACAGCGTTCTTGAGCCCACCAGTCGCGATGTCCGCCTACTATCTGAGGAATGTCGTCCCGCAGTGGAGCCTTGCGACGATCTACCGAGGTATGGCCGACTACATGGTCATTCAGATCATTGTTCTGGTCGCCATCATCATGTTCCCGAGCATAGCGCTCTGGCTGCCGCTGGCGCTGCGGTGAGCGAAGACAACGGGAGGATGAGATGACCGGGGCGCTGACCGTGACGCATGGCTATGCCGATGTCGGAGATGCCGTACTCCACTACGTGACGGCGGGCAGCGGGCCGCCTGTTGTATTGATCCACGGCTGGCCGATGACGTGGTGGTCGTGGCGCGGGGTGATCCCGCTGCTCGCCCGCCATTACACCGTGATCGCGCCCGACATGCGTGGTCTCGGAGATTCGTCTCGCCCGCACTCCGGCTACGATAAGAAGACGGTCGCCGCGGACATTTGGCGCCTGGTCCACGACAAGCTCGGCCACCGCCAGTTTTATCTCGCCGGTCACGACTGGGGCGGCCCAACTGCTTTCGCGTTGGCAACCGCCCACCGCGCGGCCGTTCGCCGCCTGGCGATCATCGATGTCGTTATTCCAGGTGACGGCGGTGACTTCAGCCAGGGCGGCCGGCGCTGGCACCACCAATTCCACAACACGCCGGACCTGCCGGAAGCACTGGTGCAAGGCCGCGAGGACATCTATCTCGGCTGGTTCTATCGCACCTTTGCGTTCCGGCCGGATGCAACCGGGCCGGACGACGTGGCGGAATATCTGCGCACCTACCGCCAGCCGGGAGCGATGCGGGCGAGCTTCGAATTCTACCGTGCTCTCGAACGCGATGCCGCGGACAACGCGGCCGAGATCGCGGCAAACGGCCCGCTCGCGATGCCAGTGCTCGCGATCGGCGGCGGCGTGGGCTACCCGCATTCGCGCGGCCGCGGCACCGAGCCCGAACAATCACTACGGCGGGTCGCAACAAACGTGCGCGGCCTCGTCATCCCCGACTGCGGCCACCAGGTTCCCGAGGAGCAGCCCGAAATTCTCGCCGACGCGCTCGAGCGCTTCTTCGCGGAGGACAAGTCCTAAGGTTCCCTGCTCGACGATGATGAGCACTGACTTCGTGCGCCGCAGCGAGCCTGCCGAACTTCACCAGGTCGAGACCGATGCTCGCCGATATTTCCTGCCGATCATACGACCTTGTCGTTGTTCCGCCCGTGCGGCCGACGAATAGGAAATGCCCCGACTTGTGCCAGTCCCTCGCAGATACTCTTCGACGGTCTGACGAGGCTGATCAGCTTTGGCGCATGGTTGCGCGATCCATCGAGAAACCACTTGGGGCAAAGTCATCGACTTGGAACGCGACTACGTCACACTTACTAGCCGACGATCCTCGCCCGGAGGCGCAGCCGCTGCTGCACTAGCCTCGAGTTCTCGGTAATGCACGCGTCGTCGGGCCAGGCCGGCGCGGCGATGGTCAAGCGGTCATTCGACGCACGATCTGAAACCCTAGATCGACAATGCGCTCGTCGGTCGCCTCGCCGTTGCCGCGGCGCAGGACAAGCCGTGCAGCTTCTTCACCAATAGCGAAACCTGGAACGCGGACGGTGGTCAGAGCGAGACCGTTCTCACCAGCCATTTCGAAGTCACCGAATCCGGCAATGGCAATGTCGCGCGGAACCATGAGGCCGCGCCGGCGCGCCTCCGAGAGCGCGCCCAGGGCAAGACTATCGCTGGCACAGAATACTGCCGTGGTTTCCTCCCATCGCGTCAGAAGCTCCGCGAGTCCAATTGCACCGGCCCGCGGTTCTTCTCCCAAGCCGGGTACCGATACGATGCGCTGGGGCTGTTGCCCGCGTGCTGCGAGTGCGTCCTCGTATCCGGCGCGGCGCAATTTGCCGCGATGGTCGAATGGTGCCGAGCGCCCGATGAAACCGATGGCGCGATGGCCGTGGTCGATGAGAAATTCAGTCATGGCTTTTGCAGCTGCGCGGTTAGAGAAGCCGACGGCGCAGTCGATCGGTGCGTCCGGCAATTCCCATAGTTCGATGATCGGTATCTTGGCGCGTTTCAGTAGGCGGTTTGCGACGTCGGTGTGATGCGTGCTGGTCAGGACGAGGCCGTCGGGGCGTCGCGCAAGCATGGCAGCGATCGATTCAGCTTCGATTTCAGGTGTGTAGTTCGTCGTCGCGAGAAGGAGCTGGTAGCCCTCTTGACGCAGCGTTTGCGAGAGTCCGTCGACCGTCGACGCAAAGAATGAGCCCCCGAGCGTCGAGACCAGGGCGCCAATGATCCGGCTGCGGCGCGAAGACAAGGCTCCCGCAGCCTCGTCCGGCACGTAGCCCAGCTTGCGAATTGCTGCCTGCACGCGCCGGCGGGTCTCAGGTCGCACCTTGTTGGGGGTGCGCAGCACGCGTGAGACTGTCATCGTTGACACCCTCGCCGCAGCCGCGACTTCGCTCATGCGCACCCAATTGCGCTTGTCTGCCACTTAAGGCCTCACCCTTCAAAGCCCCGCGGGGGCTGGCGTTGACATATCAGCGGCGGCAATGTTAGCGATAACATAATTGAGATCTCAATTTCAAATCCGGCTCGGGAGGACGCCATGCTCAGCAAGGAGCAAATCGAATTCTACAATGAGAACGGCTACCTGATGGTGGAGAACGTCCTCACGCCGGAACAGCTCGCGCGCCTGCGCGAAATCTCCTACGACTTTATCGACAAATCGAGAGCCGTCACGACGAGTGACGATGTGTTCGATCTCGATGAGGGGCATTCGGCACAGACGCCCAAGCTCACGCGCGTCAAGCTGCCGCACAAGCAGCATCCCTACTATTGGGAGGTTGCGAAGAACTCGCGCATTACCGAGGTGCTCCGCCAGCTCCTCGGCCCAGATGTGCTGCTGCAGACCTCCAAGCTCAATACCAAGGCCCCCGGTGGCGGTGCTGCGGTGGAATGGCATCAGGACTGGGCCTTCTATCCCCATACCAACGACGACATCCTCGCGTGCGGTGTGATGCTGGAGGATGTGGATCTCGTAAACGGTCCGCTGCAGGTCATTCCCGGCTCTCACAAAGGGCCCGTGCTCAGTCACAACAATAAGGACGGCGTCTTCTGCGGCGCCATCGATCCGGAGGATCCCGAATTTCACCCCAAGCAGGCGGTGACTCTGACCGGCAAGGCGGGCAGCATGACCGTGCATCATGCGCGGACGCTGCACGGCTCCGCGCCGAACCGCAGCGATCGCGCGCGCCTTCTCCTGTTCTACGAGTGCCTCGCAGCTGATGCCTGGCCACTGGCCGGTGCGAGTTCGTACATGCATCGGCTCAGCGTCAAGGACTTCCTGGCCGACCTCGACGCGCGCACGATCATTGGAAAGCCCTCGCTCCAGCCGCGCATGGAGGCGGTTCCGGTTGTCCTGCCGCTGCCGCCCGCGCCCGATGCCGGCTCCATTTTCAAGACGCAGAAGACCGGCGGCGCCAAGACCGCGTTCGCGGCTTGAAGTACCGCTGTTCTGCGGTCGCTAAACTATGAAAAGCGTACGGGAGGACCATTCATGCGTAGCATCAAGTCGTTTTCGACTATCGCCGTCGTGGGTTTGTCGGTGCTGCTGCTGCCGGCCGCGGCATCGGCGCAGAAGACGCTGACGTTCGGCGGATCAGACTCCATCGGCTCGCTGCTTGATCGCCAGAACGTGCTCTTCACCAAACTCGTCAACGAGCGTGCAACGGGTAAGCTCAAGATCAACTTCATCCAGGGCGAGCAGCTCGGCAACGATCAGCAGGTGATCGAGCAGATGATCGGCGGCTCGGTCCATATCTACGGCGACGTGCTCGATTGGTACGCCAACTGGGTTAAGGACTTCGCCATCATGGGCTGGGGCTTCACCTTCCGCGATGTGGCGCACCTGCAGAAGTTCACCGAGAGCGCGCCCTATCAGAAGCTCGCAGATGAGCTGCGCGCCAAGCAGGGTATCCGCATCCTGGCGGCGTCGGCGACCCAGCCGCGCGTCATGTTCGCCAACAAGCCGGTCACGAAGCTCGAGGACATCTCGGGCATCAAGATGCGCGTGCCCGAGATCAAGGTCTATGTGAAGCTCTGGGAGACGCTGGGCGCACGCCCGAGCCGTCTCGCCTGGGCGGAAGTGTTCCTTGGCCTCAAGAACGGTGTCGTCGACGCGGCCGAAGGGCCGGTCTCGGCGGCCTTTGCCGCGAAGTTCCACGAGGCGGCGAAGCACGTGATCCGCACGGATCACATCTACTCGTCGGCGCATATCACCATCAACGAGAAGGCCTACCAGGAGCTGAGCCCCGAGCTGCAGCAGATCCTCGTGGCGGCGGCCAAGGAGGCTGTGGACTGGGCGCGCGAGCAGTCGGCCAAGGAGACCGAGGAGGTCATGGCCAAGATGACGGCAGCCGGCGCGACCGTGCACAAGGTCGACATCACGGCCATTCAGGGACGCTCGCAGCAGGCTGTCGCCGACATGGAGAAGGACGGCGCCTGGTCGGCAGGCTTGTGGAAGGCGATCCAGGAAATCAAGTAGCGCAACCTCTTGCGTTCTTTGCTCTTCGCCGCGTGAGCAGCGGGGGCTCCCTGGAGATCGAGCCATGGTATTCCCGCTGCGCCTCTTCCGGCGCATTCTCCAATACATTGGCCACGTCGAGCGCTGGCTCGGCGTGGCCCTGATCGCGATCATGGTGATCGCCATCACAACGCAGGTCTTCACACGCTACGTCTTCAATCGACCGATCATCTGGGTCGAGGAGCTGGCGACCTACTCGTTCATCTGGAGTGCCTTCATCGGCGCCAGCCTCGGCCTGAAGTATGGCCGGCATATAAAGATCGAGACTTTCGTCGACTATCTGCCCGCTCACGCCAAGGCTGCGAGCCGCATTCTCATCAATCTGATCGTGATTGCGGTTCTTTGGTTACTCGTGAGGGAGGTCGGTAAGATCATCGATATCGAGAGCCGCTCCACGTCCGTCTCGCTGCCATGGCCAGTGCCGCGAGCGTGGTTCTATTCCATTCCGCTCGCTGCCTCGTGCGTCTCCATGCTCGCGACGTGCGTCTATCTCGTGCTTGTCGAGGTCGCGACGCTCGCTGGTGCAAAGGGGATCGACACGAAGGAGGGAGTCATGGGGATGCCTCCTTCGGCGCAAAGTCACATCTGAGGGGACGCGCGTGGATTTTTCCATCCTGGTGATGTTTGCGGCGTTCGGTGCGCTGATTGCCATCGAGGTGCCGATCGCCTTCGCACTCGTGGGCAGCGCGCTCCTCTACCTGATCCTCAATCCTGTCGTGCCGCTTACAATCGTCGTGCAGCGCATGGCGCCAGGCATCGACAGCTTTCCCCTGCTGGCCGTGCCGCTCTTCATACTCGCCGGCCAGCTTCTGAACACGTCGGGGATCGCCGCGCGCATTTTCCACTTCGCGCACGCGCTCGTCGGTCACATCCGCGGTGGCCTCGCCCACTGCAACATCGTCGCCAGCATGATCTTCTCGGCGATGTCGGGCGTGGCGCAGGCTGATGCCGCCGGCCTCGGACTGATCGAGGTCAAGGCCATGCGCGAGCGCGGCTTCGATCCGGCCTTCGCGGCGGCGGTCAGCGCCGCCTCCGCCACCATCGGGCCAATCATTCCGCCGAGCGTGATCATGGTGATCTACGGCCTGATGGCCCAGGTCTCGGTGGCCGACCTTTTCCTAGCTGGCATCCTGCCAGGCATTCTTATGGGCCTCGCCATGATGGGCACGGTCTATTTCATGGCCGTAACGGGGCGCGTGCACTGCCCGGTGGAGCAGCGGGCGACGCTTGCCGAGCTGTCGCACTCGTTCATGGCCGGATTGCCGGCATTTCTCGCGCCTGTCGTGCTAGTCGGCGGCCTGATGCTCGGGATCGCGACGCCGACCGAGCTCGGCGCCTTGACGGTCGTCTACGCCATCGCGCTGGGCTTCTGGTATCGCGAGCTCACCTGGAAGTTGGTGTTCGAAGCCATCAGCGAGACCCTCATCTTCTGCGGTGTTCTCGTCTTCATCATCGCTGCAGCTGTGCCCTTCGGATGGCTCATCTCGTTCACGAGGCTGCCGGCGGAGCTGTCAGCCGTGGTGCTGCAGTTCACTCAGGACCCCGTTGTCGTCCTCGCCATCATCAACGTGCTGCTGCTGTTCCTCGGCTGCTTCATGGAGACGACGGCGATCCTTCTGATCGTCACGCCGACGCTGCTGCCTATCATCCTTGCGGTCGGCATCGATCCCGTTCATTTCGGCATCATTATCTCGCTGAATCTGATCATTGGCGCCATAACACCGCCCTTCGGCGTGATCCTGTTCATCCTCAAGGATATTGCCAAAATCACATTTGGTCAGATGGTTCGTGCGGTGCTGCCCTTCTACATTCCGCTTGGTATCGCGCTACTCATCGTGACGTACTGGCCGGGCTTCGTCCTGTTCGTGCCGTCGCTATTCAAAGGTTGAACAGTTTCCACTTGGCTACGAGCCGCCATGGCCTCGTGGCAGACGCAGTCGGGGTACAGCAAGTATGACCGGACGTCGTGCCCGATGAGACAGCGGCCACGCGGCTGAGCCAGCCGGCGTCCGCTCTCTCTGCAAAGCGGTTCATCGCGACGACGCCTCACCCCAATAGCGGCCACCGGCCAATCGGCGACGCAAGAAGCGCCGCCGAGCATGTCCTGTCGCAGGGACGTCGCATCAGAGGATCAGATGTCGAGCTTCCCGGCTTGCAATCGTTAGTCAATAAGCCAATCGAGACTACCGCTCTCAGTCGCCAGGCGCCTGCTCCATCAGGTCGGTCCGTACTTAACGGCGGCTTTGCGCAGTTCGGCGATAAGCAGCTTCACTGACGGCGACAGATCTGCGTATCGGCGGCGAATGATGCCGGCCTCACGCCGGAACTGGAGATGAGGGTGCTCGATCGGCACGATGCCTTGTGCGCTGTAAAAGCGGAGCGTCTGCGTGGTCAGCATGCCGACGCAATCGGACGCCTTGATCATCGCAAGCTTCAGAGAAAGGGAGTCTGTTTCGACGCCAATCGCCGGCTCGGGGAGGCCGGCTTGTGCAAAGACTTGAACGAGGCGCTGCCGAATGAGCTCCTGTGAACCAGGCAGCACCCAGCGTTGACTTGCGTAGTCCACGAGCGAGCGATCGGACTTCTTCAGGAGCGGATGGTCCTTGCGGCCGATCACCTTGATGACGTCCGCGGTGACGCGTGAAAAGCGAAGATCGGGATCTACGCGGTTGTCCGGTAGCGCACCAATAACGATATCGAGCTCGCCTTGTCGCAGGCGATGGATGAGCCGATGCGGAAAGCCCGTATCGACCGTGAAGCGGATATTGGCGTTCAGCTCCATGACGCTCGATATCGCAGCGGGCAGATGGCGGCTGAGCCAGGAGGGTCCTGCGCCGATCCGTGCCTGCCCAGATCTACCGCTGGCGATACCGACGACTTCCAGCCGCGCATCTGCGAGCTGGCTCTCGATCAACCGGGCGTGCTTCGCAAGTGCGCGCCCTGACTCCGTCAACTCGATGCCGCGACCGCGACGGTGGTAGAGGCGCGTGCCCATTTCCTGCTGCAAGCGATGCATGCTCTTCGAGAGCCCGGACTGCGTCATGCTCATCGCCTCTGCGGCGTGGCTGAGGTTTAGACGTTCCGCAGTAGCGAGGAATAACTGCAGCTGACGGTAGTCCATATCCATGTCTCTCAGTCATGTATTGAATGACTTTGCGTCACTTGTCCCCTCCACGCAAGTGCTCCACGAATATGGCAACCAACGCTGCGCACCCCTGCAGTTTGCAGGCGGATAAGCACTTGCGAACGAGTTCTGCCAGGAGGAGATGGCGATGAGGATTGGGCGACGCTCGGTACTCAAAGGATTGGCTGCGGCCGGGACCGCGCCCTTCATATCCCATCACGCCTGGGGCCAGGCGGCAGGTCCATCGGAAGCCGGCCAGATCGATATCGAGAAGGCGAAGTCAGAGGGCAAAGTCGTTCTCTATACGAGCCTCGACACGCAGATCGTCGACGCGATCAACGCCGAATTCAAGAAGAAGTACGGCATCGAGGTCCAATACTTCCGTGGCGGTTCCTCGGATGTCACCGGCAAGGTGTTGGCTGAAGCCGACGCCGGCAGATCGCAGGCAGACATGGTGGACGCATCCGACGTCGCCGGTCTGATGCTGATGAAGGAGCGTGGCCTACTCAAGCCGTTCAAGACGTCCGCGATGGATCCCATCGCCAAGGAACTGCGCGATCCCGACGGCACCTGGATTGCGGATCGGCTCACCCAGGCGGTGATCCACTACAATACCAAGGAGTTCGGCTCGGCACCGCCTTTAACCTGGGAAGATCTCACGAAGGCGAATGGCCGCCTCGTCTACTTCTCGAGCTCTTCTGGCGACGGCGCGCCGCGTCTCTTTACGCTCGCGAGTAATTTCGGCTGGGACCTGCTGAAGAAGCTGGCTGCGACCAAGCCTCTGCGCGTGCAGACGCCTCAGGTCATCGCACAGGTGCTCGAGCGCGGGGAACGCGGCGCGGGGTTCTTGCAGAACGACAACATCGCGTGGCGATCAAAGCGCCAGGGAAAGCCCACGGATTTCCTGTTCCCGGCGGAAGGCGTTCCGACCGAGGTAGGCGCCTGCGGTCTGATGAAGAGCTCGGCCCGACCGCACGCGGCGGCGCTCTACTATGAATGGTGGATGGGCCCCGAGGGGCAGGCGCTCCTCGTCAAAGGGGGCAAGTACTCGAGCCGCACCGACGTCGAGCCGCCCGAAGGCAGCGTGCCGCTTTCCAAGATCAAGCTGCTCGCTCCCGATCACGTCGACTACAAAAAGAACAAGCCCCAGATCCTCGATCGCTTGGCCGCCACGTTCGGCGGCGAATGGGGCAATTGACGCAAATGTTCCGCGTCCGGGAATAGCGACGAATGACAGCTACTGCACCTTCCACCGTTGCCGATCGTGCACACGGGGGCTCGCGCACGAGCAAGATCAGCTTTCAAGGGCTCGTACTGGGCTTTGCGGTAGCGTTGCTGCTCTTCCTCGTCGGCTATCCGCTGCTCTGGCTGTTCCTCGGAGCGCTCGGCGTTCCGCAGTCGCTCGGCTTCGAGCATCTCCAGCGCGCATTCAGTCGGCCGCAGAATTATGCCGCTCTGATCAACACGCTGCAGCTCGCGCTCGGCACCGGCATCATGAGCATTCTCATCGGCGTGCCTCTCGCCTGGGCGACGTCGCGCACCAACATGCCGCTGCGCAACTTGATCCATGCGCTTGTGGCTCTCTCCTATATCATGCCGCCGTATCTGACGGCGCTCGCCTACATATTCCTGCTAGGGCCGGAGGCGGGACACTTCAATCGCGTGCTGCAGGGCCTGTTCGGCTTCGAGAGTGGGCCCCTCAACATCTTCAGCATGCCGGGCGTGATCTTCGTTATCGGCATTCACGTATTCGCCTTCACGTACTTCCTCACCTATAGCGCCTTGAAGTCTGTCGATGCCTCGCTTGAAGAATCGGCGCAGGTGCTCGGTGCGAGGCGCTGGCAGACGACACTGCGCATCAACCTGCCGCTGGTTGCGCCGGCGATCACAGGCGGCGCGCTGCTGTCGGCAATAGATTCACTCGCGCTGTTCGGCCCGCAAGCCATTATCGGCACGCCGGCGCAGATCGTGTTCCTGCCGACCCGCATCTACGCCACGATCGGCAGCTACCCGCCACGCTGGGCCGAAGCCTCGGCGCTGTCGTTGCTGCTCGTATTCCTGACTGTCGCCGGACTGGCATTGCAGCGGGGCTATCTTGAGCGTCGCTCCTATATCACCGTGAGCGGTAAGGGCGTGCGCACGCAGATCCTCGATCTCGGTGCATGGCGATGGGCGCTTCTGGCGTTCTGCATGACCGTCGTTTTCTTCAGCGCCATTGCTCCGGTCGGCATCCTGACCCTGAACGCCTTCTCGAAGAGCTGGACCGACCCCTTGTCGCTCAGCAATCTGACGCTGGAGCACTTCCATACGGCTCTGTTCCTCGACCAGGTCGCCGTGCGGGGCATCATCAATAGCTTCAAGCTGGCGACATCCGCGGCTGCCATTGCCGTGCTGATCGGTGCTGCTGTTGCCTACCTGGACCTGCGAACGAATGTTCGCGGGCGGCGTCTGCTCGACTATCTCGCCATCCTTCCGCTCGGCCTTCCAGGAACTGTCATGGCCGTCGGCATTCTCCTCGCCTTCATAAGGCTGCCCATTCCCATCTACGGCACGATCTGGATTTTGCTGGCCGCCTACGTCGCACGCTTCATCCCGCTTGCGACACGCAGCGCCAACGCGACGTTCCGCCAGATCGACCCTTCGCTCGAAGAGGCGGGCCGCATCACCGGCGCATCATGGCTCCACACGATCCGGCGCATCCTCGTACCCCTGTCGCGCCCCGGTCTGCTCGTCGCATTCCTGCTCGTGTTCATTCCGGCATTTGGCGAGCTGAGCGCCACTATCCTTCTCTACACCGGCGGCACAGAGACCATTGCCATCGCTATCTACCGGCTCAATGACCTTGGCCAGCTGGAGGTGGTGTCTGCATTGGCCGTATTCACGATCGTCGTCGTGCTCACGCTCGCTGCGCTCGTCAACTGGCTCTCCGGCTCCAGCTGGTCGTCTAGCGAAACACCCGCGGCACGAGGCTGACACGATGGCGTTCATAGATATCGCGGGCATCGACAAGCAGTTCGGCAGCTTCAAGGCGTTGAGCGGCATCGAGCTGGCCATCGAGGAGCGTGAGTTCATCACGTTCCTCGGGCCTTCCGGCTGCGGCAAGACCACGATGCTGCGCACGCTCGCGGGCTTCCTTACGCCCGACAAGGGGGCCATTCATGTCGGCGGAAAATTGCTTTCCTCGCCGCAAGAGGTCGTGCCGCCTGAGCGCCGGCGCATGGGCATGGTGTTCCAGAACTACGCCGTCTGGCCGCACATGTCGGTGTTCGAGAACGTCGCCTTCGGCCTTCGCCTGCTGAAGGTCGACCGCGCGGTGGCGAGCGAGCGCGTCTCGCGCATCCTGGATGCCGTGGGACTGAGCGGGCTGGAGAAGCGGCATCCCGGACAGCTCTCCGGCGGTCAGCAGCAGCGCGTGGCGCTGGCACGGTCGCTCGTGGTCGAACCCTCCATTCTCCTGCTCGATGAGCCGCTGTCCAACCTCGATGCCAAGCTGCGCGAGCGCATGCGCACCGAGCTCAAGACGCTGCAGCGCCGGACCGGCATCACCTTCATCTACGTTACGCACGATCAGGCGGAGGCCATGGCGCTGTCGGATCGGATCGTCGTATTCAACCAGGGCACCGTGCAGCAAGTGGGTGCGCCGCGCGATGTCTACGAGCGGCCGGCCAACATTTTCGTCGCCGACTTCATGGGCCTCGTCAACAAGGTGCCCGGGCAACTCGTCGAGCGCCAGGGCGCCAGCGCCCGCGTCCGCATTGGCGAGCAGACGATCGAGGCCTGCGCGAGCGACGGTATCGATCCACGCGGCGCGATCGTCGTCGCCATCAGGCCGGAGGCCATCCGCCTTGGCGATGGAGCACCCGTTGCCGGGAGCAACGTGCTCGCCGGCAAGCTCGTCGAAAGCACGTTCCTCGGCAATATCGTCGACCATCAGGTCGATGTCAGCGGATCGCTCATGCGCGTGCAGGGAGACCGCCAGCAAAAGCTCGAGCCGGGCGCAAACGTCAATCTCATCGTTCCGATCACCGAGTGCGTCGCCATGCAAGGCGATACGAGCCAATAGGGTCAGCCCATGAGCAAGAAGCCCAGAAACCTGCTGTTCATCATGTCGGACGAGCACAGCAAGCGCGTGCTCGGATGCAACGGAAATTCGCTGATCCGCACGCCCAATCTCGACCGTCTGGCGGCGAGCGGCGTTCATTTCACGGACGCCTACTGCAATTCGCCGATTTGCGTGCCGTCGCGCGCGAGCTTTCAGACGGGACGGTACGTGCATGACATTCGCTTCTGGGACAATGGCAACCCTTACGACGGCAGCGTGCCGTCTTGGGCACATCGCCTGAAGGCTGCCGGACATCGCGTGGACTCGATCGGCAAGCTTCACTTCCGCAGCGCGGACGAGGACAACGGTTTCACCAAGGAGCACATGCCGCTCCATGTCGTGGACGGCATCGGTGACCCGATCGGAATGCTGCGCGATCCGCCGCCTCCTCGGAAGGCCGCGTTGAAACTGGCGGCGGACGCCGGTCGCGGTGACTCCACCTATCAAGGCTATGATGATCGCATTACCGCCGCCGCCGAGGGATGGCTGCGCGAGCGTGGCGCACACAAGGACGACAAGCCCTGGACGCTCTTCGTGTCGCTCGTGTGCCCGCACTTCCCGCTGATCGCGCGACCCGAATGGTACGACATGTATCCCGAGGACAAGGTGCCGTGGCCGGACCTCTATGACCAAGCTGATCGGCCGGGCCATCCGTACGTAAAGGCCATGCGCGCTTGCCAGATTTACGACCAGGGCTTTGACGAGCCGAGCAAGGTGCGCAAGGCAATCGCCGCCTACTACGGCCTCGTCAGCTTCGTCGACAATAACGTCGGGCGGCTGATGAAGGCTCTAGAGGATAATGGTCTCTCCGGCGACACGCGCATCATTTACACGAGCGACCACGGTGACAACCTCGGCACGCGTGGGCTCTGGGGCAAGTCGAACATGTACGAGGAGTCGGCGGCCGTGCCGATGATCATGGCCGGCCCGGACGTGCCGCAGGGTGTGGTATGTCGCGAGCCAGTTACCCTCGTCGACTGTTTCCCGACCATCATCGACTGCGCAGGGCTCGCGCCGCACCCCGACGACGCCGATTTGCCCGGCGCATCGCTCCTCGACATCGTCAGCGGCAAGGCACCGCAGCGCACCGTGCTCAGCGAGTATCATGCAGCGGGCGCAGCGACCGGCGCATTCATGATCCGGCACGGCAGATTCAAGTACGTCTACTACGTCGGCATGCCGCCGCAGCTGTTCGACCTCGAAGCCGACCCGTTCGAGACGCGCGATCTCGGCCAGGATCCGGGATACCGCGGATTTGTCGCGGATTGCGAAGCGGCCTTGCGCAAAATCGTCGATCCGGAAGCGGCGGACGCGCAGGCGCGCAAGGATCAGGCCGCAAAGATCGCAGCCCTTGGCGGCCGCGAGGCCATCCTAGCGAAAGGCAGCTTCGGCTATTCGCCGGTGCCAGGGACCAAGCCGGTCTACAACTAGGAAGGCAAATTGGATCACCCGCCCACAAGCGCCGCATCGAGGACCGTAACGTGCTGCAGCGCGGGCCTGTCGCGGGGCGAGCCGAACTCGCCGGTGCGGACGTCTCACGGCTCCCGCACGACGCGTGTACCCGATCGTGCGGTGCGCATCGACGGCGGGCGGCGCGTACGCATCGGCGAGGACAACAGTCCACTGCCGCAGGACGGAGAAAGCCCTTCCCGCTTTGTCGCGGTTAAGCCGTTTGCCATCGATCCCTATGCTGTGACCAATGCGTGGTTCGCCGAATTCGCGAGTGAGACCGGCTATCGCACTGACGCGGAACGCTTCGGCTGGTCGCTCGTGTTCAAAGATTTCGCCCCGGCCGCGCCTGCGGGTCCGGAGGGGCCGGATGCTCCCTCTTGGTGGCGGCGCATTGACAGCGCGTGCTGGCGCCATCCCGATGGTCCGGATTCCTCCGTTGCCGATCGCGCCGATCATCCTGTCGTGCACATCTCCTGGAACGACGCTGTCGCGTTTGCCGCCTGGGCAGGTGGCCGCTTGCCGGACGAAGCAGAGTGGGAATGCGCGGCGCGTGGTACGCTCCAGGGTGCACGCTTCCCCTGGGGGGATGAGGAGCCGGATGACGCGGACTTCCAGCCCTGCAACA
>VFQP010003769.1_pt1 | contig 14964 bp, 12 predicted proteins | sample 3512351 | NCBI WGS metagenome assembly VFQP01 (sample SAMN10412372, study PRJNA504923) | tailings metagenome | isolation source: Relicate 1 Philex TSF1 revegetated site | place: Philippines: Tuba, Benguet | collected 2017-08-29 | reverse complement strand
CATAGGGAATGCGAGTTCTTCAGCTTGGCTGGCGGGGAAGACGAGTATGTGTTTGAACCCGGTAAATTCTTCTGTCAAGGTGCCGCGTCCTTCGCCTCAATCGTCGAACGATGCGCCACATCACATCGGAAATTGCCGCACGTATCGCGATCAGTGTGCTGTTGGCCGCCGCAATTGGCGCCTTCGCCGTCGCATTGACGCTGGCCCTGGCGCCGTTGTTTGGCGCCGGCGCGCAGGAGGATTTCGTCCTTTATCGACTTTACGGATTGCGGCGGGGCATCCTCTTCGTCACGGCGCTCGAGGTCGCGATCCTGTCCGGGTTTGCGGCGACCTTGATCGCGCTATTCAATCCGGACTCGGGTCGTGCCGCGGCCGCGTTGTCGCGAATGGCTCGAAGCACCATTCGCACCGCGACGCGCGCATCCGAGTTTTTCGTGGCGCGCCCGATATTCTATTGGGGCTCGATCCTCCTCGCGGTCTGCTACGTCAATTGGGCCGCTTTGATCGACACGCCGTGGCTCGTATGTTTGAACCCCGATAGCGGCGGTTATTTCTCGTTCGGGCTGCACCGGACGATCGGCTACACCTTGATGGTGATCGGCGCATCGGACGCCTTCGGTACCGTCGATCCGTTGGTGCCGCTGCAGCTCAATCTTCTGATCGGCAGTTTCGTGGTGTTGGCCCATGCCGCCGCCCGACTATTCGATTCCCGGCTCGTCGGCCTCGCGTTGCTGGCATTGCTGATCCCAAACGGATCGCTTTTGCTGCTGCGCGACATGATCCTTACCGAACCGATGTTCGTCGTGATGATCACGCTTCATCTCGGTGTGATGCTGCATCTTCTGCGCCGCTATCGCATTCGGCTCGCCATCGCCGCCGGCATGACGATCGGTTGCGCTATTCTGATCCGACCTGCGGGTTATTCGTTTCTCGCATGCATCCCGTTGATCGCTTGGCTCGCGGGTCATTACTGGCGCGGCGCATTTCTGTGGAGCGGCGGCGCGGCTTTCGCGCTGCTTCTTGCGGCGTCGAGTTTCAACTACGCGCAGTTCGGCGTCTTCGCGACCCAATCTTTCGGTGGCGTCAGTCTCGTCGGGCATGTGGCGCATCTGATCACGGCCGATATGAAGACGAGCGAGCCGGCGCTCGCCGCGCGCATCGCCGCGCGCACGGCGCCGGTGCTCGCCGGGCTCAACGATCTTCGCGTTCCGCACGATCATTGGATGCGGACGATGAACGTCTACAATTTGCTGCTTTGGCAGCACGTCTACCCGGAAATCGTGGCGGAGGCCGTCAAGCGGCTGCCGAACGCCTCGAAGATCGAAACACAGGTCGAGGTCACGCGAATCGCGAGCGAACTCGCTTTTGCGGCGATCCGGAACAATCCCGGCGCCTATATCGCGCAGGTCATTTCGCACTATTACGGAATCTGGACGGTATCGTTCGTCAACTACGGCACGCTCGGCGGTCACGCCGCGGAATGCTTCGCTGGGACCCGCCAGATTCTCATCTCCAATCCGGATGTCTTCGCGCGCGGTGTGCCGATTGCCCCGTTTCTCGATCCAGAGAATATCAGGAAGTTCGAAGCGGAGCGCGGGATCGTTCGGCCGCTCGATTCGTATTGGCAAATGGTGACAACATTCCAACAGCCGATGATCGCGCTGGGTTTCCTTCTATCCGTCGGATTTGGTGTCACGCTGCTATTCCGGCGGCGTGTGCCCGCCTACGCTTTGGGCGTGGGCTACGCCGTTTATTCGATGCAAGCCTATTTTGTCTTGGTCGTCGGCGTGCAAGCGGCGATCCCGCGCTACGCCGTGGTGACGGAGCCGTATCTCGTATTCATCGTCGTTGGGGGAATCGCTGCGCTGCTGAAGTTCGCGCTATCGAACGCGAATTTACGTCCGCGGCTCGGCCTCACGGGATGACCCGCGCGCTCAGCGCGCCGGCGCGGTACCGACGATCGCCCAGCTATAGCCGTGGCGATGATGCAGCCGGATGTCGGTCAAGCCGGCGCGCTCGAACAAGGCGCGCGCTTCGTCCGCGCGATAGTACTTGGCGTAGGCGGGATTGAGCTGATCGAAAACCGTCAAATAGAGATGCCGGTAGGGATATTTTCCGAGCACGCCACGGCAATAGTCGCGCATCGGCAAAGGTAGAAACTTCGCCGCCGCGACATAGGCCGACAACCCGACGGTCAGCGCGTGGCAAAATCCACGAAGCAGAAAATCGGGCATTCGCGTCGTGATCTTTCGCAAGGTTCCGAAGACCGCGAGATAAAGCTCGTTGCCTTCGTAACCGTAGAGCCAGGCGAACCACACGCCGCCGGGCCGCAACGCCGCCAATCCGGCGGAAACGACGGGTGCTGGATCGACGATATGGTGAAGCACGCCGATCGAGACGACGATATCGACTGGGATGTCGGCGGGCGCTTCGTGCCCCATTGCCTGGACGACGCGAACTTTCTGGCCGGCATGCGCGACATTCGCGCGCAAAACGTCCACGGCATCGGACGGCTCGACCGCGGTGATATGGACGGCACCGGCCAGGAGCAACATATTCACGATCCGGCCCGAGCCCGAGCCGATATCCATGACGCGCGCGCCGTTCACGCGGTCCAGCGGCAGCAGCGGTTCGACGATGTCGCGCAGCATGTCGATCGACGCGTAATGCCCGTCGTTCTCGGTGTATCGCGTCCATTGGTCGCCGAAATCGCGAACCGTTTTCGAATCGATCTCGCGATCGGCCATTATCTCATTTCGCCATAATTTGTCGAAGCAACTCCGCCAGGCATCCGATTGCGGCCACGAGGATCGACATGAGTACGCCGCCCACGCCGAGGAAATACCAGATAGTCATACCGGACAACGCCGCAAGTACGAACGACATCACCGACGCCGCCAGCAAAATCCCGCAGAAGACGAGAAACAGTTTCAGCGGGTTGTAGTAGAGGATCGCCTGCAAGATGTATTGAAGCGTGCGCAGCGAGTCGCGGAACAGCCTCACCTTCGACTTACCCACGCGCTTGGCGTAGGGGATCGGCACGTAGTGCACGAACAATCCGGTCATCATGTAGCCGAGCGTCGACGAAGACGTGAAGCTGAACGCGTTCGACAGATGCGGGAAGAATCCGACGATGTCCGATTTGCGGAACACGCGCAGCCCCGAATTCGGGTCCGGGATCGACTGACCCGCCGTGAACTCCACCAGCCAGCGCAGAATCGTGCGCAAGGGCTGCTTCAGCGCGGATTCGCGATAAGCCTCGCCGGTGCGCGCGCCGACGACCATGTGGAACCCGCGCGCCAACGGCGCCAGCAATTCGGGAATCATATGGTTGGGATAGGTGCCGTCGGCATCCGTAATGGCGATGACGTCGTGCTTTGCGGCATGGATGCCGTCTTTCAGCGATCGGCCGTAGCCCGCGTTCATCGGATGGCGAATGACCTTCACGCCGGCCTTCTCGGCCAAATCCGCCGTGCCGTCGGTCGATCCGTCGTCGACGACGACGATCTCCGCATCGGTCAGATTCGCGCTTTCGAACATCGCTCGCAATTCGGCGATCGTATCCTCTATCGCCTCGGCTTCGTTGAAGGCGGGAACGACGACGGAGATCATTTGCGTAAGACCGCGATAAGGGATTGTCCGAAGAAAGCGCGGCTCGCCGGATCGATCATCCGCGAAACCGGTAGAACATATTTGTCGAAGAAGCGAATCTGGCCATTGATCGCGCCATCATTCAGCGAATCGTAACGGCGCAAGCGATTGACCCACCAGCCGATGCCACCGATCGGATTGAAGTAGCGCAGCTCCACGATCGTGCCGCCAAGCGGGTCCAACACGCGGCACAGCGTTTCTTTCGTGTAGCGGCGCAAATGGCCCGCGAGCCGGTCCATATCGTTGTAGAGCGACATATGCGCGGGCACGAACAGCAGAAGATATCCGCCTTTGTCCAACGCGCGGAACATGTTCGCTGCCGCTTTCTCGTGCTCGGGAATATGTTCGAGCACGTTCGCGCACATCACCGTGTCGAAGCTGCCTTCGGGGAACCGCTCGGCGAATGCCGTACTCGATGCGTCGAAACAAACATAACGCCCTGCCGGGTCGCTAGCGGCGGCGCGGGCAATCGCCTCGGCATCGATATCGACGCTGGTGTATTTCTCGACGTCGGGAAAATGCCGACGATAATTTCCAAATCCCGTCCCGATCTCAAGCAGGTTGCGGCCGACATATGGTCGGAACACATCGACGATCCAGCCGGTGTAATTGTCGGCGTCGCCGATCGCCGCCGACATCGTCGAATAGGGTGCCACTTGGTTCACGATTGCGTCCGGATCCGCCATAAGGATAGCCATCTGAACGGCCAATATATTGGTAAAATGGGCTTTGTCGAGGGCGGCCGGTCGATCAGAAATCCCCACGTCGGACTTTGTCGGCGACACCGTCGACGAAGGGCCGCGGCATCACGCCGAGTTTGTCGCGCATCGGCGCCACGTCGAAGATTTTGTCTTCGGCGGCGCGTGTCAGTTCCTTCGCATCGAATGGCAGCTTGATGCCGATGCGGGCCGCAAAGCCTGCCGCCGCCGCCAGCGCCGCGACGGGCACTGGGACGATGAATATCCAGCGTTTCAGCGCCGCCGCACTCTCGCGCACCATGCGCGCGTAGGGGATCGGCTCGGGGCCCGCCAGCACGATCGGTTCGTCGTTGAGATCGACGCGTTCCAGCGCCGCGACGACGCAGGCGACGACATCGTCGATATGAATGGGCTGAACCGTATGCTTGCCGCCATCGGGCAGCGGCACCGGGATCGGCGTGAAGCGCGGAAACCGCGCCAAAAAGCGGAGGATGCGCCCGACATTGCGATCCGCTTTGTCGCCATAGATCATCGCGGGCAGCAGCACTTGCCCCGGCCTCCCGGTGGCTTTGAACGCGGCCAACCCGTCGCGCACCGCATCCGCCGCCGGATCGTCGAGGCGCGAAAACACGCGCGTCGATCCGGTGACGACAAGCCGCGTGCCCGGCGCCATCGCGTCGATCACCAGCTTGGTGTGCTTGGCGTGTGCCACATAGGCGACCGCATCCACATTCGCGACCGCCTTGGGCAAGGTCTCCGGCCGGTCGAAATCGCCGATGCGCCATTCGATGCCGTTGCCGAGTTCGGCAAGCTTCGCGGGATTGCGCCCGGTCGCAATGACTTCGTGGCCGCGCGCATGCAACGCCGCGACGACGCGCCGCCCGGTCATGCCCGTGGCGCCGACGACCGCGATCCTCATGGCGTCAACCCCAGCAAGCGCATTTGCTTCTCGACCACTTTGGCCTCGTCGTAGAGCGCGCGGGCGCGGGCAAGTCCCGCGTCGCCCATGCGCGCGCGCATATCCCCATCGCCCGCGATCGTCTTCAACGCTTCGCCCAACGCGACCTCGTCGCGCAACGGCACGAGCAAACCGGTCTCGCCGTCGATCACTTCCTCCCGGCTGCCGCGAATATCGGTCGCGATCACCGGCAGGCCCGACAGCATCGCCTCGACGATCGAACGCGGCATGCCTTCGCGATGCGACGGCAAGGTGAACGCATCGACCGCTCGCAAGATCTCCGGTACGTCGGCGCGATAGCCGAGGAAGCGGATACGCTTCGACAATTCGGGATCGGCCTCGACCGCTTTGATATCGGCGTCGATCGCATGCGCGTGATCGGACGCCAAGCGATCGCCGACGACCCAGAGCTCGGCATTCGTTGCGATCTTCATCGCGCGAAACAATTCGGGATAGCCTTTCTCGGCGACCAAGCGGCCGATCATCGCGATCACAGGCCTGTCGATCGGCGTGCCCAGCGCGGCGCGCAAACGCGCGCGCGTATCTTCGCCCGGCGCGGCGGGGCGGAATTTCGCGGGGTCCGAGCCGTTGCCGATCGCTTCGATCGTGCCGCCTTGGCAAAGGCCGAGGCGGCGCGCCGTGGCGGCATCTTCCTCGGCCTGGGTGAACAGCACGTCCGTGAAGCGCCCGCCGAACCATTCCAGCGCCACATGCAGCGCGCGCTTGGGGGCGGACATGTGTTCGTGGAAATAGAACCCGTGCGCGGTGTAGACGACGCGCGCCACACCCGCCGCCTTGGCGGCCGGCCGGCCGGCGAGGGCTGCGACCGGCGTGTGGACATGCACCATGTCGAACCGCTCGGCCGCGAAAATCGCCTTCAAGGCGCGATAGGCCCGCAGCAGCGCGATCGGATTCGACGAGCGCTGGATCGGCACGTCGATCACGCGAAAGCCCTCGGCTTCGATCTTTGGCGTCAATCCGCCGCGGGCGCAGGCGCCGATCACGTCGTGGCCCGCCTCGCGCTGGGCGCGCATCAACGGCATCAGGAAATGATGCAGCGTGAAGTCGACGGCGCAGAGTTGGCAGATTTTCATCGCGAATCCCGATATACCCCCGAATATCGGTCTTGGCGAGGGAAGGGGCGGGCCATCCGCATTTTGATCGTCATCGGCGCGCTGGATGTGGGCGGGGCGGAAACCCATCTCGCCCAGGTCTTGCCGCGCCTTGTCGCCGACGGGTTCGAAATCGCCGTCCATACGCTGACCGGGCGCGGTGCGTTGGCCGCGCCGTTGGAGGCCGCCGGGGTGCGCGTGGTTGCACCACCGGGTAGCGAAGTTGGCGCCAAAGCGGGCGGATTCGTCGGGCGCGGTTTGCGGGCATTGCGCGCCGGGTTGTCGCTCGCGCGGTTCATGCGCGAATGGCGGCCGGACGTGGTGCATTTCTTCCTGCCCGAATCCTATCTGGTCGGCGCACCGATCGCGCTGCTGGCGTCGAACGCGAAGCGCGTCATGTCGCGCCGCTCGCTGAACGATTACCAGGCGAAGCATCCGCTGCTCGCCAAGCTCGAGCGCGCATTGCACAAGCGCATGGATGCCGTGCTCGGCAATAGTGCGGCGGTGACCGCGCAGTTGATCGACGAAGGGGCGCCGCGCGACCGCGTGCATCTCATCCGTAACGGAATCGATCTCGCGCGCTTCGCGAATCCCAAGCCGGTGCCGCGTCCGGCCGATAAAGTCGTGATCGCGTGCGTCGCCAATCTCATCCCCTATAAGGGCCATGCCGATCTGATCGATGCGCTGGCGCGAGTTCCACGCACGCCTGACTGGGAACTTTGGTGCGTGGGCCGCGACGACGGGATTGGCGCCGCTCTCCAGGCGCGCGCGCAAGCGGCGGGGATCGGCGATCGGGTCAAGCTGCTGGGCGCACGATCGGATGTGCCCGATCTGCTTGCCACCGCCGATCTGGCCGTGCTGGCGAGCCACGAAGAAGGATTCCCCAACGCGGTGCTGGAAGCGATGGCCGCGCGCCGTGCTGTGGTCGGCACGCAAGCGGGCGGCATTCCGGAGGCGATTGACGACGGCAAGACCGGCCTGATCGTCCCGTCGCGCGATTCCACGGCCCTGGGTGCCGCATTGGCCCGCTTAATCGCCGACGTAACCTTGCGAACCTCGATGGGCGAAGCGGGCCGCGCGCGCGTCGAAGCCGAGTTTTCTCTGGAAGCGTGCGCGACAGCTTACGCGGCGTTTTATCGGGCGATCGTCAGCCGAGTTGATCGCGGCTGAACCAGCGCGCGGCGGCGCCAAGTTCTGCCATTCTCTTCCGTTGACCGACGAGCCAAGCGAGCGACTCGGGCGTCGATGCGTTCGAGAACAAAGTGGTCCGCTGCACATCAGCGCGATAGATCGCCGTGTGCCAGATCGAATTGCGGTACATCATTAAATCGCCGGCTTGCAGCTTCACTTGAACGGCGCCGGGCATCGACCGGCAGTAGTCTAGCGCGCGCGCATTGATCTCGTCGTTGCGGCGCCGTGCAGCGGCATATGGTGGCAGGCCCAAACGGCCATAGTAAATACGATCGAACTGGTTGACTGCCCAGCGGCGGCTGAAACGCGGAGGATACTTATCCGCTTTGTCGTACCAAGGATTCAAATCGTTCTCGACGAAATCAACGACGATCGGGCGATCGGGAAACATCCTGCGCTCGTCGTCGGTGTCGTCGCGCAGATGCGAACCCGGAACAACCCACAAGCATTCGTCGGGCTCGAGCGCGATATGGAACTGGTTGAAGAATCGCGGATTCAACATATGCGCGTACCAATCGGCCCAATCGAGACCTTTGGCGTTGTCGCGCAGGTCGCGATGCCACGGCAGGACATAGGTGCGTCGCGATGGCTCGATCCAGAGTCCGAGCAATTCCGCGTCGGCCTCGGCGCCGGGGCCGATACGCGATTCCAGCAACCCGCGCAGACGATCGAACCCGGCCAGCGCACTGAGTTCGGCATAGCGCACATCGCCCAAATATCGCTTGAGCGGCTGAATGCGTTGATCGTCGATATTGCGTGTACGACGAACATGACCGCGCAAGTCGCCGATCAACGCCATCATGCGGCCGATCGATTCCGAATCGACGAAGCCGCGAATGATCTCGAATCCCTGCCGAACGTAGGAATCGCCCGCCGCGGACTCAGCCATATCTGACCTCGCGATCCGTCTTTTCGAACACATACATGAAATAGTTTGGGTTCAAATGGAACTGCGCGCCGTAGAGCGGCTCGTTGTTGCGGACGTGACCGACAGGCCGGCGCAGCAATCGCGAAGCGGCGGATTCTGCCAAACGCCGGGCGAACAATTCCGCCGGCCGCGCACGGAAATACGGAAAGTTGCGCGCGAACGGTTCGGGATATTCGATCCCGATCAAGCGCAATCCGACCTGCTCGGCCGCTCGGGGTACTTCCAGATAATGCGGCGTCCATCCGAAGCCGAACGCGGCGTTCGCAATATCGACGACCGGTTCGATGGTCGGCCGCCAACCGCGCCGGCCGCTTTGACCCAAGCTGACTTCGAGATGCGTCTTGGTGAACAGCAACACATAGCGCTTGGCGATGCGCTTCAAGTTGATGAGGTGCTGCATCGGATTGACGATGTGATAGAACAGCCCGAAGCTGCATACGACATCGACGGCTTCGTCGATGTACCGGTCGGGAAACTCCGCCGCGTCGGCCGAAATCGCATCGTTGATCGTAACGGTCCGTCGCGCATAGTCCTCGTTCGTGATCGAATCGAGTATCAGCCGATGCTGGCGAAGGCTGAGTTCGCGGATTTCCGATGCGATGACGCGATTGAATCCGTAATCGCAGAGAAAGAATGAATTCCGGCCGGATGCGCTCGATAGATCCAACGCGGTCGACTTCGCGGGATCGATATCGAGGCGCCGCAACGCCGTGAAAATGGTGTCGCGCCAAGGGGCCAAATTCCGGCGCTCGTAAGCCGCGCGTAGTGCCGAAATTCGCGCCGCATCGGAGCGCGAATTGCACCATGTGCGACCCCAGCTAACGCCTTCGATCTTGTAATAACCGGTATAGATCGATTCGCCGAACTTATATGAATGGAACCAATCGCCGAGCTCTTCGAGCTGGTTCTCGAACGACGCTTGACGTTCGGGTTTTAATTCGAACTGCATATCTACCGTGGACCCCAATCGGCGGATCGGCTCGCGGGCCGATGCCGCGCCGTTCGTAGCCTCAAAACCGCGAAATAGTCGCGGAATATAAACGTTTCATCGCGCCAATCTCCAGCGCTTCTTTGGCGGCTCCCGAAAAATCGGATACGTTGGACGCCGGGGGTCGATTGCATGCGTGATTCGCCGTGTGGCAGACTCCGCCAATGATCAAAAAGGCATCGAAATTCGTACCGAACGCGGCGGCGATCTGTGCTGTGATCGGCACGCAAGCGGGCGGTATTCCCGAGGCGATCGACGACGGCAAGACCGGCCGATCGTCCCGTCGCGCGATCCCACGGCCCTGGGTGCTGCATTGGCCCGCTTAATCGCCGACGTAACCTTGCGAACCTCGATGGGTGAAACGTGCCGGGCGCGCGTCGAAGCCGAATTCTCGGTGGAAGCTTGTGCGGCGGCGTACGCGATGTTCTATCGTGGGATTGTCGGATAGAGACGGACGAGAACATCCAGCCACCAAAGCCCTTTCGATGCCATTCAATTCCCTCGAGTTCGTTCTGCTGTTCCTGCCGCTCGCTTATGGCGGCTACCTCTATTTCGTCGCCCGGGATCGACGCGCGGCGGTGCTTTGGCTACTCGCCGTATCGGCCGTTTTCTATGCGCGTTGGAATCTCCTTCATACGGCCTTGCTGTTCGGCTTGGCGACGAACGTCTACGTCTTGGGCGGCGTGATCTCGGCGCGGCGGGGCACGGCCGAAGGCAAAATCGCCCTTAGTTTCGGTGTTGCGCTCAATCTCGGCGTATTGGCCTATTTTAAATATGCGTTTTTTCTGATCTCGATCGTGTCACCGGATGCGGCGCGGAGCTTCGGTCTCGATCGGATCGTACTGCCACTCGCGATCTCGTTCTTTGTCTTTCAGAAGATCGCCTATCTGATCGATATCCATCGCGGCGGCCCGAAGGCTGAGTCGTATCGGGACTTTCTGTTGTTCGTGGCGTTCTTTCCGCAGCTGGTTGCTGGCCCGATCGTGCATTGGCGCGAAATGGGGTCGCAGATCGCGACGATCGCGGCGCCGCGAGATCGGGCACGCGACGCGGCGCTGGGCTTGTCGATCTTTGCGATCGGTTTGTTCAAGAAGCTGGCGATCGCGGACAGCGTGGCGCCGATTGCCGACGCAACTTTTGGCGCGGCGGCACGCGGCGGCGCGCTTTCGTTTTTCGAAGCGTGGATCGGCGCGCTCGCCTTCTCCATCCAGATCTATTTTGACTTTTCCGGCTATACGGATATGGCGATCGGGTTGGCGTGGATGTTTGGCATCCGCCTGCCGGAGAATTTTAACTCCCCATATAAGGCCCGCGATTTTGCGGAATTCTGGCGCCGTTGGCATATGACGTTGTCGGCCTTTTTGCGCGACTATCTCTATAAGCCGCTGGGTGGCAACCGCGCGGGGCCCGCCCGACGTTGGGCCAATGTTATGATTGTGATGTTGTTGGGTGGGTTGTGGCACGGTGCCTCGTGGACTTTCGTCGCATGGGGCGCGGCGCACGGCATACTTATCGCCATGAGTCATGTTTATCGCACGCTCGTGACCGCCAATGATTCGCACATTCAGGCGATGGGCGAACGCGCGTTCGTTTTCGCGGTCGTCACGGCAGTGTGGGTGTTCTTCCGCGCCGAGACGTTTGATGCCGCATGGCATGTGCTTTCCGCGATGGCTGATCCGCTGTCCGCGGCATTGCCCGGTCGATTGGTGCTAATGATCGACAAGTTCGCACCTGGTTTCTTCGCCGTTCGGCCGGGGATGTTTCCCAATCTTTCCCAATATGGCCAGGCGCCCGATGCAGCGGGGCTCGTGATCCTCGTCGGCGGGCTGATCGCGTGTTTCGCCTTGCCGAACACGCGGGAGATTTTCGAGCGCACGCGGACATACGCTTGGCCCAATCTCGCGAGCGCGGCGATCCTTGGCATTGCGGCGGGATTGGCGTTGGTCCTTATCCCGCGCTCCGGCCGTTTTATCTATTTCCAGTTCTGACGATGTCTGAACCGCAAAACCGCCCTGTTCGGATCGATCACCGGACCTATGCCGTCGTGCTGACCGTCGTGGCGCTGGCGGTGCTCGGCGCAGTCGCGGCCGTAAATTTCGCCATCGATCCACTGCAACGATTCAGGACGGCTGCATTCTATCCGCCGCAGTTCGATATACAGCAGCGATTGCAGGCGCCGGCACTGGCGCGCAGCGCCAATTACGATTCCGTAATTTTGGGAACGTCAACGGCCGAAGGTGTCTTTGCAGCCGACGCAAATCCAATCCTGGGCGGTCGCTTCTTGCGCTTGCCGATCAGCGGCGGCAGTCCACGCGAGCAACGTATGGTCCTCGACGTGGCGATCGGCACGGGCAAGCCGAAGCGCGTACTCTGGTTGCTCGACGGGTTCGTGTTGACTCAGCCGCGTGATTTCATCCGTAACGATTTCGGTCCATTCCCGGACTATATGTACGCAAATGGTCCCGGCGCTACGGCGCGCTACCTGCTTAATTTCGAAACGCTGCAAAAATCGTTCGACGTGGCTATTGGGATTCTTGTCGGCAATCTGCCGCCGGCGCTCGAACGCGATCGTCTGAATGCGCCGGCTAGCGACACGCTCTATGGGCGTGACAGAGTCATGGCTGCCTATCTCGATACGGCCCTGCGCGCTTCGTGGGCGCAAGTCATCGATCGCCGCATGTCACGCGATCCGAAGGTCGCTGGCGATACGATCGAAACAAATATCGTTTCGGCGGCACGCGCCAATCCGGATCTACGCTTCGATCTTGTTTTGGTGCCGCCATCTGTCGCGCAATTGGCGTTCTGGTCGGCGCATTTTCCGGATTTCTTCGAAACTATGCTCGGGACGCGTCGCGCGCTCGCGCACCGCGTTGACGGCCTCAGCAATGTCGTCCTGCACGACTTTTGGTCGGACACGTCGATTTCGGACGATCTCGACCGGTATTCCGACATGATCCATTTTGATCGACGAACGACGCTCGAAATTCTCGCCGGTGTCGCCAGCGGTCGTTACCGGGCCGATGCGGCATCGATCGCGGCGGTCGACGCGGCACTACGCGCGCGCATCGCAGCGTTTCGTGACGGTACTCCCGCGAACTAACCCCACCTTTTCTGCCAGGCGCGGAACATCAGCACCGTCCAGATCGGATAATGCATGTTCGCCGCGCCGGAAAGATGCGTGTTCCATGCCGCGCGGATCGGGGCGGGATCGAGCAAGCCGTCGGCCTTCATCGCCTTTTCGTCCAGCAAATCCTCGGCCCAGTCGCGCAAGGGCCCGCGCAGCCAGGAATCGATCGGCACGCCGAAACCCATTTTCGGCCGGTCGGTGAGCGATCGCGGCACGTAGCGCGCCAGCACTTCGCGCAGGATCCATTTGCCTTCGCTGCCCTTGAGTTTCAAATCCATCGGCAGCGCCCAGGCGAATTCGACCACGCGATGGTCGAGCAATGGCTCGCGCCCTTCCAATGCCACCGCCATCGTCGCGCGATCGACCTTGGTGAGGATGTCTTCGGGCAGGTAGGTCAGCGTGTCGAGCAATTGCATGCGCGCCACCGGCTCGGGCATGTCGCGCGCCAATGTTTCGTCCCAAAGCGGACCGCGCGGCTCGGTGCCGCCCGCCACGATCGCTTCGGGTTCGTGCCATTGGCTGATCAAGCGGCGATAGACGTCGTCGATCGAATCGAGGCGCAGCACCTGGGCGAGTTTCGCGGCCTTCTCCGCCGGCCGCACGGCGCGCACACGGCCGGGCAACAGGGACGACGCGGCGGCCAAGAGCGGCGCGCCCGCCTTGCGCAGCATCGCCGCACCCAAAGCGCGCAGCGGCCCGGGCAAGCGCGAGGTCTGCTTCCAGATCGTGCCGGCGTAAGTGTAGCGGCTATAGCCCGCGAAATTCTCGTCGCCGCCATCGCCCGATAGCGCGACCGTCACATGTTTGCGCGTCATCTCCGACACGAGATAGGTCGGGATCTGCGAGGAATCGGCGAAGGGCTCGTCGTACCACTCGGCGAGTTTCGGCACGACGCCCAGCGCATGCGACGGTTCGACGTAAAGCTCGGTGTGATCGGTGCCGAGATGTTTGGCCACGGCGCGGGCATGGCCCGCCTCGTCGTAACCGTCTTCGGCGAAACCGATCGAGAAGCTGCGCACCGGCCGCGAACTCTGCTGCTGCATCAATGCGACGACCGTCGAGCTATCGATGCCGCCCGACAGGAACGCGCCCAGCGGCACGTCGGCGATCATGCGCTGGCGGATCGCTTCGCGCAGCAACGCATCGAGCCGATCGACCGCTTCGCGCGGATCGATTGGCTTGCCCCATTGCGCGCGGCCTTCCATCGCCTTGGCGCGCGCATCCCAATAGGTGCTGAGTTTCGGCGCTTGGCCGTCGCGCCATTCCAGCATTTGGCCGGGCATCAGCTTGCGCGCTTCTTTGTAGATCGTGCGCGGCCCCGCGACATAACCGTGACGCATGAAGCCGGTCAGCGCATCGCGATCGAGGCCCGGTTGCCAATCGGAAACGGCGCGGAGCGCCTTGAGCTCCGAACCGAAGATCAAGCGCTGGCCGTCATGCGCGTAGTAGAGCGGCTTCACGCCCAGCCGGTCGCGGATCAGCCAGAGCGACTTTTCGCGCTTGTCCCACAGCGCGATCGCGAACATGCCGACGGCCTTGGCGATCGTCGCGGCGATGCCCCAACACACGAAGCCTTCGAGCAGGACTTCCGTGTCCGACTCGCCGCGGAACTTGACGCCCATCGCCAGAAGTTCGGCGCGCAGTTCGAGATAGTTGAAGATCTCGCCGTTATAGGTGATGACGAAACGCCCATCGCCCGACGCCATCGGCTGCACGCCGGTGGGCGAGAGATCGACGATCGCCAAGCGGCGATGGCCAAACCCCACGCCGGATTCGGGCGACACCCACACCTCGCCGCCATCGGGGCCGCGATGCAGCAGCGTGTCGTTCATCGTGCGTACGGCTTGCGTCAGCGCCGCTTCGCCGAGCTGCGCCCGGCGATCGACAAGCCCCACAATTCCGCACATGGACCGACCTCCGGAAGACTGCTAGCGCGATGATTCGTAAAATGTTCAGGATCTGAACACGCTTGACGTTCACCGCGTGAACAAGGTATAGACGGGCATCTTCGAAGGCAAATGATTTCGCCTTTTGGCATGCCCGCAGGGACCGATGACGGATATCCCGACCACGAAACCGACCCGCGACGATGCCGCCCTGGTTCTGGGCGTGTTGTCGGCTGTCGAGCAGGATTCGGCCGTCACCCAGCGCGGCCTGTCGAGCGATTTGGGCATCGCGCTAGGCCTTGCCAATGCGGTACTCAAGCGCTGCGTCCGTAAGGGACTGATAAAAATAGCGAATGCGCCGCTCAATCGCTACGCCTATTACCTGACGCCGCAGGGCATGGCCGAAAAAGGCCGGCTGACGGTCG
>VFQP010003768.1_pt1 | contig 14965 bp, 21 predicted proteins | sample 3512351 | NCBI WGS metagenome assembly VFQP01 (sample SAMN10412372, study PRJNA504923) | tailings metagenome | isolation source: Relicate 1 Philex TSF1 revegetated site | place: Philippines: Tuba, Benguet | collected 2017-08-29 | reverse complement strand
ACCCTCGCCCTCGACGCCATCGACCCCGACCCCACCTCGCCCGCCCCCGCCAAGCGGAAACGGCGCGCGGCCTCCACCGCACCAGCCACGGACCTCCAAGCCAGCACCGACGCCGAGGGCGACGCGCCGCCCGCCGCCGCCCGCAAGCGCCGCCGCAGCGCCTCGTCCGCCCTCGCGCCCTCAGGCGTGGTCGAGGCGCCGCCGAAGCCGCTGCAGCACATCACGCTGCCCTCTCTGGCCGCGCTGAGCCCGGTACCGCTGGGCGGCGCTGCCGGCTCCTCAGGGTCAGGGCCCCCACCAGAGGAGACGGTGGCGGCGGCCCCTCCGGACCTGGCGGGCAGCCTGCCGGCGCCTGATCACCCAGCGCACGGGCGCCGCCGCTGGGTGGTGTTCAGCGACCTGCACGTCAGCGAGGGCTCCTGGCCCACCTGCGCCCAGGTGAGGCGGGCAGGTGCCACTGGAGCGGGCGCACGCTCTGGCCAGCAACGAGGGCCGCGATGCCGCCACGGGTCGACGGGCAGGGCCCACGGCACCGCATCAGTCGCAGCTGCTCGTCGTGGCACTGGGCGCAGGTGCTGGAGAGAGTGCGGGCGGAGGCGCGGCGGCGCGACGCCGGCGTTCTGTTCCTCGGTGCGCCGCCCACGGCCCCTGGGCCCCGCTCTCTGCCTCACCTCCACGCTCCCACTCTCCCTGCACCTCGTCTTGCCGCGTGCACGATCAAGCGCGCCAGGCGGCGGCTGCACGCTGAAGGCCGGTGGCGTCGCTGGTGGGTCTGCCCACACGCAGGTGACCTGTGGGAGAAGCGCTACAGCGTGCCCTTCGCGCTGCTCAACCGCGTGATGGACGCCGTGCAGCAGTTCCAGCGCGAGGGCGTGCCGCTGCTCATGCTGGTCGGCAACCACGACCAGGTGCGCCCAGCGCGCTGCGCACGCTGTGTGAGAGGCCCTGTGCGCGCACCCGTGCTCTGGTGCCAACGAGAGAACGCGCGGTTTGTTTCGGTGTGTGCGTGCATGGTGGGATGTGCGTGGGGTCTGCGGGGGCACCTCTGCGGGGTCAGAGACCAGCGATTGGGCGGTGTGCGTGCCGTGGCGGGTGGCGCTCCACCCCCGCAGGCGGACCTCCACGGGCTGCAGCACGGGCTGCGGTGCCTCGAGGGCGGCGTGGTGCACTGCTTCACGCACCCCACGCTCTGGCGCGGCGCACTCTGGCTGCCCTACCGGTGCGGCCCACCAGCCTTGGTGCACCGCCAGCCGCCTGCCTGCCTGCCATGGCTCGCAAACGGAACCGGTCCTGGCAGCCGCCTGTGCGCCGCGCTGTGCGTGCTGTGTGTGGGCGCAGGCACAGCCAGGCGGTGCTCAAGGCGTGCATCGCAGAGGCGCAGCAGCGGGGCGGCCTGCAGGCCATCATGGCGCACGCCGACGTGGTGAGGGTTCGGGTTAGGGCTCCCATCTTGGCGCACGCCGACGCTACGAGGCTGCTTGCCGCCATCCTGGCTCTCCCCGGTCTTCCCCCCCCTTCCATGCCGCACTCAACGCATCCACACACAGCAGAGAGCGATACCTGCGGTTGACTGCGTGTCTTGCTCGCTGCTGCGATGGCGCTGCGCACGCGTGGCGCGCCGCAGGCGACGGCTCAGTACAACGACGCGTTCCAGGCGCGGCACGGCCTGGCGCCCGACGCCTTCCCGCGCGAGGTGCCCACCTTCACCGGGCACTACCACATGCCGCACACGGTGCAGGGCACCAACATCCACTACGTCGGCTCGCCCTACCAAGGTGCGCCTTTGGGAAGGAAGGAAGGAGGGCGGGCGCTTGCTGGCGACGAGATTGCGCGGCGAGTTGAGGGGGTTGTGCGGCCTGCCGATCCGCGCAGTCTCCTTGGCGGAGGCGGGGCAGAAGAAGCGCCTGCTGGTGCTCGACGCCGAGCAGGGCTGGAGCATCGCCGAGGAGGTGCGGCCCGGGGGACGCTCTGTGCTCTCTGGCGCACAGGCACGGTGAGGACTGTGACGGATGGCGACGTGTGCGGCACTCGACGCCGTTTTTGCGTGGTGTGTGGCAGATCGCGCTGGACTTGGGCCGGCGGCACCACAAGGTGCAGGGCCTGGCGCGCAACAGCCAGGCGCTGACGGAGCTGCGCCTCGGGGCCTCCGACGTCGTCAAGTGAGTCCCCCCTTTCCATCCGCCTCGCGCCCTTCCGCTGGTGGCGCCACTCTCAGAGATCATCGCGCGCGTTGCTGACGCTTGCAGGCTGGTCATCACGCCCGAGGAGAAGGAGCGGCAGCTGAGCGAGCTGGAGGAGCTCAAGCGGCGGGCCGACGCCTCGGGTGCGCTCGCGACACGTCCGCCAGCGAGCTTCATGTTCGTGTTCCTGGAGCGCGAGTCCGACGACACTCGCGCGTTGTCCTGTCCTTCGACGCCGAGCGCAGGTGCCAAGGTCGAGGTGGTGGTGCAGCAGGTCCCGGTGGCGGGCCCGCGCCTGCGCGTGGACGCCGACCTCTCGCCCGAGCAGCTGCTGCTCGACTACGCCGAGAGCCGGCCGCCCGGCGAGCTGCCCCAACCCGCGCTCGAGGCCGCCAAGCTCGCGCTGCAGGTCAGAGCTCGACGAGGCGACTGCAGAGCAGTTGCTCCTTCTGCCTCTGATGTTTGACCTGCCATCCGTTTGGCCTGCTCGCTCCTCGCGCGCAGGAGGCCATTGCGGCGCGAGGCGGCCCCGCAAGGTCCGAGGCGCGCGTCGACCTGGAGCTGCACGAAGTGGAGCTAGAGGGATTCGGGCCCTTCCGGCAGCGCCTGGTCAGTCCGCAGCTTGCGATGGGCTACTCGTCCCACATGCGGCAACGGCGCTCACCGTCGCTTTGTCCTGCTCGCCCGCGCGCGCGCAGAGGTACCCTCTAGCCGGGCGCGGCCTGCGCATTGTCACCGGGCGCAACGAGGACGACGCCGCCGCTGAGGCCGACCTCGAGCTGTGCAGCAACGGTGCGCCCTCCCGCCCACGTCGCCCTCCCTCGTGCGCACCACCTGTAACTGCCGGCGCTACTGAGCCGCAGTGTGTCCAGTGGGCAGCGGAAGGAAAAGGCCGCGGTGCCGTGCGCTGTGTGCCATGGGGTGCTGCAGGCGCGGGCAAGAGCGCCCTGGTCTCCGCGCCGCTGTGGGCACTCACCGGGGACCTCACCACGCGCACCGAGGTGCGGAGCGGCGTGCACGCTCCCCGCCTGGCGCCGTGTGGCCCTGCTCCCCGTCCCGCCTCCTCAGTGTGCTCACCCACGGCGTGCGCTAGCTGTCGCGCTCTGTACGGCCTGTGCGCGCTTCCACCCGGCGTGGTGTGCTGCCCTCTCCTGTCCAACAACAATGGCTGCGGCGCAGTGGGGCGGCGGTCGGTCGTCGGGCGGCGTGGACGCCATGCTCAACGACGAGGCCAAAGAGGCCGAGGTGGTGCTGCGCGGGCGCGTCAACGGCCGCGCCTTTGTCGTCGAGCGTGCCGTCAAGGTGCGAGGAGTAGCGACTCTGCCTTCGCGATCACAACGCTTTGCAGTGTGGGAGCGGTGGGGCTGCCGGAAGCGCGTCTGCTCGGCCCCCTCGCTGCATCGCGCGTGGCTTGTTGGGCCCGTTCGTTGCCTTTGTGCGGCGCAGAGGGGCCAGACGAGCCGCCTCAAGTTCCAGCTGGACGGCGAGGACCTGACCACGCTCGACAAGCGCAAGACGCAGGTATGTGCGCGCAAGTGGCGACTGCAGCCTGTCCGTGCTCGCGCTCGCGCTGTGCTGTGCTGTGCTGCCGGGTGGTCCACCAGTTGCTCCGCCCAGCTTGTCGATGTGATGGACGGATGGGCAAACGCAGGAGCTCATCGACCAGGAGCTGTGCACGTCGCTGCTGCGCCATCAGGCGTTCTGGGGCCAGAACGACGTGCCCAAGCTGCTAGAGGTGCGCCCCGCTGCCCTGGGCTGCCTCCCACCATGCGCTGCCCTCTCACTTTGCGCTGCACCGTCAACCGCAGCTCTGCGCACTGCCTGCAGGCCAGGGCTGTTGCCATGGTAGCAGTAAGCGAGTGTCTGCCAGCGTGGAGGAGGGCGGCTGTGTGCGTGCTTGCCGGACGTGGCGCCTGTGAATCGTTGCTGCTCCCGCAGGCGTCTGACAAGGAGTCCAAGGCGCTGAAGTGCCACCATGCTCATGGATCACCATCCTATCGCTTGCCACTGATTGCTGCAGGCGTCTGACAAGGAGTTCAAGGCGCTTCTCTCGCTGGTGGTGGAGATGGACGTCTGGGAGCACGCCGTCGCCACGGGCCTCAAGCCCAAGGCAAGCCCCTTGCTGCACTCGACTGCTGCGGACCTTCAAGCACCCCGGCAGCGCTCAACACAGGGCGGTGGTGCTCTCCGCCTGAGACCTTCCCTACGGCTGTGTGCGTGCGTCACCTTGCGCTGTGCTTGTGCGCGGTGGTGCAGGTGGACCAGGCGCGCAGGGAGGGCGCGCGGCTGGACGGCGCGCTGGGCGAGCTGCGCCGCCTGACGGCCCGTGCGCGGGAGGAGGCCGGCGAGGCGCGCCGGCAGCACGACGCGTGGCGCGACGAGCGCGAGCGACGCCTGGTGAGCACGGGGCCACAAGATGCCTCAGTCCTGCACGCGATGTTTGCAGTTTCCTCCGCTCTGCTTTTCGCGCGGACTGCGGAGGTCGTTCCGCACGCAACGCCTCAAGCTGCTGCGCCGTGTGCCCGTGCGCCGCAGGCCGAGCTGCGTGGCAGGCTGGGCGCGGCGGCGCGGGAGGCCGCCGACGCCGCGCGGCAGGCGGGGGAGCGGGAGGGCGCGGCGCGCGTCGCGTGGGCGGCGCTGGCGCGGGCGCAGGCGCGCGTGCAGGCGCGGTGGGACGACCTGGCACGTTCCGGTGCGTGGCCAAGACCTCAAGGCGTGCGCATGCGCAGTAGTCTGAGTCATTCTGGCTCGTGCAAATGCCCGTTATGAGGGAACGGGTGATGGGTGCTGTGCGGGTGCGCCGCAGGGGCACGGGTCCCGCCGCCGCCCGAGCTGCCGCCGCCGCCCTCGCTGGAGGAGACGCGGGCGGCGCTGCAGGCGCTGCCGCTGAGCGAGCAGGAGGAGGGAGGCGGCGGCGACGAGGAGGACGAGGAGGATGAGGAGGACGAGGAGGACGAGGGAGAGGAGGCGGGTGCCGCGGCTGACGGCGGGCCGGACGATGAGGAGCAGGAGGAGGAGCAGGAGCAGCGCTGGACGGAGCAGCTGCTGGAGCGGCACGCGGCGGCCAAGGTGGAGGAGGGGCAGGTCGAGGAGGAGCTCCGGCAAGCGCTGGCAGGTGCGCTGGCAGGCGCGTCGCTGCCACATTGGCGCGCAATCTGCAGCGTCCGTACGCCTTGACCGTGCCGCTGCCCTTGGCGCCCGTGCGCGCCGTTCACGCCGTCTTCTTCTCGCGCCCCGTGCTGCTGCTGTTGTTGTGGTGGGGTGCAGGCGCTCGGACGGCGCTGGGCGAGGCGCAGCGCGCGCACGAGGCGGCCAAGCAGGCGGCGCTGGCGGTTCAAAATCGGTTGGTGGCGTGGCAGCGCCACGCCTGGGACGCGCCCGCCACTGGTGGTGGCGAGGGGGGAGCGGCGGCGGCGGCGGCGGCGGCGGCGCCCGTGTGTGAGACGTGCGGGCAGCCGGTGGACGCCGAGCACGTGCGCTCGCATTCGCAAGCGCTGCAGGTGAGGGAACGCGAGCACGCTTTCCTGACCAGGCCCAGGAAACTGGGCGGAGTCAACCCAGAAAGAGAGCGGCGGTGTGCGTCCTGTCGCCGAGAACGTGTGTGCACGCGGCACAGGCGGAGCTCGACTCTGCGCGCGAGGCGCTGAGGGCGGCGGGCGCGATCCTCTCCTCCGCCGCCGAGGCCGACCACGCTGCCCGCGAGGCCCACGACGGCGCGCTGGAGCGGCACCGCCGCGCCGCCGACGCGCGCGCGCAAGAGGTGCGGCTGCCGGGGCGGGCAGGTCGGCGCCGCTCCGCCGCGTCCTGCCCACGCTTGACTTTGCGCGTGCTTTGCCCCTTTGAGGAGCGCAGGAGCGGGAGCTGATGCGGCAGCAGCACGCGCGGTCGCGTCGGGCGGCGGCGGCGCGGCGGCGGCGCGAGGCGCGGCGGCGGCGCGCGGCCGAGCGGCGGCTCGAGGCGCAGCGGCGGCGGGAGCGGCGGCTGCTCGAGGCGCACGCTGCGCGCGAGGAGGAGCACCGGCGGCGCGTGGGCGAGCTGCAGCGGCGGCACGCCGAGGTGGCGCGCGAGGCGGAGCAACTGCACCAGCAGGTGAAAGGGACCACAAGTTCCCTGTTCAGTCTACAAAAGGGATCCTGAAGGCATCGGATCATTGAAAAGGGTTGTATGTGTCGGCACGCGCCCGCAGGCGCTGCAGCGGGCGGGTGACGCGCTGCGCGCGCTGCGGGCCGCTGCGGGCGGCGCGGCGGCGGCCGAGGCGTGCGTGGCGGAGCTGCGCGCGGCGCTGGCCGCCGCCGAGGCAGCGGGCGTGAACGACCTGAGCGGCGGCGGCATGGCGGCGGCGGCGGTGCAGTCTCCTTTGGGTGCCGCGGCCTCCACCGCCGCCGAGGAGGAGGAGGAGGAGCTGGGAGAGCTCGAGGTTGAGGAGGTGGTGGCGCGGGCGGAGGCGCTGAGCGGCGCACTGCGAGGCGGCGCCGAGGCGGCGGCGCAGCTGGTGCGGGCGGCGGCGCGGCTGGCGGAGCAAGTGGCAGAGGCCGAGGGCGAGGCCAACCCCACGGCCGACCGACTCCAGCTGTGAGTTGTGCTCTGGCTAGCTCGCTTGCGGTCCTGCATTTGCCTGCACGCCGGCGTCGGCGTGGCAACAAGGGGAGGCGCGCACGCGCTGCGGGTGTGGATTGCGCGCGTGCAGGCTGGAGGCGCAGCTGGAGCAGCGCGAGCGGGAGCAGCGGGCGGCTGAGGCGGGCGCGCAGGCCAACCGCGCGGCGCTCCAGACGCTGGCGCAGGCGGCCAGGGCGCTGGGCCGCGAGGGCATCCAGAGCTTTGTGCTCGAGGGAGCGCTGCTGCAGCTGCAGACCCGGTGCGCGCCACGCTCACTGGGGCGATTCGCGCGCGCAGGCGCCCACCTCCCAGCTCCAACTGGAGGGCTCTTGCCGACGTGCGATAGGCCCCGTACCCAAACTGCCAAATGCAGGGCGTCGGCGTACCTCTCCCGCCTCTCGGACACCTTGCGCCTGGAGCTGCGTGCATCACGCCCCGCCGCCGCCGCCGCCGCCGCCGCCGCACCTGGCAGCTGGGCCGCTCTGCAGCAGCCGGCCTCGAGCTCCAACGGCGCGAGCTCTGCGTCGCTGGACGGCGACGTTTCCGCTGCAGAGGGCGCCAAGCCTGCCGGCCGCAAGCGCGCTGGGGCCAAGCAGAAGGGCGGCAAGGGCGGCAAGCGGGCGGGCGGCAGCGGGGACGAGGAGGCGGGGGGTGGCGCAGCGGATGCAGGGGAGGACGCTGGCGGCGTGGTGGAGCGCGAGCAGATCACCAAGGTGCGCAGGCTGGCTCGACGCACGCTGAACCTGCCGGTTCGGTGGTGGTCGGGCGGTCCTCTGTCCACAGCGAGGCGGCGTCCCGGCGGAACAGAAACGTGTGTTTCGATGAGCTTGGGCGCAGAGCAGCCTCTGCGGCAAGAAGGCTGCCGGCGCTGTTAAGCATGTATGCGCGTGCCGTGTGTGCCCCTGGGCAGGTGGTGACGTACCAGCTCCCCGACGGCAGCGGCGCCGTGCCGCGGCAGCTGACTCAGCTGAGCGGCGGCGAGCGGCGCCGCGTGGCGCTGGCGCTGGCGCTGGGCTTCGCCGCGCTGGTGCGCGACCGGGGGCGGCTGCGCTGCAACCTGCTGGTGCTGGACGAGGTGAGCCGGCTGCTGTGGGCGCACGTGATGCGCACCGTGGCGCGGGCACGCACACTCGCGCCGCTATGCCCAGAGAGCGGGCAGGAGCTTTTATTGTCGCGGGCGTGAGCCGTGTGCTTGTGCTGCTGGGGCGCTGCTGCCTGGCTGCTGCTGCAGGGCCTGCAGCAGTTGGACTCGGACGGGTGCCGTCGGATGGCCGAGGTGCTGCGGGACGAGGATGTGGGCACCATCCTGGTGGTGGCGCAGGCGCAGAGCTACGTGCTCACGCAGGTGAGAGGGGCGTTGGAGGCGGGGAGCGTGCGTACCGCCGCGGCATCTGGCGCGCGGCGCTTGCGGTACACGCGTTGACCGGTGCCTGCGTGGCCCGCAGGAGTTTGCCGGCGTGGACACGTGCGTCAAGGCGGGGCGCTGCTCCAGCGTGTTGGTGGAGGACGCTTGAGCTCCGGCTTTGGCGCCGGACCCCATGCGGGGGCGAGTCGTTTGTTGTTGTCCTGGGTCGGGTCGCTCTGCAAGCGACGAGCGGAAATGACGAGGAGCGGCGCTACTTACGCCGGGCCTTGAGCGCGGGCCCGCAGGCGGAGCAGCGTGGGGGCCAGCATCGCGCAGGTCCAGCGGAGTTGCTGGCCGACGATGAGGCACTACCAGCCGCGGCGCCGCCAGCTCTGTCACCGCATCACAACGCCATGGCGCGGGAGGTTGCTGGCGCAGCTGCTGCTTTCACTTGTCGCCGCGCTGGCGCTCGCCGCCCGCGTGTGCGCCGCCCAGCAACCCGCCGCTGCCGTGCTCATCAACATCACGAGCGGCCAGCAGCTCGCCAACGCCGTGGCGGACTTTGGCGTGAGCGGCGCGGACACCACGCTGGTGCTGCCGCCCGGGCTCACGTCGCTGGCCAACGCGACCTTCACGGCGCCGGTGCCCAACCTGACGCCGTCAGCCGCCAACAGCAGCGCCAGGCAGCCCTTCAGCAGCGGCCGGCTCACGATGCTCGGCTCCACGGCGAGGTCGCGGGCGGCGGGCAGCGGAGGCCCCGCCTCGGTTGTGTTGGACGCCGGCATGCGCGTGGGGGTCTCGGGCTCCTTCTCCGGCAGCGGCAAGAGTGAGCGCCGCGCGACGCTGAAGTCACAGTGAAGGGCTGGTTGGGTGGGCGCTCTCAGCGTCGTCCCTGGCCTTTGAGCGGCAGCGCGTGCAGAGGGGGCAGGGCGGACGGCATTGCGGCAGCGGCAGGGGCGCGCACGCCGGTGGTGGAGCAGCAGGGTGTGATTCAATGCAGCGGCGGCATATCAATGCCCATCTCTGTGCGCGTTGCGATGGCCGCACCACCATCCCCACGCCCGCTTCCTCCCTCGGCTCGCTCCCGCGCCGCAGTGATCCTCAAGGGGCTCACCATCGTAAACATGTGCGACCAGCCGCTGCCGTGGAGCGCCGAGCGCAACATCACGTACCTCAGCGCGCTCAACATGGCGCTCTTCAACCGCACGCGCATCCACGCCTCCCATTGGTGCGGCACGGAGAGGGAAGCAAGCGCGGCGCCCTGGGGCTGTTGGAGCGGCACTGCTCTGGGCGCCGCGCTTGCCCGGGACAGGGAGCTTGAGAGGGCGCTCGGTGTGCACGCGTGGGTGCCTGGAGAGGGCGGCCACACGGCCCCAGCAACAGCTGCACTCAACCTGGCAACGGGGTGGTGGTGTGGACGTCGCGTCCGCAGGTATGAGGAAGTGGTCTTCTACGCGCGGCAGGCCGACATCGGAGTCTACGGGTGAGAGCCTGCCGCACGTACCCCGCTGCATCCACCCTGCGCGCGCCCTCCCTGCGCTGCGTGTCCCAACTGCACGCCGGCATGCTCTGTCGCGATCTCGCCCGCTCACCAATGCAGGTACATCAAGATCATGCAGAACACGCCTTTCTCCCAGCGTGAGTTGCCTTGGCCGGCCTTTGAGGAGGCTCACAGTGCACCTGGGCCCTGCTTCTCACGCCCTGGCGCCTCCCTCAGTAGCTCGCGTGCCGCGCACGCCGCATGCCTGCAGTGTTTGCCGAGACGCAGCCGGTGCACGGCGCCACGCCCTCGACCGGGGCGCGGCTCACCATGCGCACGCCCTTTTCCTTCTCCGTGTCCTACTTCCTCATCCCGTCGGCCACGGCCTTCAACGCCACCTTCCGGGTGCGCGCGCCAGCTAGACCTGACCTGACCTGACCCGGCAACGCCCAGCGTCTGGTGGCTTCCAGACGCCGGCCAACGTCGCGCCGGCGGGGCCTCACGACTGCGCCTGCGGCGCTGCCCCCTCTCCTGCCCGCGCAGTCGCTGAGCAACCCCAGCGACCCGCTGCTCATTTCGCTCAAGAACCAAGGTCTTCTCATGCGGCCCAGGTTCTGCAATGGCCAGCCCCTCCCGGACGAGGTCTTGAACAGCGTGGTGAGCCGCCTGCTCATTTGAACCTCTCTCCACACTCACACAGCTGAGTCGCTCGGCACCTGCGCCGCCTGCTCATGGCCCCCTCCCTTTCTCTTTCCCAACTTCTCCCCGGCACACGAGAGCCGGCCACGCCTGCCGCTTGACGGCGCGCGCCCACGGCGTGAGATCGACACCGCCGCCCAAGCCCTAACCTGGGCCCTAGTCGCGCGCGCATTCAGGTGGACCCCATCGCGCCGCTCTTCACCTGCACCGACACGCTATGCTTTGTGGACTCGCTCTACAGCGCCGCCACGCTCAGCCGACAGCTCTACCGCCCAGGGCCCTGGGTGCGTGGAGACACGCCCTTTCCTCCTCAACTCTCTAGAGGAAGAGGGAGAGCCCCTGCCTGCGCTCTCCTGCCCCCGCTCGTTCCTGCCGCCGCCGCCGCCGCCGCCGCTCCACGCCACGCCCTGCTGCTGCTGCTGCTCCTGCTCGTGTGCGTGCAACCGCCCGTTCCCACTCTTCAGCGCCCTCATGAGCCCAACTCACCTGCCCTCGCCCCGCGCACGCGCGTGCGTCGCACGTCCTCCGCGCTAGCGCAACGCGCCCAACTCACCCGTTGCTGCTGCTGCTCTCGCCGCGCTGCACCTCTCCTGCCGGCCCGCAGCGCGGCGCACCCGTCCTCATGATCAGCGGCTGGGCGGTGCCCGCCGGCTCGTTCGACATGCGCCTCATGCCGCCAGTCAACGGCTCGCTGCTGCTGTCGGGCCCCATGGTGGGCGAGGAGGTGGTGGCGCAGTGGGGCGTCATCGACCTGAGCGGCCTCACCGACTTCTTGCCAGTGGTGGACGACCGGGGCAACCTCTTCCTGCAGTACATGGTGCGTGACGAGCGCTTCGTGCTGCATGCCCCGATCGAATTGTGGCCTCAGCCTTTGCTGCGGCGCGCGTGACAACCTCTCCGCCCGCCCGCACCCAACACACGCGTGCCCATGCGACGCCCGCGCCCATGGTACGCCCTGCAGACCCTCATGGGCCTGGCGCAGCGGCCGCTGCCCACCACGCCCTCCATCTCCTCGGCCCTCCCGCTCGCCGCCTTCCCGATCGTCCCCGCCACCCAACCAACCGCCGCCACCAACGCGACCGCCACGCCGCTCCCAACGCGCATCTGGCTCGCGAACGTCACCCTCGCCCTCCCCGTCGACGACTACCTGGCCCTCTCAACCCTCATGCTGGGCTCTGCCCACGTGGCTCCAACCACCGCCGGCGCCGCTGCCGGGCAGGGCGCCACCCTGTCCAGCTGCATCGGTGATTCGGTGCGGGCGCGGGCGGCGGCGCTCGCTGGCGACGTGCGCGTGGCGGTGCTGCAGGTGGGCCTGGCGCCCGCCGACGCGCTGGCGGCGCTTCCTGGCGCCGGGTATGAGCTGTCGCTGTTCATGGGGTGGGGCGTCAATGCGACGAACCTCCAGTTGGCGGCGGATAAGCGGGCGGCTGGCGCGGCGGCGGCGCTGGCGGTGGTGGCGGCGTGCCTGAGCACGGGCGGGGCGGTGCCGGCGGGGGCGAGTGATGGTGGAGGCGGGGGGGACGGAGGGGGCGTGAGCGAGGGGGTGCTGGCGGGCGCGGTGGTGGGCGCGGCGGTGGGCGGCGTGGCGGTGGGGGCGCTGGCGGCGTGGGGTGCGTGGTGGCTGGTGGCACGGCGCGACCGAAGGTGCGTCGCCTCTTTGCGTCACCGCAACGGCTCTGTTTCCTCGTCGCCTTCCCCCAGCGCGCCAGGGAGGTGCGCGCGGCGTGGTCACGCAAGCCCTGGTGAGGGCTTTTGCATGGGCGTGGTGGCGCAGGAAGTCGAGCGCCGCGAGCCAGGGCAGCGACGCGGCCATGACCACGGCGGACGGCGTGCCGGACGTGCACGCCGGCCACTCGCACGGCCACCCGCACGAGACGCAGTCACACTGCAGCGATGCCAGCGGGAGCCAGCCGCCGCTGCCGGGCCACGCCAAGAAGCTCGACGTGGTGAGGGCCCCTCGGCGCAAGCCCTCGTGGTTCGGCCTCCTCCCATGCGCGCCGTGGTCGCCCGCGCCCTGCCGGCGCCATGCTCCCTCCCTACCGGCAGCGCTCGGCTCCCTCTGTCCCTTGATGGCGCTGTGCCTCCCAGGCCTTGTTCACCTGACTGTTGAATGCTTTGCGGTTCAATACGATGGCCGCAGGTGGGAAAGGCCGCCCAAGGCGACACCCTCGGCCCCGCCATCACCCTCGCCATGCCGCCCGCCGCCAACCTCGCCGCCGACCGCCCCTCCGCCGGCGTCCGGCACCCTCAAGCCGCCTCGGCGCTCGCCGCCGCTGTCGTCGCCGCCTCGGCCGGCGCGCCGCCCCCGCCACTGCTGCTGCCCACCGCCGCCACGCCGCCGCCGCCGCCGCCGGCCGCGCCGCGGCAGCGCCTCCCACTCGCCGACGCCGTCCGCGAAGCACAGGACCAGCTGCAGCAGGTCCCCGAGGATCGCAACCAGCACCACGTCGTTGTCAACTTGGCTAGCGAAGCGCCAATCTCCGACGACGCCATCGCCGCCGCCGCCGTGGGCGACGGCGCTGCCGCGTCGGCGTCGGCGTCGGCGGCGCAGCAGCAGCCGGTGGACGGCGGCGGCGCGGCGGACGGCACAGCGGCGGCGCCACCGCACCACTGCGCGTCGCAGGGCGCCTTGACGGCCGCCGAAGGAGGCGGCGGCGGTGGGTGGGCGGCGGCGCGCGAGGCGCCGGCGCCGGCGCCGGCGCCGCCGCCGCCGCGCCGCGCGGCGTCGCAGGGCGTGCAGGCGGCGGGCAAGGGAGGCGGCGGCGGCGGCGGCGGCGGCGGGCAGGTGGATCCGTTGCGCAAGGTGAAGGCTCTGGCGGGCAAGCTGGCGCCGGCGGGCAACGTGAACAAGGTGGTGGTTCACGGCATCCTGGGCAAGGGCACCTGGGGCAATGTGTACAAGGGTGCGTCGCGTTTCTGGAGGGTGTGTGTGTTGAGCTTTACATCTGGTAGAGCCATCTCTGGCAAGCAGATGGTGCCACACTGGCGCTGCGGTTGGGAGCAGGGGAGGCGTGGGCGTTTGCGTCGGCGTCGCACACGGGGGTGTGGGGCGAGGTGCCGCGCTGCGCACCCACTGCACACACGTCGCTGAGTTGTGCCTTGCTTCAACTTGCCCGTGGCGCAGGCGAGTGGCGCGGGCTGCCTGTGGCGCTCAAGACGCTCGTCTTCGAGGCCGAGCACCTCCCGCTGGGCCCGCCCGGCGCGCCCACCGCCACGGGCAAGGGCCAGCGGGTGCAGAAGCACAACCAGGCCATCATGGAAGCCGCGCTCGCCGCCAGCCTCGGCCACCGCAACGTGGTGAGCTAGCCCGCGCCACGGCCAGACGCCCCGTCTCTCCGCAGGACAGAGCTGCAGAGCACAGCCGTTGAGGACGTGGAGGGCGAGAGCGCGCGCCTGCGAACGACCGCCCGGCAGCAGCAACAGGGCGTTGAGGCGAGCAGCCGCGTGCTGCGCGGTGCTTACGCGGTGCTTGCGTGCCGCCACGCAGGTGTGCACGTACCACTATGACATCAAGCTGCTGAGTGAGGCTCCCGAGCAAGGCGGCGGGCAGGGCGGCGGCCTGCAGGTCCGTCTATTGACCCTGTGCACACCTGACGCTGGAGCCATCTCTGGCAAGCAGATGAGGCCAGGCGCCACACAGACCGAGCACAAACGCGCACACCAGGCAGAGGGTGTCACCTCGCGCACCCTCCTCTGCGAGCTGTTGTTGCCTGCAGGTGCAGCACGCCTTTGACCCGCACCCGCAGCGGCGGCCACGGCATGGCGCGCAGCAGCAAGCCGAGCGTCAGGGGCCCGGCGGGGGGAAGGAGGGCGCGGCGGCGGGCGCGCAGGAGCAGCAGCAGCAGCAGCAGCAGCACGATGAGGAGGAGGAGGAGGAGGAGGAGGGCGAGGGGAGGGCGTCGGCGAGCGGGCCGTTGGGCGCGCGGCGGCCGCCGGCGGTACAGCAGCAGTACAAGCTCTTCCTCATCCAGGTGGGCGAGGGGCGGTGTGGCCCCAGGGATGTGCGGCCTGTTTGGCCGCGGCGTGGGCAGCTCCACAGTGCACCGTATTGTTGACCGGGATTGACCGGGATCTTCAGGATCGTCAAGACGACACTCGCTGGGGTTTGCGGTGGCTCGCTGCCGCATTCGACGCGCAGGAGATGTGCGCCATGTGCCTGAGCTTCGCCCTCTCCCAGGGCATGCTCCACAACGAGCGGGGCCTGCCGCACAAGGTGAGGGGCGCCCGCACGCATGCCGCCCGGCGTCTCGACGCGGCCGTGGCTGCGGCGGCCCGGCGCGCTGCGTGGCGCGCGCTGGCCGACGTCTGTGCGCGCCAGGGCGCGACCCTCGCCTGCCCGACGTGGCCCTACCGGACGAGGGGGAGTTGTTGGGAGGGGTTAGTCCACCGCCCCCCGTGATGCGGCATGTCTTACACGGCTCCGGGACACGGTCCTGCTCAGTGTTTTTCTCCAAGGCCTTTGGGCGGCGGGGAGGCTGGCGGGTGTCCCTCCCTCAGTGTTTCGCCCTGGGGCCTCCGCGGGCGACTCAGGGTGGCTGGGGGGCAGCCCTTGCCCAGCATTACACCCCACCGCCCGTATGGGCGTTGGGGTGGCTGGGGGTGCCAGTGTAGCGGTCTAGCCGAGTGAGGCACCGCACCCGTGCCGCGTGCGCAGAAATGCGGTTT
>VFQP010003767.1_pt1 | contig 14970 bp, 27 predicted proteins | sample 3512351 | NCBI WGS metagenome assembly VFQP01 (sample SAMN10412372, study PRJNA504923) | tailings metagenome | isolation source: Relicate 1 Philex TSF1 revegetated site | place: Philippines: Tuba, Benguet | collected 2017-08-29 | reverse complement strand
GCATCCGCAGCCAGCACCGCCAACCGCTCCGCCGGAGCGATCACGACCTCCATCACAACACCTTTCGACGGCCGACGAGAGCAGCGCCCACGGCGGCGACCGGGACGTCCGACGGCGCGAGGGAGACCCGCTCCGACAGACGCAACGAGGACAGGAAGGGGGACGTGCTCGACTGCGCGTCGAGCGCGTCGCGGACCGCGTCCAGCAGCGGCTGGCCGAGCGCGGACACGCCGCCGCCGAGCACCACGTGGCGCACGTCCACCGTCAGCTCGAGGATCCGCACGGCGGAGGCGACGGCGGACGCGAACTCGTCCTTGATCCGGATCGCGTCCGGGTCGCCCGCGGCCGCGGCCTCGAAGAGCTCGGCAGGGGCCGGCCGGCCGTGGCGCGACGGCCAGCGCGCCGACACGGCGGAGCCCGACGCGTAGACCTCCACGCACCCGCGCTGCCCGCACGCGCACTCGGGGCCGCGCGGGTCGATCGGGATGTGCCCGATCTCCCCCGCCGCGCCGCTCACGCCCCGGCGGAGCTCGCCGCCGAGCACGATGCCGGCCGCGAGCCCGGTGCCGAGCGCGAGGAACGCGAGGTCCTCCCCCTCCGCGCCGCGCAGGTGCGAGGCACCGAGTGCGGCCACGTTGAGGTCGTTGTCGACCTGGACCGGGACGCCGCCGAGCTCCGCGGACAGCGCCTCGGCGAGGGCGAAGCGTCCGCCCTCGATGCCGAGGTTCACCGCGTGCACGACGGAGCCGTCGGCGGGGTCCACCAGCCCGGGGACCCCGACGCCGACGCCGTCGACGTCCGCGAGGTCACCGCAGGCGCGCCGGACCACCTCGCGGACCGCGCGCGCCGCGCTGGACACGACGCCCTCCGGTCCGCGCACCGTCGGCAGGCGCAGGGTCTCGCGCGCGACCCCGTCGGGGCCGAGGAAGGCCGCGAGCACCTTGGTGCCGCCGATGTCGAGGCCCACCGCGCTGCCCGGGCCCACGGGACCGCGCCGTGACGCGGTCCCGGGGCCGGGGCGTCCGGCCAGGGCTGCGGCCGCCTCGCCGTCGAGCGAGGCAGCCGTGCTCAGGTCGCTCACGTCAGCCCTTCACCGCACCCGAGACGAGGCCACCGGTCATCCTGCCCTGGACGATGACGAAGAAGATGACCACCGGGATCGCCACGATGACCGAGCCGGCCATCAGCGCTCCCCAGTTCGTCGCCATCGTCGCCTGCTGGAACGTGCGCAACCAGACCGGCAGCGTCATGGACTCCGGCCGGGACATGATGATCAGCGCCATGAGGAACTCGTTCCACGCCTGGATGAACGCGAAGACACCGGTGGCGACGAGGCCGGGCGCGAGCAGCGGGAACGTCACCTTCCAGAACGCCTTCGGTCGCGAGCACCCGTCGATCATGGCCGCTTCCTCCAGCTCCGCGGGCACGCCTTGGACGAAGCCTCGCAGGGTCCAGATCGTGAACGGCAGCACCGCGGAGATGTAGACGAACGCCAGCCCGGTGATCGTGTTGAGCATCTGCCAGCCGTCGATGATCCGGAAGATCGAGATCATCATGGCCTCGCCCGGGATCATCTGGATCACGAGGAGCGCGACGATGAACGACTTGCGGCCCTTGAACGAGAAGCGCGTGATCGCGAGCGAGGCGAGGAAGCCCAGGATCATCGAGACGACCAGCGTGATGAGCGTGACGGTGATCGAGTTGACCATCGCGGGCGGCAGCGGCGCACGACGGTCGTCGGTCCACACGTTCACGTAGTTGTTCAGCGTGAAGACGTCGGGGGTCGGGAAGAAGTGCAGGTCCGTCCCACGGATGAGGTTCGTCGGCAGGAACGACGTGTTGATCATCCAGTAGACGGGGAACGCCGACGCGACGAAGACGACGATCGCGATGATCGAGTAGACGACGTTCGCCGCGCGCTTCTTGCTCTGTCCCTCGCGCCGCGTCTTCCGGCCACCGCGGTCGGGGACCGCGGCGCGGGAGACGGGGATCGTCGGGGTGGAGATGGTGCTCACAGTTCTTCCTCCCGGACGGTCCGGCGCACGTAGTAGAACGAGATGCCGAGCATGATGAAGACGAAGATGACGGCGATCGCGCCGGCGACACCGTAGTGCCCCTGGGCCATGCCCATCTGGTAGATGTACACGCCGATCGTGTTCGTCTTCTCACGGTCGCCGCCGATGCCCTGGAGGGCGTAGACCTGCGTGAAGACGCGCAGGTCCCAGATGATCGACAGCACGATCAGCACCGTGTAGATGCTCCGCACGTAGGGGACCATGATGAGCCGGAACCGCTGGAACGGCGTCGCGCCGTCGAGCTGCGCGGCCTCGAGGACCTCGCCCGGCACCTGCGTCAGGCCCGCGTAGAGCGTGAACGCCACGAACGGGATCGCGCCCCACACGATGATGAGCGTCAGGATGAGGAAGAACTGCATCGGGTCGAGGAGCCACGAGTGGCCCATCCAGTTGTCCCCGGTGATCTTCGTGAGGAAGTTGTTGACGACGCCGTACTCGGTGTCGAAGAGCCAGCCCCAGACGATGGTGCCGGCGAGGGGCGGCATCGCCCACGCGAGCAGCAGCCCGATGGACACGAGGAGGCGGAAGCCCTTGTTGAGACGCATCATGAGCAGCGCCACGAGCGTGCCGAACAGCATCGTCAGCGCGACCCAGACGACCATCAGGACGAAGCTGCGGAGCAGGACCGTCCAGAACCCGTCGACGTCGGTGAGGACCTGTACGTAGTTGTCGAAGCCCACCCACTCGGCCGGCACGCCCATGAGCTGGGCGCGCTCGTACTCCTGGAAGGACATGACGAACAGCTGGACCAGCGGGTAGCCGACCATGATGCCCAGCAGGATGAGCGTGGGGACCAGCAGCGACCACGGCAGGACCGGTGGACGCCGCTTCTTGGGGGGCCGCACGGACGCGCGCGGGGGCGCTGTCCGGGGCTCGAGAGTGGTAGAGCTCATTTCCTCACTCCGTCGGATGGTGCGCGGTGGTGCGCAGTGATGACGTGCGGGACGCGTCGTGCGAAGGGTGGGGACCCCGGAGAGATCCCCACCCCTGACGAGCGTCCGGTGCCGTCCCGGGCGGACCCGGGGCGGCACCGGGCCGGCTCAGCTGTTGAGGATCTGCTCGATCTTCGCGTCGAGCTCCTCGGCGACGGTCTTCACGTCGTCGCCGTTGGCGATGCGCGTGAAGGCCGTCTGGAGGACGTTCTGCGCCTCGACGTCAGCCCACTTCGGCGACACCGGCGTGACCTGCGTGTTCATCGCGGCATCCACACCGGCCTGGGCGATCGGGTTGTCCGTCGGCACCTTCTCGGCGAGCGAGGTCTTGGCCGGGATCAGGCCGTTCTCGGCGAGGATCGTCTGGTACTCGTCGCTCATCATGATGGCGTAGGCCTTGACGGCGAGCTCGGGGTTGTTCGACTTCGACGCGACCGCGAGGTTCGAGCCACCGCCGAAGACCGTCGCGGTGCCGCCGTCCTTGCCGGGCAGCGGGAGCGCGGTGAGGTCGGAGCCGTAGGTCGACTCGCAGCCCGGCGTCTCCGCGTCCTCCGGAGCCTTGATGGACCACTGGATCCACGTCGGGGCGGAGAGGTACGCGACCTTGCCCTCGCAGAACGGCACCTGGAGGTCGGTCTCCTGGCCGTCCTTCGGGGCGTGCGAGGCGTTGGCCATCAGGTCGGCGACCTGCTCCATGCCCTTGAGGCCACCCTCCGAGGAGAAGCCCGCCTCCCAGGTGCCGTCCTCGCCCTGCTCGGCGATGAAGCCGCCGTTCTCCCAGATGAAGGGGAGAGCGTTGTACCAGTCCTGGCCAGGCCAGTAGAGGCCGGACACGTCCGGGGTCGTGAGGGCCTTGGCGCTCGCGACGTACTCGTCGAGCGTGGTCGGCACCGCGGCGCCGCCCGTGACCTGGGGCGAGTAGAACACCACGCGGGAGCCCGCGTAGTACGGCAGCGCGTAGTGCTTGTCCTCCCACGTGCCGGCCTCGACGAAGGCGGGCAGGAGGTCGTCGCCACCGTAGGACTCGAACTCGTCGGCGGTGATCTCGCGGAAGTAGCCCGCGGAGGTGAACGCGGCGGACTGCGTGTTGCCGACCTCGACGACGTCAGGGCTGTCAGAGCCCGAGAGCGAGGTCGTCAGCTTGTCGACGAGGCCCGTCCAGGACTGCTCCTCGATCGTGAGAGTGCTGCCCGGGTTCTCCTCCTCGAACGTCGTCTTGAGGTAGTCGCGGGCCGCGTCGGGGGTGTCGGAGCCCACGAGCCAGACGCGGATGTCGCCGGAGGCGGCCTCGCCGTCGCCGGAGCCGTTGTTCTCGTTCCCGCCGGTGCTGCAGGCGGTCAGCGCGAGCGCCAGGGTGATCGTCGACGCCACGGAGGCGGCGACGAGACGGTTCCTCTTCACTGGGTGCTTCCTCTCGGTGATTCTTGGTGGTGGCGGCGATGCCCCCACCGGAGGTGTGGCAGGAGTCCTGCGTAATCGAGCGTGTGCAGGGGTGCTGCTGTGTTACTGCGTTCCTGGGGGGTGCTGCACTGGGGGTCCCAGGAGGTCGTGAGGGGCGGGTCGTGGCCCGCGCCCCGGTCGGGCAGAGCGGGTCAGGCGGAGCGTCGTCGGCTCACGAGACCCCCAGCTGTCCGGAGAGGACGAGGACGGCGGCCCCAGCGAGGACGACGTCTTCGTCGAGCGTGGCCATCCGCACCTGCAGCCCGCTGCCGATGACCGGCATGGTGCGGGAGCGGATGGTCTCGAACGCCGACTCGCGCAGGGGGCCGTCGAGCAGGTCCGCAGGACCGCTCACGAGCACCTCCGCGAGGTTGAGCGCACTGACGACAGGGGCCAGGGCGATGCCCAGCGTCCTGCCCACCGACGCCAGCACGGCGTCGGAAGCCTCGGTGTCGAGCCCGTCCACCGCGCGGCGCAGCGCCGGCACGGACAGGACGGTCTCGAGGCAGCCGCGGCGCCCGCAGGCGCACGGCTCGCCGTCCTCGACCACGGTCACGTGGCCGAGCTCGCCGGCGGCGTCGGCGTGCCCGTGCACGCGCGCGCCGTCGACCATGATGCCGGCGCCCACGCCCTCGCCCACCGTGAGGACGAGCAGGCCGTCCCCGGCCGCTCCCCCGAACGTGAACTCGCCGAGCGCGGCGATGTTGGCGTCGTTGGCGACGTGGACCGCGAGCCCGAGCCGCTCCGTGAGCTGGGCGGCGAGCGGGACGTCGTACCAGCGGCGGTTCGGCGCCTCGATGACGCGGCCCTCGGCGTCGACGACGCCGGGCGACCCGATCCCGACGCCGATGACCGGCTGGGTCGCGGACGCGATGAGGCCGCGGCAGAAGCGCATGAGCAGGTCGACGAGCTCGGTGCCGGTGCGGCCGTCCACCGCGAGGCTCTGCCGGACGACGAAGTCGCCCGTGAGCGTGACGACGGCGCCGCGCAGGACCTCGTCGTCGGTGAGGTCGACGGAGACGATCTGGTAAGCGCTCGTGCGCATGCCGACGAGGATCGCGGGCTTGCCCACGCGCTGCCCCGGGCGGACGCCGAGCTCCTCGACCAGGCCCTCGGCGATGAGCACGGAGACGAGGTCGGAGATGGTCACGCGGGTGAGGGACGTGGCGCGCGCGAGGTCGGCGCGCGACGTGGGGCCCTCGTGGAACAGGTGCTGCAGCACGAGCGACCGGTTGTGGGCCCGAGCGTGCTCGGGGAGCACCTTGGAGGTCGGCCTGAGCCCTGTGCTCAGTCGCCTCCTCGGTGCGCCGGCGCCGGTGACTGCCGTTGTCATGTTTGTTAGTAGACTGCCTTTACTAAGTGGCTGTCAACTCTCTCCCGGCTTCGTGACCGAAATGTAGCCGAGGAGGCCGCGACCCGGGACCTTGGTCCCACGGCCCGCGCGCGTCACGGCGTCGCGGCGATCCAGCCCCGCGCGCCGGCGTGCTCGACGGAGCGGGACGCGACCAGCACGGCGTCCTCCAGCGCCGCGCGCCACGACGACCCACGCGCCGCCGCCGCGGCGAACGCGCCGTGGACCACGTCGCCCGCACCCAGGGTGTCGACCACGCGGCCCGGCCGCGGGACCGCGACCTCGTACCTCTCCCCCTTGTCGAGCACCTCGACGGGCCGCGGACCGCGGGTCCGCGCGACGAACCGCGGTCCGAGCGCGGCGACGGCGTCGAGCACGTCGCCCGTCGCGACGCCGGGCGGCCGGAAGTCCGCCGACACGACGACGGCGTCGCACAGCCCGATCATCGCGGGCGCGTCGGGCTTCCAGGAGCCCCCGTCCAGCACGACGGCGCACCCGCGCTCCCGCGCGCGGCGCGCGACCCGGAGCGCGAGCCCCGGGTGATGGCCGTCGAGCAGCAGCACGTCCCCGGGGCCGAGCTCGCCCAGCAGGTCCGTCGTGCGACCCGGCGCGACGAGCCGCGCATCGGTGAGGTCGCCGAAGCCGGAGGCGTTGGTGCTCACGACCGCGCGCTCGCCGGTCGCACGCGTGACCAGCACCGTCGAGACCGCGGGCTGCACCGCCCCGGCGACGCCGTCCGCCGCGTCGACGAGCGCGACGCCGGAGGACTCGAGCTCGGACCGCACGACCGCGGCGAGGGGCCCGTGGCCCACGGCGGTCACGAGGGTCGGCGGGACGCCGAGCGCGACGGCGGTGGCCGCGGCGTTCGCGGCCGGGCCTCCGAACGTCGCGGCGAGGGACCGCGCGACGACCTTCTCGTCGGGTCCGGGCAGGGCGTCGACGACCTGGACGACGTCGAGGGTCACGAGTCCGCAGCACACGAGCACGCACCCATCCTCGCGCGGGGACCGGCGCGTCCGCACGGCGCCGGGCGACGGTCGGATCACGGACAGTTCACAAGACGGTCACGATGTGGGTGCGACTGTCCGGTTCGCGCGGTTGGCCCCCTACCCTCGCAGCATGCGGACCACTCGCCCTCTCGCCGTCGTCGCCGCGCTGGTGCTCGGCGGCGCGCTCCTGGCCGGCTGCTCCGCGACGCCGGGCGCCGGCGACGCCGCCCTCGACTCCGGCGCGGGGTCCGAGGCGGCGGTGGTCGACGGCACCGACACCTCGTCCGGCGCCCCGGCCGGGATCACGACCGGCGACGAGGACGCCGTGGTCGAGGCGGACCGCGAGATCGTCACGACCGGCTCGGTGACCGTCGTCGCGAAGGACCCGTCGGCGGCCGCCGAGCAGGTCGCCGAGCTCGCGGAGAGCGCGGGCGGGCGGGTCGAGAGCCGGCGGCAGTCCGAGCCCGAGGGCGACGCGCGGCCCACGGCCGAGCTGACGGTGCGCGTGCCGGCGGCCCAGACGACCGCGACCGTGGACGCGCTCGGTCAGGTCGGCGAGGTGCGCGACCTCGCGATCGAGGCGGTCGACGTGACCGGCACCGCGCGCGACCTCGACGCCCGCGTCGCGGCGCTCACCACGTCGGTCGAGCGCCTGCGGACACTCATGGGCGACGCGGCGACGACCGCGGACCTGCTCGCCGCCGAGCAGGAGCTCACGACGCGCCAGGCGGAGCTCGAGTCGCTCCAGTCGCAGCGCGCCGCGCTCACGGACCAGGTCTCGATGTCCACGCTGCACGTCACCGTCGTGCAGGTGGTGCCGACGGAGCAGCTCGCCCCCGGCGGATTTCTCGGCGGGCTGCAGAACGGCTGGAACGCTCTGCTGACCACGCTCAACGGCCTGGTCGTCGTCCTCGGCGCGCTGCTCCCGTGGCTCGTCGTCGTCGGCCTCGTCCTGCTCGTCGTGCGCTGGGTGCTGCGCCGGGTCCGCCGTCGTGCGCAGGACGGCGGCGCTCCCCCGGCCGACGACGGCGGCACGGGGCCGGACGACGACCCGCAGGCGCCGTCGTCGGGACGGGCTCCGCTCGTCGGGGCGTCCGCCCGTGACTGAGCCCGTCACCCCCGAGGGCACCGGTCGCGTCGCGCGCCTGTGGGCCGACGACGAGGGCACGGCCCGGCTCGCCGGTCACCTCGTGACGCGCGTGTGCACGCACTGGGACACGGTCGGGCCGCAGACGTTCCCCCGGCACGTCAACCCGGAGCCGCGCGTACAGTGGCGGGCCCACCTCGACGGCGCGGGCGACGACGAGGACCTGTACAGCGACGACCCCGGCGCGCCCCCGCTCCCTCGTGACGACGACGCCCGGCTCGAGGTGCGGGGGCGGCGGCTGCGCCTCGAGTGGCTCGACGGCGACGAGGCGGCGGCAGCCTGGGAGCGCCACGGCTGGTGACCGCACAGAGCGCCGGTACGACGACGGCCCGCACCCCGAGAGGGGTGCGGGCCGTCGCCGCAGGGGTGGAGGTGCGGGGAATCGAACCCCGAACGCGCTCCAAGGCTCTCGCACCTAGAAACCCTGTCTGACCTGCGACAACGCCGATCCACGCCCGATTCACCCGCAACGCCCTATGGATACTTTGGTATCCGATCGGGTATCGTTATGGGTGACGCTGTGGACGGTGTCCACGCACAGACCAAGGGAGGAAGCAGTGCCGGACTACATCCTGAACCCGAACCAGGTGGCCCTACTCGAAGCGGCGGCCAACTCGAACCCGGTCCCGAGTCCGGTCGCTGACGACCCGGCGCACAAGTACGGGCTGCTCCTCGGGGCACTCGACGAACTGATCGCGAAGTGGGAGCGGCACTCGGACGTCGAGACACAGTGCTGCCTCGCGGAGTTGCGAGAGGTGGCGCGCATCCATGGTTAGGCCCAAGCGCGACGAGGTTGACCGGGCGGTGACGTACCTGCTGCGGAACCTGGACCCGGAGAAGTGGCAGCACGCGGAGTCGTGGCCTACGCGCATCCCGGTGGAGGCGCGCGAGGCGGTGCTCACGGCGGCTCGGATCGTCGGGTCGCTGCGGGAGGAGCGCAACGCCGCCTACCGGGTTCGGCGCAAGGTCGAGGCCGAGCTGGGCGCGTGGAAGAGCGAAGCGCTAGCCGCCCGCGACCAACTGACTCGCGCACGACAGGTACTTGCCCGCAACGGATTGACCGATCTTGAGGAGGACCAGTGATCATCGACCTGGACCGCATCCGCGCCAGGCACAACGCCTGGTACAACGGCGAGATCTCCGACTTCGCGGGGCTGCCCGAGGAGGTAGACGCGGCGTTCCGTGCCCGCTTTGATGCCCTCCACCAGTCCCTCGACGAGAAGACGATGGCGTTCGAGATTGTGCGTGAGGACGTGCCCGCACTCATCGCGGAGGTCGAACGCCTGCGGGACGTGCGCATCCCCGAGTTGATCGCTGAGATTGAGCGCCTGGTCCGGTCGCGGAAGCTGGTCATGAACTACCGGCGCGTGATCCGCCGCGAGCGTGACGACCTGCTAGAAGACCTGGCCCGCGTCAAGGAAGAGAACGCCCTGTTGAAGCGCAGGATCGACGGCCTCCGCCGCAAGTGGGAAGAGGGCGCACAGTGAACGCCAGGCGAGCGACCCTTACGGAAAGAGCCAACGCGGAAGCGGTCAAGCGGCGCTACTCGGCCTACGGAACTGACGGCCCCGCGTTCGTTGACGGCTACCTCGCCGCATTCAAGTCCATCGACGCTACCGCCCTCGCGCGCGCCGAGCACGACTACGGATGCCTCGACTGCCGAGTCGGCTTCGACGGCCACGTGCCTCCCGTGCAGGACGCCTACCGCCACCGCGCCCTCGTGATCAAGGCGCACCTCCTCGGGGAAGCCTGACGTGGCGTCCATCCGTCACCGCACCACATCCAAGGGCGCGGTCATGTGGCAGGTGCGGTACAGGGACAACGACATCTCCCGCTCCGAAACGTTCAACACCCGGGAAGCCGCAGAGACGTTCAAGCGCCTGGTCGACGACCTCGGACACACCGAAGCCCTCACCATCCTCCGCGAACGTGAGGGCAACACGTCGCACACACCGAACGTGCGGGACTGGTGCACCGAACACATCGACACCCTCACCGGCGTCACCAACGGCACCAGGGACCGCTACCGCCGCGTCGTCGCCACCAAGCTCGGGTCACTCGCCCACCTACCCATCGACGCCGTCACACCCGCCAGCATCGCCAGGTGGGTCAACGCCCTCGAAGCACGCGGCATGTCAGGGAAGACCATCGCGAACCACCACGGGTTCCTGTCCGCCGCGTTCAAGAGTGCGGTGCGTGCGGGCCTGATCCCGGCGAACCCGTGCGAGGGGACGCGCATCCCGAAGACCGAGCGGCAAGAGATGGTGTTCCTCACGCACGACGAGTTCACCATCCTGCTCTCGCACATCCGGCCCGACGCGCAACCCATGGTCGCGTGCATGCCCGCCACCGGACTCCGCTTCGGCGAAATCACCGCACTCCAAGTCCGCGACATCGACCTCGAACACGGATCACTCACCGTGTCCCGCTCCTGGAAGTACACCGAGAACAGCGAGATGGTCCTCGGCGCACCCAAGACCAAGAGGTCACGCCGCACCATCTACGTCCCCGGGCAAGTCGTCGACATCCTCCGCGACGCCTGCGCCGGCAAGGCCCCTGAGGCGTTCATCTTCACCAACTCCGCAGGTTCGCCCTGGACCCGGTCACGCTTCCACGAAGGCGTCTGGCAACCCGCCGTACGAGCCGCGCAACCCCAGCTCCGGAAGAAACCCCGCGTGCACGACATGCGCCACACCTGCGCCGCGTGGCTCCTCCGCGCCGGAGCATCCATGTACACCGTGCAGAAGTACCTCGGGCACGAGTCCTACTCCACCACCGCCAACGTCTACGCCCACATGGAACCCGCCGAGATGCGACGCGCAGCCGACGCCATGACCGTCGCCATCGGTGGTGCCGTGCCAGCAATCGAACCCTGACCCAACATAGGAAAGCGGCCCCTCATCCAGTGCAGTTGGGTGGGGGGCCGCTTCAGTTGTTGGGTCTCACGGGAGCAGGCTCGCCCCCTCCACACCGAGCAGCAACGACGCACGGAACACGTCGTTCACAGTCCACTCGCCGCAACCAGCGAGCTTGCAAAGAGCGTCCGGATACCCCACCCCCAAGGCACCCGCCAACATGTCAACGCTCACACCGGCCGCAACCATCACGGCCTGAACACGCTCCGACACGACCCGGTCCACGCTGACCGAAGCCGGTGCCGCCGTTACCACACTTGCCATGCTTTCCCCCGATCTGGCACACGTCCCCGCGTGAACGTGTGCCAGATCATAGGCACAGGCCACTGACACGCTGGAACCACTGTCAGAGCCTCTCGAGCGCCTTAGCCCAGATTTCACCCGGCGTCATGTTCAACGCCTGCGCGATCAAAGCGAGCACCCGGACCGTGATGTCGCGCTCCCCAGCGAAGTAACGCTTCAAGCTCACAGCCGGGATGCCAGTCGCCTCCACCAGGTCCGTGTACGTCAGCTTCTGCGCCGCCTTCTCGGCGCGCAGGACCGTCGCAATGGCGTCGTTCATGGTGTCCGCCGGCGTCTGCTCGTTGGTAGTCACACCCCTAATGATGCAGGTCCGGCCCGCTTGTGACGACCCCGTGCGGGTGAAAACGACTCCGACCGGATGCGAAGGTACTTGCGCGGACACCGTGTGGGGTCTATCGTCTCCGTATGGATACCGACGAATCCACAGCGAAGGTCATAGCGGACCTCGCATCTGACCCGGACAACACCACGGTCAACCAGCTCGCGTCGGCGGCAGCGGAGTACGGCTTCGACCCCCTCGCAGTTCTGGACCAGGCACTCACCGCCTGACCCTTCCAGCCCGAACGGCAGCATCCCCGGTTCGAGTCCGGGGCGGGCGCGTATCACCAACTCCACACGGTTCCGATTCCCCTACCCACCAGAGCCTGACTCGGGCGACGACGGTGGCAGGACAGGAGCACCGCCCTTCACGCGGCCCGGGGATCGAAGGGGAGGCATCCCGATATGCGCGATCTGCAAGCGGATAACCCGGAAGCACTAGGCCGGTAAGCCGCCAAGCCCCGACAGCTAACGCGGGGGCTGGTCGCGCATGAAGGCCCCGTGGCGAAACAGGCAGACGCGCGTGCTTCAAGTTCACGTGCCCAACGGGCGTGCGGGTTCGACTCCCGCCGGGGCTACCAGCAGGCGTGGGGAGGCAGGACGGGTCCACCCGGGCCGAACCCCTCCCTACGCCGAACCAACCCAACCAACCCGAAAGAGAGTAGCCATGTCCCTCAAGTTCGTTGACTCCGTTCCCAGCAACCGCCTCTACGACTACGCCGCGATCGTGGCCGAGCTCCGAGAGCGGCCCGGCTCGTGGGCTGAGGTTGCCCGCGTCCCAGCGGAGCAGTTCACACCCAGCAAGCGAGTGATCGTCACGCAGGGATTCAAGCGTCATGGCGCGGATGTGGCCTCCCGAACCGACCCGGCTACGGGCGACCTGGTCGTCTACGCGCGCACCAAGTGACGCGCCGTGACTGACCTGTTCACCGCAGCCGAGTTCGCCAAGCGCATCGGCATGTCAGAGGACTGGGTGCGACGTAACGCGAAGACGCTGCACCACCACCGAGTCGGCCGGCTCCTCCGCTTCTCCGAGGACTCCGTGAACGACTTCAAGACCCGCACGGCCGTTGCTGCGGCCGACCCGTTGCGCAGGACGGAGAGGTCCCGCGCTACTCGAAGGAAGTGATTGTGATGACGTGGTTTCGGAAGATGTTCCGCCGGGTTCCGTTGGACACGGATCTGTGGCCGGAGTCGCAGGGTGCTGGGTATTCCCCGAACGAGTCGAATGGTGTGCTCGGGGGGTACAGGCCGTGGCGTGAGGGGCTGGTTGAGCCTTCTGACGCCCCGTGGGATTGGCCGTCGTTCTGATGGGCGCCGCACTGGACCGCGCCACCGAGGCGCTAAAGACGGCGTGGCACGAGACCGACACTTGGACGGCGCCCGCGCGCGCTGCCGTGTCCGCCGCCCTGCACAACCCCAACGACCCGGACTGGCTTGTGGACATCGTGAAGGCAGTCATTGACGAGTCGTACACCATCGATGGCTTCCTGGACCCCGGCGTCGACCGTGACGTGGTCACCAGGCTGCGGGCCGCGATCCTCGGGAGTTGCTCGTGAACCCGCAGTCGCCGGTTCTGTTCGCGTTCTGTGTGCTCGGTATCTGGGCGGCGTTGGAGCGTGCGCGTGTGGTTGGTCGGCCGCTACCTGTCAGGCAGCGCGTGTCGGCTCACGTGTTCATGCGGCTGCTCATGGTGGCGCGGTGGGTGGATCGCAGGTGGGGCCGATGAGGTGCGTCTCGTCGCACGACGGATACGGATGCAAGCGCGGCCTGGGACACGTCGGCGTTCACGTCGGCCTCGACGGGCATGCGTGGACCGACGAAGAGTCGTGGGGCTACAACCCCGACAACCACCGCACCACTCTCGGCGACGTCATGTGCACGCTCTGCGGACTGGCCGGGACCGTCGAGACAGACACCAGCAAGCCCGAGGCTATGGCTTCGGCAGTCGCCTGGGCCGCTCACTTTGCGACTGCGCACCCGGGAATCGACGGTCCGCCCAGCCGACACATCGTGGCTAAGGAGGCGTCGTGAGTGAGTCCTACATCGACTACTGGGACCCGTTGCACGACCTCCGCGCCGAGCAAACGTACGCGGTCCGGCACGACGACCCCGACTACTGGTTCGAGCTCGCGAACCGGCACGACATTGAGGCCGCTGAGGAGTGGGCCCACAGACAGGAAAGGAAGTGGCAGTGATGGAGCTGGACACGATGCAGGAGATGATCTCCGAGTCCGCGCGCATGGTCGAGTGGTCGGACTTCACGGCCACCGAGCGGAACGCGCTCACCGAGCAGGAGCAGGAGATGACCCGGTGGGTGGTGGGCATGTTCGCGATGTACACCACGCACGAGGCCATCGCCTACGCCCGTGAGTTGCTGGCGGGGAGGTCCTGAGCGCCATGACTGGCATCGACACGACGGCCGAGTCTCGTGCGTGGGCTGCGGCTCGCAACGTCCCCGACGACGTGCCCGACGACGTGATGACCGAGCACGAGTTCCTCTACGGCAACGACCCTGGCATGCGGTACGCGCAGATTCCACACGCTGTCTACCGGGGTGTCGACAGGTCGGAGACCATCTCCGGGTTCGCGGCACACACCGAAGCAGCCATCGCCCGCATCGCACACAACTCGATCGTCGCCCTCGACGCACGCGAACAAGCGATGGGCGACCTCGAGGAAGCACTCGCCCACCTGTTCGACGACACCGACCCCACGCCCCAGTCGATGCGGCTCACGGCTGCACGCAGGGCTTGGCAAAGCTGGAAGGCAACGACATGAGCCGTCGAAACCCCGATGCATTCGAGGTCATCCACATGGCCCTCTACGGCCGCTACCCCCACTGGTGGGAGCGCATCTTCACGGTCGAGTGGGTCTTTGCCGGGCTCGCCGCCGTTGTGGTTGGGCTCCTGGTGTGGGTGATCGCATGAGGTGGCGTTCGAACACGCAGGCCGAATACGAGGCCGCCGAAGCCGAACTCGCAGCACGCGCCGACGACTTCCTCATCGCCGCCGACGCCCACTGCAACGACCCCGGCGACCCCAACTCATGCCCCCACGAATGGGCGTCATACACGCGCATGCACAACGCACACCGCGCCTACACCGACGCCGCAACACACCTCAGCCGGTTGCAACCATGACCGACCTCATCCTCTACTCGCTCGCGTTCGTCGGAATGGCCGCCCTACTCGGGGCGGCCTTCCTGTTTGCCCTCGAAGGCCTCGAACGCCTACTCGACTGGTGGGACCACAGAAAGGACGACAACACGTGAGCGACGACGACGCCGGCGAGTCGTGGGACCTCGGCTTCCTCGACTGCGACACATGCGGCGGCGGATCCGAATGGGCCGACGCCGAACTGAGCCCCGACGGCACGGTCACCCTCACCCTCCGCTACGGGTGCTACGGCGGCGACACGTACACCGGAACCCCCGCCGACGTCCTAGACCGCTTCCGCGACGACTGGCCAGCCGACCGCCGCAACACCTTCGACAACCCC
>VFQP010003766.1_pt1 | contig 14972 bp, 11 predicted proteins | sample 3512351 | NCBI WGS metagenome assembly VFQP01 (sample SAMN10412372, study PRJNA504923) | tailings metagenome | isolation source: Relicate 1 Philex TSF1 revegetated site | place: Philippines: Tuba, Benguet | collected 2017-08-29 | reverse complement strand
ATGAGGATTTTCGTCAAAATTCATTTTTCAAGTTTTATCGATTGTTTTATGCCACTAGATGAATACCATAATCATCTACATACAATACCAAGCTATTACTTATCTATCCGATAATTTCAGTGCCATTGGTAAGTGCTACTACATAACAAACTAATTCTTTTTGGTATTTTTCTAAGTATGTAGCTTTCATTCTTTGTAAAAACACCTCTTGTTGTGCTTTTTCTACAATATTGACGGTACAGCCTCCAAAGCCCCCCCCCATCATTCTAGCACCTATCACAGCCGAATCGGTCAAAGTTTGTTCTACAAGGAAGTCTAATTCTGGACAACTCACCTCATAATCATGTTGTAAACCCAAATGTGTTTCATACATTTTTTGGCCAAATGTAGCCAAATCATGCTGATTGAGAGCATCACAAGCCACTATAACTCTTTCTATTTCGCCAATTACATATTTGGCTCGACGATATACGGTGTGGCTAAGTTGGTTTTTTATAGTTGCTAGCATTTCAAAAGAAATATCACGCCAGCTTGTAATATTATCAAAATTTTGGGCAAAAATGCGTAGTGCTTCTTCACACTCTTGGCGGCGAGTATTATATTCAGAATCGCCCAAGGAGTGTTTGACACCCGAATTACAAAGAATTACGGCATGATTGGGCAATTCAATCGGAAAGTATTCATAGCTTAAATCACGACAATCAAGGCGAATGACGGCATCTTTTTTGCCAAACATCGAAGCAAATTGGTCCATTATGCCACAATTTACCCCTACAAAATTATTTTCGGCAGCCTTGGCCATTTTTACCATTTGCATGGTCGACAAACCTAAATGGTATATTTGATTAAGTGCAAAAGCCAAACCCGTTTCGACAGCAGCCGACGACGACACGCCAGCCCCCAGAGGAATATCTCCACCAAAAACTACATTAAAACCTTGGAAAGAATACCCAGCCTTTTGAAGTTCGTCAACTACCCCCATCAGGTAGTTACTCCAAGCAATATCAGATTGGGTAAAATTATCGAGAGAAACCTTTATTTCGCTATCTAGATCATAGGCTACAAGATGACAAATGCGGTCGGGGCGTGGGGCAATAGCAAAATAAATAGCCTTGTCGATACTTGCAGGCAATACATAACCGTCGTTATAATCGGTATGTTCGCCAATCAGATTTATACGGCCTGGGGCACGCAATACCAACGTTGGTTGGGCAAAAAAAACACTTGTGAATTTTTGAATAATAGAATTAGGGTACATTCTTGAAGGAGATTATTTTTACTCAAAGGACGATATTTTTGAGAAATTTAGAAAACCTCAGTGTTTTCTAAATCGGGAAAATATTGGCAAAAATCCAATAAATGCGGGTTTGTCCTATAATCAAACATTTGCACAAGATGAATGTTTTTTTGAATCAAGCCCAACGGATTCAACATAATTGTTTGTAATTTAGGCCTTATATATGTCTGAGGCGAAAGAAAATAAAATACAGTATGCAAAAAACACAGGTTACCATCAAACAAATTGCTCAAGAATTAGGTATTTCTATTTCAACGGTTTCGAGAGCTTTACAAAACCACCCTCGTATTGGCTTGCGTACTAAAGAAAGGGTTTTTGAGGTTGCTAAAAAACTCAATTATGTACCCAATCCTGCTGCTATTTTATTGAAAAAAAATAAAACCTCTACAATAGGCGTAGTATTGCCACACCTCAAAGAAGAATTTTTTTCGCAGGCTATTACAGGTATTGAAGACGTTATCTCAGAGCAAAACTATAATGTGGTTATCAGCCAATCGCGCGATAAACTAGAGCGTGAAACTCGTGCAATCAAGTCGTTTATCAGTAGCCGAGTCGATGGCGTAATTGCCTCTATTTCGGCCGAAACCACCCAGTATTATCAGTTCAGAGAGTTAGAAAACTATGGTATTCCTGTTGTTTTTTTCGACCGTGTTCCCAAAGATGTTCCCGTTAATAAAGTGCGTGGCAATATTGCCGATGCTGCTTTTGAGGTAATTAATTTTTTGGCTCAAAAAGGACTTAAAAGAGTAGCTATTTTGAATGGCCCCGCCAGTTTAGAAATATCTGACGAACGCCTTATGGGGTATTGGCATGCCATGAAGCAGTTTGGGCTTCCTATTTATCAGTATTATATCAAATCATCGGATTTGAGTAAGGAGGATACCACCAAAAAGATGTTGGAGCTAATCAATAGCCCCAAACCTCCAGAAGCAGTATTCTGTTTTAATGATTACGTTGCTTTGTATGCTATGCAAGCCTGCAAACATAAAGGACTTGTGCCTAATAAAGATATTGTTTTTGTGAGTTTTGCCAATTTGCCTATTACAGCCTATTTAGACAACCCTCCGCTGGCATCTGTCGAGCAATTTGCCTATTCGATGGGCGAGCAAGCAGCCAATTTATTACTAAAAATTATTAACACGCCCAACGATATTCAACTAGCCCCCGAAGAAATTATCGTTAATACTAAACTGATTATTCATTAAACCTAGCGTTATTTCAATACAAACTGTGGAGGGCGTTGTTTGGTAAGCATTAGCAAAACACCTTCGTAAGTGAGCGTTTCTAAGAGCTTTTTGGCCCTATATTCCGAAATATTCACCAATTTGGCATATTCACGAGCCGCAATTCTTTTGTTTTTCTTCAAATACATAATTAAGTACTTGACATTGGGCTGTTCGAGTATCTCTTTTTCTACGGCTTTGTCGGCCTTATCCAAAATCTGAGACATTTCCTTTCCTACAGGTGTAGTTTGGTCGTTGGCACGCACATAAACGGTACGATTTCCTTTTTCATCAATCGCTTCGTGAGGTTTGTCAATACTTTCGTCTACTTCTATTATTAATACTTTACGCTTGCCTTCCCACATTTCAGACCGATACCTAATAGCAATAGGAGGAACAATAAGGTGCTCGGCGGCCTGCTCTATTTTCAACATTTCATCCAATTCAGTACAGCCTTTTACGGTTCTGTCGTCATTGATTCCAATCAACAAAGTTCCTCCTGAGGTATTGGCAAAAGCAGCTAAAGTACGAGCAATTTTGAAAGGATTATCTATTTTACTTTTAAATTCTAAATTTGAAGACTCTCGTTGTTGTAAAAATTTCTCTATTAATTCAGACATAGCTTTTGGATTTTTTTGTAAAGATAAATAGGTTTTAGAATACAGCGGTTACCTCTTTTCAATTAGCCCCAAAAATAGATTTTGGGATTTCCCCTATAATATTTTCTCGATTGATACAATACCAATTCCCTCAATTAGTTGTGTATATTTGTAAGAGGTTAATTTTTAGTATTTATTCCATCAAACCTATATAGCTTTATGCATCAAATGAACTTACCTTGGGTTGAGTCGCCTTTTTTCAATGAAATTCTCAAAAACAAAAACCTTAGCGAAGCAGACCAAAAAATAGCCTTAGAATATCATACCAATGGCTTTGTTGTTATTCCAAATTTGTTTGCAGAGTCGCTGATAGACGATGTCAAAGCCGAAATGGACAACAAAGGCTTTAATTTTGATTTTCCTGTAAGTACCCATCGTGATAAAGTTAGAATTCAGGACTTGTGGATGTATTCGGAAAGTGTGAAGCAGGTAGCAAGCCATCCTAAAGTATTGGCTACTTTAGAAATGCTATACGACAGAGAACCGATTCCTTTTCAGACCTTGAATTTTAAGGTAGGAACACAACAACGTGCCCACTCCGACACCATTCACTTTAGCTCTATTCCTGCCCGTTTTATGTGTGGTGTGTGGGTAGCTTTAGAAGATATTACGCCCGAAAATGGGGCAGTATTTTACTATGCCAAATCGCATAAAATGCCCGAATATAATTTCGCTCATTTTAAGAAAGAGCCAAACGATACTTCTTATAGCGAATACAATGATTATGAGAGCTTTATAGAAAGTATCATGAATGTTTCGGATTTTGAGAAAAAGCATTTTTATGCCAAAAAAGGAGATGCCCTTATTTGGTCGTCAAATATTATTCATGGTGGATCGAAGGTCGAAAACCTCAGTAGTACTCGCTACTCGCAGGTAACACATTATTACTTTCAAGATTGCTTGTATTATACACCAATGCTGTCGAATATGGTAACCAACGAGCTGCATTTGAGGAATGATTTTATTGATATTAAATCAGGTAAAACAGTAGAACCTTCATTCAATGGCCATCGTATCAACCATATCAATACCGATAAAGGGACTTTTATTTTAAATAATCGATTAAAAAATCTATCGACGGTATTAAAATTTATTCGCTTAAAAAATAGAATTTTCAAAAAAATCTTTTCATAATTTAAACGCAAAAAACCGCTTAATTCTAAGAATTAAGCGGTTTTTTAGAGTGGAGACGGAGAGATTCGAACTCTCGTCCAGACAAGGAAACCAATAGCTTTCTACACGTTTAGTCTTGATTAATTGTCGAGGTTAACAAGGTTCAAGCCTGACCTAAAATAACCCGTAGTCTCGGTATACTAGATTTTGCTCAGAGACATCAGCAAAAACCGACTCTGCATTTCGACACCCCAGACCTTGACGGCAGAGTTTGGCCAAGTGGGATGTGGCGGGAAGCATCAACCTAGTTGATAGCAACCCATGACTTACCCTAAATTAGGAATTAAGCTGCCATGGCATACTGTGTATTGCCAGTTATGGTTCGGATTGATTTTTAACAGGAGATCTACCCTACTCCCGACGTGCTTACAATTAGAGTGCTCAAGCTGTCAATACCGGTCGCCCCCCTAATTTGACTAATTTTTAAAGAAAATCTTTCTTCTTTTTGAGAATCAGCTTGCAAATATAAGCATTTTCCAAAGATTTTTAGTTCCTTTTTGGGTATTCGTACACTTTTTTTCTAACCCTCTGTTTTTAAACGGCATACATTTTATTTAGATTCGTACCTTGAGTCCTCCAAAGAAAAATCTGCCTGAAGCGGGTTCATAATATCTGTTTGCTGTGGCGTTGATTTGGATATTGGCAAAATATACGGCGTTGTTGATATTATTTACTCCTATAAATGGCTCTATCAAAATGCCTTTGAGTTGTTTTTGCCAACCCAAACGTAAATTTACTAGTGCATAGCCATCAACTTTTACTGTATTGGCATCGTTGGCCGATATTGAGCTAATACTACGAAACTGAGCTATTGCAAAAAAGCCCGTTTTCGGAAAATATCGGATCTCGGAATATACATTATGGTTTGGTATTCCAGGAAGGGCATTTCCGTCGTATTTACCTGCCAATGTCTGATAGCTTTGGTATTTAAAGTCAGAGTAGGTATAATTAAAATACCCCGTTAGAGCTGGCAACATTTTATAGGTAATGCCCAGTTCAAGGCCATTGCGAGTCGACAACCCTGCATTTCTATAAAAAGTGCGTCCTACCTGATTGGGCAACTGATACGGTACAATTTCGTCTTGTACTTTTACTTTGAATACAGCGAGGTCTACCCTAATTTTTGTACCCAGCCATGCTTTATAGCCTAATTCATAGTTCTGAGACTTTTGAGGTGCCAAATCAGGATTAAAGCCTCCTTGTCCTGTAGGGTTATTGGTTAGTTCGTTGAGCGATGGGGTTTCAAAATTGCTAGTAAAATTACTATAAATCGTATTTCGGTTATTGAAATTATAAGAAATACCTAGCATTGGACTAAAACGCTTGAAATTCTTTGTTGCCGACTGATTCCCATCCGATAAAAATGCGTCTTTTACTTCCAAATTTACCCAATCGTAACGTGTATTAAAAGCTACCCGAATATGTTTGGTTGGGGTAAATTCTTGTAAAATATATAGTCCTACATTCCGAAAGTCCTCAAGCTGATCCAGCCGCAAAGTTCCCCTTAATCCTAATTTATTATCATATCGTTGACGGTTATCGCTTTGATTTTCTAGGTCTACTCCTGTTTTTAGGCGGTATCGTCGCAATGTCCATTGATAAGCGACACCTCCTCCCCAAAATTCTCGTTTGAAGGCAATTTGTCCACTATTCTCAAAACCTTGGTTGGTATTAAAATCACGGTTTACATAAAAACTTCTGATATTTAATTGTTGATTTTTGCCAATATTTTGGTCATAAACCATAGCAAGGCGAACCTGCTTGAAAGTTTCGGTGGTATTGTAATCAATATTGGCTTTGCGAGCTTGCCTTCGGTTATTACCAACTTCCTCTAGGGTAAGTCCACCAGGGTCTTCTGCTTTGGGGCTATCAACATAGCCTGCCAGAAAAGTTAGTTTGGCATTTTCGGTAAACTGATAGCCCAACTTTAGGTTGATAAGGTTACGTTCTAGGGTACTTTTATCTCGGTATCCTGTACTTTGCAAACGAGAAGCATTGGCCAAATAAGAAAACTTTCCTGTAGTACCACCAGTTTTTACCTGATGCCTTGCCAAGCCCCAAGCACCCAATGTTGTACTAAATTCGGCAAATGGTTTTTCAGGAATATATTCCGAAATAAGGCTTATTACCCCTCCCGAAGCGTTTCCATAAATTCCTGCTGTAGCTCCTTTTATAACTTCTACTCTTTCTACCATACCTACGTCCATATTACCTAACTTGGCTGTACCATCGGGTGTAGATTCAGGAATACCATCCATTACGATTTTGAGTCCTCGAATACCAAATGCCGCTCTTGCCCCAAATCCTCGGATAGAAATACGCAGGTCTTGGGCAAAGTTCTCGGAATTCATTGCAAACACCCCCGGTACTGCTGTTAACGACTCGAACAGCGACATTTTGGTTTGTCCTACTTGCAGGCGGTCTTTGCCTATTACCGATACTGCTACAGGAAGTTGGTTGTCTTTTGTGGGTACTCGTGAAGAATAGATTGTTACAGGAGCTAACTCGCGTGTTGAAGGAATAGAATCTTTGGGAGTAATTATGGCCATAATATCACTGCAAATAAGCAATATAGTACCAATAATCAGTATGACGGTTTTGTTGGAGATATACATAGAGATAAGTTGATTTCTGAGCAAAGTTAAGACCAAATAAATAAAAACCCCGAAAAGCTTTCGCAATTCGGGGCTATAATCTTAAGGGTTAGGTAATTAGTTTTACAAGCATAGCGAATACGTTGAGGTATTACATACTTGATAATAACTAATAAAGTAAGGACGATAATAACTTAAATAAAACTGAAGAATAAACTATCCTACAATAGTGAATCAACAATAGCAATTTGACATTTTTTAAGGAAATAAAGGAAGAATGGGGTTATATAAAACCAGAGAAATCCGCCAATACTCCAGAATAATCCCCAATTCAACCCCTTTCCAATACGGAGGTAACACGATTTATTTAGTTGACAACTATCCGCCAATAGTTAGCCGCTAATAAAAAGATAACAACCTTACCGTAAAGATTTTTACACAGGCTGGGTATACAAAACACCCTGGCCGACGCACAACTGTACTTACTTTTCTTGTTTAGAACCTACCTATAGATTCTATCAAGTAGCATTAGTACAAATCGGTATTTTTTTATTTGAAAATAGATTTCAAATATGTTGATATTTCTTCCGAATAAAGGGAAAATGTACAGACAGCAATGAGGTAAGTTATGGCAATGACATCGCTAAGGACACCATAACTATCATTTTGAGCGATAAATTTTGATACATTAAAGCCTATCAAAGCATAAAACTACGATAGCAACTTTTTTTTCAAAATCCATACTCCTTTCGTGGCGGCAAAAAGAATGGCTAATCTTTAATCAATAAGTTGGCATACTTACTGTTATATTTCTGTACTATTATTTTTTTATTTTGAGTCGAACCTTAATTTTTATATTTAAAACAGTATCAAATGTAGTGCCAAAAACCTTAAAAGTAAGTTTTTCTCTATTATTTCTTTACAATACATTAATATCCAAAGTCATTTTGATTAAATATCTTGCTGAAAGATAAAATATGGATAAATACTTCATTTAAAATATTCACAAATGCTGTGCCAAAAACACCATATTTTATAAACAAAAATAGAGAATTTCTATCTGACATCCATAAAAAGTTAACTATCAAATACTTACGGCTCAATTATTTATTAAAATAATTTATTTATTCTTACCAATCTTCTCTTACAATCATCACAATTGCTGATTGAGATACTATCAGGTATTTTTCATGGTCGATTTCAACCTCCAAGCTATTTCTTTTCAAAAATAAAGCTTGGTCGCCTTCTTTTACTTGTAAAGGAATATATCTTACATTTTCGGCATCTTTCCAAGGCTCGTCTTCTTGTACAGCAGGTATTGGAAAACCCGGCCCTACCTTTATAATGTATCCTTTCTGGATTTCCTCTTTTTCTTGTACGGTTGGTGGTAAAAATAAACCCGAACGAGTGGTATTATTTCCTTCTTGCGGACGAATCAGCACTTTGTCGCCCAGCATAACTACTTTATTCAACGTTTCTGCTCCTGCCAATGTCGTTATCATTTTGGTTATACAAATTTTTGTGTTAAATCATCGAATAGAAAAACCAATGGGCTTCCTTAAATCGGCTACAAATTTAGTACAATTGTATTATTCTTGTCAACCCTACTAATGCTTTGAGGAACGAGGCATTTCGATTACAGCTAAATCAAAGATTCTTTTTCCTTCTATTTTTAGCCGAATGGCTGTTTGTACTTCATGAAAGCCGTGTTGGCCTGCTGCTCCTGGGTTAATAAACAGCATATTGCCTTTTTTTAGGTCTCTTTTTACTTGTAAAATATGTGAATGCCCACAAACAAATATATCTGGAATACGCTCGGTAAAACACTCCAAGGCATCGGGCTTGTATTTCGACGGTGCCCCTGCAATATGTGTCATTCCTATGTGTACTTCCTCGCAGGTAAAATGATTGATTTTAGGATAAATTTGGCGAAGTGTAGCATCATCAATATTACCATAAACTCCTTGAACAGGTTTTAAGGCTACAAGTGTGTCCGAAACCGCAACACTACCCCAGTCGCCTCCATGCCAAATTTGGTCGCACCAATCCAAATGAGGCTCAAGACGCTTATCTAAAAAACTATGTGTATCTGATAAAATAAGTATTTTTTGCATGCTTGTTATATACTCTCCGTTAGGACTAATTAGTATTTATTTTGGAATTTATCATAAAACAAACTTTCTGTAAATCTCGTTTTAGTTATAGATTTTTATACATTTACACTTGAAAAAAAACGACTTATTGAAGTGCTTTTTCAAAAAATGGTCTCATAATCACCCTAACTTGCTAATCTAATGTCAACCAAGCCATTTGAAATCACTTTATATGAAAAGCTTCATGATTTTTTTTATGGGCACGACTTTATTTTGATGGCTGATAAAAAGCAATTCCGCAAATTTACACCATCTGGTTTTCTAAATGTTATTTTTACGGCTACTACTTATGAGGGCGAAACGTGGCTTGAAGTAAATTTTGGCTGTCGCCACGAACAAATAGAACAAATTGCTCAGCAGTTTTTGGGCAACACCCGCGACTACTGGCCCGATGCCAATACTTTAGTAATATCGATTGGGAAGTTTAATAATGCCAAATATTTTAGGTATAAAATTATTGAAGAACATGATTTAGATGATATTTGTGAAGAAATCAAGGAATTCTTGAATACACAAGGTTTTGTGTTTTTGACCGAAAACAATAACCTAAGTGCGATTCACCATATTTTTAATGATTTGCCCAACAAAACCTGCAAGTATGTGTATAATCAAACACATCGTTGTTTTAAGGGAATGATTGCGGCCAAACTTATCAATAGTGATAAGTTCTTGGAAATAGCCGAAAAACACCGCAAATATATGGTTATTTCGGGTGCTCCTGAAGATGATTTTATTACTTATGAACGCCTAATGAGCTTTCTTCTCTATATTTCTAACAACTAAATCAGGCCAATTGCTAGAAAAGATTTTATTGGATGATGTCTATGATTAAATCCATTTGACATCATCCAGTAAAACCCTGAATACCAACCCAGTAACGCCTATAATACTCTATTAATTGGCTAATTCCTTACCAATAGCGTCCACCCAGTTGTCAAACAATTGTTGTTCAAATTCACAGGCTTTCTGAGCGTGAATTTGCCAATCTGCTGAAAATGCCTGAAGTTGCGTTATCATCTCGGCCAAATGCCCTTCTTCCTCAACAATGATTGAACGCATATTTACTTTTGATTTTGCCTCGTCCAATACCTCTTGATACGCTGGGTACAATTCATCGGCACGTACTTCAATCGAATACGTTACCAATAAGTAAGCCGCAAACCTGAGGTCAGCACCCGATAGGTTTAAGGTCTTTTTCAAGTACTTACATACTTGTATATCTAAAAGGTTGAGGTACGAATAACTAGCAAAAGGTGCCAGCAAATAGTCGTTCTCGTAGGTAGCGAAATGCTCTATTTTACCAACTTTCTGAATTTGCTTTTTCAAATAAAAAGCATGGCGTGCTTCTTCAGCAGCATGTTTTAGCACAATATATGAAACCTTGGTTTTGTGCTCTGAAGCAGAAATTTTTCTAGCTCCTGTATTTTCCATCAGCGACAACGTATTCAAGAACCTAGCATGAATTGCATTATCGGATATGAGTTTTCTTAAAATTTCTTGTAATTTCATATTCAAAAATAAGCTATGATTTAATCAGTAGACTATTCTTCATCAAAAAATTAAATACATTATTCGATTTATGCAATTACGTTATATTCAGTATTCTCCTGAAGAACTACAAGAAGTAAAAGATATTTTCTTGGAATATGCCCAAAACTTGAATGTAGATTTATGTTTTCAGCGTTTTGAGCAAGAACTAGAAACACTTTCAAAGATATATGCTCCACCCCAAGGCTGTATCATTTTGGCATATCATGGCCAAGAGGTAGCTGGATGTATTGCTCTAAAGCCAATTGCCGAAGGCGTTTGTGAAATGAAAAGGCTCTATGTCAAAAATGCGTTCAGAGGGCACTCGTTAGGACGAAAACTTGCTCAAGAAGCTATCAGTTTTGCCAAGCAAAATGGCTATCAAACCATGAAACTAGATACCCTCACAACACTCCATGAAGCCATTGGCTTATATAAATCGCTAGGGTTTCAAGAAACGCCCCCCTATACTTTCAATCCACTCGATAATGTTTTGTATTTTGAATTAAACTTAGCACTATAATTTAGCTCAAACAATCTTTATAAACCCTTCAATTATTCTGCATCTTCGGATTCAGACTTTTATTTAATGAAAAAACTGCCTTTATTAGTAGGATTTGGCATTATGGCCTTGTTCCTATGTTCGTGGGGATTTTTAGCTCACAGAACCATTCATCAGATTTCGATTTATTCGCTTCCGAAAAAACTACAAGGTTTTTTTGCTACCAATGTAGACTACATTGTCTATAACTCTGTACGCCCCGATGTACGACGTAAAGATGACCCCAAGGAAGAAACCAAACATTTTATTGATATAGATGCCCCCCTTTTTGGTGAAGATGCTATTAATACTATGCCTCAAAAATGGGAAGATGCCGTAAAAAAATACTCGGAAGATACCTTACGCAAATATGGTACTGTACCTTGGGAGGTATTATTACTGAAAGAAAAACTCACAAATGCTTTTAGAAATAAACAAAAAGATAGTATTCTATTTTATGCCGCCGATTTGGGCCACTATATTTCGGATGCACACGTACCTTTGCATACCAGTATCAATTATGACGGCCAATTAAGTAATCAAAGAGGGTTGCATTCGCTTTGGGAAAGTACTATTCCAGAATTACACCTCAACGACTACAACCTTTATCAAAAACATAAAGCTAAATACCTGAAAAATCCCCAAGAGGAGATTTGGAAAGTTTTGCGTCAGTCGAATATAATGTTAAAACAGGTTTTTGAAGAAGAAATTAATGCTTCGGTAGGCTTTAGTGAAGACAAAAAGTTTAAGCGTTCTGAAAGATTTGGACAAATGCGTAAGAACTATTCGCCAGAATTTGCCAAAGCTTATTCGCTTCGTTTGGGTAATACTGTCAACGAGCGTTTATTAGCGTCGTCACGTTGTGTAGCTGATTTTTGGTACACTAGCTGGGTAGATGCTGGCTGTCCTGACTTGAGTACGATAAGTCCTGTATCGGAAGAAACTACCAACAAAATGAAGCTTGAGCAAAAAGCTTGGAAGGCAAACCAACTCCTAAGCAAAGGCTGGCTACAGTCAAGAAAGGCCACTCCTGAAAACTAAGCATTGTATTATTCTATAGGTGAGTTACTCACCTATAGAATAATTTTTACTATTAAAAATCAGCACAAACAACGCTGTACTCCTTCCTGTTACTCTTTCTCAAATTATATTTTAGAAATACCTATTTACTCTGCTACTAAGCTTCTTTTACTTTATCTCGCATTTCCGAAGGTGATTTACCATATTCTTTCTTGAAAATTCTTGTAAAATACGAAGGGTCGTTGAAACCTACTTTATAAGCAATTTCAGCAACGGTATAGGTATCAGTTTCGAGTAACTGAACAGCCCTTTTGAGCCTGATATTACGAATAAACTCATTGCCAGAAAGGTTGGTCAAGCTCTTCAATTTTCGGTACAATTGCATATTACTCATTTTTAGTTCAAGCTCCAATTGCTGAATATCAAATGCCGAATTGTCAATATTTTCTTCTACAATCCGAATAGCTTTTTCCAAGAAATGTTCATCTGCCGAATTGAGGGTAATTTCTTTAGGTTGTATCTCTACTTCTTGACTAAACCTTTCACGGAGTTTACGACGAATCTCTAGTAAATTTTTCACCCTTACTTCCAACAAATTAGCATTGAAGGGCTTGGTAATATAGTCGTCTGCCCCGATTTCCCAACCTGTAATTTTACTTTCGTTATTACTTTTCGAGGTCAGAATAATCACAGGAATATGGCTAGTTTTTTCGTTTTCTTTTACCATACCACAAAACTCTACACCCGTCATTTGGGGCATCATCCAGTCAGAAATAATTAAATCTGGGATAAATTCTTGGGCTTTTTCCCAAGCCAATTTGCCATTTTCGGCTTCTATTACTTGGAAATTTTCCACAAAAATTTCTTTGATATATTCTCGAAGCTCCTCATTATCCTCAGCAATCAGCACTATTGGTTTTTCCGAATCAGGATTAACTTTAGTTTTTTGCAACGTTTTGGTAATCAATGTTGGGCTTTCTATTCCTATTTCTTTTTGGGTTTCTTTAATCCAGTTTCGTTCAAAAGCCCGACTTGCTACAGGCAACATCACCGTAAAGGTACAGCCTTCGCCATATACGCTGGCTACACTGATTTCGCCACGGTGCAAGGTTGTTAGCTCTTTGCAAAGGGCAAGCCCAACACCTGTACCTACAACCTGCGGCTGGCTATTTTCATGAATTTGGTAAAAACGATTAAAAATATTGTTGATATGCATAGGCAAAATACCCTTTCCAGAGTCTTTGACTATAATTTTGATACGCTCAACGGTTTTATCTTCACCCAATTCTGGTAGAAGTTCTACCTCTATTTTGCCCTTCTCTGGCGTATATTTAAAAGCATTTGACAACAAATTAGTAACTACTTTTTCAACAATATCGGCATCGTAATAGGCCATTAATTGATGAAGAGGTGCGTTGAATTTCAAATCAATTTGTTTTTGTTCGGCCAAGCTTTTGAAAGAGAAGGTTATTTTCTCTAAAAACTCTACAATATCATTTTGCGAAATTTCGGGTGTAAACTTACCTGCTTCGAGCTTTGACAAATCAAGGAGCTGATTAATCAGTTTTAGCAACTGTTTGGCATTGCGATGAATAAGTTTGAACTGTCCTTTTTGTTTTTCTGGCAAGTCTGGATTTTCGGCAAAAAAGCGTTCTAATGGCGAAATAATAAGAGTAAGTGGTGTTCTAAACTCATGCGAGATATTGGTAAAGAAATTGGTTTTCAATCGGTCCAATTCTCGAATTTGTTCCTTTTCACGTTCCTTCAATCGCAAATCAGATTTGAATCGTTCCCTTATTTCTATCATTCTTCGCAGGGCAACCAAACCCGCCAAAATCATCAACCCATAAATCAAAAAAGCCCACCACGAACGATACCACGGAGGCAAAACAATGATTTTGATGGTTGCTGGGTTTTCGTTCCACACACCATCGTTGTTGGTAGCTTTTACCTTAAAAGTATATTCTCCTGGGTTCAAGTTGGTATAACTTGCGGTACGTTGTTTTCCTACGTTGTTCCAGTCTTTATCAAAGCCTTCGAGGATGTAAGCGTATTGGTTATTTTTGAGCTGCTGAAAATCTAGGGCTACATAATCAATCGAAAATACATTTTCACGAGCCTTAAAGGTAATTTCTTTAGTAACCGAAATACTCTGTTTCAGGGGCGAATCTTCGCCTATTTCAACAGGTTTATTAAATAATTTTAAACCCGTAATGTATACCTGTGGCACTTCGTTACTTCCTTTTAGGCTGTCGGGATGAAATACATTCAAGCCCCCCGTTCCACCAAAAAACATTTCTCCGCGCTGGTTTTTGGTATAGGCATTGATAAGGAACTCCTTTCCTTGTAGCCCGTCAGACTCGGCAAAGTTTTTAAATTTCCATTTTCGGGTATCAAAAACAGCCAAACCTTCATTAGTAGCTAGCCAGAGGTTTTGGTGGCTGTCTTCCATAATACCTTTTACGGCATTATTTGGCAAGCCATCTTTTACGGTAAGAATTTTGAAATTTTGACGTTTTGGGTCAAATAGATTCAGGCCTCCGCCATTAGTACCTATCCAAATACGTCTTCGTGAATCTTGAAAAATCCTAAATGCCGAACTACCCCTCAAGCTGCCCTCTACATCTGTTTGTAAAAAATGGCGTACTTGATGATTACGAGGATTATAGGTAAATACCCCATTGTTGTACGAGCCTACCCAAAGCATCCCCGAAGCATCTTCCATAAGCGAGTTGACATGAATACCGTACAAACGCCCAACAGTATTGAGCTCGGGAATAGGCGT
>VFQP010003765.1_pt1 | contig 14972 bp, 13 predicted proteins | sample 3512351 | NCBI WGS metagenome assembly VFQP01 (sample SAMN10412372, study PRJNA504923) | tailings metagenome | isolation source: Relicate 1 Philex TSF1 revegetated site | place: Philippines: Tuba, Benguet | collected 2017-08-29 | reverse complement strand
GCCCACAGGGTCCAGGGGCTGGGGGCGCAGGCCTCGATCTCGCAGGCCTCGGCCAGGGCGACGCGGGTAGCCTTGCCGGGATCGCCGCCGCGGGCGGCGGCGAGCTGCTGGCCGAGGGCGCTCATGAACATCATGCCGCTGCCGACATTGGCGGTGCCGAAGCCGGCATAGTTCTGGCCGCCCAGCATGTTCATCGCCGACTGGCCCTGCTGGAGGGTGAGCGTGGAGAGCGTGCCGATCACGGTGGCGAAGTCGCCGGAGGAGCCGGCGACGGAGCGGTCGAGTACGGCGCCGACGCTGGCCTGGTTGCCGGTGGCGGCGCCATAGGCGAAGCCGCCGGGCCGCAGCGTCAGGTAGACGTTGCTGGCGTCGTAGGTGAGGGCGCCCTGGAGGAAGGCGAAGTTGGTGGCGACGCCGGCATAGGCGCCGGCGACGCCGCCGGTGGCGTTGAGGATGGTGTAGGTGGTGCTGGGGGCATAGACGCCCTGGGCGGCGATGACCTGGACCATGCCGCCGTTGATGGTGGCGGTGCCGGGGGCGCCGGTGACGTTGAGGCGGTCGGTCTGTCCGGTGACGGTGGTCTCGACCTGGTAGGTGCTGCCGGCGGCCTGGGTATAGGTGCCGTTGACGGTGAGCGTGCCGATCGAGTTGCCGGGCGAGGCGATGCCGTTGTTGACGACGCTGCCAAAGATGGTGCCGGAGCCGCCCAGGTTGCCGCCGCTGCCGACGGTGACGTTGCTGACGATGCTGCCGTTCACCGCGAGCCGGCCGCGGGCGACGCTGGTCGGGCCGGTGTAGGTGTTGACGCCGGCGAGGACGAGGTTGCCGGTGCCGTTGACGGTGAGGCCGCCGGTGCCGGCGAGGGTGCCCGCGAAGGTGGTGCTGCCGGTCTCGGCGACGGTGAGGGTGCTGGCGCCGAGGGCGACGGTGCCGCCCGCGCCGGCCAGCGATCCGATGGTGAGGTTGTTGCCGTTGAGGTCGAGCGTGCCGGCATTGACGGTCAGCAGGCCGGTGGTCGGCAGCGAGGCGCCGGTGGCGAGGCGGAGCGTGCCCTGGTTGATGGTGGTGCCGCCCTGGTAGGCGTTGGCGCCCGAGAGGGTGAGGATGCCGCTGCCGGCCTTGGTGAGGCCGCCGACGCCGCCGATGGCCGAGCCGACGACGAGGTCGTTGCCGTTGGTGTTGAACGTGCCGCCGCCCGCGCCCATCGTCACCGTGCGCGCGATGGTGAAGGCCGCGTCGGCCTGCAGCGTGCCGCCGTTGAAGGCGAGGCCGCCGGAAGAGGCGCCCATGGCCGCATCCGCGGCCACCCTCAGCGTGCCGCCCGATGCGATCGATGTCCCCCCGCCGTAGGTGTTGGTGCCGAGCAGGCGCACGGTGCCGGGGCCGATGGTGAGGCCGGCATTGCTGGCGCCCGCGATGACGGCGTCGATTGTGGCGGTGCCGCTCGACAGGACGGAGAGGGTCGTCGGCCCGAAGAGATAGGTGGGCAGGGTCGAGGAGAAACCGTTCGACAGGAGGACGTCGCCGATCAGCGCGACGCCGGAGGTCGACTGTCCGGTCGTACCGCCGCCCGTCGTGACGTTGCCGGTCCAGGCATAGCCGACATAGCCGTTGTCGAAATCGTAGAGATAGTCGAAGCCGGCGAAGAACTCGCGGCCGGTGTTCAGGTAGATGCTGGGGCTGCCGACATGGACGCCGGTGACGTTGCAGGGCGTGACCGTCGCGCTGGCGGGCGTCGGACACGCCGTGTTGGAGTAGGCCGTTGCGGTGAACCCGTAGGACGCGAAGCCGCCGGGGAACGACACCGCGACGTCGGTGCCGGAGGGGAGATAATAGCCGCTGCGCAGCGTGGTGCCGGGCGGCGGCGTGAGGAACGCGTAGTTGATGCCGGCATCCTGCAGCACGGTGCCGGTCCCGCTGGCGCCCTGCAGCGAGATCGTCATGCTGGTGGCGTTCCAGTCGATGGAGTTCTGCACCAGCTTCACCATGGCGAAGCCGGTGTTGGCGCTCGACGGCACGCCGAGCGTCACGCCCGTGTTGGAAATGACGTAGCCGCGGGTCGTCACGCCATCGATGTTCAGGAAGGGGTTGGCCGACACCGGGATCATCGTCGGGTTCGGCGCGCCGTTGCCGCGATTGTAGCCGACGCCCATGTAGAGGACGTTGGGATCGTCGACGTAGAGCACCCGTACGGTCGATGCCGTGGCGACCGGCGTCGTGTCGTTGCCCGGGTTGAAGAAGGTGACGGGCACGTCGTAGTACGTCCCCGAATGGCCGACGCCGCTGCTGCTGTAGGCCTGGCTGCCGGTGCCGACCGGCGTCAGCCCGGTCACGTCGAGATAGCGCGAACCGACCACGATACCGGTCGAACCCGTGTCCATGGTCGCCTGGCCGAGCGTCCCGCCATTCAGCCTTATGTTCACGTAGGCCGGCTGGTTGGGCCCCATCGCGCCACCCGAGAACAGGAGCTGGTAGGTCGTGTTGCTGGACCCGTAGAGGTTCCAGGATTGTGCCTGCGCTAGGCCCGGCAGGAGGCAGGCTGCGGCGGCCGACGAGAGCGAGAGGAAAATCGTGCGTGTCCCCCAGCGCGACGGCTTGCGGGCAGGGGCAACGGCCGGTCGTAGGGTCACTGGGTGAGGTTCCGTGTGTTGGGAGGCATGGGCGCGCGGGGATCGCGTGATCGGGATCGCCCGTTTTGTCTGTACGAGGCCTGACGGATGCGCAGGAGATGTTTCACGCGGAACGGCCGGGCGTCGCTCGGCGCGTCGGCGCGGGCACCTGGCGGCGCGCCGCTGACGGGCTGGCAAATCACGCGGGCCGCACTTGACGCATGAGCCCTGAATACATTCCCCGCGCAGCGTTCTCCAGCACGCAGATACTCGCTTTGGGCCACGGGGAGCCAAAACCGGGTGCGGGACGCAATGCCGGCCGTGACGCCGGGCCGGAAAAGGCGCCGCCGTCCGGCAAGTGGCGCATCGGTGACGGTGGGCCTGCTGGACCGCCCACCGACGTCGCCTGCGCGGGTTTGGTCTACTCCATCTGGATGTTGAGCTCGCGCAGCTTCTTGCCCCAGAAATTATGTTCCTCGCCGACGAACTTGGTGAACTCGGCGCGGGTGCGCTCGGGCGGCATCTCGAGCCCGTCGCGGGCCAGCGCTTCCTCCCATTTCGGGTTCTTCATCGCTTCCTTGGTCGCCTTGTCGATCTTGTCGAGGATGTCGGGCGGCGTCTTGGCGGGCGCGAACAGGCCCTGCCAGCTCGTCACCACGACGTCGATCCCCTGTTCCTTGAGCGTCGGCACGTCGGGCAGCGACTTCACACGCTTGCTGCCGGTCACGGCCAGCGCCTTGAGGTTGCCGCCCTTGATCTGCGACACCGCCGGCGGCAGCGACGAGAAGTTCATGGTGATCTGGCCGGAGATCACGTCGGCCACCGCGGGGCCGGTGCCCTTGTAGGGGACGTGCGTGATCTTGATGCCGGCCGCCTCGGCGAACAGCGCGCCGGCCAGGTGGTTGTTGCCGCCCACGCCCGACGACGAAAAGGTGAGCTTGTCCGGCTCCTTCTTGGCCAGCGCCACCAGTTCGGCCGCGTTCTTGGCCGGCACCGAGTTCCCGACCACCAGCACGTACTGGTAGTCGGTCACCTGGCAGACCGGCGCCAGGGAGGAGATCGTGTCGATCATGCCCTTCTGGACATGCGGGTTGATGATGACGTTGGTGCCGACGGCGACGAACAGCGTCTGGCCGTCCGGCTTGGCGTTGGCGACCGCGCGCAGGCCGATCGAGCCGGCCGCACCGCCCTTGTTGTCGATGATGATCTGCTGGCCGATCACCGGCGTCATGACATGCGCCAGCTCGCGCGCGTTGATGTCGGTGCTGCCGCCCGCGGCATAGCCGACGACGAAGGTCACCGGCCCGGTCGGCCAGTTCGCCTGCGCCCGCGCGACCGACGGCAGCAGCAGCGCCGAGCCGCCCAGGGCGAGGGCGTTGCGACGGGTTACCTGTGACATGCTCTTCCTCCTGGAAGCGCGCGCGGTTCGTCCGCGCCGCGCGAGATGTTGGCCGACCTTGGGGCCAATTCCGCTTGCCGGCAAGCGGGCCCCGGGGCGTTCCGAGTCAGTTCTTGCCGGTGACGTACTTGCCCGCGCTGTCGCCCGCGAGCTTGCCGAGGACGGCGCCCGACACGAGGCCCGTCCCGCCCGGGTAGTTGTGATAGAAAAGGCCGCCCACCAGCTCGCCGGCGGCGAACAGGCCGGGGATGACATGGCCGTCGGTGCTCTCGACCTCGCCCTCGTTGGTGATCTTGAGGCCGCCGAAGGTGAAGGTGAGGCCGCAGGTCACGGCATAGGCCTCGAACGGCGCCTGGTCGATCGTGTTGGCCCAGTTGGTCTTCGGGACGGCGAGCCCGCGCGTGCCGCGGCCGTCCTTGATCGCGGGGTTGAAGGGCACGTCGGTCATCACCGCCGCGTTCCACTCCTTGATCGTCTTCAGGAACTGCTCGGCGTTCACGCCTTCCAGCTTGCCCGCCAGTTCCTCGATCGTGTCGGCGCGCACCTTGGTCATGCGCTTGATGCGGTACTCGTCGCGCAGCTTGTCGAGCACCTTCGCGTCGAAGATCTGCCACGCGAATTGCTGCGGCTGGGCGAGGATCACCGCACCGTACTTGGCGTAGGTGTAGTTGCGGAAGTCGGCGCCCTCGTCGACGAAGCGCAGCCCGTTGGCATTGACCATGATGCCGAGCGGGTAGGAGTGCTTCTGGAAATTGTCGCCGACCTCGAGATCGCCGAACTCCGGCGCGTTCATGTCCCAGCCGACCGCATGGCCGCCCGACCAGTTGCCGTGCGGCTTGGCGCCGATCGCCAGCGCCATGTTGATGCCGGCGCCGGTGTTGAAGCGGGTGCCGCGCACCTTGGCGAGGTCCCAGGTCGGGCCGAGATAGCGCGTGCGCATCTCCGCGTTGCTCTCGAAGCCGCCGCAGGCCAGCACGACGGCCTTGGCGCCGATCCGTACCTTGCGGCCCTTGTGGCGCGCCACGACGCCGCGCACGACGCCGTCCTCCTCGATCAGCGACACCGCCGCCGTCTCGTAGTGGATCGGGATGCCGGCCTTCACCGCCGCCTTGTGCTCGAGATCGACCAGGCCCGGACCGCCGCCCCACGCCTCGACGGCGAGGCCGCCCCAGAACTTGTACTTGCCGTTCACCTTGAAGGCCTGGCGGCCGTAGGACGGCTGGAAGCGCACGCCCTTGGAGCGCATCCACTTCATGGTCTCGAACGAGCGCCCGATCAGGATGTCGGTCAGCTCGGGGTCGCAGCGGTAGTTGGTCACGCGGCCCATGTCGTCGAGATACTCGTCGGCCGAGTAGCTGCCGAAATCGACGTCGCGCTTCTCGTCCTCGGTCAGGTCGTAGAGCTGCACCAGGTCGTCGACGCCATGGAACACCACCCGCATGGCGCCGGCCGTGTAGGTGCTGTTGCCGCCGCGCTCGTCCTCGGGAGCGGCTTCCAGCATGGCGACCGTCGCGCCGGATTCGCGCGCCGCCAGCGCCGCGCATGCCGCCGCGTTACCCGCCCCGACCACCAGCACATCGACCTGAAAATCGTCCACTTGGCACTCCTGTTGCTTGTCGGGCAGCGGCGCCTCTCTGCTGCGCGGCACCTGCTTTCCGGGCGAGGGGCCGGGAAAGGGAACGTCCCGGCGGTCGCCGGCCGTTCCTACTCCCATCCGTCCGGTATAGGATAGCGAAATGGGTGATCGTTTCGACCGTTCTGCCATCCGCCACGGCAACGTGGAAGTGCTGTTGCGCCGGCCGGGTATCGGCCACAACAACGGGCCGACCTTCGACATGTCGTGGGAGGCCTGGGTGTGGCGGCGCGCCGCCGCCAAGGCGTGGAAGACGCCCAAGCCCGAGGTCGCGATGATGCGGCTGCGCCGGGCCGAGCGGCTGGGCATCACCTACCGCGAACTTACCTCGTGCCTGATGGATACCGGCTCGCATCTCGGCGCCGCCGTGCTGCCGCTCTCGCTGGCGGCCCGCGTGCGCCGCGGTCCGAACCGCGAAATCGTGGTCGAGCCGCGCAATTCCGTGGCGCCACTGGTGGCGAAGTTCGGCGGCCGGCTGTTCGTGCTGGGCGACATCGATGCGGTGCCGGCGATGAGCGAGGCCGAGCGGGGCGATTTCCTGCCGCTGCTCAACCGGGCCTTCGACGGCAAGGTCGAGGCGGTGGGCTGGGGCCACGAGCCGCGCACGATCCGCGACCTGCTCAAGGCCAATGCCCAGCCGCACCAGGAAGCGTTCCTCGTCGGCGCCGGCATGGCGCACCGCGTGCTGGCCGAGACGGCCGGCCTGCCGCTCGCGAAGGACATCGACGGCTGGTTCGCCGCCTGAGGGCGGCCGCTGTACCGGCCCCGCACCCCGGGCTACTCGAAGCGCGATCCGGCGAAGCGCTGGGCCTTGCCCGACCGCGTCTTCTTCGCCTGCGGCGCCTGCCACGTGCTCGCCCACGCCTTCCTGGAGCACCACGGCCGGCCCGACCATGTCGTCACCTGGATCAGGCCCGTCGCGGGCCATGTGGGTAACCATATCTTCGTCGGTGCCGGCGAGTGGGTGTTCGACTTCCACGGCTATGCACGGCGCGATGCGTTCCTTGCCCACGCCTGGAAGCGGTCGCGGCTGCTGTGGCCGGGCTGGGATGCCACCCTGGTCGTGCTGCCGCGCGACGTGCTGGTCTCCGAGGCGCGGTCGCTCGCCATGGAAGGCCTCCACCTGCGCGAACCCGGCCAGTTCCTGCACGACGCCCTGCCGCGGGCACGGCGCTACCTCGACCGTTTCCCGGCGCCCGGCGCCGCTGCCTGTTCCGCCCCGAGTTTCGTCGGTCGCGCGATGCCGTGATAAGGGGCGCCGCCTGGGGTAAGGAGGGGCATGAGCACCCCAATCGATCCGCCCCTGAAGGGCGTGCGCGTCGTCGAACTGACCCACACCATCCTGGGCCCGTCCTGCGGCATGATCCTGGCCGATCTCGGCGCCGAGGTGATCAAGGTCGAGCCGGTCGACGGCGACCGCACGCGCCGGCTGCGCGGCTTCGGCGCCGGATTCTTCGGCTACTTCAACCGCAACAAGAAGAGTCTGGCGCTCGACGCCGACTCCAAGGAAGGCCGCGCCGTCCTGGTGAGGCTGCTGCAGTCGGCCGACGTGATGATCGAGAATTTCGCGCCGGGCTCGATGGCCAGGCGAGGGCTGGGGCCGGACGACCTGGCGAAGATCAACCCGCGCCTCGTCTATTGCGCGCTCAAGGGCTTCCTGCCCGGCCCCTACGAGAAGCGGCCGGCGCTCGACGAGGTGGTGCAGATGATGGGCGGGCTCGCCTACATGACGGGTCCCTCGGGACGGCCGCTGCGCGCCGGCACGTCGGTGGTCGACATCGTGGGCGGCATGTTCGGCGCCTTCGGCACGGTGCTGGCGCTGAAGCAGCGCGAGCGCACGGGCAAGGGCGGGCTGGTCGAGAGCGCGCTGTTCGAGTCGGTGGTGTTCCTGATGGGCCAGCACCTCGCCATCACCGCGATCAACGGCCAGGCGCCGCCGCCGATGCCGGAGCGCGTCAGCTCGTGGGCGGTGTACGAGATCTTCGACACCGCCGACGGCCAGCAGGTCTTCGTCGGCATCACCAGCGACGGCCAGTGGAAGCGCTTCTGCGAATTCTTCAAGCAGCCCGAGCTGGCCGCCGACCCGAAGCTCGCGACCAACAATCTGCGCATCGAGGCGCGGCCCTGGCTGGTGCCCAAGGTGGCCGAGGTGTTCCGCCAGTACGGCAAGGAGGCGCTGGAGCAGATGTGCCTCGACGCCGACATCTCCTTCGCGCCCGTCGCGCGGCCGCAGGACCTGTTCGACCATCCGCATCTGCTGGCCAACGGCACGCTCGCCCCGACGATCCTGCCCGGCGGCGTCGAGACCCGCCTGCCGCTGCTGCCGTTCCAGCTCTCCGGCTGGCGCCCGCCGCTCACCGCCAACCCGCCGACCGTCGGCCAGCACAATGCCGAGGTGCTGGCGGAGCTCGGCTATGGCGCGGCCGAGATCGAGGCGCTGGCGAAGGCGGGGACGGTTGCAACGGCGTGAGGTAGCGCTACCGTCATTCCGGTGGAACGGCGTATCTTCCGATCGATATCGGAGGATGCATGCTCACAACTATGTATTCGGCTCACAAAGGGCATCGCAAGAGCTGGAAAGCGCGAAGCTCCACGCTTTTGGCCATCGTGGATGACTACATCGCGCGCTGCCGCGAGGTGAGGGCACGCGAGTTGTCTTTCTACGGCGCTCAGAAAACGATTGCCGACGCCGTCAGGGAAGCTGCCCTGTCGCGTACCGAAAGCGGCAAGCGACACTCCCACCAGCGCAGGATTCCGCGCCGCGTTCTCGGAGAGGCAGAGCGACGTCTGCAGGCCTCGGTGGAGCAACTCGCCCTGTCGAAGTCGTTTTCGGATCTGCATCGGGCCGTAGAAACCCGGATCAGGCGCATCCAGGGTATCGGCGAACTGGTCGTCTACGACATTGCCCACCGCATCGGCGCACATCTCGGATTGAAGCCGGAGCATGTCTACCTGCATGCAGGGACACGCAAAGGGGCCCAAGCGCTCGGGTTCTCGGGAGATCGGATCACCCGGGAAGAAATGCCTCCGGCATTCCATCGCCTTTCACCCGAAGAGATCGAGGATTGCCTCTGTATCTACAAATCGAATCTCGAAAGCGGGCGTCTCGACGTCACGTCAGGGGCCTGGTGCGGGCCGGGGAAGGCGCCGAAGCTCTGCTAGCTTTTGCCCGGCCCTGACGAATTGTGTCCTTCCGCCAACGAGTCGCCAAGGGGCGGGGCCCTCACTTCGCCGCCGCCGTCGCCGACGCGAGCTCCAGCATGATGGTCTTCGAGAAATCGCGCCAGTCGGGGAAGCTGTCCTTGACGGTCGTGGCGAGGGCGGGCGCCCACCAGTGGATGTTGCGGGCCGCCTGGCCGTCGCGCGACTCTTCGACCCGGAAGGCGTCGAACGTGCCGGCGGGAACCGTGACCTTCTCGTAGCCCGTGACCGCGACCGTGACGGTCGCGGTGTAGGTCTTGCCGTCGCGGCCCGGCACGGTGACGCGGTCGGTGATCTTGTTGCCGACCTTGAGCGGCCACAGTTTCGCGAGGTCGAGCGCGCCCGCGAAGGCCTCGCCCTGGGCGTCGACCGAGCCGATCAGACCGCCATGGACGCGCAGCGTCGAGGCCTTGCCGTCCGACGTGCTGGCGTAGAGACAGGTCGTGCCGTCCTGGCCGGTCGCGGTGGCGACCTTGTCGAACGCGGCATAGGCCGGCGCGGGCGACTTGTAGGCGAGACGCGTGCCGGGCACGGGACACTTGAAGTCCGCGGTCTGGGCGGCGGCCGGGACTGCGGCGGCCAGCGTCAGCGCGGTGGCGGCGCCGAGCGCGGCGGCAAGGGTGATCTTCATCGGTCGGTGCCTTGTCGTTGTGGGGGAGGTTCCGGTCGGCGACACGTCGGCTGAGGGACGGGAACGCCTCGACAGCCCCGGTCCGGAGGCGATCACGCTAGCATGGCGCGGCGCATCGCGCGGCTGGCGGAAAGGTATCCTGTGGACAGCGGGCCGCCGGACGGGATGAAGGGGCGGACGGACAGCATGACCGGAGGCGAGGAAGGCATGGAACGGGCGGTACGCGACGAGATGGACCACGCGACCCTCGCCGCGCAGGTGCGGGCACTGGGCGTCGTCCCCGGCAGCGTGCTGCTGGTCCACACCGCGTTTCGCGCCGTGCGGCCGGTGGCGGGCGGCCCGCTTGGACTGGTCGCGGCCCTGCGCGCGGCGCTGGGACCGGACGGAACGCTCGCCATGCCGTCCTGGACCGGCAACGACGAGGCGCCGTTCGATCCCGCCACCACGCCCTGCGCCGCCGATCTCGGCGCGACGGCCGACCTTTTCTGGCGGCAGCCGGGCGTGCGGCGTTCGCCGCATCTGCAGGCCTTCGCCGCGATCGGGCCTCGCGCCGAAGCAATCGTGGAGACGCCGCTGCCGCTGCCGCCGCACGTTCCGGACAGCCCGGTCGGCCGCATCCACGATCTCGACGGCCAGGTGCTGCTGCTCGGCGTCGGCCACGACGCCGATACGTCGCTGCACCTCGCCGAGCTGATGGCCGGCGTGCCCTATGGCATCCCGCGCCAGTGCACCGTGTTCCGCGACGGCGGGAAGGTGCGGCTGGCCTATCGCGAGAACGACCATTGCTGCGACCGCTTCGCGCTGGCCGACGGCTGGCTGCGCGATGCGGGCCTGCAGCGCGAGGGCAGGGTGGGGCATGCCGCGGCACGCCTGTTCCGCGCCCGCGACGTGGTTCGGCTCGCCGTCGCCGCGCTGCGCGACCAGCCGACCCTGTTCCTGCACCCACGCGGCACCGGTTGCGCCGAGTGCGACGAGGCGTGGGCGAGCATCCCGGCCTGACAGCGCCCCGGGGAAACGCGCGCGCGTGTCCTTGTCGCGACCGAATCCGTGTCGCAGTAGATTTGGGCGCCTCTTATCGTGGCTTCATCTTGGCGCACGCGCGGAGGATTCCTGGGCCGTCCATCAGGCGGGCGATGTCCCGGTCGTCGAAAGCGGCGACCTTGACCCGATCTAAATCCGCAAAGGCGGCCCGGAAGGACTGGCGCTTGCGCAGGATGACGATTCCAGGCGAGTCCTGCCTGGAATCCCTCCAGCATCGGCATTGCCCACAGCATCCGTGGGTCGCGCTGGGGCACGCCCCATTCGGCATCGTGATACTCCCGCATCCGCGGATCGCTTTGTGTGCAACGGCAGCGTTCGCGAGGCGAAGTGTCGGACATGGGCGGGGCTATACGGTCCTGACCGTACCGCCATCGATGACGAATTCGGCGCCGTGGATCGCTCCCGCGCGATCGGACGCCAGATAGGCGATGAGGTCCGCGACTTCGGAAGGCTCGGCCGCGCGCCCGATCGGAATGCCGCCCAGTGCGTCGAGCACCGTCTGCCTTGCATCCTCGATGGTGCCGCCGTTCACCGCCTGCAGGCGTTCCAGGAAGTGGACCGTCGACTCGGTCATGATCCAGCCGGGGGAAACGACGTTGACCCGCACACCCTTGGGGCCCAGTTCCTTGGAGAGCGATTTGCTGTAGGTCCTGAGCGCGGCCTTGGCCGCGGCATAGGCTGTCGTCGACTCCGGCAGAGGCAGGACGGACTGGATGGAGGTGACATGCACCACCGCGCCAGCACCCTGTTCGATCATCTTCGGCACCAGCAGGCGATCGAGGCGAACGGTCGCCAGGAGGTTGAGGTTCAGCTCCGAAAGCCAGTGTTCGTCGGTCAGGGCCAGGAAGCCGCCCCCCGGAGCGGACGAGCCGCCGATCACGTGGGCCAGGATGTCGACGCCGCCAAGACGTTCAAGCGCAGCGCCGGCGAACTTCCGACCGCCTTCCGCGGTCGTCAGATCCGCCTGGACGAACTCGACGCCGTCGATCGGCTCCGGCGTGCCGCGCGCTGCGGTGACGACCCGGGCCCCGCCCGCCAGGAAACGGTCCACCGTGGCGCGGCCCGCCCCCTTGGTGCCGCCGCTGACGAGCACGCGCTTTCCCGCGAACTCCGTCGGGTCGACTTTGATCGTCATAGCGAAACCTCCACCGCCTTGATGGCATCGGCCTCGAGCGTGAAACGATAGGTGAAGCGAAGGGGGCTGCCGGGAAAGTCGCCATGCGCAGGCCCTTCGACGACCACCCGGTCGTCCTCGCGGCGGATCGCGTCCGGCGTGAAGATCGCCTTCACGGCGACGACCTCCTTTTCGAACAGGGTCCGCAACTGGTCGTGGCCTTCGAAGCGCTTCCCGTTGTCGACGAAGACCGCGTCGGCAGCGAACGGCTCGAGCATGGCTTCGGCATCCAGCCGCGCGTTGGCCGCGACATAGGCGGCGATGGGTTTGGGAAGTTCGATGGACATTGCTCACCTCCTTGCGATGACGAGGGCAAGTTAGCTTCGACCCGGAATTGTGATAATCGGGTCAAACTGGCATGTGACGTTGCGAAAAACAGGACAATGGCGAAGCACGGTTTGATCGAGTTCGAGGCTGTCCTCGCCATCGCGCGGCAGAAATCGTTTCGTGCGGCGGCGCTGGAGCTGGGTCTTTCGACCACGGCGTTGAGCAACGCCGTCGCCAAGCTGGAAGGGCAGCTTGGCGTCCGGCTGTTCAATCGAACGACCCGCAGCGTGTCTCTGACCGACGCAGGACGAAGCTTCGTCGCGCAGGTCGGGCCCGCGGTGGACACACTTCACGCGGCGATGGGAGCGGCCCGGTCACAGAACGAAACGCCCTCCGGGACCCTGAGGATCAATGCGTTTGCCACGGGAGCCCGTGAGATTCTCGGTCCGCTTCTGTTGAAGTTCCTGCGACACCATCCAAAGGTCCACATCGACCTGGTCACCGAAGGGCGGATCGTCGACATCGTCGCCGAGGGGTTCGATCTCGGCCTGCGGGCCGCGAACCTCGTGCCGACCGACATGATCGCCGTGCCGCTCGGTCCTCCGGGCAGCTTTGCCGTGGTCGCATCGCCTTCGTACTTCAAGGCCAACGGCAAGCCGCGCACCCCGCCGGACCTGCTTCGTCACGCGTGCATTCGCATCCGGTTGCCGAACGGAGCGCTGCACCGCTGGCATTTCGAGAAGAGCGGTCAGTCCGTTCAGATCGACGTTGCCGGTCCGATCACGCTGGACGAGGCGAGCCTGTCGCGCATCGCCGTCCTCGACCATGTCGGCATCGGCTATTTCATGGAAGCCGATGTCCGTGAAGACATCCGGGCAGGTCGCCTCGTACGGGTCCTGCAAGACTGGACGCCGCCAATGGCGCCGCTGTGCCTCTACTACCCGACCAGGCGCAACCCGTCCGCCGCGTTCAAGGCGCTGATCGAGATGGCGCGCCAGGCATCCGGGTGATCGTTTTCCTGACGGCCGCGAAGGGCCGTTGCCGGACGTCCGGCGATCCAACCTCTGGATCGCACGAGGGGTGACTGGTGCCGACCCGATCGGTGGTTCGCGCCGCCGCGGTCGGAAGGCATGCCTCGGTCGGCACTCGTCGCGGGCAACTCTGGTCGCAAACGGGTATGCGCGCAGCTCGTCCGCACCCTTTCGCGCCATGGCACAAGGGTCGGTGCCGGCGTGGGTCCGGCTTCGGCGTCGCATGGGCGAGCATCCCGGCCTGGCAGCTCACCCGGCACATGCTCACACGTGTCCTTCTCGCGACCGAATCCGTGTCGCAGGGATCGGAGCCGCGGCTTGCGCTACACTGCGCCGGTGTTCGGACGCATCTGGAAGCAATTCATCCTCGTGGTCGCGCTGGTCGGCGCGGCCGGTGTCACCGGCGCGGTCGTCGCCGCGGACCTGATCGGCCTCGCGCGCCTCGCCGCCGAGCAGCCGGTCTCGCTCAACGATGCGCAGCGGCTGCTGCTGCGGCTGGCCGACCGGCCGGCCTGGCAGCCCGCGGCGCTGACCGTCTTCCTCGCGCTCTGCCTGCTCTATGTCGCGCGCACGCCGGCACCGCCGCGGACCGGCGGCCGGCGCGTCGCCCCGACCCTGCGGCTCGATCCGCCGGGGCTCGACGCGCAGACGGCGGCGCCCAGGATGCGCGGCGTGCGCCCCGGCCCGCTCGAAAACCCGTTCGACGACGCTCTCGACGACGCGCCCGCCGCTACGCCGGCCCGCAGCGCCCGACGGGGATCGGGGCAGGGGACGCTGTCGCTGGGCGCCCCCGAGGCCGTCGCGCCGCGCCTCGGCGTGCCGGGTCGCGCCGTGGAGGAGGACGAGGAGGCTGCGCCGCCGCCGCGCGCCCCATCGCGCGCCGCTGTGCCCGAGGACCGCTTCGACAGGCCCGGTCCCGGCTTGCGCGTGGTGCCCGTCGCCGAGCCGCCACCACCACCTGCACCGCCGCCGCGCGTCCGCCTGCAGCGGGCGCCGCTCCCCGTGCCCGACGATGCGGTGAGCTTCCGCGCCCTGCTGGAGCGCGCCGGCCGCTGGCAGGGCGAGCGTCGTCCCGGCGAGGAGCGGACCTCGCAGCAGGTCGCGCGCCGCCTCTACGAGGCGCTGCAGGATGCGCGTCTCGCGGCGTGGGGACATGCGTCGCCGGTCTATCCGCCGGACACCGACGCGCCGCCGCCCCCGGCCTGGATCGATGCCTCGTTCTGGGACGACCATCTGATCGAGGAGGTCGAGATGCTGGGCGGCCGCACCGCCATGATGGTGCGCGTCGGCAAGCGCCGCTGGGACTCGATCACGCTCGCCCGTCCCGGCGTGTTCGCCGGCCGCGAGATCGCGCCCTGCTACTGGAACCTCCTGTTCGACCGCGAGGGCTGCGCCCAGGCGTTCCCGCTCGACCGGGAGTAGCCGGACGCCGGACGACGGAAGCGGGCCGCGCGCCGTTCCTTGCGGCGCTCGGGGAACGGCGCGGCGGCAGGCCTAGCGCGACGCCGCCGTGTCGCGGCGAGAGGGCAGGTCGGGCGTGCCGTCGGGAACCGGATGGGCGGCGAGGTCGGCGACCAGCGCCTTCATCTCGGCGATCTCGCGCACCTGCGTTTCGACGATCCCGTCGGCCAGCCTGCGCACCCGCGGATCGGCGATATGGGCCCGCTCGCTGGTCATGATCGCGATCGAATGGTGCGGGATCATCGCTTTCATGTAGCTGACGTCGTCGACCGTCTCCTGGCTGCGGACGAGCCAGAGCGCGCCTGCGAACACCGTCAGGCTCGCCGCGAGGATCGCGACATTGGCGAGCCTGTTTCCGTACATCGACCACATGAAGCAGATCATGATGGCCGCCATCGTGGCGCCCATGAGAAGGGCCATCCATGCGCGGGTCTGGCTGAAGGCGACGTGATCGAGGGCGTAGGTGTTGAGGTACATCAGCCCGAACATCACTGCCGTCGAGACGAGGATCATCGTGGCGAAGCG
>VFQP010003764.1_pt1 | contig 14978 bp, 21 predicted proteins | sample 3512351 | NCBI WGS metagenome assembly VFQP01 (sample SAMN10412372, study PRJNA504923) | tailings metagenome | isolation source: Relicate 1 Philex TSF1 revegetated site | place: Philippines: Tuba, Benguet | collected 2017-08-29 | reverse complement strand
AGCCCGGCGAGTGCTACTCCATCCTCATGCACGCCTCCATGGCGGACTGCGAGAGCGCCGTGGACTGCGTCAAGGAGACCAAGCTGCACGAGCTAGTCACCGCGCACCTGCGCTCGCTGCCGCCCGGTGAGCGCTCCCTGGCCACCCGCTCCGGCACGTGCGCCACATCGCCTTCTTTACCGCGGAGAAACCGACGCGTCGAGACCTCGACGCCCTGCCGTGCTCACGCGGAAGCAAGCCCGCGTGCTCACTCCTTCCTGCGGCTTCCCCAATTGCACATTTGCACACGCGCGCGTGTTCGCAGACAAGCAGCGGCTGTCCCGCGCCGTGCGAGAGCAGCTGGACGCCCAGGCGCGCCAGGAGGCGGCGGCGCACGTCGCGCACCACAAGGGCGCCGTGCTGGAGCCCGTGCTGGTGGCGCAGTGGCTCATGACCTCGGCCCGCCAGGCCGAGCTGTCGCGGCGGCGCGAGGCGCTGCAGGGGCGGCTCGACGACGTGCGCAACCGCGGCGTGGCGGTGGACGCCGAGCTGCAGCTGCTGCGCGGGAGCGTGGAGGACGCGCGTGACGAGGAGCGGCGAGCGCTGGCGGCAGAGGTCCGCGCCGACGTGGCCATGGTGCAGCGCGGCTCCTGGGAGGCCATGCGCCGAGAGGTGCGCGCTGCACGCGTGTGCATGGTTTGGACGCTGTCTGGATGCATCCGGCGTCACGCAGAGCGTTGGGCTTTGCGCGCGCGCTCACAAACACCTGCGGTGGCGGTGGCGGTGGTGGCGCCGCGCAGATCGACGACATGGAGCGGAGGTTTGAGGACGTGGCGGCGGGCGACGCGCTGGGCCTGCCGCGCCGCGCCAGCGCCGCCGCGCACCTGCCGGCCTCCTACTTTGCGCGCCTGCGGGACGAGGTGCCCTGGGAGCCGCTGCCCCAGGTGCGACCTCATCCTCGCTCTTGCTCTGCACTTGCGTGCACCTGCGGCGAGCGGTGGCGAGGGCTCCTTCCTGCCTTGCTGGGGCAGTGCCAAAGACCCCTTGCTGCCTGCCCGCCCCAGGGCGGGCGAAGCGGGAGTGAGCTTGCGGGACTGTCACTCGGCCTGGAACCAGTGCAGTTGCTCCACGGCTGCGGTGGCGAGCTCTACACGCGTTGCGGACCGTGCGCTCACACAGGACGCGCTGGGCTCAGGATGCGATTGCGATTGCCACCACCCTGCTGATTGCTGCTACTGCAGGACGCGCTGGGCACGGTGAGCATGCTGCTGCGCTGCGAGCGCGCCTGCGTGGCGGCTTGCCTCAGCAAGCACCTGGGCAACCGGCTGCAGTACGTGGTGACGCTGACTCAGCCGGGGCGTGCCTCGGACGCGGTCGCGCAGCAGCGCCAGCGCATCAGCAACCTCAACCCCAACGCCGGCACGTCGGTGCGTCCTGGTCGCTCTCCACTGCCAGCGCTCTTGCGCTGGCTGAAGCCGGCGTTGTGCGATTGTGAGTCATTGTGTCGCGCCTCCTGGCCCGTGCGTGATGATTGCCTCGCAGTGGGTGATGCTCCGCGCGCCCGAGATGGTCTCTCGCTTCGCCAACGTGCCGTGGGTCGACCAGCTGGACCACCCGCAGCGGCCCATCGCCGTGCAGGAGCCGCAGCCCTTCGTCGACGAGCTGGTCGCCTCGGACCCCGACGGCAGCCGCTACGGCTTCGTGGGCTACGCCGCAAACCTCGTCTACCTGCCGCCGGTGCGACAGCCAGCTCTCGCTCGCATTGCGTTTGCGCTCTCGTGCTGGCCGCGTGGCCCCCCCCTTCGCCCCCCGTAAACACGCCTCGATGATCCACGCCCGCAGGTGCTGCTGGAGCGCGTGACGGTGTCGGTGCACGTCGGCGGCCAGCAGTACCTCCTCTCGCTGCGCAAGGCGCTCGCGTGGTGGCTCTTCGACTCGCTGATGGTGTTCGAGACCAAGGCGGGCATGAGGGAGTTCGCGGCGCAGCTGCGCGGCCGCCACGCACGCGGGCAGCTCGAGCCCAAGACCAAGATGCTGGCGCTCGACGGCAGCAGCGTCAACCTGCAGGCCGGCGTCGAGACGGACGCACCGCCGGTGGGTGCCAGTGTAATCTCCTCGCTCGTCTGACCTGGGCTCGCGACGCTCGCGTGCGCCCTGCTCTTCAGACGGTCGCTGCGTGGCGCGTCGCATCACCCAAGCGCAGGTGGCCCAGCAGCAGGCGCCCCTGCGGCCGGGGCAGCTGGCCGGCGTGCCGCTCAGCGAGCAGGAGCGCATGCCCGCGCCGCTCGACCACACCCTGCGCCGCGCCAAGGTGACCCCCGCCGCACGCACGCTCACTGCGGCCGCAAGTCCGCGCACCACCGCCGTCCATCCCTCACGCGCTTGCACTTCATCCTGTGTGCGCTCTCATAGGCGCGCAAGGCCGAGCTGGAGAGCGTCCGCAGCCACGCCAACGAGGCGCGCGACGCGCACGCCCAGGCCAGCGAGGTGCTCGCCCGGCACGAGGCGGCGCTGGAGCAGCAGGGCCCGCCGCTGGAGCGGCAGCTGGGCGAGCTGAGGGAGCAGCAGGAGCGCATCGAGGCCGAGCTGTGCCAGGTGCAGCTCGAGCTGCACGAGCTGAACAGGGTGGTGCCCGCCGCCGGCAGCGGCGGCGGCGGCGGCGCTGGCGCTTGAGGATCACCTGGCTGCTCGTCGCTTGCGTCATGGCTGGGACGGCTTTGCTTGCTGCTCGCTTGTTGCACCAACTTTTCCATTCCTGCAACGGCCTCGAAGGCAGGGAGTCCATCCAAGGCATGGCAAACGAGTCGAGCCAGAAGCCTGAGTCAGAGTCAGAAGACGATCAGCGGTGCTGCCGCTTGCCGCCGCCGCCGTCGGCGCCGCCGCTGTTGGCCCGCGCCTTCTTCCCGCCGGCAGGCGCCACGTCCAGCGCGTCTGGCACCTCGGCCGGGCCCTTGCGCCCGCTCACCACGCCCGCGCGCCGCCCCACGCCGCCCGCCGCGCCGCTCCACGGCGCCCCCGCCGCGCCTCCGCCGCCCCACCCCGCCAAACCCGCGTCGGGCGACGCCGCCGCCAGCAGCTCCCCCGCCGTCACCGCCACCTGCGACGGTGCGCCGCCGCCGTCGCCGCTCTTGCCGGGGGACACCAGCTGCGGCACCACCCGCCGAGGTGTCAGCTGCGGCAGCCCGACGGACGACGCCTTCGCCTGGCCCGAACCACCAGCGCCCGTGGCCGTGCCGGGGGGCAGCAGCACGCGACCGCCGCTCGCCGGCGTGCGCGCAGCCTTTGCCGCCGCGGGCGTGGCGCCGCTGGCGGCCGCCAGGCAGGCGGGCGGCGGAGGCAGGTGGAAGCCGCCGCCCGACTGCTCCGCCACGCCGCCGGCCGCCCCGCCCATGGCCGCCAGGCGCGGCTTCTTGGCCGACGTCGCCGTTTGCTGCGGCTGCTGCGGCAACGGCGCTTGCTGCTGCTGCTCCTGCAAGGGGGAGCGCGCCGGCACAGGCGCGGCGCCGCCCTCCTCGCTCCCAGCCGCCTTATTCATTTTCCTCTTCTTGGCAGCGGCGTCGGCAGCGTCGTCGACTACGGTAGGCAAAACCGCCGCCACCGCAGCGGCGGCCTCGGGGGCGGCCGCGGCGGCGGTGGCGCCGCGCCCGGCGGGCCGTGCCGCCGCCTTGCCCTTGGCGCCGTCCCCCGCCGGCGCGGCGGCCGCGGCGGCCGTGGCCTTCCTCCCGACGAGGATCGGCGCGGGCGCTGGCGGCGGCGCCTGCTGCTTCGAGGCCTTGAGCGGCTTGACGCCCGTCACAGCAATGGTCACCTCTGGCTGCTCCTCCTCCTCCTCCTCCTCATCCGAGGGCGCCGCGCCGTCGCCCTCCACCTCCTCCTCCACCAGCGTGCCTGGCTCTGCCTCCTCCTCGGCCTCGTCGCCCTCCTCCACTAGCAGCGCGCTCCGCGCGCCGCCCCTGCCGGTGGCCCCGCCCGTGTGGTTGCGGTTGTTCTGCTCATCGGCGCCCGCGCCCGGCCGCGCGCCCGGCTGCCCGCCCCGCCCGCCCGCCGCCTGTCGCTGATGCAGCCGCTGCTGCCGCGAGGTCCCGGCGGGCGGCGGCAGCCCGGCGCCGCCGCCGCTGCCGCTGCCGTCGTGCGCGGCGGCGGCGGCGAGCGCGCCGCGCGTCGCCGCGGTGTTGTTGTTGTTGTGCAGGCTGCTGGGCACGCGCCCGCCCGCCCGCCCGCCGCCCGCCGCTCCGCCGGCGCCCGCCTGCCCGCCTGCGGTGGACGCAAAGCCAGTGTGCCCATACCGCAATGCGATTCGCTTTGCTGCTGCGGATGCAACGCAGCAGCATGCCGGTCCATCGTGGTGTGCACGACAGCGGGCCCCTCACCTGTGGAGCCGCCTCGCCCCAGCGCGTCGGCCGCCTGCCCGCCGCCCGCCGCGCCCTCCAGGCCCTCGTCCACGTCCGCCTCGTACACCCAGATGATGCCGCAGCAGTTGGCCGCGCCGCACCGGCATCTGCGGGCCGCGCGACAGGCGCCGCCAGCAAGATCAGCAGCGTCAGTCGCTGCGCACATCCACGCAAGGCGTGCGTGGCTCAGCACCCCTGCCCACAAGGCTGCAACATGTGGCGCCATGGATGCCACGCGACGGCAGCGGATCGCAGCTCGGTGGCGCACGCTGGTGCGAGCAAGCTGGCACCCGTGCCGCCTCGCTGCGCCCCTACCTCCATCCCGCGTGTGGGGCCCCCACCGCAGGCCGCCACTGAGTGACTGCTCCAGGTGCCACCACTCACTCGAGGTGCACGTACTTGCCGTCCTTGCGGCGCGTCGCCTCCATCGTCTCGGTGGTGGGCTTGCTGCGCGCCACCAAGCCGCAAACACCAAGGCCCCACGCAGCAGCTGCTGAAGCGTCACAAGATGAGACCGCCTCAATCGAACCGTTCGATCACGCTTTGCGCCCCTCCCTTCACTCACTTGTACGAAATGGTGAGCTCCTCCCCTGGCTGGATGTCCCGCTTGGCCACAATCACCAGCCGCCCCGCCACGTCCCCCGCGCCGCCACCCCGGTCCTTGAGCACCTGCGCCGGCCCGCCGCCGCCGCCACCGCCGCCCCCTCCGCCGCCGCCGCCCAGCCCCAGGCTGCCGCCGCCGCCGCCCTTGCCGGACGCCAGCTCGTGGCTGGGGCAGCAAAAGTCGAGCACCTCGCAGTTGGGGTCGCACGAGTGGTTGATGAAGCGCGCCACGTTGCCAAGGTGCATGGCGTCGATGCTGCGCGGGCGGGAGCGGGGCAACGACCACAGCACGCGCGCACACGTCTGGCGACGCGTCAGGCGCCCTCTCTGGGCAGAGGAGCAGAGCCGCGGGAACGTGAGCGCGAGAGCGCTGTGCGTGCGGCGAACGGGGAAATGCCCGCTGTACGCAAGCGTGGGGTTGAGGGAGGGCGGTGCGGGTGCAGTGTCCCTGCCACTCACATGCCGGGCACGGGCGCCACCTTACGCTCCACGTTGCGCAGCTGGAAGATGTAGTGCAGCTTGAGCTGCATGGCCCGGTAGTCGGCCTCCGCCACGCTCTGCGCACCCACACACCAGGCACGCACCGCACGATCCACCAGCGCACACATATACTCAACACGAGCTAGCGCACGGGCACCCTCTGAGCGGGTGCAGCCGGGCACTCACGCTCTTCTTGCGGATCAGCTCGCCCGTGTCTGCAGGGGCACACGAGCAAGCACACGAAGGCAGCGGCACGTTGGCGGCAGGGCGCGGCTAAGACTGCCGCCTGCCGTTGCCGGCGCGTCTAGGGCCTGCGGCGGCACCCGGGCCCGCGCAAAGCGTGCTGAGGAAGAGCGTGCCGAGCGGGTCGAGAGGGAGGCGGGCGCGCGGCGCGTGCTCACACTCGGCGATGGGGTCGCCCTGGAGGATGGCGTCCTGCGTGTGGACGCCCCAGCCCTTTGCCGGCGTGGCGCGGATCTCCAGCTTGGCGCGCACGCCCCACGCGCGGAACTCCCCCACGCACTGCCTGCGACCACCACCACCACGTGGAGAGGGCAGGCAAGACCGTCTTGCCTGCAGCGCGGCGCGCAAAACGCGCCGGCGGCAGCGCCCCGGAGGCGCGGCGCTGCCCTGACGCTGCTGGCGCTGGCGCCTCTGCTGACGAGGCTGCACGCCGGCAAGCACCACGCCGCCGCCCGGCCGCAGGCCGCACCGGGCGTGGAGCGGCCGGCCCCCAAGAGGGCGGCTCCCCGGAGCTCACCTCCATGTGCTGCAGTCCTGCGAGTTGTCAATGGGCTGGTAGAGGCACACGCACTGCGCCTGGGGGTCGGGCCAGGGGTGCGCGTGCAACCCATGCACCTCGCCCAGCATGCAGCTGCGTGTGGCAACACGCAACACGCACAGGACGGCGGCGACGACGCGACACACATGCGTCCCTCGGCACGACGCACGCGAGACGGAACCCACTCCAAAGCGCCGCCCCCGCTGGCAGAAGCAGGGCAGAGCGCACTGTCCGCACGGAGCGCTGGCAGAGGCAAGGTGGCCCTGCCCTGAGCGCCCTGGCAGCCAGGCTCGCTGCGTCCCCACGGCCCACGGGATGCATGGCCTTGCCCCGCTGTCCCCCGTGCGCCGGCTCGCTCACTTTTCCCACAGGTTGTTGGTGTAGGCGAAGGGCGGCCAGGCCATGCTCAGGTGCAAGCCCGGCGCGAGCGTCACGTTGGGCTCGCACGCCGGCAGCCCGCCCCGCTCGTGAGGGTAGTCCTGCACAGCACGCGCAGCACAGCGCAGCACACACAGCATACGACTGCCACAGTCCTCTCCGACCCAACGCCTGATTGAGAGCGGCGGACGGCAGGTGAAGCACCGCCTGCTCAGGCAGCAGCGTGGAGGACAGCCTGCGCCTCACCCGGGCCGACTGCAGCCAGGTGGGGCGCGTGCCGGCGTTGGCCCGCTGCGCCATGTCCCGCAGCCGCCTCAGCACCTTCTTCCACACCTGAACCAACCCAACAATGTGCCACGCGCAGGCAGGCACGCACTCGCACAGCGTGCACCGCACCAGTCGCGCACCCTCGCCGCCTGTGCGCTGCCGCCACTTGCGATGCTAGAGCGCGCGCCGCACGTGCAGCGGCTTGCACCAGCAGTGCAAGCAAGCCGCGGCGAGCAGCTGCACCCTCCCCTGCAGGCCCTCCTCGCACCTCGGCGCTGTGGCGCTCATGCCACGCCCTCGTCGCCGCGCCCAGCGCCCTCCGTCGCCCCTGCCCGCCCTGCTCCTCCTGCTCCTCCTCCTCCACCTCCGCCGGCGCGCCCCTCCCCCGCCCGCCGCCCCCCTGCTGCTGCGTCTGCTGCGTCTGCGGCGGCGGCGCCGCCAGCCCGTCGCCCAGGTGGCGCGCCTGCACCCGGTACCGCTGTATGCACGGGTCCACCGCCGGGAGGTCGCTGCCCTTGAACGGCACGAACCAGGCCAGCAGCGCCTGCACGCCCTCCTCCTCTCCGCCGCGGCCCGCCGCCCCCGCGCTGCCTGGCTGCGGCCGCAGGACGGCCGGGTACAGCAGCAGCTGCGCGGCACGCATGGTGAGGACAAGGCGTGCCATGAGGCCGCGCAGTGAGTGTGTGGCCGTGCGTGTGCTTGTGAATCCCTGGTCCGCTCGTCGGGCCTGGTGGCGTGCCTGTGGGCTGTGTGTGCCATGGTTGTGCTGGCCAGGTGGCCTGGTGCGGCCCCCCATCAGTCCCCATCGCCATGACATCCCCCTCCGACACCAAGGGCCCTCCCACGCTCACCTGCAGGTTGTCCAGGTGCCAGGGCCCGCACACGGACATGAGCATCACCAGGCCCTGGTGGTAGTGGTGCTTCCAAAGCGCCTGGAACTGTGCCTGCGCGTAGGCGCTGCCGCCGGGGCCCAGGACCAGGTGCGGGCGGTGCTGCAGCTCCGGCTGGCTGCGCAGCAGCGCGGACAGGCCCTGCGCGCCGTCGCCGCTGCCGCCGGGCGCCGCCTTGACGTGGCGGAGCCGCCCCGGGCCAAACGCCAGCGACCCTGCGGCGGCACGGCAGCAGCGCCGCGTGAAGTGGATCAGCCTTGCGGCTTTGCGCTGCGGTAGCGACGAGAAAGAGAGTTGCCGCGTGCCTGGGGGCGGGGGCACGCTCCACGCGGGCGGCATCTGTCCGTTCCTGATGGCCATGCCGCCGCCGCCAGTTCCTGCCGCCATCGCGGCCGCGGTTGCTGCGGTCGCGGGCCCCGGCGCCGCTGCTGCGTCTGGGGCGTGCTGGAGCTGCGGCGGCACCGCGGCCGACCCGGGCATGCGCAGCGGGCCGGGCTGCAGTTCCAGCGCGGGCTTGGGGGGCAGGCCTCCCTGCGGCACGGCGTCCGCCTGGAGAGGCACCAGCTGCACGCTGCCGCACGGCTGGTTCTCCTCATTGCTCCACACGAGCGAGAAGCCCTGGCGCCAGTGCGCGAGCACGTCCGGCGGCAGCTCCTTCTCCTGGCTGGCGCGCTGCTCCTCCACGGCGCGCGGCACGCGCGGCATTTCTCGCGCTGCTGGGCGAGAAAGCGACGCCTTGCCCCTCGTTCGCGCTTGAACGCGCGAATCGATCAGTGATCCCACAGGTGGCGCAGCACCAAACGTTCCGGCGTCACGACAGGGCCAGTTGGTCATCACCGTCCCTACTACTGGAGCACCTTGAACACGTCGCCCGAGATGTAGTCGTTCTCCGTCAAGCTCACCAGGTACCTGCACGCACGCCCCACGCGCCCGACGCATCATCATCCATGGCCAAGCAAGGCCCCGCAAGGTCAACTCCTCCCTCGCCGCGCACCAGCTGGACGCCAGGTCCTTGAGCAGCGCCTTGGAGGCCGACCCCTCCTCGTAGAGGCTGCCCCACTCGGCCGTCCACACGGCAAACGCCTCGTCGCGCCACGCCGTAAAGCTGCCCACGTCCGCCACCACGGGCTGCACCACCTCCTTGCCTGCGCACCACCGTGAAAGGTACGCGCGCGAGGGTCCACCGCAGCGGAGTGGGGCACCGTGACGAGGCACAGGCCACACCACACCACGACGCCCGCGCCACACGAGCCACGCCTGCACTGCCGCGGCCTCGGCAGGGGCCGCACGCTGCGCTGCACACACACCCCTGCCTTATGCGCTGCTGGCGCCACCTGACATGACCGGACGCTGGGCCCCGCCCCCGCCAACGCGTCCCAGGGCACACATGTCCTTCCCCACCCACACGCGCAAGCGCACCCCGACGTACCTGGGAAGACACCCCAGGACAGCGCGTTGACGGCGCCGGCTAGATGGTTGGTCTCCACCTCGCCGGCGGCCGTGCTGGCGATGTAGGTGAGGCTCGGCGCCGCCTGCGCGCACGCGCGCACACGGCCCACAAACAGCGCTTGACTCACGTCGCCCGGCCCTTTTGAGGCACAGAGCTGCGAACCTTCCCTCTCAAAGCAAGCTCAAGCAAGTGCTCAAGCAGTGCGGCTCGCCAGTAGCTGCGGGGTTCTGACACCCCAGCAAAACTCCTCCAGCTGATGGCCCCCTCACCTTGATCTTGGGCAGCAGCGCCTTCCAGGCCGCTGGCGACACAAACAGCTCCACGTACTGCTTGCTGTACACGTACCTGCGATGCAACCGCCATCACCGCAAGCACCACACCGCATCACGCATCTCCCGTCGTTGCCATCGACCCATGCCGCCAGGCGACAGCCCTGCGTCGAGAGGCGTCTGACGCCCCACATGGCCGCCCCAGCCTGCCAAACGCAGAAGCGCCCCCCACGGCCCCCACTGCCACACGGCGCCTCACCCGCCCTTGCCGCCCCAGCCCTGCTTGGCGTCCGCGCTGGGCACGGCGTTGACGGCCGGCTGCGCGTTGACGGCCAGCAAGCCCGCGTGCGCCAGCTTGGCCAGCTCGGGCTGAAGCGACGCGGCCACGCGCCGGTCCGCCTCGTGCCTGCGGCGCAGCGCGCAAGCGCACCGCAGAGCCACCGCATCACCGCATGAGGACGGGAGGACAGGAGCTTGACGCTGTGGTGTGCAGCGGGCACGGCACAGCCTTTCTCCGCGCCGCCACCCGTTCGTCCCGCGCTGCACGCCGGGCGCACACCGCGCCTGCACCCAACCGCTGCGCATCGGGGGCCTCTGCTGCGTGCCGGCAGCGCTCGGGGTCTCCGGCAGAATGGCAGAGTCCACACAGGCGGCGATCCCGCCGTCTCTCACGAATCCTCACCAGGGCAGGATGGTCTCCTCCTCCCTTCAGGCAGTCACCTCGACACCACCGCCGCCCGCCCGACCACCCGCCTCGCGCGCGCTCGCTCACCAGGGCCGGTTGGCCTCCTCCTCCTCCCCTCTACAGGCCACCTGGGCACCACCACCACCACCGACAGAGCCAGCCCCTCTCAGCTCACCAGGGCAGGGTGGCCGCCTCCCCTCCGTAGTACTTTTCAAACACGCGCTGCACGTCCTGCACGCCCGACAGCGCCGCGCCCCACGCCTCAGTGGCCTTGGCCCGCCGCGCCTCGCTCAGCGTGTGGCGACGCACGTCGCCCGCCGGCGCAATCGCCTCGCCGCCCGACCACCTGTGGCGCACGCACACGGCACGCCAAACGCGCGCCCAACGGCAGCAGCCTTGCACCTTCGCCGCGCGCGCCTCTCCGGCCGCGATGTGCCTGCTGCGCTTCCTCCTCTCCGCGCTGCTGCCACGCCGCGTGCGCCTGTGCCCCTGCCATGCGCACGGCGCACCCTTGTCCAGCGGCTGAGCACGCCCAAAGTGAGGGGAGGTAGGAGGACACTCCCGCACACAAGAAGGTGCGCTCACCGCGTGGTGGGGAAGGCGGCCCAGCCCTGCGTGCGTGCCAGGTAGGACTTGGGCCGCAGCTGCCAAAAGACGGGGCGCACGCCCTCGACGGCGCGCTGCGTGCCGCTGGGCGCCAGCGACCAGGGCACGCACCGCGGCACCTGCGCCCACCAGACGAGAGCATCACCGAGGGCAGCCGGCAGCTCTACGTAGGGGGCTTGCATGGCGCGCCATGCCCAGGATACAGGAACGACAAGAACGCGAGCGCAACCAAAGCTCTGCGCGCTGCGCGTCACGGGGCCTTGCGCTGCGGCACACGACATGCTGCAGGCACGCCCAGCGGGCGCCCTGGCGGCGGCGCCCTGATGAGTCAGAGGAGCCCAGCGGAGGGCGGCACGCGGGCGCGCAACTCACGCTAGAGGTGTCGATGATGCCCATGCGCTCGAGGATGGCGAGCACCGTCTTGTCCAGGTTGAGGCTGTACATGTGCAGGCCGGGCACGCCAAAGTCCAGCAGCCGCCGGCACATCTGCGCGCCCAGCTCCACGCCGTAGTTCTGCAAGGGGAGAATGGGGGGGAGCGCAGCGGGCAACGCACGCGGTGAGGTGTGCCGGCGCCGTGGCCGTGGCAGCCGTGGAGCCCTTGCGCGCCACGAGGTGTGCGCGCTCGTGAAGCAGCCAGACACGTCGCCCTCGTCCTTGCTGGCCTCCCAGCCACGCCCACCTTCACACCTTTTCCCCATCCTCTTAACGTGTCCAATCACGCCTCACCTTGATGGCCTCGTCGTTGTCCTTGTTGGCCTCCACCACGTCCAGGATGGCCTGCGGCACCTTGGTCTTGCAGAAGCCAGTCATGCGCTTGAAGCCGCCGTACGTCATGACGGGCATGATGCCTGCGTTTGGGCGAGGGCACCGGCGCGTGCGCACGAAACCATGAACCTGACGCCCGGCACGAAACGAGGTCGTCGTCCCTCTGCTGTGGCCTGCGCCCTGCGCCTCTCTCACACATCAACCGCAACGAGATTGAGCGCCCTGAGGTGTGGGCTCCATGCCACCGCGCTAGGCGATGCGCGGCTCTGTTCTGCGGTGGGGCGCCCGACCCCGAGGCTTGGCCTGGCCCGAAGAGGAAACGGGCCCCCCGTGAGTGCAGGCTGTCCGCCTGCTCGCAGGGCGCACCTGGGATGATTGGCGCCTTGATGCCCACGCTCTGGCAGTCCTTGACAAACTGGATGAAAATGTCCACGTCGTAAAAGAGCTGCGTGATGATCATGTCGCCGCCCGCCTCCACCTGCAATCATGCCCCCCGCACCCACATGGCTCATCAGGTCTGGGCCGGTGGGCTGCGGTACGGTGCCGACTCGCTCGGGCATCCTGACGATGCCCGCCTGCTTCCTCCTCCGCTGCCATGCCACAGACAGGGCCCGCCGCTGCAGCCCTCCCGCCACAGCTGCCGCCGCCGCTCCGCTCCTCCTGCCCCTGCACTGGCCGGGGCGGCTGGCGCCGCGCGCGCCGCGCTGTCCCTGCTCTGCCGCGCCCTCCCCGGTGGCCACCGCTGCGCCGCCGTTGTCGCACCTTTTTCTTGAGGTACTCGATGTCGGCCCAGTAGTTTTTCTTCATCTGCTCGGCGTCCTCGACGATGGAGTCGGGGTGCGCCTCGGGGTAGCCCGCCACGCAAATGCCAAAGTAGTCCCCGTGCGTCTTGCGGATGTACTTGACCAGGTCCAGCGCGCAGGAGAAGCCGCCCTCGACCACCTCGAACTTCTCCTGGCCCTTGGGCGGGTCGCCCCGCAGCGCCAGGATGTTTTGCAGGCCCGCCTTGCGCACCTGCGTGGCGGCGGCGGCACAGCGCACCGCACGCCTGGTAGTATGCAAGGCGTGCTGCCACTGCGGCTGAGCGCCGGAGGTCTTGCTGCGGCCGTGGATCTCTCGCCACACGTGCGCCTGGGCGGCGCGTGCCCACCCCGCGGTCTGGACGCCGCACCTCGTCCAGCGCCGACTGCAGCTTCTCCTCGGGCATGTTGGTGCACGTCAAGTGCATCATGGTCTCCACGCAGATCTGCGGCAGCCACAGCGGCACAGCGGGGAGCGTGGCCGTGGCCTTCTTCCTGAGGTGCCGGCCGTGTCCCCCCCCACGGGCCCGAGCCGCCCCCGATGCCCGCTGGCAAGGCGAGCTGCCCGACGCGCCGTGCGCATCGCGCTGCCTGCACTCGCCATGTTCTGCATCTTCTTGGCGATATCGAGGGTAACGTCCGCGGTGGAGCCTCCGGCGCCCCAGGTGATGTCGCAGAAGACCGGGCCATACGCGACCATGCGCTCCAGGCGCTCGAACAGGTTCTCCACGCCCTGCGCGCGCGGGTGCGTGGAAGGATTCGCGCCGCCACTCGCACTTGCCCACTTGGCGCGCGCCGTGTGGCCACGCCCCCCGTCCGCAGCGCTCGCGCGATGGCGACAACACCACGCTGCAGCACGCGCGGCCCACTCGCCTCCTCCGTGCGCGGCGGGAAGAACTCGAAGGAGAAGACCGTCTGGCCCTTCCCGATGGCCTGGGTCACCTTGTCCACGATCTTCATCCTGCCTCTCTGCTCTCTGCTCTGAGGTGTGCAGCGTGAGGTGCTGCTCCTCCTTCCTCTTCGCGGTGGTGCACTGTGGGCGGGGGCGCAGCCACGCCCCTGGGGTGCACAACCCTCAACCTCGCGGCGGGGAAGCGCCTCAAGGGCAGGGGCAGCGACCCGGGCAGGGCAGGTGACTGCTCTGGCTGCTCCCAATCCAGCACAGAGGGAGAGAAGGGCTGCAGCTGGTTCGGGGTGCTGGCAATCCACGTGCCGCCGGCGCTGAGCTGCTTTCCCTTGCTCGTGCTGCGCTCTCTCGAACCATCCGTGCGGGGCGGGGATTTACAGCCGGCGCATTGTGTGATATGGACCAAGGGAGCAGCGCTGCTCGGCACGCACTGGCACTAGCAGCAGCGCTGGGCTCCAGGCAGCAACGCAACTCACACGAAACCAGCAGAGCGGGCGCGCGCAGTGTGGAAGACAGCAGTCCACCACCGCAGAGAGGCGGCGCTCTCGTGCTCTGGGGCAAGCAAGCAGAGTTCCTGTGCATCATCGGTGTGCAGCGTCGTTCGGGGTCAAACAAACATCCGAGGGCGCCGCACCACGGCCGCAGCGACGGCGCATGCAGTGCAGAGGGCGTGCAGCAGTGCGGAGAGAAAAAAGAGGAGGGGGAAGAAGTACACAGGGGCACGGTGACACCCGGCAACTCGCGGTCGTAGAAGGCCGGAGCCAGAGTGCCACGCGCGAGGCAGCCGCACACAGCACTCAAAAGAAAGGACGCGCGAGAGAGCAAAGAAGAGGTCTCTCGCCAAACCTCCTGCCATTGGTTGGTTGAGCCCGTGTGTGAGCGGGGGGGCCAGGGGCGGATCACACGTGGTGCCAAGCAGACACCCGCACCTACTGCGGGAGCCGCGCCGCGCTGCACCTTGCGCCACCGCACCACACAACAGAGGTTGCCAATCAGAACAGCACGATGGGCTTGCCGTACTTCTTGTAGTAGAAGTGGTCGGCGCCCAGGAACACGAAGAAGAACGTGGGCGAAAAGATGCTGAGGATGATTGCGGCAGCGCGCATGCCGGGCGTGATGCCCATCTGCACGTTGGTCTCGACGAAGTTGCCGGCCACGGGCGGCGACACGTCGTTGCGCCCCTCGGTGCTCTCGAACGCGCACACTTGGTCGTCGCCGCAGTAGACCCACATCATGAAGAACCACGTGGCCACGGGCACCTGGTCCTGCAGACGGAAACGTGGGGAACAGCGCACAGGGAGGAGCAATGAGAGCCACGGGGAGGGACGCTGGCGCGCTTGCGGCAGGATCACGCTGTAGCACCAAAAGTGGGGAGAGAGGTTGTGCTCACCTCGCCGTTGAGCTCCCACACAAAGCTGCCGGAGTTGGCCGCAAAGTCGGGGCTGGTGATGGTGCCGTTGAACGGGTAGGTCACGATCTTGCGCGGGCAGTTCTGGGACAGCTGCGCAGCGCACGAACAAAACGGCAAGGCGGCGGCTCGAGGGACGAAACCGGCAAGGCAATGAGCCATCGACCACGGGCGCGCCACCAGAGGCGCGGGCATGCGCTCCTCAAGCTCTCCTCCTCACCCTGGGGTAGGGCTTGTTCTTGCGGCGCCAGGCGCGGTCGACCGACGTGTTGAGCGAGTAGCAGGCGCGGATCTGCACCTTGGTGGGCTGCATGCCCT
>VFQP010003762.1_pt1 | contig 14981 bp, 9 predicted proteins | sample 3512351 | NCBI WGS metagenome assembly VFQP01 (sample SAMN10412372, study PRJNA504923) | tailings metagenome | isolation source: Relicate 1 Philex TSF1 revegetated site | place: Philippines: Tuba, Benguet | collected 2017-08-29 | reverse complement strand
GGTTGAAATCTTAGGAATGGGTGATGAGAAATTGACATCTACTGTTACTGGGGTTGAGATGTTCCGTAAGATCTTGGATCGCGGAGAAGCTGGAGATAACGTTGGTCTTTTATTGCGTGGTATTGAGAAATCTCAAATTAAGCGTGGTATGGTTATCTGTAAGCCAGGTTCTACAAAACCTCATACAGATTTCAAAGCTGAGATCTACGTATTGAAGAAAGAAGAAGGTGGACGTCACACTCCATTCCATAACAAATACCGTCCTCAGTTCTACTTCCGTACAACTGACGTAACTGGAGAGATTTTCTTGACAGACGGACGTGAGATGGTTATGCCGGGTGATAACGTAACAATCAATGTTAAGTTGATCGTACCTGTAGCAATGGACAAAGGTCTACGTTTCGCTATCCGTGAGGGTGGACGTACAGTAGGTGCTGGTCAGGTTACTGAAATCATCGCTTAATTCGCGATAACATATTACAAAAAGAGGGGAGTTCCAACTCCCCTTTTTACACGGGCGTAGCTCAGCTGGTAGAGTAGTGGTCTCCAAAACCATTGGTCGTGGGTTCGAATCCTACCGCCCGTGCAAATAAAATGAATTGACCATGTCAAAGTTTAGAAATTATTTTAGCGAAACAATTACTGAGATGACTCAGAATGTTACGTGGCCGACGTGGAAAGAATTGCAGAGCAATGCACTGATTGTAGTGGTTGCGTCTGTAATTTTTGCATTGTTGGTGTTCGCAATGGATACCATTTTTGGAATCACGGGAACTACTACTTCTGCATGGAAGGGAGTGATCGGATTTATCTATTCTTTCTTTTAATTAGAAAAATGGGAGATATTAAAAAACGTTGGTACGTGGTGCGTGCAGTAAGCGGAAAAGAAAAGAAAGTGAAGGAATACCTGGATCTTGAAATTTCGCGTTTGAAACTGGATGACTATGTGTCTCAAGTATTGATTCCGACTGAGAAAGTATTTCAAATCCGCAATGGAAAGAAAATCTCAAAGGAAAAAGCATATTTACCAGGATATGTATTGATTGAAGCAGCTTTGATCGGTGAGGTTCCTCACGTAATCAAAGGAATTCCGAATGTAATCGGATTTCTTGGGGCTGAGAAGGGTGGAGACCCGCAGCCAATGCGTTTGTCTGAAGTAAATCGAATTTTAGGTAAAGTAGACGAATTGTCCGAAACAGAAGAGGAAGTGAAAATCCCGTTTGTGATCGGAGAATCCGTTAAGGTGATCGACGGACCATTCAACAATTTCTCCGGAGTTATTGACGAGATCAATGAAGAGAAGAAGAAATTGAAAGTAATGGTTAAAATCTTCGGTCGTAAAAACCTTCTTGAGCTTAGCTACATGCAAGTAGAAAAAGAAGGATAAACATGTATTAACCGCAGCAGTGGGATTATTGATTAAAGCTTCCCTTTAACGCCCACGTTACGACTGCATAATTTAAATAACAATGGCTAAAGAAGTAGCAGCATTGATCAAATTACAGATCAAAGGTGGTCAAGCCAATCCAGCTCCTCCAGTTGGTCCCGCACTTGGTGCGAAAGGGGTTAACATTATGGAATTCTGCAAGCAGTATAATGCTCGTACGCAGGACAAGCCAGGAAAGGTATTACCATGTGTGATTACTGTTTACAGTGACAAATCATTTGATTTCGTCATCAAAACTCCTCCAGCAGCTGTGCAAATTATCGACACCGTTAAGCTTAAAAAAGGTTCTTCTGAGCCTAATAAGAGCAAAGTAGGTACAATGACCTGGGATCAGGTTCGTACTATCGCGGAAGATAAAATGCCGGATATGAATTGTTTTACTGTTGATGCAGCTATGTCTATGGTAGCTGGTACGGCACGTAGTATGGGTGTAACTGTTAAAGGAGGTGAAGCTCCTGCAACTAAATAATCGCTAGTATCATGGGAAGAATTTCTAAAAAAAGAAAAGAAGTTTTAGCAAAGTATGATTTGACTAAAACTTACACCTTGGTAGAAGCGTGTGATTTAGTAAAGAACATTACAACTACTAAGTTCGACGCATCAGTTGACATTTCTGTACGCTTAGGTGTAGATCCACGTAAAGCGAATCAAATGGTTCGTGGTACTGTTGCATTGCCTCACGGAACTGGTAAGGACGTACGAGTATTGGTACTTTGTACTCCTGACAAGGAAGCTGAAGCAAAAGCAGCTGGTGCTGAATTCGTTGGATTAGATGAATTCATTGATAAAATCAAAGGTGGTTGGACAGACATCGACGTAATTATTACAATGCCTTCAGTGATGGGTAAAGTAGGTGCATTAGGACGTATCCTTGGACCTCGTGGTTTAATGCCAAACCCAAAAACTGGTACTGTAACAATGGAAGTTGGTAAAGCTGTTGAAGAAGTGAAAGCAGGTAAAATTGATTTCAAAGTTGACAAATTCGGTAACATTCATACGTCTGTTGGGAAAGCTAGCTTCGAAGGAGCTAAAATTCGTGACAACGCACATGAATTGATCCAGCAATTAATCAAATTGAAACCATCTGCTGCAAAAGGTACTTACATTAAAAGTATCTACATCAGCTCTACAATGTCTCCAAGTATCCAAATTGATGCTAAATCTGTTGTAGCTTAAAATCTTGAAGTATGAATAAAGATCAAAAAGCACAGTACATTGAAGATCTTGCTTCAGATTTATCGAAAGCAAACATCTTCTATCTTGCAGATACAGCAGCTCTTACAGTAGAAACAATTAACCAATTACGCCGTCGTTGTTTTCAACAAGGTATCGAACTACGTGTAGTGAAGAATACATTGTTGGCTAAGGCAATGGCTAAGGTTGAAGGTAGAAATTACGATAACTTGGCATCAGTGCTAAGCGGACCGACTTCTATCATGTTCTCCGAAGTAGGAAATGCTCCTGCAAAATTGATTAAAGATTTCCGTAAGAAGAATGATAAGCCAATCCTGAAAGGAGCTTATATTGAAGAAGCAGTATTCATCGGTGACAACCAATTGGATGCGCTTGAAGCAATCAAGTCTCGTGAAGAATTGATCGGTGATATCATCGGATTACTACAAAGCCCGGCTAAAAATGTTATTTCCGGACTTACAGGTGGTGGTCAGAAAATTGCTGGAATCCTTAAAACGCTCGAAGAAAGAGCATAAGTAAACAAAATTATTTAAGAACCTTTTTTAAAATTTATAAAAATGGCTGATTTAAAACAAATCGCAGAAACATTGGTTAACCTTACAGTAAAAGAAGTTAACGAGTTAGCAACTATTTTGAAAGACGAGTACGGTATTGAGCCTGCTGCTGCTGCTCCAGTTATGATGGCTGGTGGTGCTGCTGGTGGTGGTGAAGCTGCTGCTGAGAAAACTGAATTCGATGTAATCTTGAAATCAGGTGGTGCTAACAAACTTGCAGTAGTTAAGTTGGTTAAAGAATTAACTGGTAACGGATTGAAAGAGTCTAAAGACCTAGTTGATGGAGCTCCTGCTACATTGAAAGAAGGTGTTTCTAAAGACGAAGCTGCTGCTTTGAAAACACAGCTTGAAGAAGCTGGTGCTGAAGTAGAGATCAAGTAATTAGTTACTAAAATTTACAGGAAAGGTGTCCCGACGATTCTGTCGGGATGCCTATTCCTGTTTTCCGGCGTATAGCCAATTTAAAGTCCTTTTCTCAATTAAATTTATTTCGCCTTGGCAACAACAAGCAATACATCAACGAGAATTAATTTTGCTTCTAGCAAAAATCAGTTCGCTTATCCGGATTTTCTGGATATTCAGCTTAAATCCTTCCAGGAATTTTTCCAATTGGAAACAACTCCTGAGAATCGTGAAAGTGAAGGATTGTTCAAGGTATTTGCGGAAAATTTCCCAATTACTGATACACGAAATCAATTCGTGCTGGAGTTCCTTGATTATTTCATCGACCCACCCCGCTACACTATTGATGAGTGTATCGAAAGAGGTTTGACTTATAGCGTTCCGCTAAAAGCTAAACTAAAATTATATTGTACAGACCCTGAACACGAAGATTTCGAAACAATCGTGCAGGATGTATACTTGGGTACAATTCCATACATGACACCAAAAGGTTCTTTCGTAATCAATGGTGCAGAACGTGTGATTGTTTCCCAGTTGCACCGTTCACCGGGTGTATTCTTCGGCCAGAGCCGTCACGCGAATGGTACAAAATTGTACTCTGCTCGTGTGATTCCTTTTAAAGGTTCCTGGATCGAATTCGCAACGGATATCAACAGCGTAATGTATGCTTACATCGACCGTAAGAAAAAGTTGCCTGTTACTACCTTGTTCCGTGCGATCGGATATGAAACAGATAAAGATATTCTAGAAATATTCGGATTAGCTGATGAAGTGAAAGCGAACAAAGCTAATTTGAAAAAATGCGTTGGTAGAAGACTGGCAGCTCGTGTATTGAAGTCTTGGATTGAGGACTTTGGAGACGAAGATACAGGAGAAGTAGTATCTATCGAACGTAACGAAGTAATCCTTGATCGTGAAACAGTATTGGAAGATCACCACATTGATGAAATCATCGATGCAGGTGTGAAAACCGTTATTTTCCACAAAGAGGATGCAAATACAGCTGACTATACAATTATCTACAACACGCTTCAGAAAGATACATCAAACTCTGAGAAAGAAGCAGTAGAGCACATTTACCGTCAGTTGCGTAATGCTGAACCACCGGATTATGAAACTGCAAAAGGAGTATTCGAGAAATTATTCTTCTCCGATGCACGTTACGATTTAGGTGAAGTAGGTCGTTACAGAATGAATAAGAAGTTGAACATCGACAACTCGGAAGAGTCTCGTGTATTGACTAAAAATGATATTCTATCGATCATCAAGTACTTGATCGAATTGATCAACTCAAAAGCAGATGTGGATGATATTGACCACTTATCGAATCGTCGTGTACGAACGGTAGGTGAGCAGTTGTACGCTCAGTTCGGAGTTGGTTTGGCACGTATGGCTCGTACTATCCGTGAGCGTATGAACGTTCGCGATAACGAAGTCTTTACTCCGATCGATTTGATTAACGCGAAGACACTTTCTTCGGTGATCAACTCCTTCTTCGGAACGAACCAGTTGTCTCAGTTTATGGATCAGACAAACCCGCTTTCAGAGGTAACTCACAAGCGTCGTTTGTCTGCACTAGGGCCAGGTGGACTTTCCCGAGAAAGAGCAGGTTTCGAGGTACGTGACGTTCACTATACGCACTACGGTCGTTTGTGTACGATTGAAACACCGGAAGGACCAAACATCGGTTTGATTTCTTCTTTGTGTGTATTCGCGAAAGTGAACAAACTTGGATTTATCGAAACTCCTTACCGTTCTGTTGTAGAAGGTAAAGTAGATATTTCTTCCGAACCGGTTTATTTATCGGCTGAAGAAGAAGACGCAAAAATGATTGCACAGGCAAATGCGAAAGTGGACGAAAAAGGAAACTTCCTTTCTGAAGTGGTAAAAGCACGTTACGAAGGAGACTTCCCGGTAGTTCCGCCAACAGATTTGCATTTGATGGACGTTGGTGCTAACCAGATTGCTTCGATTGCGGCATCTTCTATTCCGTTCCTGGAACATGATGATGCGAACCGTGCATTGATGGGATCAAACATGCAGCGTCAGGCAGTTCCGTTGTTGAAACCACAATCTCCGATCGTTGGTACCGGAATTGAGCAGTTGGTTGCACGTGATTCACGTGTATTAATCAATGCTGAGGGATCAGGAACTGTAGAATATGTGGATGCAAACGAAATCGTGATCCGTTACGACTGGTCTGCAGACGACAAATTGGTAAGCTTTGATAGTGAAGTGACTCGTTACTCATTGACAAAATTCCAGAAAACAAACCAAAGTACAACAATCAACCTGAAGCCGATTGTTCGTAAAGGTGACCGAATTGAGAAAGGACAGGTTCTTTGCGAAGGTTATGCGACACAAGGAGGAGAGTTGGCATTGGGTCAAAACCTGAAAGTTGCCTTCATGCCTTGGAAAGGATACAACTTTGAGGATGCGATTGTAATTTCTGAGCGTGTTGTTCGTGACGATATCTTTACATCGATTCATATTGACGAATACTCTTTGGAGGTTCGTGATACAAAACGAGGAATGGAAGAATTAACTTCGGATATTCCAAACGTTTCTGAAGAAGCAACAAAAGATTTGGATGAAAACGGATTGATCCGCATCGGTGCGGAAATCAAGGAAGGTGACATCCTGATCGGTAAAATTACACCGAAAGGTGAAACGGATCCTTCTCCGGAAGAGAAGTTATTGCGTGCAATCTTCGGTGATAAAGCAGGTGACGTGAAAGATGCTTCGTTGAAAGCAGGTCCGTCTCTTCGCGGTGTTGTTATTGAGAAAAAATTGTTCTCCCGTGCAATCAAAGATCGTAAATCAAAAGCTCAGGACAAGCCGGTATTGGAAGTTCTGGATACAGAATACGACAAAGATTACGCAGAGTTGAAAGAAAAATTAGCTGATAAATTGATGACCGTTTTAGGTGAAAACAAATCAGCTGGTGTATTCAACAACTTCAAGGAAGAGATTATTAAGAAAGGAACGAAGTTCACTCATAAGAACTTGTTGATGATCGATTATACAATCGTGAACCCGACAAACTGGACAGCTGATTCCCACGTAAATGCATTGATTAGTCGTTTGCTGCACAACTTTACGATTAAAGCAAATGATTTATTAGGAATTTACAAACGTAAGAAATTCCATATTTCAGTTGGAGATGAGCTACCTGCAGGTATCGTTAAAATGGCGAAAGTATATGTTGCTCAGAAACGTAAGTTGAAAGTGGGTGATAAAATGGCTGGGCGTCACGGTAACAAAGGTATCGTTGCAAACATCGTTCGTGCTGAAGACATGCCGTTCTTAGAAGACGGAACACCGGTAGATATCGTATTGAATCCACTCGGGGTACCTTCCCGTATGAACTTGGGTCAGATTTACGAAACGGTTCTTGGTTGGGCCGGGGAAAAATTGGGTGTGAAATTCGCAACTCCGATTTTCGACGGTGCAAAACCGGAAGAAATCAACGAATGGACAGACAAAGCAGGTGTTCCGCGTTCAGGTAAGACATACTTGTACGATGGAGGAACAGGAGATCGTTTCCACCAGCCGGCAACAGTTGGTATCATCTATATGTTGAAATTATCTCACATGGTTGATGACAAAATGCACGCTCGTTCAATCGGACCATACTCATTGATTACGCAACAGCCATTGGGTGGTAAAGCTCAGTTCGGAGGTCAGCGTTTTGGTGAGATGGAGGTTTGGGCATTGGAAGCATTTGGTGCTGCGAATATCCTTCAAGAAATCTTGACAGTTAAATCCGATGACGTGATGGGTCGTGCGAAAGCATACGAAGCTATCGTTAAAGGTGATAATATTCCGGAGCCAGGAATTCCTGAATCATTCAACGTATTGTTGCATGAATTGAGAGGTCTTGGATTGAATGTATCAATGGACTAAGATCAAGATCGTATTCGAAAACAAATTGTCAAATTGAATTAAAGAAAGTTATAACATGGCTTACAGAAAAGAAACACCGAAAAAACAAAGTAGCTTCAACAAGATTACGATCTCGTTGGCTTCTCCTGAGGTGATCCGTGATCAGTCAAGCGGAGAAGTGCTCAAGCCTGAGACCATTAACTATCGTACATACAAACCGGAAAGAGATGGATTGTTCTGTGAACGTATCTTCGGACCGGTAAAAGATTACGAATGTCATTGTGGTAAGTACAAACGTATCCGATACAAAGGAATCGTTTGTGACCGTTGTGGTGTTGAAGTAACAGAGAAAAAAGTACGTCGTGAGCGTATGGGACATATCTCATTGGTAGTTCCTGTAGCACACATCTGGTATTTCCGTTCATTACCGAACAAAATCGGTTACTTGCTAGGATTGCCGACCAAGAAATTGGATCAAATTATCTATTATGAGCGTTACGTCGTTATTCAGGCTGGTATCGCGAATAACCTGGATGGTACTTCTCTTGCTGAGAAAGATTTCTTAACAGAAGAAGAGTACCTGGATATTTTGGATACATTGCCAAGAGAAAACCAGTACTTGGAAGATACAGACCCGAACAAATTTATCGCTAAGATGGGGGCTGAGGCATTGTATGATTTGTTGCGCAAACTGGATTTGGAAGACTTGTCTTACAGATTGCGTCACCAGGCAAATACCGAAACTTCAGTACAACGTAAGCACGAAGCATTGAAGCGTTTGCAGGTTGTGGAAGCAATGCGTGAATCTCAAACACGTATTGAAAACCGCCCTGAGTGGATGATCGTGAAAGTAGTTCCGGTTATTCCACCTGAATTGCGCCCGTTAGTTCCGCTAGATGGTGGACGTTTCGCAACATCGGATTTGAACGACCTTTACCGTCGTGTAATTATCCGTAACAACCGTTTGAAGCGTTTGATCGAAATCAAAGCTCCGGAAGTAATCTTGCGTAACGAGAAGCGTATGTTGCAGGAAGCTGTTGACTCTTTGTTCGACAACTCCCGTAAAGCTTCTGCTGTTAAAACAGAATCAAACCGTCCGTTGAAATCCCTTTCTGACTCATTGAAAGGAAAACAAGGACGTTTCCGTCAGAACTTATTAGGAAAACGTGTTGACTATTCTGCACGTTCCGTAATTGTTGTTGGACCGGATTTGAAACTACATGAGTGTGGTTTGCCGAAAGACATGGCAGCTGAGCTTTACAAACCGTTCATTATCCGTAAGATGATTGAGCGTGGTATCGTGAAAACGGTTAAATCTGCAAAGAAAATCGTTGACCGTAAAGAACCGGTTGTTTGGGATATTCTTGAAAACGTATTGAAAGGTCACCCGGTATTATTAAACCGTGCACCTACGCTTCACCGTTTAGGTATCCAGGCATTCCAGCCGAAATTGATCGAAGGAAAAGCAATTCGTTTGCACCCGTTGGTAACCACAGCATTCAACGCCGATTTCGACGGTGACCAGATGGCGGTTCACTTACCATTGGGTAACGCTGCAATTTTGGAAGCTCAATTGTTGATGCTTGCTTCTCACAACATTTTGAACCCTGCCAACGGAGCACCGATTGCGGTACCTTCCCAGGATATGGTTTTGGGTCTTTATTACATCACGAAAAAACGTGTAAGTACTGAAGATCACAAAGTGAAAGGTGAGAATGGAATTTTCTACTCTCCGGAAGAAGTAATCATTGCACACAACGAAGGAAAACTGGATCTGCATGCTCCGATCAAAGTAAAATCTTATGATTTGAACGAAGAAGGAGTACCTACTTTGATGATGATCGACACCACTTGTGGTCGTGTATTGTTCAACGAAGTAGTTCCGAGAGAAGTTGGATTCCTGAATGACGTATTGACGAAGAAAGCACTTCGTGATATTATCGGACACGTATTGAAAGTATGTGGAACCGCTAAAACAGCGAAGTTCTTGGATGATATCAAAGAATTGGGTTATGGAATGGCATTCCGTGGTGGACTATCGTTCAACCTGGATCATATCATTATCCCGAAAGAAAAAGAAATATTGGTTGCTAAGGCTGAAGCTGAAGTGAAGGATGTAATGATGAACTATAACATGGGGCTTATTACAAACAACGAGCGTTACAACCAGATTATTGATATTTGGACGCATACCAATTCCCGTTTGACGAATACGTTGATGGATCAGTTGAAGAATGACGACCAGGGGTTCAACTCCATCTACATGATGTTTGACTCCGGAGCCCGTGGTTCGAAAGAGCAGATCCGCCAGTTGTCCGGTATGCGTGGATTGATGGCGAAACCGCAAAAATCAGGTGCTTCTACACAGGAAATTATCGAAAACCCGATTCTTTCCAACTTTAAAGAAGGACTTTCGATTTTGGAGTACTTTATTTCTACTCACGGTGCGCGTAAAGGTTTGGCCGATACGGCATTGAAAACGGCGGATGCGGGTTACTTAACTCGTCGTTTGGTGGACGTAGCACAAGATGTTGTTATTAATGCAGTAGATTGTGGTACTTTGAGAGGATTGGTAGCAACTTCATTGAAGAAAAACGATGAGATCGTTGAGCCATTGATCGACCGTATTTTAGGAAGAACTTCTGTTCACGATATCTACAACCCTGAAACAGAACAATTGATTGTTGCTGCAGGAGAGTTGATTACTGAAACAGTAGCTGACGAAATCGAGAAAGCAGGTATTGAAGAAGTTGAAATCCGTTCGGTATTGACTTGTGAAATGCGTCGCGGAGTATGTTCTAAGTGTTACGGACGTAACCTTGCAACTCACCGCCCTGCACAGGATGGAGATGCTGTTGGAGTTGTAGCTGCTCAGTCTATTGGTGAGCCGGGTACACAGCTGACACTTCGTACATTCCACGTTGGGGGTACTGCATCGAACATTGCTGATGAGTCTGATTTGAAAGCAAAAGCTGCCGGTAAATTGGAAATTGATGAATTGCGTACAATTACGCGTAAAGGTTCAGACGGCGAAACAAAAACAATCGTTGTTGGTCGTTCAGCTGAATTGAAAATCACAGATCCTAAGACCGGTGTTACTTTAATGACATCAAACATCCCTTATGGTGCTGAAATGATGATTGAAAACAACATTTCAGTGAAAAAAGGAGACGTTATCTGTAAGTGGGACCCGTATAACGCGGTAATCATTTCAGAGGTTTCCGGTAAGGTTGTATTTGAAAATATTATTGACGGAGTTACTTACCGTGAAGAAGTCGATGAGCAAACAGGATTTACTGAAAAAGTAATCATCGAATCCCGCGATAAGAAGAAAAACCCTGCAATCCACATTATCGATGCTAAAACGAAAGAAATTTTACGTGAATACAACATTCCGGTTGATTCCCACATTTCTGTAAGTGAAGGCGATAAAGTAGAAGAAGGTGTGATTCTTGTGAAAATTCCTCGTGTTGCTGGTAAGACAGGGGATATCACCGGAGGTCTTCCACGTGTAACGGAATTATTCGAAGCACGTAACCCTTCAAACCCTGCAGTAGTTTCTGAAATTGATGGTATCGTTGAATTTGGAAAAATTAAGCGTGGTAACCGTGAGATTCAGGTGACTTCCAAAGCAGGTGATGTTCGTAAGTATTTGGTTCCGCTTTCCAAGCATATCCTTGTACAGGAGAACGATTTCACCCGCGCAGGACAACCGTTGTCTGATGGTGCAATTACACCGAATGATATCTTGAATATTCAAGGTCCGACGAAAGTACAGGAGTACATCGTAAATGAAATCCAGGAGGTTTACCGTCTACAAGGGGTAAAAATCAACGATAAGCATTTCGAAGTAATCGTTCGTCAGATGATGTTGAAAGTAGAGATCGTTGACGCAGGAGATACACGTTTCTTGGAAGGACAATCTGTTCACAAAGCAGATTTCATGGAAGAGAACGATTCTATCTACGGAATGAAAGTGGTAGTTGATGCAGGAGATTCTACAGCATTGAAGGCCGGACAAATTGTTACTGCTCGTAAATTGCGTGATGAGAATTCACAATTGAAGCGTGCGGATAAGAAATTGGTTGAGTCCAGAGATGCAGTTCCGGCAACTTCAACACCATTGCTACAAGGTATTACACGTGCTTCATTGCAGACACAATCATTTATCTCAGCTGCTTCCTTCCAGGAAACAACGAAAGTATTGAATGAAGCTGCAATCTCAGGAAAAGAAGATCACTTGTTAGGTTTGAAAGAAAACGTAATCGTTGGTCACTTGATTCCTGCAGGTACAGGTGTACGCCGCTTCCAGAAAGTACTTGTTGCAAACAAGGAAGAAATGGATGCAATTTCTTAAGATTTGATTATCTGAATATAGAAATCCCCTTTGGCTCAGCTGAAGGGGATTTTTTGTTACAACCATTTTATTTTTTCGCATCAGTAGAAAAGAACACCATAAATCATAAAGTCATGAAAAAAACACTACTTTTTTTAATGAGCCTTCAATGGGGAATCCTGGCAAGCGCTCAAACAATTACCTACCAGCCGATCCACGGAGATTATACGCAATATGTGTATCGCTTTCAACATTGGAACGGAAGTGAAAATGTGGAATCATTCCATAAAACAATCTGGTCGGGTGATACAACGATCGGCGGACAAAGCTACGTGCGGATTTTCCAGAATGGAACATATGTTGGAGGAATCCGTGAAGATGTTGCAAATCAGGAACGATTTTTTATAAATGGAAATGATGTTGAAACAAACATAACGATTGGTCATAATTTACCGGTTGGGACACTTTTAACAGACAGTAACGTCTATTTGAATGCTTTTCGAACATACCTGGATATATATCCACCATTTTATCAATACAATGATACATTGATAGTTGTAGCAAAAGATAGTATATTGGAATCTTCCGGGAATTACAGTGTCAATTACCGATTGACAGACGGAGGAGGTTCCGGGGAATGGGTCCTTTTTAATACTTACAGCGGTTTGCTGGAAATTAACGGTTTTGAATATAATTATTCCCAGATTTGCTATCGCGAGGATGGAGAACAAACGCCTCCGGGGCAGGAAACTCCATGGACCTACATGTGTGACTTGGGAATGAATGAAAACCAGACCTTACAGGTTGAATTATTTCCGAATCCGGCTGCTGAATCCATGACATTGTCCGGAGAGAATTTATCTTCCGTTCACGGAGCTGCTATCTATGATCTCCAGGGGAACCTGATCAAGCAGCTTTCGCTATCCGAAATGAATGCTGAAATTTCTTTGGGAGAATTGAAAACCGGAGTTTATCTCCTTTCCCTCAATCAAAACGAGAAAGTACTGCGCTTCCAGAAAATGTAAGAATGAGTTAAAAGCAAAACACCCCGGTCACTGAGCATAGTCGAAGTGCCGGGGTGTTTTTTATTGGGTTATCTGGGTTTGGATTTACTTGTTTTCTTTTCCTTGACAAATGGTATAATACATTCCGACTGTGAAACGGTTGCCTAAGGTGTTTACATTAAAACCGAAATCATTCGTAACAGTTGCAGTTCCATTAACCGGTTGTGCGCGGTTACTGTTGAAGCCTAACATTCCGACAGATTCAGGAAGTATAGAAACAAAAAGGATGAATTTTGAGTGTTTTGGAAACCGTTTTAGATTTGTACTCATACAGAATGTGTAAAAAACCTATCCTGCGGTAGCAATACTTCGTTGAAAGCATTAGAATTTAGAGGATTGTTTATTTAAAAATTTTCACAATGAAAAAAGTAATCCTGACCTTTCTTTGCAGTGCATGGATATTCACACATGGGTGGTCACAATGTAGTGGAACACCAGATTTTTATGATGATTATTCGACTTCGACCGGCTGGACGGCGGTGGATAAAACCAACCATGCTCCGAATGTAACTATTGCTTCGGGTGTTGTTAACTATAACAATGCTTTGAATGGACGTGAGCAACGGGTTGTAAAAGCACTTCCATTTACGCTCGATAATCAGGTTTTTGTGTCAGAATGCAAGATTCGTGTCTTGGGAGGAAATGGGGCTTCGCACATCATTATGTCATTTACAGAAAATAACAACGATACCTGGTATACCCAAAGTGGCTCGTTCGCCGACTGTTCGGCATTCAGCGGAGTGGAAACCAATCAGGATGCTCTATTTTGCACCTTAACGCAAATTTATGGCGTTACTTCCTCAGTATGCTGTCCGCAAAGCTCTGACTGGAAAGTGATTGTAGGATATAGGGATGGTACAGCTACGAACAGCTTCATTACTACAGGTATATCGTTGGTCAATGCGAACACGGATTACTATGTCCGGATGCAGCGTACAAGCTCCAATACAGGACTCATCAGCGTTTTTTCAGATGCAGCTATGACGGTACATGTAACTGGATCCCCACAATGTTTTACCCCACCTGCTACGGTAAGTAACTTGAAGTATGTTCAGCATGGGGTTGTAACAGGGGGGAGTTGTAGTCGGGGATTAACAGCACAGATTGACGATTTGAAAGTTTACAATGGCGTGCTGCCTTGCCCGGCAGCACTGAATCCGGTGATCACAGCCAACAACGTTTTATGTGCTATGAACGGTATTACAGTTGACGGTTCTGCAAGTACTTCTGCACCAACCACGCCGATTAATGCGCATCAGTGGTTGATCAATCGTTGTGATGCCTCTGGAAATTATGTTTCAGGAAGCGATTGGGCAAGTCCGGTGGGATCCGGAGCTCCGGGTGTTTTCTCCTTCCCAACAATCAGCCTGGGTGGACCTTATGTTCCTTGCGGGGAGTATTATCGAATTACACTCCAGCTTTCCAGTTGCGGAAATCCCAATGCATCGGTTTCGAAAATCATTTACCTGGAGTGTCCGATCTCTGATTTACAAGTTCCGAACAATGTATGCTACGGAGCTCCGACTGATCTGACTGCAAACCAGGCGTACTACGGTCATCATATGCCAACGTATACATATACCTGGAATACTTTGTACCCGACTACAACGACATTGGCATCCAATACCACACAGAATCCATTCACCGTTTACCCGACTGTCTCAACCCAATATCAGGTGATTGCTACTTCCCAAGCTGGCTGTGTGAGTCAGGCGACTGCATGGGTTTATCCTTCAGGAGGTTATTACAAAATTATTTCGACCGGTTGGGATAACATGAACGGAATGTTGAATACACCGGGAAACATTGACGATGAATGGATTGTTTCGAACGTATCATGGGCATCGGCCAATTGTGTTTACCCGGTTACAGCCGGAGGAGGCTTACCACATTGGGTCGTTCCGAGTCCACAAGCTGGATGGATCACCGGAGATGCAGATGCAACCGGAATGAATGCGAGATGCTACCTGGTGGCCAACCCACCTTCATTCGATTACCAGTACCAGGTCTATCTTCCGTACACGAATAGTAATTATAATCTGGTTATTAATAAGTTTGCAGCGGATGATGATGGTGAGATTTATGTCAATGGAACATCT
>VFQP010003761.1_pt1 | contig 14982 bp, 11 predicted proteins | sample 3512351 | NCBI WGS metagenome assembly VFQP01 (sample SAMN10412372, study PRJNA504923) | tailings metagenome | isolation source: Relicate 1 Philex TSF1 revegetated site | place: Philippines: Tuba, Benguet | collected 2017-08-29 | reverse complement strand
CAAATGTGGGCTCCTGATGCTGCTACAAAGGCCGGTAAATATTATCTGTATTTCCCTGCCAAAAAAGCCGATGGAATATTCCAGATTGGCGTAGCTGTAAGCCACTCACCTGTAGGGCCATTTGTAGCAGAGCCTTTGCCTATTGAAGGGAGTTATTCTATTGACCCTGCCGTTTTTGAAGATAAAGATGGTTCGTTTTATATGTATTTTGGAGGGCTTTGGGGTGGACAGCTTCAGAGCTACCGCAATAACCAATATGCTGCTGAATACCAAGAGCCTGAAGCACATGAAGCAGCCCTTAATCCATTGGTAGCCAAACTTACCGATGATATGTTAGGTTTTGCTGAAGCACCAAAAGAACTTTTGATTTTGGATGAAAACGGCAATCCGCTATTGGCTGGCGACAACGACCGTCGCTTCTTTGAAGCTTCTTGGATGCACTATTACCAAGGTAAATACTATTTCTCGTACTCGACAGGCGATACCCATTTCCTTTGTTATGCTACTGGCGACAATCCTTATGGGCCTTTTACTTATCAAGGTCGTATTCTCAACCCTGTAGTTGGCTGGACAACCCACCATTCTATTTGTGAAGTTGAGGGAAAATGGTATTTATTTTATCATGACTCAAGTCTTTCTGAGGGTATTACGCATTTACGCAGTGTAAAAGTTACTGAAATTACGTATGATGCCGATGGAAAAATCCAGACTATCAATCCTTATCGCTAAAAGCAGCTTAACAAAGCTAATTTCCGATAATATGGTTTTAAAGGGACTAAGTTCTATAACAATTCGTAACGAGCTTAGAAGAAAGAAAATATAGGAAGACACATATAAGCTAAGTTTTTGAGCTTGATGATAATCATCAAGCTCAAAAAGAAATACCAAGTGAGTATTATATTACCTTTTATTGATTATCTGATTACTCAAACGATAATCAAATTACTCACTTAATTCCTTAAAAGATGAAACGAATTCAAATAGTCCTATTGCTCTTAGTAGCAACTTGTAGTTTTTCACAAGAAAGACAAAAGTTGACCTTGTGGTACAAACAACCTGCGGGAAATATTTGGGAAAATGCTTTGCCTATCGGAAACGGTTTTTTAGGGGCAATGGTCTATGGCAATGTTGAAAAAGAAACGATTCAACTCAACGAACATACCGTTTGGAGTGGTAGCCCCAATCGCAACGACAACCCCGATGCGTTGGCGGCTTTGCCGATGGTTAGAAAATTGATTTTTGAAGGAAAATACAAAGAAGCCGAAAAGCTGACCAACCAGTCGATTGTCACCAAAAAATCGCATGGACAAATGTTTCAGCCTGTGGGCAATTTGCATTTAACTTTTGAAGGACACCAACAGTTTAGCAATTATCGTCGTGAATTAGACATTGAAAAAGCCATTACTACAACAACTTATGCAGTAGGAGGCGTGACTTACACCCGTGAAGCCTTTGTTTCTTTTCCAGATAGAGTAATTGTAGTAAGATTAACAGCCGACAAAGCCAATAGCCTTTCATTTTCAGCCACTTACTCGTCGCCTCATGCCAAGAAGAGTATTACTGTTACGCCCAATAAAGAGCTTACGTTGGCGGCCACTACGGCAGACCATGAAGGCGTAAAAGGCTTGGTTCGGCTTAAAGGAATCGCAAAAGTAAAAACGGATGGCGGAAACATCAGTATTACCGATACTTCGGTTGTGGTGAAAAATGCCAATACTGCCACTATTTTTATTTCAATTGCCACCAATTTCAACAAATATGATGACATAAGTGGCGATGAAAACAAAAGAGCTTCGGAATATTTGAATAAAGCTTTTCCAAAAGTTTATCCAGTCATTTTAAAAGGACATATCGCTGCTTATCAGCGGTATTTTAACAGAGTAAAATTGGATTTGGGTACAACGGATGCCGTAAAATTGCCAACTGACGAGCGATTGAAAAATTTTAACAAAAGCTACGACCCGCATTTTGTTACGTTGTATTATCAGTATGGAAGATATTTATTGATTTCCTCTTCACAACCTGGCGGACAACCTGCCAATTTACAAGGGATATGGAACAATAAATTACGCCCAGCTTGGGACAGCAAATACACCATCAATATCAATACTGAAATGAATTATTGGCCAGCCGAAAAAACCAATCTTTCAGAATTACACGAACCATTACTTAAATTGATAAGAGAATTGTCGGAAACAGGCAAAGAAACCGCCAAAGTGATGTACGGGGCTCGTGGCTGGATGGCTCATCATAATACCGATATTTGGCGAATCAACGGCCCAGTTGACGGGGCATTTTGGGGTGTTTGGAATGCAGGCGGTGGCTGGCTGAGTCAGCACCTTTGGGAACATTATTTGTACAATGGCGACAAAAAATACTTAGCTTCGGTATATCCAATTTTGAAAGGAGCAGCAACTTTTTATGTTGATTTTTTGGTAGAACATCCCAAATATCACTGGTTGGTAGTAGCTCCTGCCAACTCGCCAGAAAACGCTCCTGTCGCACACGAAGGTTCTTCCATAGATGCAGGCACAACCATGGACAACCAAATTGTGTATGATGTATTCAGCACAACTATCAGAGCTGCCGAAGTACTTGGCAGTGACCTTGCTTTTGTGGATTCACTCAAACAAATACGCAGTAAGTTAGCGCCAATGCACATTGGTAAGCACAACCAGTTGCAAGAATGGCTCGACGACGTGGACGACCCTAACGACCATCACCGCCATATTTCTCATTTGTATGGCTTGTTTCCTTCTAATCAAATATCAGCTTATCGCACGCCAGAATTATTTGCGGCTGCCAAAAATACTTTGATTCAACGCAGTGATGTTTCGACAGGCTGGAGTATGGGCTGGAAAGTAAACTGGTGGGCAAAAATGCAAGATGGAAACCATGCCTATAAATTGATTCAAAATCAGCTTACGCCATTGGGTGTAAATGCCGACGGAGGCGGAACGTATAACAATTTGTTCGATGCACATCCGCCATTCCAGATTGATGGCAATTTCGGTTGTACTTCGGGTATTACCGAAATGTTGATGCAAAGTGCCGAAGATGCCATACATCTTTTGCCAGCACTGCCAGATGTTTGGACAGCAGGCTCTATCCGTGGGCTTCGTGCCAAAGGTGGTTTTGAAATCGTAGAAATGCAGTGGAAAGATGCAAAATTGGTTAAGCTAGTTGTCAAATCTAATTTGGGAGGAAACCTTCGTTTGCGATTGCCTAATGAATTGAAAATCAGTACAGGAACAACCTTGGCAAAAGCTCAAGGCAAAAATAACAATCCATTTTACCAATTGGAAGAAATACCCAAAGCCATCATTTCCGAAAAATCAACTATTCAACCCCTTGAATTAAAAGAAACATTCCTTTTTGATGTAGCTACGCAGAAAGGCAAAGTTTATACTTTTTCAATAAAATAAATTTTAGCAAATACATTTTATAGACATGAAGATAAAATCATTCTTTTTAGTACTTACTTATTTGTTTACAGTCGGTGTTTCAAACGCCCAAAAAACAACTTTGGTAAACCCTATTTTGACGGGTTTTTACCCCGACCCAAGTATTGTAAAAGTTGGAGCAGATTATTATTCTGTTCATTCTACCTTCTCCTATTTCCCAGGTTTGCCTATTATGCACAGCCGTGATTTGAAAAACTGGAAACAAATAGGGAATGTAATCAACCGCCCCTCACAGATGGATTTCATGGGCGAGCGTATGAGTCGTGGACTTTTTGCCCCTGCAATTGCCTACTACAAAGGTATTTACTATGTTACTTGTACCGATATTGACCACGACGGAAACTTTGTGGTTACAGCTACGAACCCTGCGGGGCCTTATAGCGATCCTGTAAAATTGCCACAAGTAAGAGGCATCGATCCATCCATTTATTTTGATGAAGCCACCGATAAAGCTTACATCGTTTACAACAGCGATGCTCCTGACAATAAGCCTCTTTACTCGGGTCATCGTACTGTGCAAATGTATGAGTTTGATTATAAGAACTTGAAAACGATTGGCGAGAAAAAGCAATTGATCAACGGCGGCGTAGATATTACCAAAAAGCCTGTTTGGATAGAAGGGCCACACGTTATGAAACGTAACGATTGGTATATTTTGTACTGTGCCGAAGGCGGTACTTCGGTCAATCACTCACAAGTGGCTTTGCGTAGCAAAGATATTTGGGGGCCTTACATACCGTTTGAAGGAAATCCAGTATTAACGCAAAGAGAGTTACCAGCCAACCGCCCCAATCCGATTACTTCGGCAGGACACGCTCAATTTATCGAAGGGCCTGATGGCAACTGGTATTCTATATTTTTGGCGGTTCGTCCGTATGAAGGTGATTATTATAATACAGGACGTGAAATGTTTATTGCTCCGCTTACATGGGTAAACGATTGGCCAATTATTGAACACGGCGAAAAAGCTATTGAATATAAATACGAAACCAATATCAAAGAAGTAAAACAAAAAGGTGCTTTGCCTCAAAATGGTAATTTTTCTTATACAATGAAATTTGATAAAGGACTTGACCTTTCGTTGATGCACTTACGCACGGTAGATAGTAGTTCGTTCAAAACTTCTAAAAATGGATTAACACTAAAATTGAAACCTGAAACCATTTCTGAACTCGGCAATCCATCTTTTGTAGCCAAACGCCAGCAACATACAAACAGTACGGCCGAAACAGAACTTGTTTTTTCTCCAAAATCTGAAAAAGAAAAAGCTGGTTTGGTGATTTATCAAGATGAAAGTCATTACTATTTCTTAGCAAAATCAATCAAGGATGGCAAAACACAGGTAGAATTGTATAAAAGTGTTCACCGCAAAAAAGACGTAGAGTTAATCAATACGCTACCTGTTGGCAATGGAAAGCTAATTTTACGCATAACCAATAATGCGGATAAATGCCATTTTGCCATTTCAGAAAATGGCAAAGACTTTAAGGTTTTGGCTGAAAATCAAGACGGTACGCATCTATCTACTAGAGTTTCAGGTGGATTTATTGGTAATGTTTTTGCCTTGTATGCTACCTCAAACGGTGAAAAATCTGACAATAATGCCACATTTAAGTATTTGAAATACAGCGGTGATGATGCCGTTTTGAGGTAACATTTCATGTAATTTATAAAAAATGAATTTCGAAAATATCATAACATCAGAGGAGCAATTGCGTGAAACTTTGGGCTATCCGTCAGAGATTGTTACCCGAAAAACCATCAATTATATAGATGAACACTGCCGCAGTTTCATCGAAAAATCACCCTTTATCACTATCGCTACCTCCGATTTAGAAGGGAATTTAGATGTTTCGCCCAAAGGCGACCCAGCAGGCTTTGTGAAGATATTGGATGAAAAAACATTGGCAATTCCCGACCGACCAGGCAATGCCAAAGCCGATACGCTAACAAACATCATCAAAAACCCCAACATCGGACTAATCTTTTTGATACCGGGTGTAAGAGAAACCTTGCGAATCAATGGCGAAGCTAAAATTGTGCAAGATAACTGGGTGTTGGAACAACTAACTGTCGATGGTAAAACGCCAGCTTTTGCCATAATTGTAACCGTAAAAGAGGCATTTATGCACTGTGCCAAGTGTATCATTCGGTCAAAATTGTGGCAAGCTGATAGTGCCAAACAAGCAAGTGTACCATCGTTGGCCAAAGTTTTGGTAGAGCATGGAAAACTCGAAATTTCGGTAGATGAACTAGATGGTATGATTAAAAATGACGAACAAACGAATCTGTATTGATTTGTGGAAAGCAACACGCTTAAAAGCATGAGAAAATTCTTAAATATTTGTTTATTCCTATTGGTAGGTCAGATTGGTTTTGGGCAAGCTCAAAATCCAATCATCCATGCCGATGTCCCTGACCTTTCGATGATTCGTGTGGGCGATACGTATTATATGAGTAGCACCACCATGCACATGAGTCCGGGCGTGCCTATTATGAGTTCAAAAGACTTGGTAAATTGGAAACTCGAAAGCTATTGTTATGATAGATTGGTAGAAAACGATGCCATGAATCTTACGAATGGGCAAAGTACTTACGGTCGTGGTTCTTGGGCGAGCTGTATCCGCTATCATAAGGGCGAATTTATGGTCAGTACTTTTGCCGCCACTTCGGGCAAAACGCATATTTATACTTCCAAAAATATCAAAGGCCCGTGGAAAGAAAAATCCTTTGCCCCTGCTTACCACGACCATAGCATTTTCTTTGATGACGATGGTAAAACCTACCTTATTTATGGAGCAGGAAAGCTCAAAATTTTGGAATTAAAGCCAGATTTGAGTGGGAAATTGGAAGGTACAGAAGAAAAAACCTTGATTGAAAACGCTTCTGCCGCTGCCAATGCCCCTATTATGTTACCAGCCGAAGGTTCACAGCTTTTCAAACATGATGGCAAATATTACTTGTTCAATATCTGTTGGCCACGTGGGGGTATGCGAACGGTACTTATTCACCGTGCCGACAAAATTACTGGCCCTTGGGAAGGCAAAATTGGTTTACAAGATTTGGGCGTTGCTCAGGGCGGCTTGATTGATACGCCCGATGGAAAATGGTATTCTTACCTTTTCCGTGACTACGGTGCGGTAGGACGTATTCCTTATTTTGTGCCTGTAAAATGGGAAGATGGGTGGCCCGTTTTAGGCGAAAATGGCAAAGTTCCTGAAAAATTAGACCTTCCTGCCAACAAAAGCTTGATTCCAAGCCTCGTCGATTCCGATGAATTTAACCGTAAAAAAGGCGAAAAGCCTTTGCCTTTGGTCTGGCAATGGAACCATAATCCCGATAATTCGCTTTGGTCTGTTACCGAAAGAAAAGGCTTTTTAAGATTAAAAACAGGGCGTATTGATTCAACGTTTTTGAGTGCCAGAAATACACTTACCCAACGCACCATTGGCCCTGTTTGCTCGGGTATTACTTCGCTCGATGTGTCAAATTTGAAAGAAGGAGATTTTGCAGGGCTGAGTGTTTTGCAAAAAAATTATGGCTTGGTTGGCGTAAAAGTCATCAACGGACAAAAGGCTATTGTGATGATTAATGCAGGCTCGGGTAAAGCTATCGAAAGTCCAAGCGTACCCCTTACGCAGGAAAAAGTCTATTTTAAAATTGATTGTAATTTCAAAGAAAGAGCAGACTTAGCCCTTTTTTATTACAGTCTTGACGGCAAATCTTGGACAGCCATCGGCGAGCCTTTAAAAATGGCTTATACCTTACCCCATTTTATGGGCTATCGTTTTGGGTTGTTTAATTATGCCACACAACAAACGGGGGGCTTTGTAGATATTGATTGGTTTAGAATAAAGTAAACTAAAAATGAAAAAATCAACAATGATCGTACTCGTAGGGTTTTGTCTATTCATTATTACGTTCAAAACCTCAGCACAAGCAGACAAAGAAAAGAACTATGAAAGCACCAGTAACAGCTATAAAAACATAAGCCGAATAGGCTTAAATGAATTTATGGATATGGACTTTAGTCTTATCGGATATTTTCCCAAAAAAGAACAGTGGAATCAGATTTCTGAACAAATCAGAAATATCCCGATAGATTCTTTGAGGTATGTTGATTCCTTGGATGTTAGCCAATTGGGCGATAGTTTGTATGTGAAGGTTTATACACAAAATTATTTATATCAGAGTAAGAATGTATATACCATTGCCAAAGACGCAAAAAACCTGACAGATACATTGAAGATTTATAACATTTATATTGGCTTAGTAATGAAAGATTTTATACATGATCCCGAAACCTTTCGGACTAAGGATTATACGCTAAATTACATCTATAAAGAAAAAATAGACAAAATAGACAGGAGGATTATATTCAATAAAACTTACCATTGATTTCTGCTTATATTATTACGATTTTTATTCATCAAATACTTATAAGTTATTGTAAATCAGTAAAATATAAAACCATTTTTATACAAAAAATGAAAAAGAAACTCTTTGTTCTTGCCCTTTTTATCAGTAGCTATACAGCGAATGCACAACAGATAATTCCGCTATATCAAGGTGCTGTTCCCAATGCCAAAATAAGTAATATCAGCGAAACGGGTGCCGACAAAGGACTGTATAAAGATGTAACCCTACCAACATTGGAATACATAAAGCCCGAAAAACCAAACGGTACTGCGGTCATCGTGATTGCGGGGGGTGGTTATAGTGTCATTGTTTATAATGGCGAGGGCTTGAGTACTGCCAAAGCATTGGCAGAAAAAGGGATTTCGGCTTTTGTACTGAAATACAGGCTGCCCAGCGACGACATAATGGTAGATAAAAAAATAGGCTCATTGCAAGATGCTCAACAAGCTATCAAATTGCTTCGAGAAAATGCCGATAAATTTGGGATAGATAAAAACAAGATTGGTATTATGGGCTTTTCGGCAGGAGGACACTTGGCAAGTACTGCCGCTACGCATTTCGAGAAATCCTATATCGAAAATCCTAATAACACCAGCTTACGACCTGATTTTCAGATTTTGGTTTATCCCGTTATTACCATGAAAGACGGACTAACGCACGGCGGTTCACGGGATAATTTGATTGGCAAAAACCCTACCGCTGCCGACATCGAAACTTTTTCCAACGAATTACAAATCAAAGCCAATACGCCACCAGCCTATTTGACCCACGCTGCCGACGACAAACTGGTAGATGTTGACAACAGTATTTCTTATTTTGAAAATTTACGAAAAAACAAAGTTGAGGTCGAAATGCACATTTATCCCAAAGGCGACCACGGATTTATTTTCAGACATAAAGGCTGGATGGAACCTCTTTTTGATTGGTTGAAACGTAATAATTGGTTATAAAACTTACCATTTTTAAATACAAATACTATGAAAAAATATATAACACTCTGTATATCAACAATTTTCCTTGTAAATACTGCTGCATTTTCACAAGTATGGCAACCCGTAAAAACCCAAAACGGATTGGTACAAGGCACTTTTGAAAATGGCCAACAAGTTTTTCGAGGTATTCCCTTTGCGGCACCACCAGTAGGACAACTAAGATGGAAAGCCCCACAACCTGCTACCAATTGGGAAGGCGTAAAAGCAACCACAAGTTTTGCACCAGCACCCTATCAGGGAGGCAATCCTCCGTCGGGCAAAAGTGAAGATTGTTTGTACCTAAACGTTTGGAGTCCCGCCAAAAGTCCCAAAGAAAAATTACCTGTGATGGTGTGGATTTATGGGGGAGGTTTTGCCTTTGGTTCTACGGCAGAGACAGTTTATTCAGGTGAAAAATTAGCAGGAAAAGGTGTTGTATTTGTTTCTATTGCTTATCGAGTAGGACAACTAGGCTTTTTAGCACACCCTGAGCTAAGTGCCGAAACACCTCAAAAAACTTCAGGAAATTATGGCTTGCTCGACATGATAGCTGGCTTGCAGTGGGTCAAAAACAATATTGCCGCTTTTGGAGGAGACCCATCGAAAGTAACAATTTTTGGCGAATCCGCTGGAGGTATCGCCGTAAGTATGCTGTGTGCTTCACCTTTGGCCAAAGGATTATTTCATGGAGCTATTTCACAAAGTGGGGGTTCTTTTGGCCCACCAAGATTAACTACATTCCCAGGCGAAAATCAAAAACTATTGGCAGATGCCGAACAAAGTGGATTGGAATACATGAAAAAAGCAGGAGCAAATTCACTGGCTGAACTCCGAAAAATAGACATCGACAAACTTCCACAAGGTTTTGGAATGCCTGGAGGCTGGCCAATTATTGATGGCTATGTAATTCCTACCGAACAGTATCCTTTATACGAACAAGGCAAATACAACCACACACCTATTTTGATAGGTTATAATTCTGATGAAGGTATCAGTTTTAGTCCGCCCAAAACACCCAAAGATTATACCGATGGCGTACAAAAACGTTATGGAAAATTTGCAGAAGAATTAATACAGGCCTATCCTGTAAACCCAACTACTGTTCCCAAAACAGCACGAGATTTAGCACGTGATGCAGCCTTTGGCTGGCATACTTGGGCTTGGGCAAACTTGCAGGCTAATACCAGCAAATCGAAAGTATTTTATTATTATTTTGACCAGCATCCTGATTTCCCTGAAAATTCACCACAGTACGGACAAGGCACGCATCACGGACACGACGTAGGATTTGTTTTTGGACATACCAGTCCACAAAGCAATTTGGCTACAGCTACCGATGTAAGTATTTCTGACGCTATGGTAAGCTACTGGACTAATTTTGCCAAATATGGCGACCCTAATGGAGCAGGTTTACCTACTTGGCAACAATATACCAAGAACAATCATGCTGTAATGCACTTTTCACAAAGTCCTAAAATGGGTACAGTTCCTAGTGAAGAATCGCTGAAAGTATTGGATAAATATTACAAGTGGCGTCGCACATCGGAAGGGAAAGACTGGGCAAAATAGTTTATCATAACGTTTTCATTTCTAATTATTTAACCTCAACACACCATAAAATATCAGTATATAATTTATTCAACTTTAACCTAAAAACAATGAAAATTAGAACCTTATCACTTATACTAACCACAGTTATTTCCTGTGGTGTTTCCTTTGCTCAGGCACAGCAAAGTACTATTCTTGAGGACTTTAAACCCTCTCCACTCAACCAGCCACAACAAGAGTATCCGATGGTGAATTCACAAGGATATGCTCGTTTCAAAATTATAGCCCCAACGGCTGATAGCGTTCGGGTAAGTTTGGGACTCGGTGGCAGAGGCGGCACAAAATTAGAAAAAGCCAGTGACGGCAGTTGGATGGGTACAACAGAAGGCCCAATGGACGAAGGTTTTCACTATTATAATGTAAAAATCGACGGAGGAAAATTCAATGACCCCGGAGCTATGAATTACTACGGCTCTATTCGTTGGGAAAGTGGTATCGAAATTCCTGCCCATGACCAAGATTTTTATGCCCTCAAAAACGTACCGCATGGTCACGTACAACAAGTGTTGTTTCCATCGCCAAGTACCAATACTTCTCGCAGAGCCTTTGTTTACACGCCTCCTGGCTACGAAACGGGCAAAGACAAATATCCTGTTTTGTATTTACAACACGGCTGGGGCGAAGACGAAACTGCTTGGATGAACCAAGGCCATGCCAATTTAATCATGGATAACCTGATTGCTGAGGGAAAAATCAAGCCTTTCATTATCGTAAATACCTATGGCATGACCAACGAAGTGAAGTTTGGAAAAATCAGAGAATTTAAAATTGAACCATTCCAAACGGTTTTGGTAGATGAATTGATACCTTACGTGGATGCTCATTTCAGAACCATTGCCAAACAAACACACCGTGCTATGGCTGGGCTAAGTATGGGCGGTATGGAAACAAAAACCATTACCTTGAATAAGCCAGAAGTATTTTCACATTATGCACTTTTGAGTGGCGGTACTTATGCACCAACCGACATCAAGGATAAATCAAAAGTAAAACTTATCTTTTTGAGTTGCGGTAGCAGAGAAAGACCAGAAGGCGTTATCAGTGCCGTAACAGCCTTGAAAGAAGCCAATTTTAATGCCGTTTCTTACGTTTCTGAAAAAACAGGCCACGAGTTCCAAACATGGCGTAGAAGTTTACGGGAATTAGCACCACTTTTATTCAAATAATGCTCAGATGAAAAAACTGTATTTTTTGCTGATAATCAGTTTATTAGTGATAAACTTTAAAGGTTTTTCACAAGATAAAAACTTTTATATTTTCTTGAGCTTCGGGCAGTCGAACATGGAAGGAAATGCCAAATTTGAACCTCAAGATACGGTCAATGTCGATAGTCGCTTTCAAGTTTTAGAAGCCGTCGATTGTCCAAATTTAGGTCGCAAAAAAGGCAACTGGTACACCGCCATTCCTCCCTTATGTCGCTGTCGTACAGGACTTACGCCTGTGGATTATTTTGGAAGAGCCATGCTTGCCAATCTTCCCGAAAATGTGAGAATTGGAGTAATAAATGTAGCGGTGGGCGGTTGTAAAATTGAACTTTTCGACAAAGATAATTATGAGTCTTATGTGGCTACTACGCCCAATTGGCTCAAAAATATGGTGAAAGAATACGACGGCAATCCGTATGGACGATTGGTAGAAATGGCAAAACTGGCACAAAAAGATGGCGTAATCAAAGGCATTTTGTTGCATCAAGGCGAGTCTAATACCAATGATACTTTATGGACAAAAAAAGTGAAAGTAGTATATGACAATCTGCTCAAAGACCTTCACTTGAAAGCTAAAAAAGTCCCTTTGATAGCTGGCGAAACCGTCAACGCCGACCAAGGAGGTATTTGTGCAAGTATGAATAAAATCATTGCTACGCTTCCACAAACTATCAAAAATGCTCATGTCGTTTCGTCGAGTGGCTGTACCGATGCCGCCGATAATCTCCATTTCGATGCGGCAGGTTATCGAGAACTGGGCAAACGCTATGCCGATAAAATGCTTTCGGTGATGAATAAATAGGCAGATGAGTTTTGAATTTTATAGATGAAAAGATAATGAAAAAAAACAACAGCATACAACAAGTGACTTTACTACTACTTTTTTGGGTTTTAGTAATGCCACTTGTTGGCATTGGGCAAAGTAAAGTAAACACAAAGCTTGCTCCGAAGTATCGTAATTTGTTCTTGGAGGCAGGTTATAGTCAGAAAGAAATTGATGCCAAAGTTGCCAAAGCCTATTATGATGTTTTTGAAGGCCCCAATCGGGTATATTTTGCTGTTGGCGATACAATGGCTTATGTATCAGACGTAAAAAATCATGATGCCCGCACAGAAGGACTTTCGTATGGAATGATGATTGCCGTTCAATTGGATAAAAAAGAGGTTTTTGATAAAATTTGGCGATGGTCAAAAAAATACCTTCAACACCAAAGCGGCCCACGTGAAGGCTATTTTGCATGGAGCATCAATCCCGAAACCATGAAGAAAAACTCGGAAGGTTCGGCTTCAGATGGTGAATTGTATTATGTTACCAGTTTGCTATTTGCTTCTAACAAATGGGGAAATAATACGGGTATCAATTACTACAACGAAGCCCGCAGAATACTGGATGCGATGTGGAAAAAAGATGGTACAGGCAATATTTACAACCTTATCAACACCGAACACAAGCAAATTACCTTTGTACCAGAAGGCAATAGCTATAACTGGACAGACCCTTCGTATCATTTACCTGCTTTTTATGAAGTATGGGCTTTATATGCCAAAGATGGTCACGAAGCTTTTTATAAAGAGTGTGCTGATACTTCCCGAGTTTTCTTGCACAGGGCTTGCCATCCCGTAACTGGGCTCAACTCAGATTATACAGAATTTAGTGGAGCTCCTCACCCAACTCGCTGGATGCCACCGGGTTTTCGTTATGATTCATGGCGTGTACCGATGAATATTGCCATGGATTATACTTGGTTTGGCAAAGACAAAACTTGGCAAGAAGATTACGCCAAAAGGTTTCAAAACTTCCTTCGTTCAAAAGGGATGGATACTTATGACGACCAATTTAATTTAGACGGCACAAAACCTGATTTTATTTTGAAAGCTGGTAATGTTCCAAAACTAAGACATTCTATCGGTTTGGTGGCTACGGCAGCCACAGCTTCGCTTGTGAACAAAGATAAAAATAAGGTTGACTTTGTAAAAGCTGTTTGGAATGCCAAATTAGAGCCTTACGAAGATGGCTATTTCGACCCATATTACGATGGACTAATGTACTTATTCAGTTTGATGCACCTTAGCGGCAAATATCAAATCATTCAGCCGAAGTAAATTATTATCAAACATCAAAAGGTGAGAGTTATTGTATTGTTAGGGACGATACAATGACCCTCACCTTTTGATCATTCCTTATACGAAACCTCTTCAGTAGTATCTATACCCAAAACATACTATTTTATATTTTTATAAACATTAATAATTGGTATAAGTATTAAATACAATATTAGTTATTTTTCAGCTAGGGTATTATTAGAATTTTATTGTACCCGAAAAGGGAGGTTATTATTCTTTTATTGGCGATGGTGAGCAAAATACTACCAATGGAGAAATACTTAAAAGAGGTTATGCTTTTTCGCATTTTTCAAAATATATCAGACCCAATAATGCAACTATTGACAATTTAGCTACCTCTGACAAGCAGAATACTATATTAAAGAGAATATGTTGACGTATACATTTTTCCGTAATAATCTATATACCAACACAACCCTTGATACAAATACTTGTTTGTGGTAGACACTAAAAGAAATCAGTATCAAAAAACTCAAAAGATGTAGTAAATTGATTGGGTAGAAAACCTATTCTTTTTACTCTTGCATTGAAAGAATTGTATAAGCTAAAACTCAACTAAAATGAAAAAAATAAAATCAAGTATCATACCGATACTACTAGCTATATCAGCACATGCAATGGCACAAGATGCCGTAACTCCAGCCAACAATCCCGAATCTTTATTTACCAGTAAAGATACCAAACTCCATAAAAATAAACAGGTGGTGTATCATATCGTAAAAGATTTATTAGAAGCCAATCATTGGGAATTGGCCGATAAGTACATTACAGAACGGTATATTCAACACAACCCTAATGCTGCAAACGGTAGAGCAGCCGTAGTAAAATTTTTTACTGAAGTTTTGCATGTAAAGCCAACTCCCATTCCTGCAAAAATGAAATCTCAAGTAGTCTCGGTAGTTGCAGAAGGCGATTTGGTAACAGTTGCGTTTGTACGTGAACAAAAAGACCCTAAAGACCCATCAAAAACCTATACGACAACATGGTTTGACCAATGGAGAATACTGAATGGAAAAGCAGATGAACACTGGGACGGAGCATTGTTAATGAAGTAAAAATAAACGATAAAAACTCATGGCCATCCATAGTACAATTATATTCTTCTCATATTAAAAGGCATTGTAATTTTCTACACCTATTACTCTACCCGATGATTTTTATAAGTTTTTGATTATAAGACAATTGGATATT
>VFQP010003760.1_pt1 | contig 14989 bp, 12 predicted proteins | sample 3512351 | NCBI WGS metagenome assembly VFQP01 (sample SAMN10412372, study PRJNA504923) | tailings metagenome | isolation source: Relicate 1 Philex TSF1 revegetated site | place: Philippines: Tuba, Benguet | collected 2017-08-29 | reverse complement strand
CGTCGCGCCTGCTGATGTGGCCTGTCGTACTTACCGAGCACGTGGCGGCATGGTGCGGCCCACCCTCGTTTGCGTTCCTCCCACGCTTGCCCCCGCAACAGGTACCGCCGTGTGGGTGACGCGGTCGTCGGGCCTGCACGCGCCGGCGCTGCTGCTGGGCGGCATCACGCCCGGCGTGCCCCTGAGCTCCTTCGCCATCTACGCCGCCCGCGCCGTGGGCGCCGGCCTCTTCGCGTCCGGTGAGCGCGGCTGCCCACGCTGGCCGTGGTGCACACCGAGTCGCGCCTCCTGGGTGCCTCGAGCGGTTGCCTCTCTCGCGCGCGCCGCAGGCCTCGTGAGCGCGGCTCTGGGCGAGGCGGCGGACCGCTGGCTGCTGGCCGCGCCCGTCGTGAGCCGCCTGGCGCTGGCGCAGGCCGCCTCGTCGCTCTTCATCGCGCTGTTCCTGGCCCTCGGCGTGCGGGTGAGCGCGCGCTCCACCTGCGGTCTGCGCCATGCGCGCTTAGCTCCGGCCCCGCTCCCTCACCCACCCTCTCGCTGCCCCTCCCACACACACGACACGCAGAACAACGTCATCGCCCACTCCAACAGCGTGACCACGCTCGTCGTGGGCCAGGCGCTGGTGGGCCTGTGGGCCGCGGCCGTGGCGTGGAAGCCGCAGGGCATCCTGTCGTCGGCCGCTGGCGGCAGCACGGCGGCCACCGCTGGCGGCGCGCACCTGCCCGGCGTGAGCAGCCGCCCCGGCTATGCCGCCCCCGGCCAGCATGCGGCGACGCAGGGCGGCCGCGGCATCTCGGCGCACCGCTTCTGGTCGGCGCTGGCGGCGCCCAAGCACTGAAGCAGCCCCACCAAGCGCCGCTGAGCCCAGGCGCCACGCCGGCGGCGAGAATTCTTTCCTGCTCCTGAGGCGCACGCTCAACAGAGCCACGCCGCCTGTATCCTCATGCTCCCTCTCTCTCTCTCTCGTCTCGTTGCATGCGTGTGAGCGTCGCCCCGCACGCACTGTCTCGAGTTGCTCGTGTTCTCGTGCCGAGTTGACCCAGCGCAGCAGCACGTTGGCAAATGACGGTGGAATGAATGGGTCGGCGGAAGCCGCTCCTGCCCCAACGCAACGCAACGCAAGCACAGCCACTACTCGTCCTACTGCCCGCCGTACATCTCGAGCGCCGCGCCGATCCAGTCAGCGCTCCGCCAGCGCGCGTACGCCCGCTCCGCGCCCGGCAGCCGGTGCGCCGCGTACAGCAGCTTGCCCAGCGAGATGCGGTTGATCCTGCCCCGGCCCGCCGCCGCCGTCCCGCCCGCCTCGTCGGCGCCGGCCATCATGAGGTGCCGGTCGGCGGCCCGCGTGAGCACTCGCACCCACTCGGGCGGCGGGCGCAGGCCCAGCAGCACCACGCCGTACGCCACGGCGGCCAGGTTGCCCTGGCGCATGTGCGGCATGGCCGCCTGGGACGCCGCTGCGGCCCGCGCCGCCCCACAAACAACACCCACGCAAGGCACGCAAGGTGAGCGACTGCTGCCTCCCTCCAAGGTCGCGAAGCGAGTTGCAAATGGACGAATAGAATCGAGGACGCACCGAGGAAGGCGTGGGACCACGCGTCCGGCGGCGTGAGCCTGAGCTGGCTGAGGGACGCGGCCAGCTTCTCGCACGTGAGCCCCGGGCTGCCCACGCCCTGCGCTGCCCAGGCGGCCGCCACGCGCGCCTGCTCCGCCGCGCCGCGCAGCGACCGCCCCGCCTCGCCAGCGCGCGGCGCGTCTGGGTAGGCTTGCTGCGGGCGCTGCGGCCTGCTCAGCGCCACCCCGCCGGCCCCAACGGCAGCACCGCCGCCCGCCGCCTCCGCTGTGGGCCGCTCCGCCGCCTCCGCTGTGGGCCGCTCCGCCGCCGCCGCCGCGCCCAGCAGAGGCGTGTCGAACTCCTGCCCAGCCTGGTGAGGGTCGCCACCGCTGCCCTCCTCGCCGTTTGCAGCGGCGGCGGCGGCGGCCGCCGCCAGGCCGCCGGTGTCGTCGGCGAGGCGCTGCAGCATGGGCCCTGTGGCGTCGAAGAAGGCGTGGGCCCAGGCGGGGTCGGGCGCGTGCTCCAGCTGCGCCAGGCAGGCCAGCAGCGTGGCCAGGCCCTCGAGTGAGTGCGAGCGCATGGTGCGGTGCACCGCCTGCGAGGGGGGAGGGACGCACGGCGACAGGAGCAATGGGTGGGGGGCGAGGTGAGGGTTGCGTGGTTGCTGGGCGGAGCGGCCGCGCCGCGTTGCAGCAGAGGGGCGGCGTTCAGGCTGTGTGCGGGAAGGAGGAGGGAAGAACGGAAGGCGCACCTTGAGCAGCTGGCGGAGGCTGCGGGGCGGCGGCGCCTGGCCCGTGCGCACCGCGCCCACCAGCAGGTTCACTTGCTGCTGCGGCCTGCACGGCCAGATGCGAGACACACGCGCGCCGAGCAGCGACGCCTCTCACACGCGATTCTCAACTTCCCTGTCCTGCCGCAGACGCCAGCTGCGCATTGTCCCAGCGGCGCAGGGGGCAAACAGCACCCGCCCGCGCCCGGCTGGCCACCTCACGCTCACGTGAAGCGCGGCATGTGCGCGGCCGCCTCGCTCCAAAACAGGTCTGCCCAGGCCGGCTCGGGCGCGTGGCGCAGCCGCCCCAGCGCCCACAGCGTGTTGGCCATCTCCTGCGCAGCCCACGCCACGCCACCCCACGCGTCCCCACGCGTGCTCAGCATGGGCCCGACCAAACTCCCTTTCTCCACGCATCGCTGCGACGGCGACTCCAAAGAGCAGGCGCCGGCGAAGCAGCGCGCCCACCTGCGGCCCCCAGGTGGCAAAGGCCTGCTCGTAGCTGGCCACCAGCACCGTTTCCAGCCAGTCGGCCGGCGGCGCGATGCGCAGCTTGGCCAGCGCCCACAGCGTGTTGCCAATCGCCTGGCCGTCAAACTGGAACACCTGCGGCCGCACGCGTCGCTCCACGCGACGCCACGCACCTCGCGCAACGCACCTGGACCCGCCCCGCCTCCCGTGCACCAGGCCGCACCGCTCCCATCTCCTCTGCCCTGTGGAGGGTCAGCTGGTAGCGTCCTTTCCCCGTCTGGCAGCGGGTTGAGGGCATGATGCGGCTGCTGTGTTCGGAAGGGAGCCACCTCGTCGTGCCACCGTGCGTTGCGCTAGCGCTGGTGCCAGAGCGGGCGGCGCACCTGCACTTGCGTCTGCTGCAGCACCCGCCTCAGCCAGGAGCCCGGCGGCCGCAGGCCCATGCTGGCGCAGCACCACAGCACGCGGGCAATGTGCTGCGGCTCGGCCGACGGGAGCGTCCGCGCCGCCGCCGAGAAAAAGGCGCCCAGCCACTGCGCGCGCACGCAAAACGCGCGCCCCCCCGTGAGCCTGAGAGCGCCGTGCGCACCTGCGCGTTGGCACGAGACGCTGCGCGGCCCCAAGGGCCCGGCGACGCACAGAGAGCGCGCGCGCCGCACCTGCTCATGCGGCCGGCGGCCCCACGTGACGTGCGCCCAGAGCAGCACCGACAGCGCGAACGAGTTGCAGGCCGGCAGCGCGCGCAGCGACGCCTCGGTGAAGCCCTGCGCACCAGCAGCCACACGCGACCCGCCAGGAATGATGAACGAGCACGTCCCAGCGAGCAGCGCCGCCCCGGCCAGGCGCCTCATCGCGAGGAACAAGTCCACCGCTGCGCCCTCGTCATGCCCACTCGCACGAGCGCCACTCTTGGGTCGCACCGTGAGCCACTCCTCGCCGGGGTCCAGCGGCAGCGACGCCAGCGACCAGGCCAAGTTGGACAGCGCCCAGGCGTCCATGTCAAACCAGCGGCCCGCCACCTGCGCCGCACCCAACAACGCCGCTTGGCCTCACTCGACCGCGCAAAGGGCCACCACGGCTGGCTGGCTCGGGCGTGCCAAGTGCGTGTGGACGCCGCGGCAGGGCCGGGAGCCGCCCGCGCGGCTAAGAAGGGTGACTGGGCGGGCACAGAGCGCAGCGTGCGGTGGGGGGCGGGACATCACAGCGCACCTCGGCGCACACGACCTCTGCCCAGGCGGCCGGCACGTCGTGCTGTAGCTTGGCCAGGCCCCACGTGAGCCCCACTAGCGCCGACGTCGGGTACGACCAGTCCTCCTCGGCCCGCTCCAGCCCGCCCCAAGCGCCATCCTCCTCCTCTCCCAGCTGCCACCCGCCCTCGGACGCCGCCGCCCCCCCGCCCACGCCACCCGCCGCGGCCTGGCCCACGTCCATCTCCGGCGCACGCCGTGCGGCGGCCGCGTCAGCCGATCCGCCCCACAGCCCCGCCCAGGACGGCGCCGCGGCCGCCGCCGCCGCGTCCCCGCCAGGCCCCCCGCGTGCGGCGAGGTTCGGCGGCGGCACCGGCCCCCGCTGCAGCGCGGCTAGCGAGGAGCGGCAGGCGTCGTCGAGCCAGGCGGGCCCCGGGTCGCAGCCGAGCTTGGCCAGCGCCCACAGGATGGCGCCCAGCTGCGTGGGCGTGGTGGCGGGCAGCTGCGGCCGCGCCACCTCTAGCAGCGCGTCCATCCACTCGATGGAGGGGCGGGCCTGTAGCCGCGCCAGCGCGTGCAGCGAGCCCGCCACCTCCAGGGGCGAGAAGCTGGGCAGCAGGTGCTGCGTGGCCGGGAGGAACGTGGTGAGCCAGCGGCATGCCTGCGCGTGCGGAGGTGGGGCGTACGGAGCGGGCCGCACACATGGGTCAGGGCTCGCGGACGAAAGAGCCAGGTGTGAGCGAGGAGCAGCGCAGTACGATCGGCACGTTCTCCAAGCCTCTGCGTCGTCACGGCTGGCCGCGAGCGTCCAGGAAGCGAAAGCAATGCGGCTGAGAAGGCGCAGGCGGAGGCGGTCTCTGCAACACTGCCTCACCTCCCTGACGAGCGCCCTGCGGGCGGCGGGCGCCGCGGCCGGCGCCGCAGCGCCGGTCCACGCCGCGGCGGAGGCGGCGTGGTGCGGCCGCGCGCCTGCCAGCTGCTTGAGACGCGTGAGCACGGCGCACACGTGCTTGGCGTTGAGCAGCGGCGGCGGCGCGGGGCCGCCGCCTGGCTGCGGCAACGGCGCGGCAGCGGCGGCGGAGCGTGGCGGAATGCCGGCGAGGCGCGTGAGGGCCTGCAGCTCGTACACGCTGGCGGCGTCGCGGATGAGCCGCGTCAGCTGCGCCTGCGCCTCGGCTCGTGAGCCTCCGCAGGCAGCGAGGAGCTCGTCCCGAGTGCTGGGCAGGGAGGCCGTGGTGGGTGGTGGCGGGGCGCCGTTGGACGCCTGCCGCCGCGACTTTGGGCTTGGCAGGCTGCCGGATGGTGGTGCAGGCGCGTGCTGCGTGCTGCTGTGGGCGCCGTTGCTGCTGCTGCTTGTGGCGTTGGGCGCGCTGGCGGCCGCGGGGGCGGCTGGGTGCTGCGCCGCGCCCAGCTGCTGCACGTCCGAGGCATCGGGCGTGGCGGTGGATGCGGCGAGCACGCGGCGCTCCTGGCGTGCAGGAGGCCGTGGCTGAGAGCAGGCGCGGCGCGTTTGGGGGCGCACAGCGCACGCGAGCGCGGGCGCCGGGTGCCGGCGGGGCCGTGGGCCTCCCTGCCGCGGGATGCGCTGCGCCGTCGCAGTCCATGGGTTGCCGGCGTCCAGGAGATGCGCCACCAGCGCGCTGCTTTGGCGGTGCTGGTGCACGCAGCCACAGCTGGTGCGTCGCGCGACGCCAGCCCGCATGCGAAAGTCGCTGGATGCCGGCCTTCACATCGCCAGCAACGCGCTCGATGACGGCGTCACGCAAACACTGCGCGCTTGCGAGAGGGATCGAAAAACGACAGCCAGGGCTTTGATGTTGATCTCCCCTGCGGCGCGACGCTTGCAGCGCTGCGCAGCGTAGCAGTGAGATGCGCATCATCGCCTGAGTAGTGGCGGCGCCCTGCTCAGCGCAACAACATGTGGTCTGCGGAGCAGCTCGCGCACTGGTGGGGCCCCGTCGCCCCCAGCGCGACGGCCGTCGCGCTCCTCTCCATCTCACTGGGCCTCCTGATCATCCACGTCTTCATCAGGAGAACCATGGCAGCAAGCACAACAGCGGTGGCGGCGCCGTGCGCCCACGGGCCACGCCAGCATGGCGCGGCGCCCCGCTCGCCCTGCGTTGCAGCTCCCTGTGCCGCAGCCGGGCAGGAGGACGTCATTGACAGCGGGCTCCAGCGGGAGGACGTCAGCGGCCGGCTGGGCACGGCGACGGACGACGAACTGCCGCCCCTGGCCGCGTGCTCCCCAGCCGACCATGACGAGCCCCTCAGCAGCATCACCAGCCTCACCTCCGACGGCCTGGCCCCGGACGCCACCCTGACGCACCCTGGCGCGCCACTGCTGCAGCCCGCAGCCCGCTTCGGCGTCCCTGCCAGCGGCGCCGACGTCCTACTGGAGGGCGACGGCCTGCTCGTGCTGCAGCTGCCTGATGAGGACCAGGTGCTGACTAGGCGGCAGTTGTCAAACGTCCGTGTCCACCCCTGCCACGACGGCGACGCCGACGAGGACGTGCACGTCTCGGTGCACCCCAGCGCGTCCACCAGCGCCCTCCTGGTCGGCGGCGCTTCGCGGCCGGGGGCGGTGGCCATGACGCCCACAATCGTCGCGGGCCGCCACCGCACCTCCTCCCTGTCCACCTCGTCGCCGCCGGCCACGTCGCCGGGCGGCCCCAGCGCCGCGGCGCTGGCCAGCCTGCCCGCGCAGCGCGCAGAGCACGCCGGCGCTGGCGAGGGGGGCCACGCGGCAGCGGCGGCGGCGGCGCGCGCGCTGCGCCCCTTGGCCGCAAACAGCGCGGGCGCCGTCTTCGGTGGCGGCGGCGGCGGCGCCGCCGCCACGCCCCGCCGCCTGCACCACACCAACAGCGCGGACGACGGCGGCAGCGGCGGCGGCGGCAGCCCTTGCGCCAGCGCCAGCGCCAGCGCCAGCGCCAGCGACCTCCTGCTGGCCACGGCCCCGTGCATGGAGGAGGGCTTGGGCGAGGGCTTGAGCCAGGAACTGGACAACATGCTCCGCACGTCGGCGCCGGCCTCGGCGCCGCTGCCATCCCACGCCGGCCCTGGCGCGGACGTGCCCACCTCGATCACCCGCAACGCAGCTGAGCCCGTGCTCACGCCAGCGCCCCGCGGGAGCACCGTGCCCACGCCGCCGCCGCAGCAGCAGCAGCAGCAACAGCCGCTGTCGCTGGCGGCGGCGGCCGCTGCGGCCTGCGGGCTGGGCGCCAGCGGCCGCAGCGCCGCCGGCCCCGTCGTGACGCCGGCGATGCTGCTGGGCGAGTTTGTGGCGGCGCGAGGGCCAGTGCAGCTTGGCGGCGCCCTGGACCCCCTCCAGGGGCCTGGCAAGGCGCTTTCGGCCTCTGACGCTGTCGTTCTGGAGGGTGCGGCGGCGGCGGCGGCGGCGGCGCCTCGGCACGCGCTGCCGGGCAGCATTGCCTACCGTGCTGCTGCGGGGGAGGGCGGGGGCGGCGCGGCGGGGGCGCAGCGCGAGCTGCGCGGCGGCGCGGCTCTGGCCGGCCGCGGGGAGGAGCAGCAGCAGCGCGAGTGCGCCGCAGCGGGTGGCGCGGCGGGGCGCTGCGGCGGCGCCGGCTGCTGCGCCTGGCCCTCGGCGCCCGCCGCAGCCGGCGCCTCGCCGGGCGAGGCGGTCGACGGGCCGCCTGCCCCGCGCGCCACCGCTGCCGGCGCGCCGCCGCCGCCCGGCGCGGCCGTGGGGCAGGCGCTGGCGAGGCGGCCGCCCGCCCGCCCGCCCAGGCCGCCGCCGCTGCCCACCATCCCTCAGTTGGTCCGGTACAAGTCGTCGCTGCGGCGCCCCGCCGTCAAGGTGGGCCTTGGGCCCTCGCCCTTGCGGCCTGGCGCCTGCGCACGCCTCGGCCTCGCCCTTGCAATGCTTTCTCGCTGCGGGGCTTGCCGTTCAACGCCGGGACCTGCGACCGCAACCTCATTGCGTTGTGCGCGCCCGCAGGTGTGCATCAAGCTGCAGACGGAGCAGGGCCTGTCGGCCGTCCCCACCGACGTGGCGCTGCAGCTGCAGGGCTGCCTCCGCAACATGTGAGGATGCGCGCCTCCCCACCCGCCCCGCTCGTCACATCTGCGCCCTCTCCCTGCTTTCCCGGGGCCGTTTCGGCGCCGGAGAAACGCCGCCCCGCGCCTTCAAAAGCGTGCCGTCGTCGCATGCCGCTGTGCCCTCAGGGCTTACCCGAGCACGCCGGACGTGCTTCTGGACCTGGCCGCCCGCGAGGGCTGCATCTGCATCTGTCTCGACATCTCCAGGCCGCTGTCGGCGACGGCAGGCGGCGGCGCCGGCGGCGGAGGCGGCGGCGACGCCGCGGCGCCCGCCGACCACATGATGCTCCTCAAGGCGTTCACGCCGGTGCTGCTGCAGCTGCTGCCGGCCTCGCGCCGCGCCGGCGGCGGCGGCGCGGCGGGCACCAGCCAGGGCGTGGCAGCAGCAGCAAATGGCGCGCCGGAAGTTGAGAAAGGCAAGGGCGGCGCGGCGGCGGCGGCGGCGGCGGCGCAGCTGCAGCTGCGGCACGGCTTCCAGGGCGCGGTGCTGCGCGCGGCGCCGGGCGGCGGCGGCGGCGGCGGCACGGCGGCGCTTGTTTGGAACGAGGAGCAGGACTGCTGGGTGGTGGAGGCGGCGGGCAGGGGCGGGGGCGGGGGCGATGGTGGCTCTGGGCGGGTGTCGGAGGAGCACCAGGGCGGCGGCGGGGCGGCGGCTGACGCAGCGGCGGCGGGGTCGCGGGTACGGCTTCGCTCGCTTCTGAGCCGCGTGGCGCTGGGGCCGGCGAGGCAGGTGGATGCCCCCGGCGCCGCGACGCAGGGCGGGGGCGGCGTTGGCGGCCCGGCGGCCGAGGCGTGGGTGCGGCTGTGGGTGTGGCAGCAGGGTGCCGCCGCCGTGGCGGGGGGCGAGGAGGAGGAGGTGGCGGCGGCGCTGAGAGGCGTGGCTGGGTGGCGGCCGCCGGCGCCGCACGGGCAGCCGCCCGGCATGGACGGCGCGGGCGGCGGCGCGGCGGCGGGGGCGGCGGCGCCGCAGCTGCAGGTGCTGTGCCGCTTCAAGGGCGGCTACCTCCCCACGGACGTGCGGGTGGTGGGCGGCGCGCGCGCTGAGCGCGCTGCGGTGGTCGAGGTGAGGAGTAACTCTGCTGCCCGGCCGCAGCCGCATCGGCCGCGCTATGCAGCTTGCTCGGAGTCCTGAACGCGCCCCGCGGAGCCCCTCCAAGCGGAGCAGGGCGGAAAGGCGTTTGCCTGCGTGTCGCCACGCTTGCTTGCGTGCGTGCGTGCGCGGCCCGCAGGTGCACGTGACGTGGCCTGACGAGGCGACGCTGCCCCGCCACCACGCCGGCGGGCCCGTGCTGTCGCTGGCGCCGCTGCAGCTCGAGCTGTGGCTCGGCGCCACCCGCTGCCTCTCCCACGCACCCGCGCTCGTCCACCTCCGCCCCTCTGACGCCTCCGGCCCCGGCCGCACAGCCCTGGCCGCCAACAGCGCCGGCCCCGCCGAGTCCACAGCGCGCGGCGGCGGCGGCGGGAGCAGCAAAGCGCTAAGCTGGGGCTTGTGGGCGCGGGTGGCGGCGCCCGAGCCGCACGGCTGGTGGTGGGGCCTGGGCGGCGGCGCGCTGCCGCCGCGGCGCGGGCTGCTGGCGGGGGTGGAAGCTGCCGAGCAGCTGCGCCGGGCGGCGGCACTTCTGTCGGATGACGTGCTGGAGCCGCTGCTGCTGTCCCGCGGCGCCGCCACCGGCGGCGGCGGTGGCGGCGGCGCGCCGGCTGCCGAGGAGCAGAGCACGCAGCGGAGCAGCGTGGGGGAGGGCGGGGCGGAGGCGGAGGAGGAGCACGTGGTGGCCGACCTGGTGCAGTGCCACGCGCACTTCGTCCAGGACCTGCAGCTATGCCTGGAGCAGGTGGCCATGTGCCTCCGCGGCGCCGGCGCGTGCGAGGCGCCACCCTGGACTGCCTCCGCCTCATCCTTGTCGCCGCGGCCGCTGCTGCCGCCGCTCGAGGCCTCGGCGCCGCCCATGCCACGCGACGCGCTGCGGCACCTGGCCGCCGACCTGCACGAGCACGCTGCGCGCGCTGAGCTGCCCGCCGTCGCCGCCATGGTGCGGGCGCAGCTCGCCGCGCTCCCGCCGCCGCCTCCGGCCGCCGCCGCCGCCGCCGCCGGCGCGCCGGCGGCCGCGCCGCCTTTGACCAGCGGCGGCGGCGGCTTCGTCGCAGCTCTGCGCGAGTCGTGCCTCGGCAGCCGCTGCGCCGCCTGCGAGGCGCGCTACCTGTCCTGGGCGTCGCAGCAGCTCGCCGGCGTGCAGCTGGCCTCGAGCGGCGCCTTTGCTTGCATGGGGCTTGCAGCCAACTGGGCTGCGATCCAGTCAGGCGAGCCCTGGAGCAACCTGCTCATGCTGCCGTGGGCGGTGCTGCACGCCGCGCTCTTCCTCCGGCAGTGGCGCAGCCGCCACAGCCGCCGCCACCGCGGTGCGGCCGGCGGCGGCGGCGGCGGCGTGCCGCCGCCGCCCACGTGCCACGTGTGGCTGTCGGTGGCGACGTACCTGGCGCGGTGGCTGGTGGAGGTGGGCATGGGCCTGCGGGTGCTGCCGCTGCTAGACGCGTCGGCGCAGCAGCTGCGGCGCGGCGTGGACGGCGTGTTTGCGTCGCTGCTGATGAGCGTGGCGGAGCAGGGGCAGGCGAGCTGCGTGCTGGGCGCGCGCGCGACGCTGCTGCTGGTGGCTGTCGAGGTGGCGGCGGTGTGGCGCATGGCGGCGCAGTGCGGGTGCACGTGGCAGGGGCCGCTCGTGTGCCTGGGGGTGGTGGCGCCGAGGCTGCTGCAGGACGTGAGGATGCGGGCGCTGATGCGAGGCGCCGCGCGGGCGAGGGGCGTGGGGGGGGGGCCGGGCAGCGTGGGCGGCGGCGTGCGTGGCGGGGGTTTGGGGCAGGCGGCGGCGGTGGTGGTGGAGGAGTCGGTGGGAAGGTGGGCTCCGGTGCGCGGCGTGGGTGGGGAGGTGCGGAGGCGCCGCCCGGTGCGGAGCGACGGCAGCGCGTGATGTGCAGGTGGTGGCCTTGGTGGTGGTGGGTGAGGGGTGGCGGCGACTTCTTTGTGGCGTTTGGTAAACCTTTATCGGGGCCATTGTGTTAAGGCGGCGCGGGGCGTGTGATGCTCTGCGGCACGGTGGGAACGGCGTCCGGGTACGCACCTTGATGAGACCTTGCCCTTTCTGTGAAGGGACACTTGCGACACAGTTGCTCTGAGGGTAACATTGCTGCTCCCTTTTTCTTCTCCAGTGATGTTTTTCTCCTCTGCGAGCGCATGCCATACACGCGTGTTCTGCTGCAGTCCGCGTGAATGCATGCGTCCGGGTGCCACCACTGGGAGTCGGAGACTTCCCTTGAGCAACGCAACGCAGTTTGAACGTCCACGTCACCGATCCTGCGCACCGCTGTGAGGCAGCCACTCCTGGCTTCGCTGACTTTAGTGCTTTTTGCCCAGTCAGTCTAGTCACCTGCCTCGTTCGCCAAGAGCTCTGCACTCCAAAGCTGGCGCCGCTACTGGCACGCAGCACTCTCCCTTCCGCTCTCTTCCTGTGCACCTGTCTTCGCACTCCTTGCTTTGCAGCGCAGCGCTCACATGCTTGGCCCACACTGCAAGAAACGCTCAAGGCCTGCGAACCAAGAGCGCGTCGAGCTGCCGTTGCTGATCCCTCAGGCCACCTGGGCGTGCACCGCCTCGAGCGAGGCGTCGGCCCGCACGGCCTGGCACACGTCGTCCTTGTGCACGTTGAGCGCCACGCGCGCCTTGATGCCCTGCAGCGCACACGACGAGTAGCGGCAGCAGCAGCAGGGCCAACAGCACCACGCGTGAGCCCTCTGCCATCTAAGACCGCGCTGCGCAGACGTGCGCATGCGTCGGGAGCACTCACGTGCCACGAGGGGCTCGTCAGCAGCAGCCGCTTGGCCGCCAGCTCAAACACCAGCTGGCACACGGCGGCCAGCTCGCAGCGCGCGTCGGGCAGCAGCAGCGCCACGTTGTGCTCCATGCGGTCGTGGATGGCCTGCGCGTGTGCGCGACGCACGCGGGACGTCGCAGTCGCCGCGCGGGCCTCCCCGCTGCTGCCGGCTGCGCGGCCCTTGCATCCGAACAAAGTGCGCTGTCAGGCAGGCAGAGAAGAGTGTGCCTCACCTGGATGGTGACCTCTGGCTTCTTGCTGGCGCGCAGCTCGATGAGCAGGCCCACCAGCACCAGCTTCTCCAGCCGGCTGCACGTCGCCAGGAACTGCGGGCGGGCGCCAGGAGTAGCCAGCGTGAGGGCCGCCGCGTTAGCTGCGGCGCGCGCGGAGTGCGCTGCTGTCAGCGCCGCTCAGGCAGACAGAGCGCGTGCGCGGTGCTCACCTTGGTGTGCGGCGATTCGTACATCTCCTTGATGGCCTGCTGCGCGTCCTCCATCTGCATACGCCAGGTGTGGGCCATGCAGCCGCAAGGTGTACAGAGGTGACGCCGATCTACTGGGTCGAAGGCAGCCAGCACCGAGCCGGTGGCTGGGGAGCAAGGTGCTCACTGTGACGAGGTTCTTGGAGTCGGCGCTCTCGGGCGGCACGGGTGGCAGGCCTTGGCGGCGCCTGCGGTTGTCGACGATCTCGGCCGCGCGCCGCAGCACCTCAAGCACGCGGCGTACGTCGCCGCTCGACCCCGCCACCTGCGGGCCGGCGACAGCGTCTTCTCACGGTCAGCGGTGGCGCGCCCACGAGCGACAGGCTTAATGCGCAAACTCACCACTCTCCCACGCACCTTGCGGGCCGCGAAGCGGATGGCCACCTCGTTGACGACGTCCTGCCGCCCCTGCCCCAGGCGCTCCTGCACGATCGTCTCGAGGTTCTTGCTGTTGTAAGGGTTGAAGACCAGCTTGCTGCTCGCCAGGCGGCTGCGCGAGACAAACCAGCACGCACGGGCGCGTGGCAACGTGAGGCAGAGCGACGCGCGCCGCACGTCACGGCGGGACGAGCGGGTCCGTGGGCGCACCTGCTGATGCGCTGCAGCACGCGCGAGTCGAGGTCGTGCGTGTTGGAGATGCCGACGACGGCCAGGGGCGAGCCGGGGCGGTCCGGCCACTCGAAGAGGTTGTACAGCACCTGCGCGCACCAAAGAGAGCGCACGCGCTTGGTTCACCCGACAGCTAGTCCCCAGAGAAGCTCGATGGTCGAGAAGGAAGGCGCTCACGTTCTGGTCGCGCGTGATGAGCACGTCGATCTCGTCCACCACCAGCAGCGTCCTGGTCTGGCGCTGCTGCTGCTTGCCGCCGCGGCGCGCGCCCGCGCCGCCTCCGCCCCCGCTGGGCAGGTGCGTCGAGAAGGCGGCCGCGAGCTCCGCCACGGCTCGCCGGGGCCCCAGGCGCTGGCCCGTCATGCGCTCCCACAGCTGCAGTCGCACGTCAGAATGCACACACAAGTCAGCCTAATTACGTCGACGCCCAAGGCATCCTGCGCTGCGGAGGGTGCGTTGCCGCCGCACGCACCTTGCTGTAGATGTGGCCGGGCGTGGGCAGGCTGAGCGCGTTGAGCAGCACCACCTGCACGTGGCTCTTCTGCGCCTTGGGCCTGCAGGCACAGGAGGCAAAGCAGAAAGGGCACGGTTGGGCACACAGGACCGCGCGCCACCGGCTGAGCGACAAGGATCTGTAGATCGCTGAGCCCGCCAGAGGGGCTCACATGAGGGTGCGCAGCACCTCCTTGAGGCACGCCGTCTTGCCCGTCCCGGGCACGCCGCACACGTACAGCACGCCGGCGCCCGCGCCACCTGCGCCCGCACCGCCGCCACCAGCAGTCTAGCCGCTGCTTCGCACGGCCCTTGCTCGCTGCCCCACCCGTGAAACTGCGGCAGCAGCGCGGCGCTGCCAACGGACTGCTCACCCTCGGCCATGGCCTGCTTGATGAACCTTGTGAGCTCCGCCTTCTCCTGGTCCCTGCGGCGAGGTGCATCCACGAGTGCACGATGCACTGTGGCTGACGGAGCAGGGTGTGCCAAGCTGCAGCGGGGTGCCCCCCCGGGCGAACAAGGCAGAGTGGCTGACGGAGCGTGGTGTGCGTTGAGACCAACGAGGCTAGCACTTCAAGACCCATGCCTGCCCGCGACGGGAGCCGCAGGGTGCGCGAGGTGCGGCAGGAGCAGGGGCGCCTCACCGGCAGGGCAGCGACTTGGGCGCCGCCGCCGTGGCCAGCGCCTGCCGCACGTTGACGAGCGCGTTGGGCACGGCCCGCTTGGGCGGGACCGACACGCCGCCGCCGTGCGCCAGCTGCAGCAACCTCCGACCGCCCTGCGAACGAGCGCCCGTCGTTCCACGCGCCAACGCTTTGCCTCGAGCAAATCCGTTCCCGGCGCGCAGCGCGTCCCCACGCGCTCGTGTGCGTGAACGGCGCTGCTCCCCCCTCCCGAAGCCGCTACCTGCCGGTTGCCCCTCACCGCCCTGCGCTCGCCCCCCCCCCCTGCCCTGCGCTGACGTGCGTGGGGCGCGCACGAATTGCGCCCGCCATCGCAGCTCCTCTGCTCCTGGACCCCCCGGTTACCTGCTGGTCGCTCCCCGCCAGCAAGTCGTCCTCCTCCTCCTCGTCGCTTTCCAGCCCGTCGCCGTACGCCACGCTCTGCCGGTTGAGCGCGTTGGGCAGCGCGCGCCCCCGCCCCGCCGGCGCGCGGCCCCTGCCGCCGCGGCCCGGCCGGAACGCGCGGCCGCCGTCCTCCTCCTCGTCCTCGTCCTCCAAGCCGCCAAAGTCGTCGTCGTCGTCGTCGCCGTCGCTGCTGCCGCTGTCAAACCCGAGGGACGACGAGGACGAGGACCCGCCGCCGCCGTCGTCGCCCTGCTTGCTCCGCCGGCCCCGGCGCTGCGCGCGCCGCCCGCCGCGCCTCCTGCCTCCCCCGCCCCAGCCGCGGCCCCCCGCCTCCTCGTCGTCGTCCTCCTCCTCCTCCTCGCTGCTCCCGCCGCGGTCCCGCCCCTTGCGCCGCCCAATCTTGCACGGCAGGAAGCTCTGCGCGAACAGCACCCCCAGCAAC
>VFQP010003758.1_pt1 | contig 14994 bp, 20 predicted proteins | sample 3512351 | NCBI WGS metagenome assembly VFQP01 (sample SAMN10412372, study PRJNA504923) | tailings metagenome | isolation source: Relicate 1 Philex TSF1 revegetated site | place: Philippines: Tuba, Benguet | collected 2017-08-29 | reverse complement strand
TCCTCCTGCTGCGTGGACCTCTGCGACGCGCCAGCGTGCCCGCTGGCGCCCTCCGGGCGCAGCGTGGGGGGCAGCAGCACGGCGGGCGCCCCCGCCGGCGCCACGTCGTCCGAGGAGGCGGGCAGCGTGCTGTCCTGCTCCTCCAACACGTCCGCCAGCCCTGCCGCGGCACCCTGGGAGGAGGACCTGGCCCAGCCTGGGGGCGCCCGCCGCACCCGCAGCAGCCGGGGGTCTCCCGCCGCCGCCGCCACCATCACGCCGCCCACCGGCCTGGCGGCGCCGCCGCTGTGGCCTGCGGCGCAGCAGGGGCGGGGGCAGAGCGTGCAGCAGGCGCGCGCTGCCTCTCCTGGCGCAGGCTGGCCGGGGCGGGCGCGGGCAAACACTGCTGAGGGAGGTGGTGCGCCTGCCCCGGTGGCGGACACCGGGGCAGCAGCGGCTGCAGCAGCCGCCACTCGGGGATCGACATCATCCGGATCAACATCACCGCCTGCGCACGCATCAAGCCAGCCTGGCGCACTGCGGGAGGACGCCGCCCCGGCGGCGGCTCTCATTTCGTCGTGCGCGGCGTCGCCGTCGCCGGCGGCCGCCGGCGCCGCGTCCCCAGGCGGCATCAGCCACCCATCTGCCCGGCCCACTCTCTCGACGGATTCGGACCAGTTCCACACCCCGGCCAGCACCTGCCGCAGCCAGGACGGCGCAAATGCTGCACAGCCCCAGCGCCCCCGCACGCAGCGCTGGCCCCCCCACACGCCCAGCTCCTCCGCATCCTCCCCGCCACGCTCCGTCAGCTGCTCCAGCCCCGCCGCCAGCCCAGGCCAAGGAGTGTCCGCGCCGCCTTCCTGCCGCCCAGCTGGCGCGGCGGGCGTGCGGCCCAGCGCGCTGTCGGCTCGGCTCCGGCAGCACCGCGAGGCGGGTGCACGTGGCAGTAGTGGTGGCAGCAGCTGCAGCGGCAGCGTGAGCGGCAGCGTCTCCCCCGCCAGCACCGCCTTTTTCAGCGCGGCGGGCGAGCAGGCGCCCTGCGTCCACGAGCTGGACGACGCCCTCGTCGCCGAGGACGTCACGGAGGGCGGCGGGCACCCCTTGGCTAGGGACGAGGCGGGCGGCCGGGAGGGCCACCCACCACCACGCGCAGGGCCCATGCCAGGCGCCCAGGCGCAGCGCGTGAAGCAGCAGCGGCAGGCCATGGCCGTGCTGATGGAGCGCAGCGCCGAGCCATGGGCGCCGAGCAGCTGGAGCCGGGCCCAGTGCCGCATGCAGTGAACGGCCCGCTGAACCTTTTCACACTCGGACCACACGTTTTGCTAGCCATTCTTTTCATTCATGAGCCCCTTCGGGCCCCCCAATGTGCGCGCTTGTAGCAAGCTCCGCAGCCTCGCCGTGAGCCCGTGCGCGTGCACGCCATCCCCTCATTGCACGCCCACCTGCCCCAGGCAGTGCGTCGTGAGCGAGCGGACGCTCTGCCTGGTGGCACCGCCCTGCCCGCTGCGCACACGCGCGGCTGTCGGTGGCTGTTGGTGGGCGCACACATCACCGGTTGCCCTCCACAAGAGGGGAGAACCGGCCACCGGGCGGGCAGCTGTGGTGGTGCCCTTGAGCCCCTTGGGACCACGGCTTCGACCTGGTGGCACAATCGCATGGGGATCATCAGGGTGCAGCAACGAGCAGAAGCGAGCAGCGGTGGAGCAGCGCGCTGGAAGCGAACCAGCCCCCGCGCTCGTGGGTGTCGTCCAGCAGTGAGGCGCCGTCGGAGAGCGCTTGCGAGCTCGCGAATGGCGATCGATCTGTGCGGGCGGGACAAGCGCACGGTCTGCGAGCTCAACTGCCGCCTCAGTGAGATATCAGCTGCATGCATCTCACTGGCGACCAGCAAGTTGGTGCAGCCCAGGGCGTTGCTGGCCGCCGTGCCTGCCGGGCGCAGCCGCACGCGCTCAAAACGTCTCCGTGCGGCGGCTTCCCCTGCTGTGTGCAGTCCATGCGGACGCAGACTCCGATGCCGACGTGACGGTGAGGCTGGTGCTGTGTTCTGCCAGGGCGGAGCCGTGCGATCCGAGGCCTGACGCGCGCCCTGCCGCCACCCTCACCGCAGGGCATCACGTACCCCAACGTCCAGCTGCTCCCCAGCCAGCTCCAGGGCGCCGTGCAGCAAGATGAGGCGCCCGTCTACGTCCGCGGTGCGCCGCGCTCACCGCGCCAGCGCCCGCCGACAGCTGCCGACCGTCCTCACAGCGCTGCATCCTTTGGCGTGTGCCGCTGCAGGCGACGAGGGCGGGCCGGCTGGGTGGCTGCAGACCTGGACCGACCGCCTCACGTCCCTCACATCCACGCCCTGGCTCGCGCCCGCTCAGATCCTCTACCACTGGTGCGACGCGCAGCACGCAGTGCTCTGCACCCCCTCACACACGTGGACGCCGCCTGCACACACGCCACATGACTGAGCGCCCCTCAACCGCCCCACTGTGGTGCAGGATGCTTGGCTACCCGTTCCTCCAAGGTCCCACCAGCCCCGGCGCGCAGCCCCGCACCGCGCTCTCGGGCCCGCCGCCGCTGGCGTGGCACCCGCACACCTCGACGCTGGCCGTCGCCACGCGGCCCCCTGCTGCCGGCAGCGGCGGCGGCGGCGCCGCGGTGCTGGTGTTTGACATGCCGTCGGGGGAGCGGGGCCCGCCCAGCAATGGAGGCCGGGTGGTGACGCGCGTGGGCACGCCCAGGTGCCGCCTGAGCCACCCGCTGCAGCCCGACGCCTGGGCGCTGGCGTGGCGGCCCTGCAGGGGCAGCCAGCTGGCCGTCGGCACCACGGGTGAGTTTCAGCTGCGGCGCTGCGCCGCCCCCCACCGCATTGGAGTTCAAGGACCTGAATTGCGATATGAGAACGTGACGAGCGGGTGCTTGCTGGCGCGAGCAGGCGGCGTGGCAGTGTGGTCCACCAGCGGCAGCGGGCGGCCGCCGCTGGCCATGCGCACTGCGGGCGGCAGGGCGGCGGGCCCCTGGCTGCTCATGCTGCGCTCACGCTTCGAGACGGCCAGGTGCGGCGCGCGCCTCGCCGCGCGCTCCCACTGTAGTGGATCAGGGTCATCAAGCACATGCAGGGGCGCTCAGGAGGCGCTGGGCGGCGCCTCCACCTGTGGAGGAGCATCCACGTGCTTCGCCCTGCCTGTCACGCGCGCGCGGCGCAGGTTCTCGGCCCTGGCGTGGAGCCCCGACGGGCGGCTGCTGGCCGCCAGCTCCCCCGACATGCCGGGCATCTCCGTGTGGGACGTGGCGGCCGGCGCCAGCACCCAGGTGCGTGGACACGCGCTTGGAGGCAACCTCCGCCGCGCCACGGGTGGGCGCAGATGGTTCCAGTGCACTGAGGCCTTGGCTTGCCTGTGTCGCCTGCGTGTGCGGGCAGCTGGCGGCGGGCTTGGCGGCCATCACGCTGCTGAGGTGGTCGCCGTGCGGCGCCTACCTCTTTGCCGGTGAGAGTTGGGGCAGGGCGAGCGCATCGCCAGCCACACCGCAAGCTGCGGTGGCTGACGCGCCTTGGCGGGGCACCGTGCCTGCGGCGCCCGCAGCGGGCGTGGCCACGCGCTTTCACCTGTTTGAGACGGGCAGCTGGCGGTTCGCCACGTGGGACAACGCCCCCAGCCAGGGGCCCGTGGTGCAGGCGGCCTGGTCTAGGGCCTCCCCGGGGACGGGCGCCTCTGCCGCCGCCGAGGCCGGCGGGGGCGCGCAGGTCGTCGCGCCGCCCGTGCTGCTGCTGTCGTTTGCCGAGGGAGGCGACTGCCTGGTGGCGCTGCACCTGGTCAAGGAGCCACCCAACCTGGTGAGCAGAGAGAGGGCCACGCAGCGCCAGGCGGCCACGGGGGCGCTGCCTGCACCAGCGGGTGTGGCGACCACCCACAGCCGCCATTTGCTTGCTGCCCTCCCTGCTTGCAGGTGGCGCAGCTCATGCCGGTGGTGCTGCAGGACGTGATGCTGCGCAGCCCCGACGAAGCGGGCGACTCTGGCGGCGGCGCGCCCCAGGCGCCCGAAGCAGACGGGGGCCAGGTGGCCATGTCTGCGGGGCGGGGCGCGATCCGGGACTGGGCGTGGGACCCCCGCAGCGAGCGGCTGGTGGTGCTGCTGGGGCCGCCGCACCCGGCGGCGGGCTGCCTGGCCGTGTACGCCACGGCGGTGGACCCCGTGGTGCAGGCCAGGCTGCTGGGCTATGCCCGCCCGCCGCCGGGCATGGCCTGCGAGCGCGGGGGCGCCTGGCAGGGGACGCTGGCCGTGCACGGAGCCTTCCCGCAGGGCGCTCTCGTCTCGGCGCGGGCGTGCGCTGCGGGAGGAAGCAGGCAGGCCGGCGATGAGCAGATCTACGACCTGCCCATGATCTTTCGCTGACCGTATTCTTCGCCGCCCTGCAAAGGCGCAGGCCGCACGTCGCGCACTGATCACCACGCTGCGCACAGAACTCAGACTCGCGAGCGGCCGATGGCGCTGGTCCTCGCTCACGGCGACCAATGTCGAGCGTCCCGACCGTAGAGCGAGCCTCAGAACCTCAGCACAGGAGCTCCAAGGCACAGCGGATGGCTCCTGTGCCAGCGTGGGCGTGCGTGCTGCTGGCGTTGGGCGCAGCAGCGCTGCCCCTGTGCGCGCGAGCCAGCCATGCCCCGTGGCGCGAGCAGGCCTCCAGCGCCGCAGCCAGCGAGCCCTCGGGCTTCACCGTGCGCTTCGCCTTCACCAACATCACTCTTGGGCAGCCCGCGCTCGTGAACGTGAGCATCCTCAGCCCAGGCACCAAGGCGCCCGTCAGGTGGCGCGAGCTGCAGGTGGACGCGGCGCGCAGGTGAGGCCTCCCAGGCTCGCTCGCGGATGCCGCGCGACACCAATGAGCGTCCTGATACCGCCGTTGCAGCATCGCAACAACGTGGGGAGAGGGGGTGGCCCTGACGCAACGGCCGCCACGCGGCGAGTTGACCACGTGCAGGATGCACGTCATGGTGGCCGGCTGCGGCTCGCTCCAGCACGTGCACGCTGAGGACTTTGCCGAGCTGGACGCCTCCTCCCCGCTGCGCCTCAAGGGACCCCAAGATGACGACGCGACCTTCCAGGTCTGGCTCACCTTTCCCGCCGGTGCGCCGCACGCAGTTGCCAAGCAAGCGCAGTTGTCCGCAGCGCCGCTGGCGCTTCATTTCATGGTCGTGCCTCCCCCCGCGCACGCAACGTGCACGCAGCGGGCCGCTACGTGGCCGGCGTGGAGTTTGCCCCCGTGCCCAGCCTTGCCCAGTGGGAGGAGCAGGTGGCCTACGTGCCCCTGGTGGCCCCGGCCCCGGGCGGCGACGACGCGCCCCGCGACTCCTCCTGCCGCTGGCCCGACGACGCCGACGGCGCCGCGGGGCCGGCGCTGCTGGAGACGACGGCGCTGCGGCACTTCCGCGCCTCGCACATGACCAACGGCGTCCACGTGGGCGCGATGCCGCTGCAGAGCAGCGCGCTGGCGCCGCCGCCGGCAGGCCTGCCGCTGGACCCTGACCTGGTGACGGCGCACCTGGGCGTGCGGGCCGCCGACACGCCGCTGTCCATGGCGCCGGTGCTGCCGCGGGACGTGAGCGCGGCGGCGCAGCGGCAGGAGCTGCCGGCGCTGGTGGCGGGCGTGTGCTACCGCTTTGAGCTCACGTTCTGGGACTACGGGGGCGGCCTGCAGCCCGTGGCGGACCTGGTGCCGTGGCTCACGCACACCATGCACCTGGCGCTCATGCCCGTGCGCTCGCTGTGGACGCTCGACCACCTCCACGCCCTGGTGCGCCTTTCGTTCCTCTTTCTTCAGGCGGGGGGTGGAACGGCGCTGCCGCACGCACATGCCGGCACCTCGGCCAAATTGCGGGTGTGGGGCTCACAGGCTGAAGAACGCTGACAGGCTGCACATGTATGGGCGCGCGCAGGCGGTGGGCAAGAGCACTATGGACATGGCGGCGGACATGTGCGACATGGACGACGGGGACATGCCCGAGGCGCCGCCGACCTTTGGGCCGCGCCTCGTGGCCTTTTGGCGGTTCAAGGAGCCGGGCACCTTTCGGCTCTTGGCGCAGGTGAGAGGGAGCGGCGTTGGTGGTGGTGGAGGGGCTGTGCGCGACGCATCGTGGGCGTCCTGCTCAGGCAACGTCGGCGCGTCGCTGCGCGTGCGCCCACCTTGCAGACCGTGCGCTCCGGCGGGAGGATGCTGCTGCCGTTCTGGACCTTGCACGTCCGAGCAGCAGGTGCAGCGCCTGCTGCGAGCGAGGCATGATGACACCCTTTCCGCGTTTGGCAACGAGTCCCAGCAACTCGAGCGAGCAGCCCGGCAGCTCGCACACTCACGAAATGCGGCGGATACATTGCGGCGTGCTGGTGGCGCTGCTGGCGGCGCTGCTGTGCCAGTCAGAGGCCTGGGCAGCGCCCACGCAGAGCCGAGCTCCGAGTGGCGGCAGCGTGCTGCAGCGCAGCCGATCGAGCAGCAAGCGGAAGGACGACCCGCGCAAGCTGAAGCGCACGGACGCGAAGCGGTGGCAGCGCCTCTCGGACATTGCGCGCAGCGAGATCAAGGTGTCGGCCCGGCGCTTCGTCCAGGAGCGCGGCCAGGTGATCCCTGGCAAGAGGAGCCGATCCAGCGCGTGCATGCACGCAGCTCAGCCGCCAGATGCTCAAGAGCGTGCTGCACAATTGCCACGCGCCGGGCACCCTTGGCGTGCGCCACCCGACCCCCTCTCGTCGCTTTTGCCTCGCGCAGACGCTGGGCATCCCGGTGGAGGTGGACGTCATGCTGCTGGGCTTCGACCGCAGCGGCCACATGCACTACCAGCTGGACGCCGCCGAGCTGGACGAGCTGCTGTCGGCGCACTACGTCGACCACCCGCTGTGCCCCACCGTCCGCGACACGGGCCTGCAGGCCTCCATCTGCTCGCAGGTCTCCACGGTCGACCTGCCCATCCGGGACAACGAGGCGGTGAGCAGCAGCAGCGGCAAACGGGAAGGGCGGGGGGCGCGCTCCGGGCCGGCGCGCGACACCCTGGCTCGAAGGGAACGAGAGCAGCGCGGTCGACACAGCTGCCCTGCGCCAGGAGCAGCGGGAGGGCTCTCGTGTCGGTGTGCCTGGGGAAGGGGCGTGTGTTGGGAGTCGCAGATCTGCAGGAGGGCTGCTGGGCAGGTGCACACTGGGGCGATTGCGCAGCGGCGCCAAGGCAGCGCCTCAGGCAGCCCATACGTATCTGCACGCTGCTGCGCCCCGCCCGCAGACCTTGGTCAACCTGGAGAACGTGCTGAGCGCGCACATGCGGCACGTGGGCTCGCAGACCATCTACCCCGGCACCATGGGTGCGCGCGGCCGCTAGGCGCTCACCGCCATCCCGCCTGCGCCTCATGAACAGCGGGTTGTGCGGGGTCGCCCCCGCAGAGCGCCGCAGAGCGCACGGCCGTGCCTGACGGCTGGCGGATGGTGGAGGGCGCAGGAATGACGTTGGTGCCGCGTGCGTGCGCTCTCTCCTCTACCTTGTGCAGACGAGGCGTCGGTGCCCATGTACGAGATTGACGCGGCCAAGGTGGAGCGCGAGATCCAGGTCATCATCTCCGAGGTGCGGGCAGAGCAGGGGGCCGCCCTGCCTTTGCTTTTTCGCTTTTCGCACCTGGCCGCAGGGTGGGTTGGGATTGCCGCGCCTGGCGCCAGGCCGCCCGACGTCCAGCACGAGAGGGGGCTGGCCGCGCTGCGTCCCCTGGAGCCCTCTGCCACGTGTGTGAGTTGCGCCTGCACGGCCCCCGCCTGCCCGCCCGCGCGCCGCGCTCAGGCGTACGACGCCGAGGGCTTCAACTCGCCAGAGGCGGTGCACGAGACGGGCGGGCACCCCACCGAGCACCGCATGGTGGTGGTGGTGCTCAACCCTAGCAAGCAGCGCATGAACCCGGCCGTGTCGCACGAGGACGGGCGCAAGGCGTGGGCGGGCACCGACGTGCTGGGCGAGTGGGAGGCGTGAGTGTTGGGGGTGGGGTGGGGAATGGGTGCAGGGATGGACGAGAGCAAGGGATAAGGCACGCGACTTTGGTGGGGAGGGAGGACAGCGGAGGGAGAGCGGGGGTGGGGAGTGACTTGTGTCTGGGGGTTGGGCCGAGGCGCGGGCAGACCTGGGCTGCATTGAGGCAGCCCTGGCGACGCGCGCGCCTGGCTCGCCCCTGACGCTCCGTTTGCCCACCTCGCCGCGCCGTGTGTTGCGTGCGTGTGTGTTCAGTGGCCAGTGGAACTCGTCGCGCGTGGCGGACGCCGAGGCGGGTTACGCGTACCGCTACACGTACAACGGCCGCGGCATCGGCGAGGCCTGGGTCTCCATGTACAACTTCGTGGTGAGTGAGGCACCTCGTCCCGATTCTATCGCCTGCCGACTCGCCCTTGCGGCGTGGGGCATCCGCGAAGCGGGGCAGGCTGGTGAGGGGCGCCTTGCGTGCGCCGCCACCCACACGCGCGCGCCTGTGCCCGGCCGGCGCTCCCGTGGACTGCCGCAGGTGATTGACCTGTCGGCGGGGCCCACGCACTTTGGCCCGCTGGTGTCGCTGGGCGGCAACACGGCGCCCTCGTCCGTGCCGCGCCTGGCGGTGAGGCGCTTGCGCTTTGCCAAGGGGGGGCGGGAGTGGTCGGCGTGCAGAGCCGGCGTGCGGCGGCAGCGCGGGGCCAGGGCCACTGCGGGCCGGTGCTGTTGCCGCGCTGACTCGACCTCGTGCGTTTCGCTTGGTGACGCGTGCTGGGGTGTGCCGCGCGCTTTGCGCCGCCCCGCAGCCCATGATGGAGGCGCTGGCGCGGGACGTGGAGGAGGAGCACCAGTTCTCGCTGCACAACGCAATGGCGCACGTGAGCGCGTGCACCCTGCGTCAGTCAGCAAAGCAAACCGCCGCAGCCCACTTTGCTGCGTATGCTCTGGCGCCAGTGCGGCCGCGCCGGAGCCCGCCGCCCGCGGGCGCCCCGCGCGGCGTCGCCCATAGGACGCAAGCCCTGAGCGGTGTTTTTGCTGCATGTGTCCGCGCGCCGCTCACAGGAGGCGCTCGAGTCGCACCACAAGCTGCTGGTGGGCCAGCTGGCGGCCACCGTCTCGTCGGCCATTGAGCACGTCATGGCGCCCGACCTGCTCATGGGCCAGCTCGAGGTGGCCGACACCTTGCTGGTGAGGGGGGCTGCGCTCGGCTGGCTCATGCAACGCGTCCGCCCGTGCTGCGGGAGAGGGAGAGAGGCCGCTTGCAGTGCTTGGTGGACAGCCATGTACGAGGGGTTGCGCTCGGCTGGCCGCTACACCGCTGTTGGCCCACGCACGCGGGGCGCGGCTGGGGCGGCCACTGTCAGGCCTGCGGGGTGCAAGGTTCTTTTTCTGCGACGAGGTTCCTGCGTGCTGCACGATGGGTGTGCGTCGCCGCATGCGCAGCTGAGCCTGGTGGTGCTGCACGACCACGAGGACTTCAACATGCTGGTGCGCCGCCGCAAAGCCCTCGAAGGGCGTGCGCGTTTGCGACGAACAGACCTGGCTCCTCAGCCGGCACAGCATGAGTGTTGAGCTGCTTGTGTCATGATGGCTGCGGGGGCGTGCTGCCAAACCCTAACCCTCGCCCATGCAGGACGGCACGGGCTTGCCCCAGCCTGGCGTGGAGCAGGAGATGGACACGGTGGCCATCCAGCTGGCCATGGAGGCGCTCATGCCCAAGGACACGGTGAGGGCTCATGGGAAAGCTGCCCGGGGCCCCCGCCGCCTCCACTTCCGTGCCGCTGCTGGGCACAGGTTCCCAGCCACGCCGCCCCAACTTGCCTGCCCCCTGCTCCTCCTTGCGTAGACGTGCCTGATGACGCCTCCGCCCACAGGCTTTGCCCTCGAGTGATTCCTGCCGTGCTGTTGCCCTACCCCCGCCCCCTGCTCCTCCCTGCGTAGACGTGCCTCATGACGCCGACAGAGTCCCGCCTGCACGGCGTGCCCGAGGTGCTCATGGCGCTCTCCAGGGCTCGCAGCACCTGGTGCGCCTCGCCCCCGAGCCGACCGCGCCCCGTCTCCTGTGCGGCAGCGCGCGCCGAGCACGCCGCGCCGACCCAGCTCCGCAACGCCGCCCGCGCTGCACTGGAGCGCCCGCAGCCGCAGCTGGCCACCAGCGGTTGTGGCGCCGCGGCGCGGCCCCCTGCTCGCATGGCCGCGAGGCCCTTCGCGCTCGCGGGCAAAGGCAAAGGGGCGCGCGCTCACGCTGCGGTCGTGCTGCGTCCATGCGTGTGCTCCGCAGGTCGGACGCCGTGATGCTCGAGCCGCCGCACATGGGCCTGCACCACACGCAGCACAGCAAGATCGACAGCAAGGTGCTCATGCAGGAGCTGCGCCAGTTCCTGCCCATGCTCACCGGTGCGTCCGCGCGCGAGTGTGCGTGCGTACGTGCCGGGTGTGGGTTTGCATCTGTTTGGGCGCCTCAGCGGGGCCGGAGCCCATGCTCACCGGTGCGTGTGTGGGGGCTTGCGGGGTGGGGTGTGGGGAGGGGGGATTCGCACCTGTTTGGACGCCTCGGCGGCGGGGCAGGAGCCGGCGCTCACCGGTGAGCCTGCGCGCGTGTGCGGGTGGGGCGTGTGAGGAGGTTTGCATCTGTTTGGGCACCTCGGCGGGGCCGGAGCCCATGCTCACCGGTGCGTCCGCGCGCGCGCGCGTGCGCTGGGCAAGGACTTTCTCATTGCTCGAGTGCCCTGGTCAGGCCTCCAACTGCACGTCATGGCATCTTGCCTGCACGTCCTGCCACAGCGCACGGCTGGCGCTGCGCGCCAGTGCGAGTTGAAGCGTGGCAAACCCGGGAGAGCGCAGGCGGCCGACGGCGCGGCGGCGTGGTGGCGCTTGCGCTCGCGCGTGCGTGCTTGGCGCAGGGCACGGGTGGAGCAGCCAGTACACCGAGTCGCGGCCCGAAGGCCACCTGGCCTCGTCCGTGTTCCACCAGGGCGTGCGCCACGTGCCCGTGGTGGTGCTCAGCCTCAAGACGGTGCCGCCAGGTGCGCCGCACGTGTTTGCGCGCCGTGGAGAGCAGCTCCTGCAGGCGCACGCCTCCCGCCGCTGGCCAGCTTGCGGGCTACGCGGTGCGCATGAGCGCGTGCCGTCCAGCACGCGCGTGCCGCCTGTGCGCCCTCATCATGCAGGGCTCATGTTTGAGACGGGCGAGCTGGTGGCGGCCGACAGGGACATGGTGGTGGTGCTGCAGGTGGTCAAGGCCACGGTGGGCCCGCCGGCGCCCACGCCGTCGCCGCCGCCTCCCAAGGTGGGTTGTGGGCCTGGGGGGCGGGCCCCTCGGCCGTAGCCAGCGTCCCGCGCGCGATCAATGCCGGCAGATCAATGCCGGCAGGTGCTGAGCTTGGCGCCACGCATGCATTTGCGCTTTGAGTCAGCTGAGAGGCGGGAAGGAAGCTGGGCTCTGGCCCCGCCAGGGTGTCCAGTCAGACGCAAGCTTTGTGGACGCATGCTGCGCGTTGCGTGCGGGCGCAGGACGCCCAGCACGAGGACGAGGGCGACTCGCTGCCTGGCGTGGAGGAGGTCAAGGAGAGGCTGCGGCTTTACAGCGGCCACCACCTGGTGAGCGCAGAAGGGGTGGGGTGGGGGGGGGGGCGGGGGGGGGGCACGCCAGCGCTCCGCTCCCTTTTCTTTGGCCTTTTTTCGCTGCTGCCTTCGAGGCGCTACGCGGCGGCGGCGCACGGGGCGGCGCGGCAACGGCGGCGCCCCTCCTGCTTGCGGCTAGCTTCTTCCAGTCTTCAGCGAACAGCCGCAGCGGCCTGCGCGGCGCTTGCGTGCGCCTGGACGGCTGCTCGGCTCAGCCCGACACGTCTGTGCAGCGGGAGCTCGCCGCACGCGCCGCGCACGCACTCGCGCATGCCTGCTGCGAGGCGTCTGATCTGCGCCCGGTCGTCGCGATCCGGCCCCGCCGTGGTGCCTAGACGGATGTGAAGCCCACACACATGCACACGCACGCTGCACGTGCGTCTCCCTGCCCGCGCCAACCGCAGGACGGCAAGCCGCTGGACCTGGACGGGGCCACGGGCGTCACGGCGCACGTGGTCGCCGGCCTCGCCATGGCGCTCGGAGGTGCGCTGCGCCGGCACCTGCCGCAGCGCGTTCCCCAGGGCTCAGCGCTGGACAAAGCGGCGGTGGCCAGCTTCGCAGCACGAATGTTTTCGCCCCTGGGAGGTGCACACGCCGTGGTCTGTCAGTCCCCAGGCGCGTGCGAGAGCCCTGTGACGTGAGGTGTTCGACCGTGTGTGTTTGTGTGTGTGTGTGTGGCCGCGGGGCTGGTGCGCAGGCGTTGCGCCGCCTTGGGAGCGCGTGGACCCCGACCAGCCCACCAAGGACGGCGCGCCCGCTATCATGCGGGTGCGTGCGTGCGCGCGTGGCGCGCGCACCGTCGCAGCAGCGGTGCTCCCGACTTCAGCGGCGCTGCGCCTCTTGCCCACGACGCCCCGGCGCCGGCACGAAGCCCCTGGCCGCGCACGCCCGGCGGCGACGCGGCCGCTGGGCCCCAGTTTGCTGCTGCTGCTCAGCCCTGCCGACCTCGTCGCCGTTTCGGCAATCACGCGACGACGCCTGGGGCGAATCGGGGAGGGAAATGCGTGCGGCACTTTTCGCTGCGCCACCTGCGCGCAGGACTGGCGCTGGGCCGTGGGCTGCGTTCCGTGGGGCCCCTACGCCAACTGCACGTCTGTGAGCGGCACGCTGCGCGCGTCGGCCCGGCGCAACCAGCTGCTGTCGCACGTCGAGGTGGCGCTGCAGGCGGTGCAGCGGCGCCTGGACGAGATTGACGGGCTGGTGGCAGAGGTGTACGACGGGCCCTGGCCGGTGCGTGCGTGGGGCTTTGCGTGTGGGGGCAAGGGCGGGCGAGGGGTGCTGGGATGGCGGGTGAGGGCGTCGAGGTGAGCTCGCTCCACCCTGCGCGCTCGTTCCGCCGCACACCAAAGCTTTGCGGGTGAGGTGTGGCGACGCCTCACACGCTGGGCCGGTGTGAACGGAGCGAGACGGCCTTTTCACGCTCGGTGCCGCGCTGTCTTGCTGCGGGCACGTGCGCTGCGTTGGTGGTGGCCGCAGGAGCTGTCGGGCATGGTGGCGGAGCTCAAGACGGGGCGCAAGGCGGGCGAGCCGGGCGGCGACAACGTGACGCTGGACGCGGGCCTGAGGCACCGGTACTGGCTGGATTTGCTGGCCAGGTGCGCGTGCATGTGTGGCGTGGGGCGCTGGAACGGGGGGGGGGGGTGCTGAGGCACCGGTACTGGCTGGATTTGCTGGCCAGGTACGTGGCGTGGCGCGGCAGGGGCGAGGGGATGAGCGCCGGCTCACCGTGACCTGAGCACCTTGCGCAGTGCGCAAATCTGCACTTGTTGGGGCGCTTCGGCGTGGCCAGAGCTCGCCCGCGTGCCGGGCGCGTCAGGTGTCCCACGGCAGCGCACGCGTCGAGGCGTGGGGGGCGCCGGGGCGTCCAGCCAGGAGGAAGGCGACGCATGATGGCGCGTGAGGATGGGCGAGGGGAGGGGTTCCCCCAGGCCTGCGTTGCAGGCGCACGCCGGCGCCCCGCTCACCTGCTTGCGTCGCTTCTCCCCCAGGCATGTGCGCACGTGCGCGCGTGCCGCGTGCCGGTCGCAGCCGTTCGCCGGCGTACAACGAGACGCTGACGCCCAACGTGGTGGCCAAGCTGGAGAAGGGCCTGGCCACGCTGCAGGAGCAGCTTGAGACGGTGAGGGCGGGCGCTATGGGAGGCCCTGTTTCCCAGGAGGGGGGAAGGGCAGGGCAAGGGGGAGCTTTAAGCGTGGGAAGGCCCTCCTTGGTTGCGGCCGGAGGGAGGAAGGGAGCGGCAGCCGTCGCGGTTGCCTGATCCCCACGCCCAGCCGCGGCCCAGCAAGTGCACGCCCCCCGGCACGCGTGGGTGCCGCAGCTGCCATGTCGCGTCGCCGCAGCTTTCGTGTCGTGCTGCTCGCCGCGTGATTGCCGAAGCTGCTGTCGTGTTGCGTTTGCTGCTCGCCGCGCGCTCGCGTGCGTGGGTTGCCGCAGCTGTCGTGGGTGCTCTTCACCCAGTCGTGGGAGTCGGCGCGCGACCACGTGAGCAAGCTGCTGCGCGCCGTGGACGACTTTTCCGCGCTGGTGGACGAAGACATCAAGGCCTGCAGACAGGTGGGGCGCGATGGGGCCCTTGGGTTTGGTTTGGTTGGCGCAGAGCGCCACAGGGCTGGGCCGTGGTGGAGGGGTGGACGGGTGTGGGGACACTGCTCGCGGTGCCAAGGCAGCAAACGGGACGAGGACGTCGGAGCGAGGAGCGAGATGGCGTTGCCGCCGCTCGCGCGCGGTTCTCGCGCGGCCTCGCGACGCGCCGCCGCCGCCGCCGCCCCCGCCGCCACGCCCATGCGCGCGCGCGCTTTTGCAGGTGGTTGCGTGCTGCACGGTGCGCCACGCCGCGTCCCACCTGCTCGACACCTTCCTCATCATCGCGCTGGTGCTGGTGCTCCTCGTGTTCGCCGCCATTGCCTATGTCGCCCTCAGCTCCAAAGTGGTGAGCGGGAACAGCTCAGTGGTGAAGACTCGGTGGCGAGGGCGCGCAACACAGGTTGCGGCTCGCAGCGGCGCGACGCGTGTGTCCAGCGCGACCATGCGCCCGCTGCCCCCCGGCGTGCCGCCCGCGCGCGCCTCGTGGCAGGTGTACAAGCCGCCGGCGCGCAGCAACTCGTCCGGCACGGGCCGCGGCGCCAGCGCCGGCTACGGCACGGGCAGCCTGGCGTCGGCCGGGTCGGGCGGGCTCTACCACAGCAAGAGCGGCAGCCTGCACGGCACGGCCAGCGGCGGCCTCTACGGGAGCGGCACCGGCGCGGCGGCGCCCGGCTACGGCACGCCCCCGGCCGCCGGCGCTGGTGGCGGCTACGGGTCGGGGTACAGCGGCGCGGCGGCGGCGGGGGGCGGGTATGGGTACGGCGGCGCGGCGGCGGCGGGGGCGGGGGGCGGGGGCGGGTAGGGAGGCCCCGCGACGGGTGCGGCGGGGGGGGGC
>VFQP010003757.1_pt1 | contig 15002 bp, 14 predicted proteins | sample 3512351 | NCBI WGS metagenome assembly VFQP01 (sample SAMN10412372, study PRJNA504923) | tailings metagenome | isolation source: Relicate 1 Philex TSF1 revegetated site | place: Philippines: Tuba, Benguet | collected 2017-08-29 | reverse complement strand
TAGGCGCGGTTGCCCCAGTTCTGGCCGGTGCGGAAGAAGAACACCTGAACGCAGGTCTGCCCGCCCTCCTGCACGGCAGCGAAGACGTCGGCCTCCTCGACGCCGCGCGGATTGATCCCCTGCGTCGACTGCACCGCCGAGAGCGCGGCGAGGCGGTCGCGATAGACCGCCGCCCGCTCGAACTCCATGGTCTCGGCCGCTTCCTCCATCTGCCTCGCCAGAAGCTGCTTCACCGCCTGGCTGCGGCCGGACAGGAACTGCTTCGCCTCCCTGACCAGCACGGCATAGTCGTCGGGCGCGATCTCATTGGTGCAGGGGCCGGCGCAGCGCTTGATCTGGAACAGGAGGCAGGGCCGCGTGCGGCTTTCGAACACGGCGTCCGAGCAGGAGCGCACGAGGAAGGCGCGCTCCAGCGCGTTGATCGTGCGCCCGACCGCCTGCGCCGAGGCGAAGGGCCCGAAATAGTCGCCCTTCGGCACGCGCGCGCCGCGGTGCTTGGCGATGCGCGGGGCGATGTGGTCCGAGGTGATGAGGATATAGGGGAACGACTTGTCGTCCCGCATCAGCACGTTGAAGCGGGGACGGAGCTGCTTGATGAGGTTGGCTTCGAGCAGCAGTGCCTCGGTCTCGGTCTTGGTCGAGACGAATTCCATAGCGGTGGTCGCCGCGACCATCCGCGCGATGCGGCTGACGAGACCGGTCGGCCGCGCATAGGAGATCACGCGCCTCGCGATCGACTTCGCCTTGCCGACATAGAGCACCTCGCCCTTCACATCGATCATGCGGTAGACGCCCGGCCCCTTGGGCGCGTGCTTCACCGCCGCCTTGATCACCTCCATGCCGGCGGCGACCGTGCCCTCGGCGGGCGCGACCTCCTCCTGCGTGTCGAGATCGAGGACGAGCGTTTCCGCCTCCTCGGCCTCGGGGGCTTCGGGGTCGGTCAGGTCGGGTTCGAGATTGGTCTGGCCGGGGCGATTCATGGGGTCAGATATATAGTCGATGCGAGGGCCCGGTGCGTGGCATCAGGGCGCGGGCGATCCTATTCCCGGATTCCCCACACGTCCGGCGTCTGCCAGATGAGCCGCTGGCCGCCATCGACCGGCAGCGTGACGCCGGTAACGGCCGTGGCGCGGGCAAGATAGAGCACCGCCTCGGCGACCGCCTCGGGGGGGCTGCCTCCGCCCGTCAGGGTCGCCGCCTGCTGGCGGGCGAAATCCTCCGGACGCTGGCGGATATTGGCCGCGGCCGGACCCGGCGCGACGGCATTGACGCGAATGCGGGGGCCGAGCGCCTGCGCCATCGTCTCCGTCGCCGCGACCAGCGCCGCCTTGGTCAGGCCGTAGGAATAGAACTGCGGGGTCGGCTTGAACACGCGCTGGTCCGCGATGTTGACGATGGATGACCCGTCCGGCGCCTGCACCGCGAAATCCTGCGCGAGGAAGGACGGCGTCTGGAGATTGACGCGGAACTGGCGGTTCCACACCTCGCGCGTCAGCGAACCGACATGGTCCTCGACGAACTCGCTGGCATTGTTGACGAGCAGCGTCAGCGGGCCGAAGGCCTCAGCCGCCGCGGCGATCAGGCCGTCGACCTCGGCGGGCTCGGCGAGATCGGCGCGCACGACTGCAGCCTTGCCTCCGCCCGCAACGATGGCAGCGGCGCGCGCCTCGGCTTCGATCAGGGAGCGATTCGCATGGATGACCACGGCATAGCCGGCCGCCGCCAGCGTCTCGACGATGGCCGCGCCGATCCGCCGGGCTCCGCCCGTCACCAGCGCGATGCCGTCCTGCCCCATGTCCCGATCCTCTGCGCTTCGCTTGGCTTCCGCAATTAAAGCAGGCGTTGCCGTTCGGCCACGGTTGCTAGCAGCTGGCCGAACCTTGGCCTGTCAGTAATGGACGGGTCCATCACTCGCCTCCGCGCCGATGCCGCCGCGATGACCCTGACGTGACAGGGAACTTAAGGGCCGTTCCTCTTGCTGCGCCTGCGAAAGGACCATGGGGCGCCACGATTGCGCCACAAGAGGCAAGCAAAAAGATCGATATTATCTCATTCTAAATAGTTGTTATGTGTATAGATCGCGAATGTAACGCTTTATTTCCAAATATGACTTTGTCCCATGTGCCTCATTTCAGCCAAGAACCAGAGACTATGACTCCCCTGTTCGCGAATGAACGCTTGCAGGCTCTCCGACGGGTAACCGACTATTAACGACGGAACCAAAGAAGCCGCGAAAATTGGACTGAATGCGGTTATAGATAGTTCACCGCACCGAATACGGGACGGCGCGAGGAGGCAAACTCCGGCGACGTTCGTGGGACAGGAGTTGATGATGAAGAAGATCCTCTGGGCCGTGGCTGCTGCCGCCACCCTCGCCACCCCGGCTTTCGCGGCCGACATTCCGCGCCGCCAGCCGATCGCCGACACGGTCTACATCCCGGCCGCGCCGGCTGGCGTCTGGACCGGCTTCTACGTCGGCGCCCATCTCGGCGGCGCTTTCGGCTCGAACTTCCGCAACGACGTCGGCTACGGCCTCGGCGGCGCCTCGGGCTTCCTGGCCGGCGTGCAGGCTGGTTACGACTACCAGTTCAACCGCGTCGTGCTCGGCGTCGCCGGTGACCTGACCTACTCGACGGTCTCGCGCCGCTACATCGACCTGACCCCGTCGGACATCCGCGCCAAGCAGGACTGGAGCGGCTCGCTGCGCGCCCGCCTCGGCTATGCGGTTCAGGACAACATGCTGCTGTACGTGACCGGTGGTCTCGCCCTCGGCAATGTCCGCCTGAACGACGCCGTTCTGGGCACCTCGCAGTCGCGCATGGGCGTGGGCTGGACCCTTGGCGCCGGCGGCGAGTACAAGTTCACCCAGAACTGGTCGGGCCTGCTCGAGTATCGCTACACCGATCTCGGCCGCGGCACGTACGACAACATCTCGTTCGCCCCGCGGGTCGGCTTCACCAGCCACACGATCCGCACCGGCCTGAACTACCGCTTCTGATCGGTTTCCCCGATCGAGCCTGCAGCGGCCCGGGTTTCGACCCGGGCCGTTCGCTTTTCGGGGCAACGGTCGTTGGGGCCATGATCATCAAGGCATCGTCATCGCCCGGTTGATCCGCCGCATTGCCTCGCCCCGCCACTGGCCCTAGAACGCCGCCATGGCGCTTCTCGACCTCGCCAATCCGACCCGTTTCCTCGCCCTCGTGCAGCGCGCGCTGCCGTGGCTTGTGCTCGTGACCGCCGTGCTCTTCGCGGTGGCGATCCACCTTGCCTTCTTCGTCGCGCCCGACGACTACCAGCAGGGCGGCACGGTCAGGATCATGTTCATCCACGTGCCGGCGGCCTGGCTGTCCATGGCCTGCTACGCGCTGATGGCGCTCGCCTCCCTCGGCACGCTGGTCTGGCGCCATCCGCTGGCCGACGTCTCGGCCAAGGCGGCGGCGCCCATCGGGGCGGCCTTCACCTTCGTCTGCCTCGCCACCGGCTCGCTCTGGGGTCGGCCGATGTGGGGGACGTGGTGGATCTGGGATGCGCGGCTGACCTCGGAACTGGTCCTGCTCATCATGTATCTCGGCCTGATCGCGCTCTGGCGCTCGGTCGACGATCCCGGCCGCGCCGGCAGGGCGGCTGCGGTGCTGACCCTTGTCGGCACGATCAACCTACCGATCATCAAGTTCTCGGTCGACTGGTGGAACACGCTGCACCAGCCGGCTTCGGTGATCCGGCTCGGCGGGCCGACCATCCACGCCTCGATCCTGACGCCGCTCATCGTCTCCGCCGTCGCCTTCACCGCGCTGTTCGTGACGCTGCACCTCGCGGCCATGCGCAACGAGGTGCTGCGCCGGCGGGTGCGCGCCATGCGGCTGATGGAGGCGCAGCGCGAAATGCCGCCGGCCGGCGCGCGCACGGCTGCGGAGGCCGGCTGATGAGCGACCCGCACGCCTTCTTCATCATCGCCTCCTACGCCGTCACGGCGCTGACCTGCCTCGGCCTTATCGCCTGGGTCGTGCTCGACCATCGCCGGCAGAAGGCTGTCATCGCCGACCTCGAGGCGCGCGGCGTCAGGCGTCGCTCGGGGGCCGCATCATGACCGATGCCGCCGCCGGCAAGCCGCGCTCGCGCTCCTGGCTCGCCTTCCTGCCGCTGATCGTCTTCGGCGGGCTCGTCGCCATCTTCCTCATCGGCCTGCAGGGCGACCCGCAGCGCCTGCCCTCGGCGCTGGTCGGCCGGCCGGCGCCGCAATTCGCCCTCGCGCCTCTGGAGGGCATCGGCCGGCCCGGCTTCGCCACGGCGGACCTTCAGGGACAGGTGACGGTGGTCAACGTCTTCGCCTCCTGGTGCATCCCCTGCCATGAGGAGCATCCCTTCCTGATGGAACTGGCGAAGGACGACCGCATCCGCCTCGCCGGCATCAACCAGAAGGACCAGCCGGACAACGCCCGCCGCTTTCTCGGCCGCAACGGCAATCCTTATCATCTGATTGGCGTCGATCCCGCCGGGCGCACGGTCATCGACTGGGGCGTCTATGGCGTGCCGGAAACCTTCATCGTCGGCCGCGACGGCACGATCCTGTTCAAGCATGTCGGGCCGATCACGCAAGCCGTCCTCGCCAATGTGATCCGTCCGGCGATCGAGAAGGCGCTGACGAGGTAAGGCGGAATTGCCGGCGCCTCACCCGGATGATCCGTTGAAATGCCGGCCGGGCCGAGACGGATTACATTGCGTCAACCATCGCTATCCGGCAGGAAACCATGAGCCGCCACCTTCTCGTCGCGGCAACGACCGCCGCGCTTTTCGCCCTGATGCCGACGTCCGCCGCCGCTCAGGACCTGCCGCCGATCCTGCGTGCGGAGCGCGAGCGCATCGCCGCCGAGTGCCTGCAGATGGGCGGAAGATTCGCGCCGGGTCCCAACTACACGCAGACGGCCGATTTCAACGGCGATGGCGTGCCGGACTATCTGGTCGACGACAATCACAATCCCTGCCAGGGCGCGCATTCGATCTATTGCGGGTCGGGCGGTTGCTCGATCGAGGTCTACATCTCTTCGCCCTCCGGCCATCGCCGGGCCAACCTCGCCTTCCTTGGTTCGCCGGCGGTGATCCGGCGCGGCGAGACGCCGCCTGCGATCGCGCTGTCCGGACGCGGCGGCTCCTTCGTGGTGCGCTGGGACGGCCAACGCTTTTCGCGCATTTCGGCGACAGCGGCGCGGCAGGCTGCCGGCGGAACGGCGGCGACACCAACCCAGCCCGGCCCGGGCGCCGACGCTCTGTTCGGCACCTATGTCTTCGAGAGTGCAGGATGCTCCCCGCCGACACAGGGCGTCATTATCGGCCGCGACAGCATTGTCGTCGATTGGGGCGGCGATCAGACGACCTACCGCACCTCATTCGAAGGCTGCCGGGGCGGGGTCTGCACGTTTCGAGAGCGCGGTTCGCGCGCCCGATGGTCGGTTCGTCAGTTGGCGGCCGATCGCATCATCATTCGCGGCCTGTTCGGTCCGGGCGGCAGCGAACGGGAGGAGGCCGTGCGCGAACGGCCCGGCTGCCTCGGGCCACGCTGAGCACCGACCCGGCGCCTCCCCCGAACCGGGGAGATGCATCGCCTGCGCGCGCGCCCCACACTCGCCCGCGATCAAGCGGGTGCCCTCATGACCGACCTTCTCCTCGATCGGCGCGGGCCGGTCGCGATCCTGACCCTCAACCGGCCACAGGCGCTGAATGCCCTGTCGCAGGCGCTGATCCGCGTGCTGACCGACGCCATCCTCGACCTCGGACGCGACGACACCGCGCGGGTGCTGGTGCTGACGGGAGCGGGCGACCGCGCCTTTTCCGCCGGCCTCGACCTCAAGGAGCTCGGCTCCAGCCCCGGCCTGCTCGGCATGGTGGAGGGCGACGGCGCGAGACCCAATCCGATCCGGGCCATCGAGCAGTGCCCGAAGCCGGTGATCGCGGCCGTCAACGGCGTGGCCATCACCGGCGGCTTCGAACTGGCGCTCGCCTGCGACATCCTCGTCGCGTCCACGACCGCCCGGTTCGCGGACACGCACCAGCGCGTCGGCGTCATTCCCGGCTGGGGGCTGAGCCAGAAACTCTCGCGCATCATCGGCCCCTCGCGGGCGAAGGAAATGGCCTTTTCCGGCCGCTTCGTCTCGGCCGAACAGGCGAGCCAGTGGGGCCTCGTCAGCCGCGCCGTGCCGCCGGGCGAACTGATGGCCGATGTCATGAAGCTCGCCGAGGAGATCGCCGAAGTGCCGTCTGCCTTCCTCGCGGATTACAAGCGCCTCGTGGACGAGGGCTATGGCAAGCCCTTCGCCGAGGCCATGGCGCTGGAGGCCGGCTGGTCGAAGCGGCACAACAGCGCCATCGCCGTCACCGATCTGGAGGCGCGCAGAGGTGACGTGCAGGCCAGAGGCCGCTCCCGGTAGTTCAACCCACCAGCACCGCCACGCGCTGGATGGCGTTGCAGGCATAGCCTTGCGGGTTCCAGCCCGCCGCGCGCAGCGGCTGAAGGTTGCCGGCCGTGTCCGTCGCCCGCGTCCAGATCTCGTGATAGCCCTCGCCCGCGAGGCGGACCCTGCCGGACCAGCGCCGCCAGTCGTAGCGGTTGCGTGGCGGCGCGACGCGCATCGCGCTCCATGACAGGCCGAAATCCGTCGAGACCTCGACCTGCCGGATATCGCGCTCGCCGGCCCAGGCCGCGCCGCGCAGCCGGAGAGCCGATGTTCCCGCCGGCAGCCGCGTTCCGCTGGCATGGCTGGTCAGGATCGAGCGCACCGGCATGGAGGCGAGATCGACGAAGCCGGAACGGCCGTCCGCCTCGACGCCCGGCGGCACCGGCACAGTCGGCACGCGATAACTGGTGCCGCCCATGCCCGGTCCGTCATGGATGCTGTCGCGCACCCAGATGCGCGTCAGCCATTTGTGCGACACCGAGCCCGGCCAGCCCGGCACGACGAGGCGCACCGGTCCGCCATGCGCATGCGGCAGCGGCTCGCCGTTCATCGCGAAGGCGACGAGCGTGTGCCGCTCCATCGCCTTGGCGACCGGCACGCCGCGCGAGATCGAGGGCCGCGCGGGATCGCCTGAGGCGGGCGGATCGGCGCCGTAATGGCCGGTATGCATGGCGGTATCCTTCAGTCCCGCCGCCGCCAGAACGTCGGCGAGCGGCACGCCGGTCCATTCCGCGCAGCCGATGGCGCCGTTGCCCCAGGGATTGCCGCGCGCGGCCGGCATGTGGAAGGCGCGGCCGTTGCCGCCGCATTCCATCTGGAGCCTATAGGTCACCGGCCGGAACCGGCTTTTCAGCTCGCCCACGGTGAGGCGCAGCGCCCGGTGAACCTCGCCGTCGACGACGAAGGCATGGGCGTCGGGATCGGCCGTGACATCAGGTGACAGCCCGTTATTGCGAAGGAAGAAGCGCCCGATAGGGGTCGTCTCGTCGTCGAGCAGGTGCTCCGGCGTCTCCGCGACGAGCGGCGTCTCCTGCAGGAGGATCAGGCCGGGCGTCTTGCCGGCCAGTGGGCCGGCCGGCTCCATGCCGCGTGGAACGAGCCCTGCGGGAACTGCCTCCGGCCGGGCGATCCGCCCGCCGGCGGCGGCGGCCATGGCGCGGGCCGCCTTGGGTGCAAGGCCGCGACCACCGCCCCGGCGGCCGAACACCTCAGCGTCGGCCCGTTCCGGGTCGTCGCGATAGAGTTCGTCTACCGAACGTTCCTTTTTCGCCGCCATGCCTCGCCCTTCATGCACTGTCCGCATCCGGATCATCCTAGCGCGGAGGATGCGCGCGGGCGAAACTCTGTCCTGAAGCGGCGGTTCCGGGCGGCCAAAACGCCCTTTCGGAGCCGGCTGTCATCGCCGCGTCACGGGAATAGGCGTTGACGGATGGGTCGCGGCGTGGCCAATGCGCGCCGTTACCTCATCCGGGTCCACGGCTTGGCCGCCGCGGGCCCGTTTTTAGTTCCCATGCAAGATCGGAGACCTCGCATGAGCCAATGGCCCGTCTATCATGAAATCACCGGCCCGATCGTGATGATCGGCTTCGGTTCCATCGGCCGCGGCACCTTGCCGCTGATCGAGAGGCATTTCAAATATGATCAGACGCGCCTGACGGTCATCGATCCCGTCGATACCAACCGGAAGCTGCTCGACGAACGCGGCATCCGCTTCGTCCAGACGGGCCTTACCAAGGACAACTATCGCGAAATCCTGACGCCCCTGCTCACCGAGGGCGGTGGCAAGGGCTTCTGCGTCAACCTGTCGGTCGATACCTCGTCCGTGGACATCATGGAGCTCTGCCGCGAACTCGGCGCGCTTTATATCGATACGGTGGCCGAGCCCTGGACCGGCTTCTACTTCGATCACGACGCCGATGCCGGCGCCCGCACCAACTACATGCTGCGCGAGCGGGTGCTCGACGCGCGCCGGCGCAATCCCGGCGGTCCGACGGCGGTGAACTGCTGCGGCGCCAATCCGGGCATGGTGTCCTGGTTCGTGAAGCAGGCGCTGCTCAACATCGCGACCGATCAGGGCGTCGCCTTCACCGAGCCGGCGACGAAAGCCGAATGGGCGGCGCTGGCGGCCAAGGTCGGCGTCAAGGGCATCCATGTCGCCGAGCGCGACACCCAGCGCTCCAAGAAGCCGAAGCCGCCGAACGTCTTCGTCAACACCTGGTCCGTCGAGGGCTTCGTGTCCGAGGGCATGCAGCCGGCCGAACTCGGCTGGGGCACCCACGAGACCTGGATGCCCGCCAATGCCCGCACCCACGGGGAAGGCTGCGGCGCCGCCATCTACCTGCTTCAGCCCGGCGCGAACACGCGCGTCCGGAGCTGGTGCCCCACCATGGGCGCGCAGTACGGCTTCCTTGTCACCCACAACGAGGCCATTTCCATCGCCGACTATTTCACGGCGCGCGACGCGGCTGGTCAGGTCACCTACCGGCCGACCTGCCACTATGCCTACCATCCCGCCAACGACGCGGTGCTGTCGCTGCACGAGATGTTCGGCGCGGCGGGCGTGCGCCAGCCGACCTGGCACATTCTCGACGAGGACGAGATCGAGGACGGCATCGACGAACTCGGCGTGCTGCTCTACGGCCATGCCGGCAACGCCTACTGGTACGGCTCGCAGCTCTCCATCGAGGAGACGCGGCAGATCGCGCCCTACCAGAACGCGACGGGCATGCAGGTCACCTCGGCGGTGCTCGCCGGGATGGTCTGGGCCCTCGACAACCCGGAGGCCGGCATCGTCGAGGCCGACGACATGGACTTCCGGCGCTGCCTGGATGTTCAGCGGCCCTATCTCGGCCCGGTCATCGGCACCTATACCGACTGGACGCCGCTGGACGGCCGCCCGGGCTTCTTCCCGGAGGACATCGACGCGTCCGACCCCTGGCAGTTCCGGAACATTCTCGTCCGGGATTGAGTTCAGGTCGCCCCTCACCCTTCCCTCTCCCCTTGTGGGAGAGGGTGCCTGCGGCATAGCGAGATGCTATGGGGCGGGTGAGGGGTGTTTGCTGATACCCCTCATCCGAGGCCTACCGGCGCCACCTTCTCCCACAAGGGGAGAAGGATCGTGGTGACGCTGGCGGTACGATGACGCCCCGCTCTCTGCGTAGGAGGGTGAGGGGCAAAATCCCTAAACCCTTCCCTCCAGCACGTCCTCGAACAGGCCGAGCGCGGCGGCGGCGAAGGCGCGCATGTTGGGTTCGCGCTCGGCCGAGCCGGTGTGCAGGGTCATCGTCCGCGATACCGGCCCGTCGATGCCGAGGCAGGCATGGCCGGCGGGATCGCCGTATCGGTTGCCGGTCGGCCCCGTCGCGCCGGTTTCCGACAGGCCCCAGGTCGCGCTGTGGCTTTCCCGGATCGTCTTCGCCATCAGCGCCGCCCACGGCTCGGAAGCCGAGCGGATACCCGCCTCCACCATCTGCTTGGTCGTGATGCCGAGAAGGGCGTGGCGCGCCTTCGGCGTATAGACCACCGCGCCGCCGAGGTAATAGGCGGAGGCGCCGGGCACCGAGAGCAGCGCCGCCGAGATCAGCCCGCCCGCCGAGGATTCGGAGACCGCCACGGTCTCCCGCCGCTCCACGAGCAGGGCGCCGATCCGCCGCGCAATGTCCTCCAGCTCCATGACAGCACCCCTTGGCCCTTGACCTCGGCGCACAATGCACCACGCGGCGGCGTTGCGCGACCGGCCTGGCGAGGGAGCCGCCGCCCGGCCTTGGCACCGGTCTTGCGACCCTCGTTCCGGATACTGGGACCGATCCGGGAAATGCCGATGCCGATTGCCTTTGCCGCCTTCTCGGATATCCCCGTCATGCCCATGCCTGCACAGGAAACAGGCATCACGGCGCAGGTGTCCCATGCCCGGTCCTTCATCGAGTTCGAGAAAGTGTCGGTGCGGTTCGGCCGCGGCGACAAACAGGTGCAGGCGCTGGCCGAGACCAGCCTCAGGATCGAGAAGGGCGATTTCGTCGCGCTTGTCGGCCCTTCCGGCTGCGGCAAGTCGACCCTTTTGAAGCTCGTCGGCGACCTGCTGAAACCCTCCACCGGCTATGTCTATGTCGGGGGACGGGAACTCGGCGCGACGCCGATCCGCATCGGCATGGCCTACCAGAACCCGACATTGCTGCCCTGGCTCAACATCCGCGACAACGTCATGCTGCCCCTGAAGATCGTGCCGCCGTTCCGGGGCGAGTTCTTCGCCAAGCGCAGAGGCGAGTTCCGCGACAGGGTCGAGGCGCTGCTCGATCAGGTCGGTCTTGCCGGCTTCGGCGACAAATATCCCTGGCAGCTCTCCGGCGGCATGATGCAGCGCGCCAATCTCTGCCGCGCCCTCGTCCACGAGCCGGACCTGCTGCTGCTCGACGAGCCCTTCGGCGCTCTCGACCAGTTCACCCGCGAGGAACTCTGGCAGATCATGCAGGAGCTCTGGACGACCAAGAAGACGACGGTGCTGCTCGTCACCCACGACCTGCGCGAGGCCGCCTTTCTCGGCAATCGCATCTGCGTGATGAGCGCCCGCCCCGGCCGCATCCTCGACGATTCCGCCGTGCCCTTCGCGCGCCCGCGCACCATCGACATGACCTACGAGCCGGACTTCGTGGCGCTGAACCAGAAGCTGCGCAGCCTCATCGTCGCGGCGCGCGGCGGCACCGGCATCGTTCGCGCAGGGAATCACTAATATGGACCGCATCAGCGAACTCGTCCGCGAACGCGCGGCCTCCATCGGGCTGATCATCGGCGTCTTCGTGTTCTGGGAGGCCGCCTGCCTGATCGGCGGCATTTCCGACATCGTGCTGCCGCGGCCGACGCAGATCATCGCCGCGCTGATCGAGTACTGGCCGGCGATCCGGCCGCATGCCGCGCAGACGCTCTATACGACGCTGGTGGGCTTCGCGATCGGCGTCGCCGTCGGCATCCTGTTCGGCGTCGCCATCGGCTCGTCGAAGCTTGCCTACGACACCGCCTATCCGCTGCTGGTCGGCTTTTCCTCCATCCCGAAGGTCGCGGTCGTGCCGATCTTCGTGCTCTGGTTCGGCGCGGGCACGGTTCCGGCCATCCTGACCGCGGCGATCATCTCCATCTTCCCCATCACCGTGAACGTCGCGACCGGCATCGCCACCGTCGAGCCGGAGCTGGAGGACGTGATGAAGACGCTGAAGGCGTCGAAGTGGGACATCCTCTGGAACGTGTCGCTGCCGCGCTCCATGCCCTATTTCTTCGCCTCGCTGAAGGTTGCGGTCACCCTCGCCTTCGTCGGCTCGGTGGTGGCGGAGACGGTCGCCTCCAATTTCGGCATCGGCAACATGATGATGGTGGCCTCCTCCACCTTCAACGTGCCGCTGGTCTTCGCCGGCCTGTTCATCCTTGCCGGCCTCGGCGTCGGGCTCTACGCCATCTTCTCGGTGTTCGAGACGCGGGTCACCGGCTGGGCGCACCGCAAGGATCTGGCGATGACGTGAGGCTGGCCCGGAACGGCAGGGCACGATAAGCCTCGATCAGCTCTGCCCCGGAGGCTGCCCCATGCGCGAGATCACCTGCGCCGCCATTCTCGACCTTGCCGGCGCGCGCGGGCCATCACGCATCGTCCTCGACGGCGACAGGATCACGGGCGTCCAGCCGCTGCCGGCAGGCGCAACATTCGACGACCTGCTCGCCATGCCGGCGCTCGCCAATGCCCACGACCACGGCCGGCCGATCCGCACGTCCTCGATCGGCGGCTTCGGACGCCCGCTGGAAGCCTGGCTGCATCGCCTCAGGCTCTTCGCCCCCGTCGATCCCTATCTGGCCGCCGCCGTGCCCTTCGGCCGCGCCGTCATGGGCGGACAGGGCGCGGCCATGGTTCACTATACCGGCGTGCAGGGCCTCACCGACTATGTGACCGAGGCGAAAGAGGTCGCGCGGGCCGCAGGCGATGCCGGGCTGCGCATCGCCTTCGCGGTGGCCATGCGCGACATGAACCCGCTGGTCTATGGCGACTCTGCGCCGATCCTCGACGCCCTCACGCCTGCCGCCCGCGCCGAGGTGGAACAGCGCTTCCTGTCGACGCCGCCGCTCTCCGTTCAGGCGCAGATGGAGCGCGTCGATGCCGTCGCGGAGGCCATCGCCTCCCCCATGGTCGACGTGCAATACGGCCCGCAGGGCGTGCAATGGACGACGCCGGGCCTGCTGGAAGCCATTGCCGAGGGTTCGGCGCGCACCGGCCGGCGCGTCCACATCCACCTCCTGGAGACGAAGTATCAGCGGGATTATGCCGACCACATGTTCGCCCAAGGCATCGTCCGGCATCTCCGGGATATCGGCCTCCTGTCGCCGCGGCTGACGCTTGCCCACTGCGTCTGGGCCCGGCCGGACGAACTCGACCTGATCGCCGAAGCCGGCGCGACCATCTCGGTCAACACCTCCTCCAACTTCGCCCTGCGCTCCGGCATCGCGCCGGTGGCGGCCATGCTGAAGGCCGGCTGCAAGGTCGGCATCGGCATCGACGGCTGCGCCTTCGACGAGGACGACGACATCATCCGCGAGATGCGCCTTGTCTGGTCGCTCCATGCCGGCTGGGGCTTCGACAGGGATGCCGAGCCCGCACAGGTCCTGGAGGCCGTGCTCGCCCAAGGTCACGCCACGCTGAACTCGCCGGCGACCGGCCGGATCGAGGCGGGTGCGCCGGCCGACCTTCTCGTCCTCGACCGCAAGGCGCTCGATTCCGACGCGCTGATGGATGTCGAACCCGTCGAACTTCTGTTCGCGCGCGGCACGGCAGCCTTCCTCAAGGAATCCATCGTCGCCGGACGCACGATCGTAGCCAATGGCCGACCCACCGGCCTCGACTTCATGGGCCTGCAGGAGGAGTTACGAAGCCGGCTCAGGAAGGGCGTCGCCGAGCGCGGCGCCTTCGCCAGGATCCTGCCGGAGCTCGAAGTCACGCTCGCCGGCCATTTCCGCGACCGTCTGGGCTGTTGCTAAAGCCCGCGCTTTGCCTAGATTGCGCCACCCGTTCCGGTCTCCTTGAAGGATGGCATCATGGTCCCACGTTCCCTGTCGAAGCTCGTCGTCGCGGCGTTCGCGACGCTCGGTCTTGCGGCAACCGCCAGCGCACAGGCGCCCAGGGAGCTGAGGATCTTCAACTGGTCGAACTATATCGACGAGCAGGTGCTGCGCGACTTCGAGCGCGAGTTCAACGCCAAGGTCACCTACGACACCTACGATTCCAACGAGGTGCTGGAGACGCGCCTGCTGGCGGGCCGCACCGGCTACGACATCGTCGTGCCCTCGGCGCCGTTCCTGTCGCGCCAGATCGCGGCCAATGTCCACCAGCGGCTGGATTTCGCAAAGATCCCGAACCGCACGAATTTCTGGCCGGACATCCTGCGCCGCACCGCAGCCTACGACGCCGGCAACGCCCATTCCGTGAACTATCTCTGGGGCACGACCGGCATCGGCTACAATGTCGCGAAAATCCGCGAGCGCATGCCGGACGCGCCGCTCGATTCCTGGAAGCTCGCCTTCGATTTCGACACGCTGTCCAAGTTCAAGGATTGCGGCATCCATTTCCTCGACACCGCCGAGGATTTCCTGCCCTCGGTCATGCGCTATCTCGGCCGCGACCCGAACTCCAAGCGCGCCGAGGACTGGGAGGCCGCCGCGGCGCATGTGCAGAAGCTGCGCACGCTGGTCACCAAGTTTCATTCGTCCGAATATATCTCGGCTCTGGCCAACGGCGATATCTGCCTCGCGGTCGGCTATTCCGGCGACATCTTCCAGGCGCGCACCCGCGCGCGGGAGGCGAATAACGGCATCGACATCCAGTACGTCATCCCGAAGGAAGGCGCGCAGATGTGGTTCGACCAGATGGCGATCCCCGCCGATGCGCCGAACGCCGATCTGGCGCACGCCTTCATCAACTACCTCAACCGCCCCGAGGTCATGGCGAAGGTGGCGAGCTTCGTCTCCTATGCCAGCGGCAATCTGGCGGCGAAGCCGCTCGTCGCGCCGGCCGTGCGCGACAACCCCTCGGTCTATCCGCCGGACGAGGTCATGGCCCGGCTGTTCACAGTGACCAGCCCCGACGCGCGGCTCCAGCGGGTCATCACCCGCGCCTGGACCCGCGCCAAGACCGGCCGATGAGTTTGCCGTGAGCGACACGCCCAAAACGGCCGCATCCCTCGGCGCGGTCCGTTCCGCTTTCGCGCCCTGGAATGACCCGGCCGCCAGGCCGCTGGTGGTGTTCGACGGCATCACCAAGCGCTACGGCGGCGAGGTGGCGGTGAACGACCTGTCGCTCGCCGTCTACGAGCGGGAGTTCTTCGCCCTGCTCGGCCCCTCGGGGTGCGGCAAGTCCACGCTGATGCGCCTGCTCGCCGGCTTCGAGACGCCGAGCGCCGGGCGCGTGCTGCTGGCGGGCGAGGATCTTGCCGGCGTGCCGCCGCACCTCCGGCCCACCAACATGATGTTCCAGTCCTATGCGCTGTTCCCGCATATGACGGTGGAGAAGAACATCGCCTTCGGCCT
>VFQP010003756.1_pt1 | contig 15003 bp, 15 predicted proteins | sample 3512351 | NCBI WGS metagenome assembly VFQP01 (sample SAMN10412372, study PRJNA504923) | tailings metagenome | isolation source: Relicate 1 Philex TSF1 revegetated site | place: Philippines: Tuba, Benguet | collected 2017-08-29 | reverse complement strand
TGTCGGGGTGATTTCGCTGAGTGCGGTGTTTGCCAGTGACCTGGTGCTGATTCCAGTTTCAACAGATTACTTGTCGATTAACTCCGCCGTCAAAATGGATAAGGCGTTGAATGCCTTACAGCCGGTCTTAAAACGCAAAATACAGCGCCGCTATTTACTGACGCGTGCCGATAAGCGCAAGGCGATGACGACCGAGGTTGAGCAGGAAATGCGTCGCCTGTTTGGTAGCGAGGTGTTACTCAGCAAGATTTATGAGCACGCGGCTTTGGCTGAAAGTGCGCGCATGGGGCAGCACGTGTTTGAATATGATGCCGACAGTGTAGCCGCGCAAGATTACATGGCGTTGTATTACGAGTTGCAGGATGTGATCAAGCAACTGCCGCGTCCTGAGCTGCTGGCCGCTTAAGCTACTAAGAATCCCGGCGGCTGCTCAGCCATTGCCGCCGCCAGAATACCAGTAGCATGCCCAGGGCGATCAGCAGCATCATACCTATGGCCCACCAAAAACCGTCGGGCTCTTTTAGCCACGGCATCTGGTCAAAGTTCATGCCAAAAATCCCGGCAATCAGCGTCGCAGGCATAAACAGCATGGCGACAACAGTCAGGGCGCGCACCTCCAGGTTCACGCGCTGGCTTAGGCTAGTCATGTAAATATCCATCAGGCCACTTAAGGTGTCGCGAATCGCTTCCAGTGATTCTGTAAAGTGCACGGTATGGTCATACAGGTCGCGCAAATAAGGTACCGTTTGCGGGCTGAAGAATCCGTGTTCATTACGAATCAGGCTATTGAGTACTTCACGCAACGGCCACACCGCGCGCCGCAGTTGTATGGTCACATGTTTGAGGCGGTGGATATTCTGCAAGTCTTCCGGGCTGGGGCGATCCAGTAATTGGTTTTCAAGTTGTTCGGCATCTTCATTAATGGCTTCCAGCACCTGGAAATAACGTTCCATCAGGCTATCCAGCAGGGCGTAGCACAAATAATCCGGGCCACTCTGGCGTAATAAAGCCTGGCCCTGGCGTAAGCGTTCGCGCACTGGCTCAAAGCTGCCAGAAGGCCTTTCCTGGAAAGTAAGCAGCCACTCACGTCCCAAAGCCATGCTGATTTGTTCTGAGCTGACACTGAGGTTTTCTGCATCGTAGTAAAACAGGCGTGTTTCGAGAAACAGGTAGTCCGGGTAGGTGTCGAGTTTAGGCCGTTGCTCGGTATTTAAAATATCATCCAGTACCAGCGGGTGCAATTTGAAACGACGGGCAACGGCTTGCAATAAGGGAATATCAAGCACGCCATGCACATTAATCCAGGCGACATGCCCGGCGGGTGCTTGCCAATTCACGATCTCCTGCATGTTCAACTGCGCTGAGAGGATATCTTGTGCGTTGTAGCAAATTTTATGGATACAGGCAGCGGGCAAAGGCGGACCTGCAGGGTTCTCGATGAGTGCCGGATTATCGGCGCCCAGCAGTCTGTGCTTACGGTGCGTATGTTTACGTTTTGCCATTGTCGTCCCAGTTAGAAATGCCGTTCCAGCATAAGCGTTCAATGGTTGGAAATCAACCCGCGAGCAGGTGGCTGGCCAGTCTATGCTAAAATAAAGAAAATTATTCAGTGGGAAAATCGCATGTCTGGCAATACCATCGGTACCTTGTTTACCTTGACCTCGTTTGGCGAGTCACATGGCCCTGGCATTGGCGGCATTGTCGATGGTTGCCCACCTGGGCTGGAGTTAAGTGCGGCCGATTTGCAAGTCGATCTCGACCGCCGCAAACCGGGGACGTCGCGCCATGTGACCCAGCGCGCAGAAGCTGACGAAGTGGAAATTTTGTCAGGGGTATTTGAGGGTAAAACCACGGGCACGCCGATTGGTTTGTTGATCCGCAATACCGACCAGCGCTCGCAAGATTACAGCAAGATCATGGATACTTTCCGTCCTGGTCATGCGGACTATACCTATACGCAAAAGTACGGCATTCGCGATTACCGTGGTGGTGGCCGTTCTAGTGCGCGTGAAACTGCCGTGCGCGTGGCGGCTGGTGCGATTGCCAAAAAATGGCTCAAGCAGCAATACGGCGTGCAGATTCGCGGTTATTTAAGCCAGATTGGCGAAATCAAGATTCCGTTTGTGAGCTGGGATGCACTGGCGCAAGAAGGTAATGCCTTCTTCTCGCCCAATGTCGAGATATTGCCTCAACTCGAAGCTTATATGGACCAGATCCGCAGTGAGCGTGACTCGGTAGGTGCACAGATTACTGTCGTGGCCGAGAATGTACCGGTCGGCTTGGGTGAGCCTGTATTTGACCGCCTGGATGCCGATATTGCGCATGCCATGATGGGTATTAACGCCGTCAAAGGCGTAGAAATCGGCGCTGGCTTCGATGCGATTGCGCAGCGCGGCAGCGTACACAGTGATGAGTTGACGCCAGAAGGCTTTGCCACCAATCATGCCGGGGGCATTCTGGGTGGCATCTCCAGTGGCCAGGACATTGTCGTCAATGTCGCGTTCAAGCCAACGTCCAGCATCCCGCAACAGCGTCATTCTATCAACCAGGCAGGTGAGGCGGTGATGATGCAAACCACTGGTCGCCACGACCCATGTGTAGGCATCCGTGCAACGCCGATCGTAGAGGCCATGCTGGCGTTGGTATTGATGGATCATGCCTTGCGCAACCGTGGCCAAAATGCAGACGTGCATTCCAAGGTGCCGACGCTGTAATGTCTTTCAACGCCCAGGCACAGGCTTGGGCGATATTTACCAACGCGCGAGTATGTTATGAGTCACGCTTTACACTTTAATCTCTCGCGCTTCTATTTTATCTATTACTTCTTTGTCGGCGCGTTTGTCCCTTACTGGGGCTTGTACCTGACATCAGAATCCTTTTCCCCGGCAGACATCGGCATCCTGATGTCGCTGTTCCAGCTCAGCCGCATCATAGCGCCTAATCTATGGGGTTGGCTGGCTGATCATACCCGGCAGCGTGTACGCTGGATCCGTGTGACGGCATTCCTGGGCCTGCTGGGTTTTATCGCCATTTTCTGGGCACATGATTTCACCACCATGTTTGTGGTGATGATTGCTCTCAGCCTATTCACCAGTTCTACTTTGCCCTTGTCGGAATCATTGGTGCTGGCGCACCTGGCAAGCACCAATGGCCATTACAGCAAGATCCGTTTATGGGGCTCATGGGGATTTATCGTCGCTTCGGTGTTGCTAGGCTATCTGACCGACTGGTTTGGCATTGGCAGCCTGCTTTGGTTTATCCTGCTGGTGCAATGTACCTTGTTTGGACTGACCTGGAAGCTGCCTGAAGCCCATGTGCCCCCGCATGCGCATGACGATTTTTCTGTTTGGCAGATTCTCAAGCAACCTGCCGTGATGTCATTGCTCATCGGCTGCGCCATGATGGTGACGGCACATGGCCTGATGTATAACTTCTACTCTATCTACCTGGCTGAGCATGGCTACAGCAAGGGCATGATAGGCTGGTTGTGGGGGCTAGGCGTGATTTGTGAGATCGGCATTTTTATGAAAATGCCGTGGATCATGGCACGTTTTAAGCTCAAAACTATTTTACTGACAAGTTTACTCATAGGCGTGGTGCGTTTCACTATGATGGGTCAGGTGCCGGATCAGCTCTGGCTGTTATTGCTGGCGCAAACCATGCATGCGTTTACCTTTGGCAGTTTCCATGCGGCTTCGGTCGAGGTGGTCACGCAATACTTTAATGGCCGCCACCAGGCTAAAGGGCAGGCCATTTATAACAGTGTGGCGTATGGCGTTGGCGGCGCATTGGGCGGCTTGCTAGGGGGATTTGCGTTGGAGTATTTAGGCGGGCAGTTAACGTTTACGCTGGCAGCGTTGTTTCCGTTATTGGGCGCCATTGTCGTGGCGGCAGGATTACGCCTATCGCAACCATATGCGCGTCAGGGGATGTTTAGTCATTAATGCAGCATCAATAAAAATAGCCCGCATGCGGGCTATTTTTATTGGATTACATCGCTGAATTAATTGACGCGTTTATCACGCTCAATCAATGCATAGGCGCTGTGATTGTGGATAGACTCAAAGTTTTCTGACTCGACCACATATTTCACAATGCGTTTTTCATCGTTGAGTTGTGCCGCCACATCGCGCACCATGTCTTCCACAAATTTTGGATTGTCATAGGCACGCTCGGTGACAAACTTCTCGTCCGGGCGCTTGAGCAAGCCATACAACTGACAAGAGGCCTGGTCTTCAATCAGGGTGATCAGGTCTTCCAGCCACATGAATTCATTGAGCAGGGCTGTCACAGTGACATGTGAGCGCTGGTTGTGCGCGCCGTAGTCTGAAATCTTCTTGCTGCATGGGCACAGGCTGGTCACCGGCACCATCACCTGCACAGTGATTTCAAACTTGCCGTTTTTAATTTCGCCAATAAAGGTTACTTCGTAATCCAGCAAGCTTTTGACGCCGGAAACAGGCGCTGCCTTGTTGATAAAGTAAGGGAAGCGCATTTCGACGTAGCCGGACTCCGCTTCCAGGCGCTCGACCATCTGGCGCAAAATGGTTTCGAATGAGTCGATAGAAATCGCGTGCTCGTTCATGTTTAAAATCTCGACAAAACGAGACATGTGCGTGCCTTTGAAGTTGTGCGGCAAATGCACATACATATCAAACATGGCAACGGTATGCTGTTCGCCACCCGTTTTGTCTTTGACAATCACTGGGTGACGTATGGATTTGATACCGACTTTGTTGATATCCAGTCTACGCACGTCCGGCGTATTCTGTACATCTTCAATCGTTGTTGGGATCACGGGTTGATTCATCAGGGTTCCATCGCGGGGTTTCCCGCCTGTTAATTAATAGTTGAGTTTACTACTCGGAAATTAATTTCTCAATAGCAGAGATGATTCCGTTTTTGTCTAGACCACATTCGGCCAGCATAGTTTCGTGGCTGCCGTGCTCAATAAACTGGTCAGGCAAACCCAGGCAGCGTACGGGTTTCACCAGATGATGTGCCTGTAAGCACTCCATCACCGCCGCACCAGCGCCACCCATGACAGCATTTTCTTCCACCGTAAGCAGGTAATCGTGCGTACGCGCCATGTCCAGCACCATGGCTTCATCCAGCGGTTTGATAAAACGCATATTGATCACGGTGGCATCACAGGTTTCTGCGGCTTGCAACGCTGGTTGCAGCATGCTGCCAAAGGCTAGGATGGCGATTTTCTTGCCCTGGCGCACCAACTGGGCTTTGCCGATAGGCAGTGATTCTAATGTTGGCGAAATACTGGCGCCAATGCCGCTGCCGCGCGGATAACGTACTGCAGCCGTGCCAGGATAATGGTAGCCGGTGGTCAGCATCTGGCGGCATTCGTTTTCATCGCTAGGCGCCATAATCACCACGTTAGGGATACAGCGCAAAAAGCTTAAATCAAAGCTGCCTGCGTGTGTTGGGCCATCGGCACCGACCAGGCCTGCACGGTCAATCGCTAGCAAAACGTCCAAATCTTGCAATGCAATATCATGCACCAACTGGTCATAAGCGCGTTGCAAAAAGGTCGAATAAATCGCCACCACAGGCTTCAGGCCATCACAGGCCATGCCTGCCGCAAAGGTGAGTGCATGCTGCTCGGCAATGCCGACGTCAAAATAGCGTTGCGGATAGGCTTCAGCAAAGCGGTTGAGGCCGGAGCCGTCACACATGGCAGGTGTGATGCCCACAAGATTACAATCGGCCGCAGCCATATCGACTAACCAGTCGCCAAAAATCTGTGTGTACGTCGGCCGCTCACTATGGCTCAGGCTATGGCCATTTTGTGGGTCAAACTTGCTGACGCCATGATATTTATTTGGGTTGTCTTCGGCCGGGCTGTAACCTTTGCCTTTTTGCGTCACAACGTGCAAAAACTGTGGGCCTTGCAACTGGCGGATATTGCCCAGCGTATCGACCAGGGTGTCGATATCGTGACCGTCAATCGGGCCAATATAGTTAAAGCCGAATTCTTCAAATAGCGTCCCTGGCGTCACCATGCCTTTGGCATGTTCTTCGGCACGCCGTGCGAATTCTTTGACTGGCGGCATGATGTCCAGTACTTTTTTGCCGCTGCGGCGCACGCTGTCATACAGTTTGCCGGACATTAAGCGGGCAAGGTAATTGTTGAGCGCGCCCACATTGTTGGAGATGCTCATGTCGTTATCATTGAGGATCACCAGGATATTGGTGTCCATGTCACCCGCATTGTTCAGGGCTTCAAATGCCATGCCCGCCGTCATGGCGCCATCGCCAATAATGGCTACGCTACGGCGATCAGAACCTTGTGCTTTGGCGGCAACCGCCATGCCTAACGCGGCTGAAATCGAGGTGCTGGAGTGGCCAGTACCAAAAGTGTCGTATTCGCTCTCATCGCGTTTGGGAAAGCCGGCAATACCACCGGCTTTGCGCAGGCCAGACATGGCTTCGCGGCGGCCAGTCAAAATTTTGTGTGGGTAGGTTTGGTGGCCGACATCCCATACCAAACGGTCGTCAGGCGTGTTGTAGATGTAATGCAGCGCGATGGTGAGCTCTACTACCCCCAGGTTAGACGACAGATGGCCGCCCGTTTGCGATACGCTTTGAATCAGGAATGCGCGTAGTTCTGCGGCCAGCACTTTGAGCTGCGAGCGCTCCAAGGTGCGGAGGTCGGTAGGGGAGTCAATGCGGGACAGCAGCGAAGTCATGATTAAAATGGGCGCTCACAAATAAATTTGGCAATGCCGCGTAGCGGGTCTGCCTGCGGGCCAAAGTCCGCCAGTAACTGCAATGTTTGCGCATGCAAGCTGTTGACCAGCGCTTTCGCTTCTTCCAAACCAAGCAGGCTGACGTAGGTCGATTTTTCCTGCAAGGCATCTTTGCCTGCGGTTTTGCCCAGGGTTTGTGTATCTGCGGTGGCGTCCAGAATATCGTCGACCACCTGGAATGCCAGCCCCATATGCTGGCTATATTGTTCTAAGGTGGTAATGAGTGGCTGCTTCGTGTGATCCGCAGCATACGCGCCCAGTAAGGCTGCTGCTTCAATCAGGGCACCTGTTTTGTACTGGTGCATGGTTTCCAATGCCTCACGTGACAGCAGTTTGCCTGTGCTTTGCAAGTCTATGCTCTGGCCGCCGCACATGCCGCGTGAGCCAGTCGCTTCTGCCAATACCTGGACTTGTTTTAAAGCTTGCGGCGCACTGGTACTGGCCAGGCATTCAAAGGCTTGGCTTTGTAAGGCATCACCCACCAGCAAGGCAGTCGCATCGTCATATTGTTTGTGGCAACTCGGTTTGCCGCGGCGCAGGTCGTCATCGTCCATGCATGGCATATCATCATGCACCAGTGAAAAAGCGTGGATCAGTTCCACTGCCGCTGCTGACGCATCCGCCGCGATAGGGCTTGCACCCGCCAGTTCTGCTGCGGCATAACTTAACAATGCGCGCACGCGCTTGCCGCCGCCCAGCACTGCATAACGCATGGCCTCATGTAGGCGGCCAGGTAACGTGCTCTCACTTGGCAGCGTACGTGACAATACCTCTTCAACGCGTTGCTGATGTGCGCTGGCCCAATGATCAAAAACAAATGGAGGCTGAGTCATGACGAAAGACAAAAGAAAGCAGGCGCGTTAATTGGCCTCAAAAGGAGTCAGCCGTTGCTGCTGGTTCAAGATCATCACGGTTTGTTCGGCTTGCTGCAGTGATTCCTGGCAAACCTGCAACAGTTGCATGCCTTCGGTGTAAGCGGTTAATGCCGCCTCCAGCGGAAGCTCACCGGACTCCATGTTTTTAACGATGGACTCCAGCGCTGCCAGTCGCTCAGCAAAGGTTTGTTGGTCATTCACCGTAGACGGTGACTTTTTGGAAGCACTCATGAAAATTAGCCTGTGAAAACGCCAGCTATTTTAACAAAACTCCCCAAGCTTGCGGGATTATTCTCATGTGTGCGAAGGATGGCTCAGGCAGGTAAAACGCGCAGCAGGAATTGGCGAATATCGTCAATTTCGGCTTCACACACACTGTGCGGCATATCGTATTCGTGCCACTCCACTGCGTAACCTGCTGCTTCTAGTGTTTGTCGCGACGATTGCGCGGTCGCCAGGGTAATGACACTGTCTTGTCGTCCATGTGCCATCCAGATCGGTAATTGCTGGTTGGCTGGATGCTGTTTTTCTTTGAGTTGATTCTTTAAGGGCAAATAAGTAGAGAGCGCCAATACGCCAGCCAAGGGTTGATCAAAACGTGTTGCCGTGTGCAAAGCCATTGCGCCACCTTGCGAGAAGCCTGCCAGTAAAATACGCTGTGCAGGAATGCCGCGTGCAATCTCTGCTTCAATCATGGCGTTGATTGTCAGTTGCATATTGTTGATGCCAGCTTCATCTTGAGTGCTTTCTGACTGCAACCCGAAAATGTCATACCAGGCACGCATCTCGTAACCGTTATTCAATGTAACGGGGCGATGCGGCGCATGTGGCAGGATAAACTTGATATGCGGCAGGTTGAGCATTTGCACCACAGGCTCAAAGTCATGGCCATCGGCGCCTAGGCCGTGCATCCAAATGACACAATTTTGTGCTTGCGGGTGTTTGATGATGCTCTTTAGCATGTCTTCTTTTCTAAATTTGGAGATTTTTGAAAGTTTAGCAAAAATAGAATGGTGATTTGTGGGGAGAGTTAAATGGAAGAGATAATTGGGTGTGAGGTCGTGTCATTTCTTTGGTTGTTGCAAGGCCTTAGCGATTTAAGACATGACCGATAAACTGGCCTATATAAACTAAGAAACCCCTGCAATGCAGGGGTTTCAAGCTTGATTTGCAATGGTGAGGCCAATTATTGCAGTGTGCAAGCTCCGGCATTTGCAAGATTGCAAGAAACTGTCTTGCCCGTACCTTGGTTAGGCGTGAATGATAAAACATCATTCACGGTAGCTGGCGCGGCTACAGCACCGCAGTTAGAGGCTGCATAACCCGCGATGTTGGGGTTGCCTAAACTTAATTGCGTATAAGCGCGCTTGGAGTAAGCTGTAGCCTCTTCCATACATGCGCCATCGTGTGCAGATTGTACATAGTCTGTATACGCAGGAATCGCCACTGAAGCCAAAATACCAATGATGGCTACAACGATCATCAATTCAATCAGGGTAAAACCTTGTTGTACGTGTTTTTTCATCATGTTTTCCTTTTGAGTCAAGTTTAAAGTGAACATCTACTGTTTCATTCACTGCTTTTCCAACAGTGTTCGCTAAACCCTAAAGCAACAGGTGTGCCAGCTCTTTGATCTCTTTCCTAACTTGTTGAAAAATATGAATTAAAGGGTTTTTATGTTTTATTTCTTCGAATTGAATTCGAGATCTTTTGGCTAGGTTGGCAAAATGGAAGATGACGTAAAGTGACAGCGATCGCCAATCTTTGGCAATGCAAGTGATGTTTTTGGTCAGGAGCAGAGCGGGTGCTTCAGATGCAAAAAAGGGATTGTGTGGTACACAATCCCTTTATTTGGTGTCAGTGTTTAGCTTTTGACCAAGCACTGCATTTGCAAAAAAACTGTTGTTTACAACGTAAGACTTACCAGAACTTCCACCAGGGTTTACTGTTGCCTTGCGTGCGCTTACCAGAACCCTGGCTAATTACTTTCCCGATTCGGCAACCTTTTTCAGGCTTTCCAGACCAGCGTCAAAATAGTCGTTGACTGCTTTGGTGGCAGCGTCGTCATTTTGTTCAGGTTTTGGGATGTTTGAGGAGTCAGCACGGGTGTAGCTGCCTTTAACCGTTACCACTGCTTCGTTGCCGCTGCCGGTCACAGTGATGCTTGGGTAAAAGTTAGACACTTGCAAGGTGCTTTTTTCAATCACGTATTCATATTTCAAGCGCATACCTGCGTCATCGGCAGAGCGCAGTTTTTCGTACATCACGCCGCCGTTTTTCAGTTTGACCGTGCGATAGGTTGCGTCATCACCGTTTTCATCTTTTTTCTGTTCTACCGTGGTGGATTCAACACCTGCGTGCCACGCTTGTACATTGCCAAAGTCTTTGAGCAATGCCCAGACTTTTGCCGGGGCCGCCTTGATGGTGACGGTTTTCTCAAAACGTAACGCAGCCGCACCGTGTGCGCCAGCAGTCAGAGGAATCAACGGCAATAAAGAAACAGCAATAATGCCTAGAATTTTTTTCATTACATTTCTCCTGATATTTACAGACTTTCAAAACTAAAAGATAAGCGGTACTTGATAAAAGTAGGCGGTCTTGGAGTTTTAAAAACAACCCGAGACTTTACCTAAAAAAAGGCTTCTTTGCGACTAATTCATGGGTCATCCTGTGAAAAAAACAAATTTTATTTAGCCTGAAGTATAAATTGCCCAAAGGACCGGCACAGTTTGGGGCTGGCAATGGTGTGCGTGACGGTGTTGGTGTGTGCATCAATCAGCGAAACGGTGTCCGAGCCCCAGTTGGCGACGACGACTTGATTGGTTGTTTTGTCGTATTCAATGCCTTCCGGAAACTCGCCTACAGCGATCGTTTTCACGGTTTTGCCATTTCCTAAGTCAATCACTGAAACGCTTTCTGCATGATTGTTGCTGACGTAAGCCCAACGGCTATCGGGGCTGATGGCCACACCATAAGGATGTTGCCCGGTTTTGACTGTGCTGGACTGATAAGTATCTACGTTTAACACAGTGAGCGTGTTGCTGACAACATTCACGACGAATAAGGTGCGCGCGTCCGGGCTGAGTGTCAGTGCAAAGGGGTGTAGCCCAACTGGAATTTGTGCGATGGTTTTGAGTGTCTTGGTGTCTACCACGGTGACATCATTGCTATCGCGATTGGCAATAAACAGTTTTTTGTCATCTGCACTCACCAGCAGCCCCGAGGGCGTTTTGCCTGCCTTGAAGGCTTTTTGTTTGTCAGGGTGTGCGGTGTCGACAGCAATCACCTGTTCACCGCCCCAGTCTGCAACGTAGAGGGTGTTTTCGTCGCGACTGAGGGCGATGCCGACGGCTTGCACGTGTACGGGGATGTCATACACTTTTTGCTGGGTTGCGCTGTTGATGACTGAAACCGTCTGGCTATTGGCATTGCTGATATAGACGCGCTGTTGTTTGGTGGCAATGGCGACACCTACGGGTGCTTTGCCGACCTCAATCGTATGTGTGACCTGTTTTTTTTGCGTATCCAGAACGGAGACCGTGTCATTGCCCTGGTTGGTGATGTAAGCCAGGTTGCCAGCATATGATTGGGGGATCCATACCAATAATGCTAGCCAAAGAAACGATGCCGAAGCTTGTTTGCGTAATTTGATGGCAGAGGTGAAAAGCAGGTGCATGACCGACAAACGATTGTGAGTGTGTAAGGTTGACAGCATTGTTAATTATATAACCATAAATTTATTATGAGGGTTTCGCGGTTTATTTGTAAATGTATGAAAAGAAACGGGATATTTCCCTGTGGCCCTAATGGACTATTTTATACGGGTAGCCGTTTGACTTAAAATCTGCATGAAAATTTAACTTTATTAAACTTTAATTGAAACCAAGGGAGTCACAATGAAAAAAATATTTGATGCTGGCCTTAAGTTGCTGCTGTCGTTTTCGATGCTGGCAACGGCGCAGTCTGCCTTTGCCTTGACCACAGGTACCGTGGTTGGTAGCAATTTTGTGAATGGCCAAACCAGCTATTCCACTAGCTTTACTGATGGTACGACCGCTACTTTTGTTGGTAGCAATGCATTCAAGCAAAAAAGTCAGGCAGGGATCACTGGTGTGGGTATCGCTGGTGGCAGAACAGATGGTGAAATTGATATTGGTGAAACATTGACTGGTACGTTCTCTAAAGAAGTGATTGTGTCTTCCATCAACCTGGCATTGCTGTTTGACGGTCCTGAATACAACGACGTTAAAGAAGTTGCAAAAATGCTGGTGAGCTTTGCTGACGGTGGTACAGGTGTTTACTACCTGACAGCCACTGGCGTGCACACAGCGGCCTGGACTGGCGAAGGCTCAGTCGTGTCCATCGGTAGTGGTGCTGTTGATGGTGGTACAGGTGCCTGGCAATTGAACAATCCGTTTGGTTTCCGCTCTGTAGACAGCATCGTATTTACTGCAGTCAAAGGCTATCCTGATTCACATTGCAAAAAATGTGATAACCAGTCTGATTACACTTTTGTCAACATGACCGTGATTCCAGTGCCAGAAGCAGATAAGTCTGCCATGATGTTTGCTGGCCTGTTGGTCGTGGGTGGCTTGGCTGCACGTCGCATGAAATCCTGATCTTTTCAGGACATCAGTAAAAAAGCTCACGCATAGTGAGCTTTTTTTTTGAGCAAAACACGCATACTTTTATGGCAGGCGCATGATGGTTGTCCTTTCATTAAAGGGCAAAGTGTGAAAAAATTGCAGCAAATATTGAAGGCAGTTTTTTATGTTAGATCGTGATGGATACCGTCCGAACGTTGGGATTGTGCTTTGCAATGCACATAACCAGGTGTTTTGGGGCAAGCGTATCAGAGAGCATGCGTGGCAGTTTCCGCAAGGCGGCATCAAATATGGTGAAACGCCGGAGCAAGCCATGTATCGTGAGCTGATGGAAGAGGTGGGCCTCAAGCCTGAGCACGTCAAAATTCTGGGCCGCACGCGTGACTGGCTGCGCTATGAAGTGCCTACCAGTTGGATTAAACGTGAATGGCGCGGTAGTTACAAGGGCCAAAAGCAAATCTGGTTTTTGTTGCGCCTGACCGGCCGCGATTCTGATGTGTCGCTGCGTGCGACTGAGCACCCCGAGTTTGATGCATGGCGCTGGAGTGAATACTGGGTGCCACTCGAAGATGTGATTGAGTTCAAGCGCGAGGTTTACCAATTGGCGCTCAACGAGCTGGCGACATTTCTACATCATTCTGGCCGACGGGCTGGCGGCAAGCCGCGCAAGCCTGCGCCTGCAAGCAAGCTGCCGCCCGCCATCACTCCTGAATAATCTATAGCCACACGGCCGCTGCGCGGTCTTGTGGCAAAATCCAGTCCAGTCGCAAGCCATGGCAGGTATAGCCGGTCGGATATTTCACCAAATAATCCTGGTGCTCAGGCTCGCCCAGCCAAAAATCGCTGGCAGGTGTGACTTCTGTGACGACCTTCCCGGGCCAGATCTGCGTGGCATTCATGTCGGCGATCAGTTGTTCTGCCTCCGCTTTTTGTGCGGCATTGGCATAATAAATGGCCGAACGGTAAGATGGCCCCAAATCATTGCCCTGGCGGTTCAAGGTGGTCGGGTCGTGAATCTGGAAAAAGAACACCAGCAATTGCCTGAGGCTGATCTGTGATGCATCAAACTCCACCTCTATCGCCTCTGCATGGTTGCCATGATTGCGGTAGGTGGCATGGGCAACTTCGCCGCCGGTATAGCCGACGCGTGTGGAAATGACGCCGGGCAGGCGTCGGAACAGGTCTTGCATGCCCCAAAAACAGCCGCCAGCGAGAATAATGGTGTCTTGCATCAGGTCCTCTTTCTATCAGTTGGATGCTTCATGTAGGTATGAAGCCGTGTTTGAATGATTTTTATGCTTTGTCGTGTATCAAATCAAATACTTACAATCTGTCCAGTATAGGTGGTTTAGGTTAAAATGCTGAGTTTTAGTTCTAAGCAATGTTGGGGAGCATATGGCAGTCAAGGTAGGCATTAACGGGTTTGGGCGAATTGGCCGTATGGCGTTGCGTGCGGCGATTGAGCAACCAGAGTTCAGCAATATCGAAGTCGTGGCAATTAATAGTTCATATGATGTTGAATACATGATGTATTTGCTCAAGTATGACTCTGTGCATGGCCGTTTTAATGCCAAGGTTGAGGCCGACAATGGCGCGCTGGTGGTCAATGGCAAGCGCATTCACCTGACTGCTGAACGTGATCCTAACAATATCGACTGGCGTAAAGGTGGCGCTGAGGTGGTGATTGAATCTACCGGCGCTTTTTTGACCCAGGAAACCTGCCAGTCACACGTGAACGGCGGAGCTGTTAAAGTGGTGCAATCTGCACCGGGTAAAGATGATACGCCGATGTTTGTGTACGGTGTAAATCATACTGAATATGCAGGCCAGGCGATTATTTCTGCTGCCTCCTGTACCACCAATGGCCTGGCGCCGTTGGCAAAAGTACTGCATGATACCTTTGGTATCAAACGTGGCTTGATGACCACTATTCATGCGGCAACAGCCTCACAGCTGACCGTAGATGGCACTTCCAAGAAAGACTGGCGCGGTGGCCGCAGTGTGTTTGAAAACATTATTCCTTCCAGCACGGGTGCTGCCAAGGCGGTAGGTAAAGTGATTCCATCCCTCAACAAGAAGCTGACAGGTATGGCCATGCGTGTGCCATCGGCCGATGTGTCTGTGGTGGACTTGACCGTAGAACTGAATAGCGAAACCACGTATGAAGCGATTTGTGCCGCCATGCAAAAAGCGGCCGACGGTGAATTAAAAGGTGTGCTGGAGTTTACCAATGAAAAAGTGGTTTCCAGCGATTTCCGCAGCAGTGCAGCCGCCAGCGTGTTTGATGCCGATGCAGGCATTATGCTGGACCCAACCTTTGTTAAAGTCGTCGGCTGGTACGACAACGAATACGGCTACACCTGTAACCTGCTGCGCCTGGTTCAACACATTGCTTAATCATGCACGGGGCTTTATGCCCCGTTTGCTTTTGTCACTGAGATTTTTATCCTTACCAGTTTATATTCAAGCGGCGGCGACCGCTCAAGGGAGACCTTCATGAAATTCATCAAAATGACCGACCTCGACTTGCGTGGCAAGCGTGTGTTTATCCGTGCCGACCTCAATGTGCCGGTGAAAGATGGCGTGGTGACCAGTGATGCCAGGATTGTGGCCAGCATGCCGACGATTGAATATGCATTAAAAGCAGGCGCCAAAGTGATGGTGACTTCACATCTGGGTCGCCCGGAAGAAGGTGTGTATAGCGAGGAGAACTCATTACAGCCGGTCGCGGATGTGATGAGCAAATTGTTGGGGCAGCCA
>VFQP010003755.1_pt1 | contig 15006 bp, 12 predicted proteins | sample 3512351 | NCBI WGS metagenome assembly VFQP01 (sample SAMN10412372, study PRJNA504923) | tailings metagenome | isolation source: Relicate 1 Philex TSF1 revegetated site | place: Philippines: Tuba, Benguet | collected 2017-08-29 | reverse complement strand
GTAGTATTCGGTCTTTTGATCGTAATGTTGTTTGGAACAAGTGTCTTCGGGCAAAAGAAAATTCTTGGTCCGGATGTTTATAATTCCTGGAACAGGGTGGGAGACATTCAACTTTCGCAAGATGGGAGGTTTGCGGTTTATTCCGTAAAACCTTATCGCGGTGACGGATTTTTGTTCATGGTTGACCTTGAAACGGGTAAAAAGGACTCCGTTGCAAGAGGATATGAACCGAAATTTGAAGGAACAGGAAATGTGATTTCATTTAAGATTCATCCCGGATTTGACACCTTGCGCAAGGTTGAATTGGCAAAAACGAATAAAGAGAAATGGCCGAAAGATTCACTCGGAATCTGGTTTCTGAGCCAGGATTCTCTGGTGAAATTCAGTCAGCTGAAAGAATTCCGCCTTTCTGAAAAAGGAAATACACTTGCTTTCACTTCCAATAAAAACGAATGGCCGAAAGGATACCAGACGAAAAAGGAAGAGAAAAAAGAGAAGAAAACCGAAAAGAAAAAGGGGAAAATCAAAACGGATGGAAAGCTTTTGACAATCATAGGGCTGGATTCGAAAGAGAAGAAATGTTTTAAGAATGTCACGCAGTTTGAAGTTAGTAAAGACGGACAATACGTGCTTTTCGTGCAGCAGGAAAAGTTCAAGAAAGATTCTTTGCGACTGAATATTTACAACGTTCCGGGGAAAGATTTGTGGAGCAGTAAAAAACGCGTGGTGGAATATTCCGGATTGAGTTTCTCAGGTAAAAACAATACGCTTTTAGGGTTGGCAACAGTTGATACGGCTACCAATAAACGCTGGTCTTTGTTCATGATTCAACCTCCTTCGAAGGAATTCAGACAATTGGTTGATACGTCTGCGGTTTTCGATAACGATGAGGTACTTTCTTCCAATTTCAAGCCTTACCTGAATAATGATGACGGGGATGTGTTCTTTGGAATTGCAGACAGACCTGAAAAACCGTTTAAAGACACCCTGTTGGAAAGTGAAAAGGCAAAAGTGGATTTGTGGCATTGGAAAGACGACCGTTTGCAGCCGCAGCAGCTGGTGGAATTGAAACGCGATCAGAATAAAACCAACCTGGTGGTGTATCATCTGAATTCCGGGACGACCACTCAATTGGGTTCTGATTCGCTTAACTTGTATACATCTGAAAGATATCCGCAGCAAGTCATCCTGGCAAGCAGTGATGCTGCTTACCGTTTTGCAACGTGGACGTTTCCGAACCCGGACAATTATTACCTGATCCAGGTTGCTACCGGGAAAATCACTCCGTTGCGTGATAAGTTGTATTCAAGACCTTCTTTGTCGCAAAACGGGGAGAACTTCGTTTTCTGGAATGATCTTGCTAAAAATTACTATTTGATGCATGTGGATTCCCAGGTGGAAGAATGCATCACCTGCGGATGGAAAGGAACGTTGATCGAAGATAAGAACGGGCAGATTTATGAAGATTTGCCGCAGGGAATTATCGGTTGGGGGCCGGATGATCAAAACGTGTTGATTCAATCGGATAAGGATATTTTGTCTTACGACCTGAAGAAAAAGACCTTGAGACCGATTTCGAGCATTCTTCAGAATTCGGAAACGGATACGAATTACAATTATGTGTTGTACAACCTGAACCCGGATTCGCTTCGTTATTATCCTGAAAGCACGGTTCTGACACGTTTCAGCAAAACGACTAAAATGATGGATGTGTATCGTGTGAAAGGTTCTTTTGAGAACCTGAACTTCGAATTGATTTCCGGTTCCGGGCACAATTATTATAACTTCTACAAAGCGAAGAAAAGCGACCGCGTGTTGTTCAACAGGTCTTCCAACAGCGATTTCCCGGATTTATTTTCAACGACGAAACCAGGAGCCAATATTCAGCAGATTTCCCTGGCAAACCCACAGCAAAGCCAATACAACTGGTCGACCGTGGAACTGATCAAATGGAACAGCTATTCCGGCATTCCATTGGAAGGATTGGTTTATAAACCGGAGAATTTTGACCCGAACCAGGAATACCCTTTGCTGGTTTATTTCTATGAAACATATTCGGATCAGATCCACAATCATTATGCTCCTAAGCCAACGGCTTCGATCATTTTCCCGACGGAATATGCTTCTGCCGGATATGTTGTCTTCATTCCGGACATTCGTTATACTCCGGGACATCCTGCAAACAGCGCTTACGATTGCATTTTGAGCGGAACAGATGCGGTTTTGAAGAAGTATTCCAACATCGATTCGAAACGAATGGGACTCCAGGGGCAAAGCTGGGGTGGTTATCAAACGGCACAATTGATTACGATGACGGATCGTTTTGCAGCGGCAATGGCGGGAGCACCGGTGAGCAATATGTTCTCCGCTTACGGAGGAATTCGTTGGGGATCGGGTTACAGCCGTCAGTTCCAGTATGAACATTCGCAAAGCCGGATCGGGAAAACCATTTGGGAAGCGCCTGAATTGTATGTGGAAAACAGCCCTTTGTTCGGTTTGCCGAAAGTGAAAACTCCTTTGCTGATCATGCACAATGACGAAGACGGAGCAGTTCCGTGGTACCAGGGAATTGAATTGTATACAGGCCTTCGCAGGCTTCAAAAACCGGTTTGGTTACTGAATTACAACGGCGATGATCACAACCTGATGAAATCCGCAAACCGGATCGATTTGAGTATCCGCATGCGCCAGTTCTTCGATTACTACCTGTTGAATAAGCCGGAACCTTTGTGGTTGAAGTCGGGAATTCCTGCCATTCAAAAAGGAAAAAACTACAAATATGAATTGACGGAGTAGCAATTGAATCAACTAAGCCTAAAACCTGAATGATGAAATTGATCACTGCTCTTTGCCTGATTGTTCTGTTATCAGCCGGTTTTTCTTCCTGCACATTTGAACGGGAGGAAACAGATTGTGTTGCTTATATTAAAAAGAACATGATGGAACCTTTTAGCGACTTCCGTGTTGAAAATAACGCTGTACAGCTTATTGGAAACAGGAATACCAAAATCCCGGCGGGAGAGGTCGCTGTTACACTTTGGGGGAAGTCCAGGTTCGGATATTCGGTGATCAGCTATTGGAGAAGAATTCAACAACGTGAATTTAAACCTCAATTTGATTTCAGTGAAGTAGACCTGATCGAGTTAGCAACCCTGGGCAGGATGTACAGCAAAGGAGCGGATTCTCTCCGGATTGTTTATGACCAGATTCTGCAGGATTTTAAACGGGAAAAATATAGCTGTTCTATTTACTATGACTTGCCTGCATGGAGTTTTACCAAACTACAGCATCCGGAAACACAAGTTGGATTTACAAGGCATTTCAGCCAGCATATCGGGAATAGACCCATGCTCCTGAAATATCCTTTTATCAGAATCAATGAATTTGTATTTACCGATATCAAAAAGAAAGGAATTTTAAAGGAGGCGGATACCATCTATGTAAATTGTGGGGGAAGAGGGTACAACTACCGGACTTTATCTGAGTTCGATGTAAAAAAATTGAAGAAATCTTATTAAATAAACACGGTTTCTTCCGTAGTTTCTTCCTGTTCAACTTTGATGATGCCGTTACCAACGGCACCATCTAAGCTTGCTTCTATTTTAAAAACGGCGACACCAGATTGCCCCAACTGATAGATATCGTTGTAATTGAAAATGGCCTCACCCTGATCATTAGTCGTTGCTGTTTTTGCTTCTCTTGGAGTTTTATTAGGATCTTCGCCTTCTCCGATCAATTTTACAGTTGCTCCGGCAACGCGGCTGTTTGTCTGATCCAAGACATGGATTTTAGCAATGGTATCGGCTTTCTTTCTGCAAGAACCGATGCTCACTAAAGCCATTCCAATTGTCAGGGTTAAAACAGTCCGTGTTATCATGACAGTGATAAAGTTTGTTTCTCAAAACTCGGACATTCCTTCTTATGAATCGGGGCTAAATGAATGAAATGGCTCTGCGGATTTTTTTTTCAAAATTCTGAGTGAATAAAAAACCCTGACTCCCGAAAGTATCGGGATGTCAGGGTTAAAATATGTGTTTACAAAAGAATTACTGGATGAACACCGTTTCTTCGTTTGCTTCTTCCTGTTCGATTTTGATAATTGCCTGTCCGCTCAAAGCATCTTTTCGCGCTTCGATATTTAAAACAGCTACTCCTGCTTGCCCAAGCTGATACACATCATTGAAGTTGAAAACGGCAACTCCGGAAGCATCAGATAAGGTGGTGTCAAACAAAATAACCGGCGGGGAAGGTGTTACAGTAGACTCACCTTTCAGCACAACCTGTGCTCCGGCAACTCTGTCATTCTGAGCATCTAAAACGTAGATTATGGCTGTAGTGTCTTTTTTCTTTCTACATCCGGAAGAAGAGAAAACGACACCCATTCCGATAATCAGGGCTCCGTAAAATGCTGATTTGATAATTATATTCATGGTTTTGAATGTTATTGATTAAGATGAACAGTCAGGACGTTTGTAATATGAGCTCTGCAACGAATGTAGCCGGATCCCTGGTTCGGGTCCTTTTTTACCAATACGTCGAAGTATCCGGTTGTTTCACTCTTTCCAAGCTTGCTGAAAAACTCTTCCATATCGAAGTAAGCAAACCCCGAGGAATTTGTCTGAATAGTATCCACATAGGCTGGTGTAGCAGGTTCTGAATTAACGTCTGCAATAATGATCACCTTTGCATTGCTTACTAATTCATTGTTGTATGAACGCACGAAAACCTTTAAGATTGAAGGATCCTTTTTACAGGAGCTCAATATTAAAAGCACTGAAACCAAGGACAAATATCCAATTTTACGTACCATTTTATTCATAGCGAATTTTTTTTTCGATGTAAATATAATCTTTTTGCGATTATAATCTGATTCTCCACAATTTCGTAACTTCGTTGCTCGAAAAAGTATGTTTTTAAACATCAAATTAACAGAAAAAGTTACATTTTCGGTAATATTTTTTCAGATAGACGTTTAGAAACCCAAAAGGTTGTTACAGAATAATGAAAGAGCAAATCGCTGCAGCTAAGGAAGCTATTGAAAATTATGCATTAACGGATCTCCATGCTGTTGAGGCATTCCGTATTCATTTTTTAGGGTCAAAAGGAGAGTTGAAGAATCTTTTCGGGGAATTGAAAAGTGTTCCGAATGAAGAGAAAAAGGAAGTGGGACAGCTTTTGAACGGTTTGCGTTTGCTTGCAGAAGAAAAATGGCAGACCTCCAAAGAACAATTTGAAAACACACAAAGTTCCGATTCGGATGTGGACGTTACGCGTCCTGCAGAACCGATTCCGCTTGGTGCACGGCATCCGCTTTCGATTGTTCGAAGTGAAATCATTGCGATTTTTGAACGCATCGGTTATGCTGTTTCGGAAGGACCGGAAATCGAAGACGACTGGCACAACTTCTCTGCATTGAACTTCCCTCCGGAACACCCGGCAAGAGATATGCAGGATACCTTCTTCATTGAAAAGGGAGAACGCGAAATGGCTTTGCGAACGCACACGTCTTCTGTTCAGGTGCGTGTGATGGAATCTTCCACTCCGCCGATCCGCACGATTTCTCCGGGAAGAGTTTACCGTAACGAAGCGATTTCTGCCCGTGCGCATTGCTTTTTCCACCAGGTGGAAGGATTGTACATCGACAAAAATGTATCCTTTGCAGATTTGAAACAAACGCTGGATTATTTTGCGAAATCGTTGTTCGGAGACAAAGCGAAAATCCGTTTGAGACCATCCTATTTCCCGTTCACGGAGCCGAGTGCTGAAGTGGATGTTTCCTGTACGATTTGTAATTCGAAGGGATGCAACGTGTGTAAATACACCGGCTGGCTGGAAATTTTGGGCTGTGGAATGGTAGATCCGAATGTATTGGAAGCTTCCGGGATTGATTCGGAAGTGTATACCGGATTTGCTTTCGGAATGGGAATCGAACGCATTGCCCAATTGAAATTCAGAGTAAACGACCTGAGATTGTATTCTGAAAATGATGTGCGTTTCCTGAAACAATTTAAAGGAGTGAATTTCTAAGATGGGACTTTTTTCGAGTAAACAAAAGGAAGTATTTCCCTGGGTGAATCTGACCAGTTCGGAGCAATTGCACGAATTGTTTGATGCTTCCGGAGAGAAACCTGTCTTGTTGTTCAAACACAGCACGCGCTGCAGTATTTCTTCGATGGCACTCAGCCGTTTTGAACATAAAATGGATCCGGAAAAGGCAAATTGCGTTTATTTGGATTTATTAGCTTACAGACCGTTATCTGATGAGATTGCTGAAATGACACAGGTTATGCACCAGTCTCCCCAGGCGATATTGATAACTAACCGGGAAGTGGTTTATTCTGCAACGCACAGCGAAATAGACGCTTCGGACATTATGAAACTTATTGAACTATGAAAAAATACGGAATCATTGCGCTTCTTGTTTTGATTGTGGCGGCATTTGTGATTGTTCCGCTGATCAATAAATCGGGTGGAGACTCGGAAGAAACATCCATGGCGGAATTTAAAACTCCCGGGAATATCCAGGTGGAATACGGGGCGGAAGTTCCGGTGAAATTTTCCATTCCGGAAGGATTGGCAAAAGTGGAATTGTTGTACAACGATTCCGTATTTGAAACATGGAATAATCCGAAAGCTCAGATGAGAACTGTTGCCATGCAGACGAATTATTACGGTGTGGGGACAAGACCGCTGGTGTTGCGATCGACGTTTAAAGACGGAACTTCCCTGGAAAACGGGATCAATGTTCGCGTTGTTTCGAATATCATGCCTGAGCTGCGCTTTGTGAAGATTGTGAAAGAATATCCGCACAATCCGGAGAATTACACGCAAGGTTTTGAATTCGACGGAAATCAATTGTACGAAGGAACGGGTGATCCGGGGCAGCAGGGGAGAACGCTGGTTGGTCCGATCTCCCTGGAGACAGGAAAATTCATCGAACCTAAAAATGGCCTGGATGCAACCTATTTCGGAGAAGGAATTACCATTTTGGGAGATTTGCTGTACCAGGTTACCTGGAGAAGCAGCAAATGCTTTGTTTACGACAAGAAAACGATGGTTCTGAAAAATGAATTCACATATGTCGGAGAAGGTTGGGGATTGTGCAACGACGGAAAAGTGATTATGATGTCTGATGGTTCGGAACGCATTACCTTCCGTGATCCGAAATCTTTCCAGGCGATCCGTACGATAGAAGTATACGATAACGAAGGTCCTAAAACAAACCTGAATGAATTGGAATACATCGACGGAAAAATCTATGCAAACGTTTATATGACCGGAACGGTTTTGGTCATTGAACCGACAACAGGCCGTGTGCTGGAAGAAATTGATGCGAATGAACTGGTTGTCCGTGGGAAAAACGGTGGAGATGTGTTGAACGGAATTGCGTACAACAAGCTGACGAAGAAGTTGTATATGACCGGGAAATACTGGACGAAAACATTTGAAGTTTCCATCGATAAATAAGGCATGATTTCTCCTTACAACGACGAGTATTTCATGCGCCAGGCTTATATTGAAGCGCAAAAGGCTTTTGAACTGGGCGAAATCCCGGTGGGTGCAGTTGTTGTAGTGAACAACCAGATTATAGCGCGGGCACACAATCTAACGGAGCGTCTTCACGACGTAACTGCGCATGCGGAGATGCAGGCCATTACGGCAGCATCGGAATACCTTGGAGCAAAGTACCTGAAGGATTGTACTTTGTATGTCACGCTGGAACCTTGCGTGATGTGCGCCGGAGCGCTTTATTGGTCGCAATTGGATAAGATTGTATTTGCAAGCCGTGATGAAAAGCGCGGCGCGGGCCGTTTTCAGAATGAATTGTATCATCCGAAGACTGTGGTGTCGAAAGGCCCGATGGAAAACGAGTGTGCACAACTGATGATTGATTTTTTCAAGGATAAGCGTTAAATAATTGCGAATTACGTCCCGATAGCTATCGGGATATGAATTACGAATTTGGTTTTAAGGATTTCTCATGATTGAGAAGGAAGGGTTGAAGAAGTCAAGGTTTGGAGAACCCGGATTTTGAGACGGAAATTTGGCTGTTTGGACTCGGAAATGAAGTGAAACTGGCTAAAATCGGGCTGTTAAATCTATAACATTTTCATACTGTATCTATACTTAATCCATACTTGACCTATACTGTATCCATAGTTGAAGTATGATTGAGTCATGAAAACTGTTTTTTGTTGCTGATCTTTTCCGGATGATGGTTTACAAGTGTGTGAAGTGATGCCGGGTTGTTCGGCATTTGTAATTGGACATTCATAATTCAAATTTCACCTCTTGTACTAAAATTTAGCCGTCAATTGCTCGTTTCTTGTAGTTTTACAAAAAACAGTACTTATGTCAGATATCGTTTTGGAAGTGAATAACCTATCGAAATCATACAAACAGGTAGATGCCGTGAAAAGTTTGTCTTTTGATATCCGAAAGGGAAATGTTTACGGATTGTTAGGGCCAAACGGTAGTGGAAAAACAACCACTCTCGCCATGCTGATGGGAATTTTACACCCGACGCAAGGTTCCTTCTCCTGGTTTGAAAATGGTCAGAAGGACAGTAACAGGCTTCGGATCGGATGCTTGCTTGAAACGCCGAATTTTTATCCTTATTTGAATGCTTATGACAATTTGAGGGTGACTGCAACGATTAAAAATTTGCGTAATCCCAAAGAGCGGATCCAGGAAGTGTTGGAATATGTGGATTTAGCGGAGCGTGGAAAGAGATCCTTCAGAACCTATTCGTTGGGAATGAAACAGCGTTTGGCGGTAGCCTCAGCTATTTTGACCGATCCGGAAGTTTTAGTGCTTGATGAGCCTACCAATGGCTTGGACCCGGAAGGAATTGCGGAAATGCGTGAATTGATCCTGAATATTGCAGGACAGGGAAAAACCATTATTCTCGCATCGCATATCCTGGATGAAGTTCAGAAAATCTGTTCGCATGTGGTGATGTTGAAGCAAGGTGAAATGGTTTATAACGGAACCATGAAGGAATTGCTTACCCAGCGGAAAACGTATAAACTTATGGCGGAGAATGAGGAACAGCTGATCCAGATTCTGAATAAAATCCCGGAGGTGAAAATCCTTGAAAAAACGGATGGTTCCTTATTGGTTGAGCTGGATGAGAGAATTTCCGGATCCAAACTGAATCAATTGGTTGTGGAGCAGGGAATGTACCTTTCTGAGCTGCACGCTTATCAAAAAAGCCTCGAAACTATTTTCCTCGAAAGAATGAAATTATGAGAACTATTATAGCCCTTGAGTACGCGAAACTAAGAAAGTTTCAGACTCTGAAAATTTTGTTTGCAGTCTACATGGTCGTTGTGCCGGCCTGGATGTATTTCATGAATTTCTTTTTCAAAATGAATCCTGATCTGAAAGCAGTTTTCACACAGGATAACCCGTTTGATTTCCCGCATATCTGGAATTTTATCACTTATAGTGCAAGTTTCTTCAACATCCTGCTGGCGGTTTTGGTAGTGATTGTGACGACGAATGATATCCAATACAAAACCATGCGTCAGAATATCATTGAAGGTTTGACGAAACACCAGGTTATCTTAGGGAAATTTGTATTTGTCATTTTCCTGAGCGCCATTGCTACGATTTATACTTTTTTGTGTGGTTTGGTGATCGGTTTGATCGAATCTTCGAACATGGATGTTTACCAGAATATTCACCTGAATGTTTTGTATTTTATCCAAACAATCGGGTATTTCAGCTTTGCGTTCCTGTTTGCTATCCTGGTGAAAAGACCGGCTGTTGCAATCGTTACGTTTATCCTGTATTTCCCGGTTGAAACCATTGTAGGAAACATCATTTCTTCTAAAATGTATAAGTTTTTTCCGTTAAAGGTTTATGCAGACCTGACGCCGGTACCGTTTTTCAAGGCAATTTTGAATTCCGGAACCAGGGGAGAACACGTTTTCCTGTTGAGTCTGAATGAACAGCTATTGCTGGCATTTGGATATATGATACTTTGTTTCGCGTTTACCTATTTCCTGTTACGCAAACGGGATTTGTAAACCAATCAAACACTGGAAGAAAAGGGAATGAAACCTTTTTGAAGGGTGATTGACCAGTGATGCGTATATCTTACACTATTACTCGGTTTATCTTACTTTTTTCATTGCCAAAAAAGTAAGCAAAAAGGCTAGGCCAGTACTCGAAAACCTGTAAACTACGCGGCATTACGCGAAAGCATTCAAAACTCGTCCTACGGACTCAAACACCGAATGCTTTTTTTCGCTTCATTTTGCTTGTTTACTACGGTTTTCAGCGTAAGGGCCTTTTAAAGCCGCATTCTAGAGACTATTCTTGCTTCAATTCCGGAAAATAACCCGTTGTGCTAAATAAATAGGAAATCGCCTTTTGAAGAGCCGATCACTTCATCAGAAGGATCGGCTTTTTTCTTTGTAACTTTGTGCCATGAGTGTTTCTCCAAAAACCATTTGTGCGTTGTCGACTGCTCCCGGAATGGGTGCCATTGCTTTGATCCGGATGTCCGGAAAGGATGCGATTTCTATTTTGGATCGGATTTCTGGTAAATCGTTTATGGATGCCGCTTCGCACAGTGCGCATTTCGTGCGTTTGAAAAGAGCGGACGGTTCTGTACTGGATGAAGTGGTTGCTACGATTTTTCATGAAGGACACAGTTTCACCGGTGAAAATACCGTGGAAATTGCTTGTCACGGATCGGTGTTTATCCAGCAGGAAATCATCAACCTGCTTTTGGCAAATGGCTGTGAATTGGCGCAACCGGGAGAATTTACGATGCGCGCTTTTCTGAACGGGAGAATGGATTTAAGCCAGGCGGAAGCAGTGGCGGATCTCATCGCTTCCGAATCAGCACGTTCGCACGAAGTAGCGATGAACCAGATGCGCGGTTCTTTTTCCAGCGAATTGACCGATTTGCGCGAAAAACTCATTCATTTTGCTTCATTGGTTGAGCTGGAACTCGATTTTGCGGAAGAAGACGTTGAATTTGCCGACAGAACGGAATTACTTGCTTTGGTAACGGAAGTGTTGGCTTATGTCCGGAGGTTGATTCAGTCTTTCGAATTGGGGAATGTGTTGAAAAACGGAGTTCCCGTAGCGCTTGTGGGAGCACCGAATACGGGGAAAAGTACTTTGTTGAACCAGCTTTTGGGTGAAGACCGTGCGATTGTGAGCAACATTGCCGGAACAACGCGTGATGTGATCGAAGAAGTGTTGAATATCGACGGGATTTTATTCCGTTTGATAGATACCGCCGGAATTCGCGATGAAGCGGCAGAAGAAATCGAAGCGTTGGGAATTCAGCGTTCCCTGGATAAGATCAAACAGGCGAAAATCGTCCTGATGCTGAGTGATTTCAGCGCAGATCAGTCTTCGGAAGAAGGGCATTTATCCATGAGTTCGGAAGAAACCGGGCGCTGGGCGGATGAACAGGCGCAAACGTACCCGGGAAAACACTTTTTGGTACTTGGGAATAAATACGATTTGCGGCCGGATCAACTGAACAATCCGTGGACGTTTCAAACGCCGTTTTTACCGATCAGTGCGAAAAACGGAAGCGGTATCGAAGAACTGAAAAGTTGGTTATCGAGCCAGATCCTGGGATCATTCAATACGCAATCCGATACGATTGTCACGAATGCGCGCCATTTGGATGCCTTGCAAAAAACCGAAGATTCTTTGGAGAAAGCAAAATGGGGCTTGGAAACCAATATTACCGGGGATTTTGTTGCAATGGATATCCGCCAGGCGATGTTCTGGCTGGGAAGTATTACCGGGCAAATCTCGGAGGATGACCTGTTGGCGAATATTTTCAGTAAGTTTTGCATTGGGAAGTAAAACTACCCGGATTGCGGAATAAACATTAATTTATGTATTGTAAAAGAATGTTGGTGAATTTTCCACAGATGCACAGATAAATGCTCGCCTACCGGACTCGCTGGTTGAGTTATAGTGACCTCGAAGGATGACTTGCTTGCGAATATTTTCAGTAAGTTTTGCATTGGGAAGTAAAACTACCCGGATTGCGGAATAAACATTAATTTATGTATTGTAAAAGAATGTTGGTGAATTTTCCACAGATGCACAGATAAATGCTCGCCTACCGGACTCGCTGGTTGAGTTATAGCGACCTCGAAGGATGACCTGTTGGCGAATATCTTCAGTAAGTTTTGCATTGGGAAGTAAATACGTTGATTTTATGGCCCGCTGATTACGCAGATAACATGTAACTATAAATCTGCGCTCCTCTGCGTTACCTCAAGATAACGTTCACCTTCCAGGATGAACTATCTTTCGTCTTCATACGCGTTGCGTATTCTTCTGCAGGAAAATATTACATAGCTGCATTTTGCTACAAGATCTAATTCTTAATCACTTTTCCGGAACCAACAAGCTGCCCGGATTCGTTGGTGATTTTCAGGAGATACATTCCAGCCGATAACTCATCCGAGAGATCCAGTTTCAATAAGTTGTTTCCCTGTTCCAGCCGGTAGTGCTTTTCGATGGAAACACCCAATAAGGAAGTCAAGCTGATTGTGTATAATCCTTTTTTCGGGGCATTGATCCGGATTTCCAATACATCGTTCGTCGGATTCGGGGAAAAGGTGACGCCATTGAATGCGGGTGCTTTGATCGAGATCGGGTTGCTGAAGGAATAATTTCCGTCAAAATCGATTTGCTTGAGGCGGTAATACATCAGATCCGCTTCCGGTTCCCGGTCCAGGAAAGAGTAGGAAAGTAATTGAGTGGAATTGCCAGCTCCTTTTTGTGAGCCGATCTTTTTCCAATGCGTTCCGTCGGTGCTGCTTTCAATTTCAAAATGACTGTTATTCCGTTCACTGGCAGTTTCCCACCAAAGCTGGTTTCCGGAAGTGTTGGATTCCCCGTCAAAAGTCAGTAATTCGATCGGCAGGGAAACATTTGACGTGAACTGAACTTCGAAAGGACAGCAATCACCTTCGTAACCATCGATCATGAGGTAGTAGAACTTTCCGCTTGTTAACCCGGAAACGGTCGTGCTGACGCATCCCTTTGGATTTCCGCAGGAACTGCAATCGGTTCCGCTGAGTTGTTTCAGGCAGTAATACCCGTTGATTGTTCCTGAGCCACAAGTCCCGATTCCATTGGCTGTGGGGAAATTGAAGATCAAAGCCTGGATACCGGAAGCCCCGATTACGCTTCCCTTGTTGCTACAGCCGGGCATGGTGCAAATTGTGAGACTTACGGAAGAGGCTGTTGCCTGGAACATATAGAAACTGTTGTTTTCAACAGTTTGTTTGGCTACAGAACTGCAGAATACATTGCTGTTCTTGAACCACAAGGCGTCGTTTGCCGTGTAACTGCAGGTATTGTCGCAGTACACGCCGTTCAATGCTACTACAGGAGCTGTTGCACAATTATCACTTGCCGAAGGCGGTCCGGATGTGCAAGGTGGTTGTCCGAAGTTTGTAAAGGCAAGAAGCAAACAGATCATTAGTATTCCGGGGGTAATAGAATTTCTCATGTGTTTTTTGTCTGGTTAAACTTGTAGTGTAAAAGCAATCAGCAACTTACCGAATGCTTTCAGCGAATATTCAGAATCTTTTTGAGGTTTCCGGCAAAAAAGTCCGGATGGAGCGTTGAATTTGATGTAGGTCAAAAAAAATTCCGGGGAGGATTGTTCTCCACATTTACTTTTTCTTCAATTGTTAGAGACAAGACAAATTCAAAATCATTGTTGTCCGGTTACAATCCACATAATCTTTCTACAGCACATTCCTCTTCTCAATTTCCTCCTACTTTTTGCCGAGGCAGAAAAAGTAGGCAAAACTGCCTTTATCCCAATTACGCCGTTCGAGCAGGCAGGCTTCCGTTTCGGACTTCTGTGCGAAAAGGAGGGATCAGGATCCCAAATGCAAAGCACTTTTCGGCATAAGTAACCGAAACGGAAGCTTTTTGTTTTCATATGATCAATATGTAGGACGGCTAACGATTTTAACTATTTCTTTCAATTGCACAGTCGTGTAATTGGGATTGCTCTCCGCGGTGTTTGATTCGTGATTGAAGTAGAAATTCTTTTTACGAAAAGTATCCTCCCTTTTTTAATTCATATTGATCTGATTGAATATCAGTGATTGGAAGGACTAAGGCAGATTTTCCCCGGACAATAGTATTTTAAAATGGAGTTCCGATAGCTATCGGAATGAAAGTGAATTGATTTTCAATGATCTTTGTCTTGGCCCCTGACGTCTTGTCTCCTAGCGTAACTTAACTTTTTAATTCGCTTCTTAACAAAAACTGGCTGATACTTTTAAAATAAAAACGGAGTTTGGCTTGGATTTTGATTTATCTTTCGGAAAAAATACAAGATGAAAGGGTTTTTAGTAGTTGCCTTGAGCATTTTCGGATTGGTACCGCTTAGTTTCAGTCAGAAAAAGATTCGTATGGTTGTGAAGGAGGAATGCGTTCCGTGTCGCCGGATGATGCCGCAGATGTGTTTCCAGATTCAGAAAGATGGTTCAAAGACCTGGGAGTTGTTTTATGAACGCATTGCCGGATTCAATTATGAGCCGGGAAACAGGTATGTGATCGATGTGATCGAATCACCACGCCCAGAGCCGGTTCCCCAGGATTTGTCGAAGTATATCTATAAACTGGATAAAATTATTTCCATCACTCCGAAAATCATCGGGGATGAAGGAGCTATTTACCGTGTAATCCGCATGAACGGAAAAGATTTGACGAATGCACATGTTTCGATCTCGTTTGACAGTGTTTTTAAACGCATTTCGGGGAAAAGCGGTTGCAACAGTTTTTTCAGTTCGGTTAAATTGAATAAAAAGCAGAGCAAAATTTCCGTAAAAGTGGGAGGTTCTACCTTAATGGCTTGCCAGGATGCACAAATGGAAATCGAACGCGAATTTTTGAGTTCTATTTCTGAGAAATCCTTTAAGATTACACGCAAGGACGGAAAAATGATCTGGACTGCAAAGAAAAAGGAAGTCTTTGTTTTTGAATTAG
>VFQP010003754.1_pt1 | contig 15011 bp, 15 predicted proteins | sample 3512351 | NCBI WGS metagenome assembly VFQP01 (sample SAMN10412372, study PRJNA504923) | tailings metagenome | isolation source: Relicate 1 Philex TSF1 revegetated site | place: Philippines: Tuba, Benguet | collected 2017-08-29 | reverse complement strand
GCCGAAGCCGAAGGCGAAGGAGGATTGCATGCCATGCACGCCTCATAAAGCAAAAAGCCAAAAGCAAAGACTCTTTTTGAATTTTTACTTTTGACTTTTTACTTATTCGGTGGAGAATACCGGAGTCGAACCGGTGATCTTCTCCGTCCGCCGAAGCCGAAGGCGAAGGAGGATTGCATGCCATGCACGCCTCATAAAGCAAAAGCCTCCGCATTACGCGAAGGCTTCAATCTCGTGGAGAATACCGGAGTCGAACCGGTGACCTCTTGCATGCCATGCAAGCGCTCTAGCCAACTGAGCTAATTCCCCGACAGGGACGCAAAAATAGGGATTTCGCGTATTCCAAAAAACTCTCGGAGAAATTTGCCACAAAAGGGACTTTAGCGTCATCCAGAACTTCTCTCGACAGCACCTTAGCTTTAGCCTCAGTGGTCGGTCAACGGTCAACGGTCAACGGATAACGACCTAAACAGCCCGTTCCTCAACCGGCTCTTCCGGCTCAGGCCTGGCTGTGCGCCGCGCATTAGGCTGAACAACAGGTTCACCGTCTTCCTCAAATTCTTCATCATCTATATCGTCCGATTTCTTCTTACCAAAGAAAGAAAACAACTTCGAAAAGATCTTTCCCTGGTTCGCATTCACTAAATGCGAAGAAACATTTTTCATGATAAATGGCACAACCAGTTTGGTCAGCCAACCGGTGCGCGAAAGGATCATACGCTTTACTACAAGATCGATAATCGTTTCAGTAGCCCCGGTAAGCAGCGGATTGCTCTTATCGCGGGTGGTGAATTTACCAACCATCGAAATTGCATTCTTCACCGGCTGCAATTCGGCTTTGATCTCTTCCACATCCTGGCGGATCACCTGTTTCTGCACCTTTAACAAAGCTTTTAAGCGCTCTTTCTCTGCCAGAAGATCGTCGTATGTCCGGATTGTAGTAGAAGTATTACTCATACACTTTGTTGATAATTAAGTTTCGGATCATTGGGAAAACGATCCTTTTACGCAATGCAATCAAAATAAATAGCACCAACAGAAAGCTGGCGCCTCCCAATACAAAGCCTCCAGACCTGCTGCCGATCAGATCGCCCAGCCAGAATGATAGGCCTATGCCAAGAAAGATCAGTACACAAAATCCTATCACGGATGTAATGATCATGGTGATCGCTCCTGACGCAACATTCGTCGCTTTCTGCGTTACATTAATAATGGTCAGCCTGTAAAAGGTGTCTGCGATGTCTTCAACGTGATCTACAAGGTCTGCTGTCTTTTCCTTTAATTCTTCCATCGGTTATAGCATTTAATGTCAAAAAAGTAAACAGGCGAAAAAGGCCCATTGGGCTTTCTCGCCTGTCAACTATTGCTTAGCTAAAGTTCTCTTTCAGCTTTTCAGCGGCATGTTTAGCCTGACGGCCTTTATCTTTGGCTTCATCGAGACCATCTTCTGCCATTTTTTTGCCTTTATTCCAGAGATGGCCAAGGCTGTCAGCCCAATCGCCAGCTGTATTCTTGATTTTTTTACGTGTATCGCTTCCTTTTTCAGGAGCAATCAGCAAACCAATAACTACACCAGCAGCTGCAGCTCCAAGGATACCTAACAAAACTTTGTTCTTGGTTGTCATAATCTATGTTTTAAGAGTTAAGGAATGAATGCATCTGGTGTTAACTTATAAAAAACCATACCAGAACGGCATATCGTTGACCGTTGTCCGTTCACCGTTGTTCGATTGCCCAGCGATCTGAAAAATACCTACACTACTGATACATTGTTATTCAAGCTTCTGATTAGCCGTTTTTTAACGATAATCGAAATATCGAACAACGGTCAACGGTCAACGGGCAACGAACAACGGTCTTTCCAAAAACAAAAAACCCCGGCCTCAAGCCAGGGTTCTATTATCGGACCTTATGGGGCTTATTCTCCCCATATCTGTTCTTCTCCTTTGAGCCATTTTTTCACCAGGTCGGTAGTTACTGATTTCGGTCTTTCGATTGCGAAACCAAGGGCTCGATCCCAGCAAAGGCTGGCCAGCACACCGAGTGCGCGGCTAACGCCGAATAATACGGTGTAGTAATCATATTCTTTCATTCCAAAACCAACAAGCAATGATCCGCTATGCGCATCCACGTTTGGCCAGGGGTTCTTGATCTTACCGAGCGATTGGAGAATGGGTGGTACAACCTCATAAATATTCCAAACAGTATTCACCAATTTGTCATCCGGGAGATGCTTCTTGCCAAACTCCATCTGCGCAGTGAAACGTGGATCGGTTTTACGCAATACAGCATGACCATAACCTGGAACAACCTTGCCTTCAGAAAGTGTTTTCTTTACATACTCTTCGATCTGCTCTTTGCTTGGTTCATCTGTATTCAGTTCCTTCTGCATTTCGAAGATCCATTTCACCACTTCCTGGTTAGCGAGGCCATGTAATGGACCAGCCAGGCCATTCATACCTGCCGCAAAGCTGAGATAAGGATCTGCAAGCGCGGAACCTACAAGGTGTGTTGTATGAGCAGATACGTTACCACCTTCATGGTCGGCATGTATTGTCATGTACAAACGCATCAGCTCTTTGAATTTCTCATCTTCGAAACCGAGCATGTGTGCAAAGTTTCCTGCCCAGTCGAGCAGGCCATTCGGCTGAATATGCTCTCCGAATTTATATTTACGGCGATAGATGTATGCCGCTACACGAGGCAATCTTGCGATAAGGTCCATTGAATCATCAAACACAGCTTCCCAGTAATCTTTCTTGCTCATGCCCTGCGCATACTTTTTGGAGAACTGGCTTTCTGTCTGCAATGCCATCACCCCAACAACAAACTGGGTCATCGGGTGTGTATTCAATGGTAATGCTTCGATAGTATGGAAAACGTGATTCGGAACATGACTGCGGCGCTGCAATACAGCTGTTACATGCTGAACATCTTCTTCAGTAGGCAATTCCCCGATGAGCATCAGGTAAAACAAACCTTCAGGTAATGGTTCTGAACCTCCGGGTGCTTTTGGCAGTTTCTCTCTCAATTCAGGAATCGAATATCCTCTGAAACGGATGCCTTCCTGCGCATCCAGTAAAGATGTTTCTGACACCAGGCCGGTCATCCCACGCATACCCTGGTATATCTGCGACAATTGCACTTCTCCAATCACCTTACTTCCGTGTTCCTTGAGCAAATCTTTGATTTCTGTACCCAGCTGATCAGCTTTTGCTTTGAACCTATCTTTAATTACTCCCATGACAGATCGTTTAAAAATCACTAAAATATTGAAGTGCTAAAGGTAGTCAATGAGCTTTGCCAGAACAAACATTTTGGAGAATAATGTTGGTCATTTTACACAAACATCACAATGGTGCTAATACTGTTCTAATGTAGATGGGGCAAGGGCTGCGGGGGAGAACGTTGTCCGTTGTCCGTTGATCGTTGTCCGTCTCTGGCCGGCGCAGCTTTAGCAAGGAGATTGACCCGCTCTTTTACTTTTAGAGGATAATTCAATTTACAGCTACATCGTTTTTCCTCCGGACAACGGTCAACGAACAACGGATAACGATCATCGCTACTTCGGTGCCCGCCTGTACAACGCGTACGCCACAAACGAAAAAACAATATTCGGGATCCAGGCGGCGAGCAAAGGATGGAGATTGCTTTGGGTTGCAAATACGGTGGAAAATCTGTCCGACATGATGAACAGGGCGCCGATAACGATGCCAATGGCCAGGTGCATACCGCTGCCACCACGGGTTTTGCGGCTTGCAATCACCACACCGATGATGGTGAGCAGCAGTACTGCGGCCGGAGTGGCCGTACGCCTGTATCGTTCCACTTCCAGTGCACTAAGTCCTTCTGTCCCTCTCATTTTTTCCTGTTCGATAAAACTGACGAGCTGGGGTGTAGCTAATTTATCTTTCAGGTAATCGTCTTTGCGAAGTTCGTTTGGTTTCAGACTTATATTGATCGTCATGGAAGCGTGTTCAACTGCTTTTTCGCCCAGGCTGTCGACCGTGCGTTCAACAGCATTGGTCAGCTTCCATTTCTTCTCCGTCAGATCCCATTGGATAAAACTCGACCTGAGGTTATAGACCACCTTATTGCCACGCACTTTTTCCATAAAAAATGCCTGAGCCGATTTGCTGGCCGTATCGTAGTTTTTTATCCCGATATACGTGTCGTGATCAATCCTGCGGTAATAGCAATTAAAGCAACTGCTGTTTTGCTGGTTCTTGGTAGGATCACTGCGATCGATGTAGACCGATTTAAAATCAGTCATGATAGCATTCGCTTTAGGGATAAGGTATCTGTTTCCAAACCAGAGGATCGTGCCCAGCAACAATCCGCCAACAACATAAGGACGCAGCATCCGGTTATAACTCGTTCCGCTGGCCAGAATGGCAATGATCTCCGATCTGGTAGCCATCTTACTGGTAAAAAAGATCACCGAAATAAAAACGAATAAAGGGAACAATAACCCCCAGATATGAGGTACAAAACCAAAATAGTATTGGGTAATGATCTGCGAGGTGGTCAGCCCGCTTTTCACAAAATCATCCGTCTTCTCACTGGTATCCACGGCCACAGCCACCACGAGAAACAACATCATGCAAAAGAAAAAGGTAACCAGGAACTTCTTCAGTATGTACCAGTCGAGCTTGCCCAAGAAAAGTTTAAAAGTTTAAATGTTCAAAGTTTAAAAGTGTATGACCAAAGGTCAGCCATCAAACCGGATGCGAAGTAACTGAATAAAAAAGGAAAAAAGCGTTAAAAAACTAAGAGGGGAAAAGAGGCGGAGCCCTCCTACGCTATGCTCCGGCGGGCGGAGAGGGAGAAGGAGAAAAGCAGGGAAAGCAGGATTTTCCGATTAGGAGGTATGATTTAAGAAAGAGTGAAATTTCTCATAAACCCCTCTTTTTGCTCTTTTACACTCCTTATATTTCTCCGCCCGCCGAAGCGTAGCGCAGGAGTGAAATAAAAAACCTGTCGGTGGCTTGTGACACAGCGACAGGTCTTAAGTAGTCCGGAATCAGTCCCTCAAAAAAAAGCGAAAATCTAGAATAAGGTTCTATGGTTAATGGAAATACCGGGACTTGAATGCAAAGGTTCAAAACGAGGGGATGCCAGACAAGCGGTTTTAGACCCTTTTTGGTACCCGTGTTTTCACGGTATAACCACCCGTTTATTCACCCCACTCATAATCAAGGTATTGTAGTTATCTGATCCTGTTATATCTTGGCAGCACAAATCACTAAATTCTTCTACTTATGTCTAAACCAATTCCTGTATCGCAGGCAAAAGCGATGATCAAAACGTATGACAACTACATGCAGACCCTTGGGGTTGACATGAAGACTCAAACACAATGTGTTAGCTTTCCAATCACAGATCTGATGGCCTGGCTCAGCAAGATGACGCCGATTGCAGATGAGATCAGGATCTTTATGAGTGATTATCCTGTGGGAACCCCGAATGCGGGCAGGACAACGGTGTTACTGTGGCCTTATAAGGATGGACAGCCCGCGAGAACAAAGGACCGGACGCTGGCATCGGAGATTCCGGATGTGATCAATGAAGGAGATCCTGACGACGGTGAAGCCGATCCGTACAATGATGGAGGTCTCAAGCCGTAACACAGTATGATCCTTAACGTAGTTTACTTTAGCTGCATTCTTTTAAGTGCAATTACAGCCACCTTTTGGAGGAAAGGACTCAAGAGCATGCAGCTAACTTTATTTATCCCATATCTCTGGTACCTGACTGTACAGGAAATTGGGGTGGAGGTTCTTTATGATCTGGAAATAGTAAAGACCACCGGTGTTTTTTATAATTTTTACCGGCCGTTTTCTGCAACCATCTTCTTTCTGACATTTTACAGGATGGAGTTGAATACCGGCATCGTAAAAAAATTCATGAAGAGAATGTATATCATTTACCTGGTATTCACTCTCCTTACGTTTGTCCTTACCACTGCACTGGTAAGCTTCAGCTCCTATATCGCTCTTGCAACGGGATTTGTAAATTGTTGTTTTGCCCTGTCATTTCTGATCAATTATTTTAACCTCGATAATGCAGAACAGGAGAAAAGATGGTTTCCGGTAATACTCATCACCGCCGGAATGCTTGTCTTCTACCCTGTGATCAATATTTCATTCGCTTTTTACAAGCATCTGCTCGCTACAGAAGCGCTTGTGTTTGACACCAAGCTTTACCAGTCGATCCCGCAGATCATGAGCATTTTCATGTACAGTTGTTTCATTTATGCCTTTTACCTATGCAGAAAGAAGATTTAGACCTTGTCGTATCAATTATTTCAGCCAGCATCTTTGTATTGTTGCTGATGATCGCTGTATTTTTTCTTTTTCGTATTTATTTTAAAAGAAAAAAATCACTGTTGCTCGAAAAACAACACATGGCGATACAGTTTGAACAAACACTGCTTCAGTCGAAGCTCGAGATCCAGGAACAGACCTTTGCGGATATCAGCCGTGAGATACACGACAATATCGGCCAGGTATTGAGTCTTGCCCGTATCAACCTTAATACACTGAATGTTCCGGCAGATAACACCAAGATAAATCTTGTGGATGAATTAATGGAAAAAGCGATTACAGATCTCCGCAACCTTAGTCATTCACTCGACTCAGACATGATCCGCAACAAAGGCTGGCTTGATGCCACGCAAAAGCTGCTGCGCGATCTCGAGAAAAGCGGTAAATACACCGCACGCCTGATCATTTCGGAAAACCCGCCAACACTCGGCAAGGACAGACCGATCATTCTTTTCAGGATGATACAGGAAGTGATCAATAACATTCTCAAACACGCCGGTGCAAACTCCATTGAGCTGGATGTATCAAAAGACAAAGAGTATCTGACTATCATCATAAAAGATAATGGCAAAGGGTTCAGCAAAGAAAAAATTTCTGCTGGGGCCGGATTACGTAATTTAGATAACCGCGCCAGAATGATCGCTGCTGATCTACATGTTAACAGCGAGGTTGGTGTAGGTACAACCATCACTATTTCCGTTAAGCTAGAAGCCAATGAATAGTAAACCCGTCCGCATCGCTTTGGTAGATGATCATGCGCTATTACGTAATGGTCTTGCTTCACTCGTAACCTCTTTTGAAGGTTATGAGGTCTTATTCCAGGCTGATAATGGAAAAGATTTTATCGCTCAACTGGAGCATTACCCCGCCCCGGATCTTGTATTGCTGGATATCACCATGCCCGAAATGAATGGCTTTGAAACAGCCGACTGGATCAAACAAAATCTGCCGGCCGTAAAAGTGCTTGTGCTGAGTGTAATGGATAATGATTCCATTATCATCAGCATGCTGAAAAAAGGAGCAAGAGGATATATCCTGAAAGACAGTAAACCGGCTGTATTCAGACAGGCACTCGATAATATCCGCGACACCGGTTTCTACATCAATGAACTTATCAGCAATAAAATGCTGAACTACGTAACGCAGGAAGATAGCCAGGCCGTAAAAGAAACATCCATTATCTCCCAGCTTTCAGAAAAAGAGATCGCCTTTCTCCAGATGGCCTGCACCGAAATGACCTACAAAGAAATCGCGGAAAGCATGAGCCTCAGCCCAAGAACCATCGACGGTTACCGCGATGAACTGTTGAAGAAACTGAATGTCCAATCCAGGATCGGACTTGTTACATTCGCGATAAAGAATGGGCTGTATAAGCTGTAGAAAGTCAAAAGTCAAAATTAAAAAGTAAAAAAAACACTCGTCCAATTGGAACACCCAAAACGAGGGGTATTTTTTACTTTTTAATTTTGACTTTTTACTTTTTACTTCCTACAATCTCGTCTTCAACACCTCCACCTGCTCTCTCTTCCAGGTTGCAAAATCACCCGCAATGATATGTTTGCGTGCTTCCGTTACCAGCCATAAGTAAAAGGCAAGATTATGGATGCTGGCGATAGAAAGCCCGAGTATCTCTTTTGATTTCATGAGGTGACGGAGATAGGCTTTGCTATAGTAATTGGATGTGTGACAATCCAGCCCGTCATCGATCGGGGAAAAATCTTTTTCCCATTTTTTATTGTCGATATTGATCACTCCTTTTGTCGTGAACAGCATTGCATTCCGGCCATTTCTTGTTGGCATTACGCAATCAAACATATCAATACCCATGCTGATACATTCCAGGATATTCCAGGGAGTACCAACGCCCATCAGGTAACGGGGCTTTTGCTGTGGAAGGTGATCGCAGCACCAGTCACATATTTCATACATCACGGGTTCGGGCTCTCCCACACTCAATCCGCCTATTGCATTTCCGGTTGCCTCTTTTGAACTGACGAATTCGCAGGACTGCTGCCGAAGATCTTTGAACGTCCCACCCTGCACGATCGGAAACAGGTTTTGTGTGTATCCATATTTATCTTCCGTACCATTAAACCGTGTAAGGCATCTGTCGAGCCAGCGATGCGTCATCTCCATCGAATTACGCGCGTAGGCATATTCGCTTCCGCCGGGAGGACATTCGTCAAAAGCCATAATGATATCACCTCCGATCACCCGCTGGATATCCATTACATATTCGGGGCTGAACAGGTGTTTTGATCCGTCAATATGCGATTGAAAAGTAACGCCTTCTTCTTTGATCTTCCGTGTTCCCGCCAGCGAGAACACCTGGTATCCGCCGCTATCCGTCAGGATAGGCCGCTTCCAGCCATTGAACTGATGCAATCCGCCAGCCGCTTCCAGTATCTCCAATCCGGGCCGCAGGTACAGGTGATAGGTATTTCCCAATATGATCTGCGCTTTAACTTCCTCTGCCAGTTGCAGTTGCGAAACCGCTTTCACGCTCCCCACTGTTCCTACCGGCATAAATATGGGCGTTTGGATCTCACCATGATCTGTGACGATCGTTCCTGCTCTTGCCTTCGAACCTGTATCCTGATGTTGCAATGTAAATTGTAGTGATGCCATAAGGGCGCAAAAATAACGGGTAACGGTGATTTATTGGATTTTTGGGAGCAATGGGATTAAGTCGTTGAGGGTGGTGGGTTTTGTGTGACTATATCCTTTTTCTTTCAAAGACGCATCCCACATAAATCCCAAAATCCTATTCTTTTCCGTTCAACCTGATCATCAAAAGAATTCATTTCCAGAATTCGAGATTTATCCTTCTTCTCACGAAGAAACAGGTATCCCATTTGTCCAAAAAATCCACTAAATCCCCGTTATCTTTGCGCCCATGCCACTAATTAACTGGGGAGAGACGATTTTCTTCTTTTTCGTCGCCGTTACGACCATTCAAGTATTTTATTATTGCTGGTTTTTCAGCAGGATTGCGTTCTATAAACCGAAAACCCGCACGCATTCTCAACAACATCCTGTTTCGGTGATCATTTGTGCCCGCGATGAGGACGAAAACCTCGCGCGCAACCTTCCCGGTGTGCTTGTTCAGCGCTACCCCAGCACTTACGAAGTGGTGGCGGTCAATGACAATTCCGTTGACGATTCCAAATACATCCTGGAAGAACTGAAAAAGACTTTTAAGTCGCTCAATATTGTAGAGCTTACGCAGGAAGCCAAACTGATCTCCGGTAAAAAATATCCCTTGTCCATCGGTATCCGCCAGGCAAAACACGAGATCCTTTTGTTGACTGATGCGGATTGCGTACCCGCAAGTGAGAACTGGATCGAAAAGATGCAGGGAGCTTATGAGGCCGAAACCGAGATCGTGCTGGGATATGGCGCCTATCATAAAAAACCGGGGATGCTTAATAAGCTGATCCGGTTCGAGACTTTCCATACCGGACTCCAATATCTTTCCTATGCACTGGCCGGCACACCTTATATGGGCGTTGGCCGGAATCTTTCCTATAAAAAAGATCTCTTTCTCCGCAACAAAGGTTTCTCTTCGATCAATCATATTCCAAGCGGAGATGATGATCTTTTTATCAATAAGGTAGCCACCGCAAAAAACACGACCGTGATCCTCGATCCGGAAACGATCACCCGTTCCATTCCAAAAACCACCTGGACTGGCTGGTTGCGTCAAAAAGCAAGACACTATACAACGGCGAAATTCTATAAGCCGAAACATAAATTCCTGCTGGGTCTGTATTTCTTTACCCAGTTCATTTTCTATCCGGCTCTGGCTGCAGCGATCATTTTCTACGACTGGCGCTGGGCACTCGGTGTATTTGGTGTACGTTTTATTTTGCAAGGCGTTATCTTCCGTAAAGCCATGGCGAAACTTGACGAAAAAGACCTCTGGCCCTGGTATCTGTTCCTGGATATGTGGATGTTCTTTTATTACCTGATCTTTGCACCAGCGTTGTGGAAGAAGCCTTCTAAAAAATGGAATTGAGAGAAGGTTTGAAAGGTTTGAAAGGTTTGATAGGTTTGACAGGTTTGACAGGTTTGAAACTACCCAAAACCTAAACTTATTTACGTAATAACTAACTCCTCAAGCCTGTCAAACCTATCAAACCTATCAAACCTATCAAACTTTTAAACCCTTAAACCATCAAACTTTAAAACCCCTGCGTTTTGGAAATCATCCTCAAATACTTTTCAGATTTTACTCCGGTACAGTTAGAGCAGTTCTCTAAGCTGAAGGATCTGTATACTGAATGGAATGAAAAGATCAATGTCGTTTCGCGTAAGGATATCGAGAGTTTGTATGAGCGTCATGTATTGCATTCGTTGAGTATTGCGGCGAGTTTTGAGTTCCAGCCGGGCATGGAGATCGTGGATCTGGGTACGGGTGGTGGTTTCCCGGGAGTGCCGTTGTCGATCTTTTTCCCAGAGGTAAAATTTCACCTGGTAGACAGTATCAATAAAAAACTGAAAGTAGTGGAGGCGGTAGCGGAAGGTGCCGGCATCAAAAATATCACTACACAACATAGCCGTATCGAAGACGTAAAGAACCGCAAGTTCGACTATGTGGTTTCCCGCGCGGTAGCGCCGCTAAAAGATCTGTGGAGATGGAGCAGGCCTCTTTTAAAAACCCAATCAGTCAATCCTGCAGGCATGGCAGGCCCCGGTCTTATCTGTTTGAAAGGCGGTGATCTTCATACAGAGATACAGGAAAGTCTCACACGTCCCCGGATGATGTCAGTAAGTGATCTGTTCGAAGAAGAATTCTTTCAAGATAAGTTTATCATTTATGTACCCCGTAGCTGATCGGCCATTGTTCGAAAGAAAAGCTTGTACGGAAATCTAACGAATGATTTTTCCCGCAGATTTGAAAGGGTGCACAAAACCGGCACAGACCGCGGTCTATAGTCTATGGTCTGTGGTCCATGGTCTACAAACCTCGTCCGCCCTAAGTGTTTCCCTTTACTCCTCAATCAGTATTAACATCTTACCTCTAAGTGGTATTGCCTGCATCAATATTTACCCTCATTTTTGCTCCATGAAGGAAATATCCGTTTGTATAGTTGACGATAACCGGGACCTGAGAAACGCGCTTGAGGAAATTATCGGCATGTCTGAAGGTTATGAGTGTATTGGTACGTTGGGAACTGCCGAGGAGGCGATTGCAGAGATTCCGTTGATGGAGCCTGATGTGGTATTAATGGATATCAATCTTGGAGGCACGGAGAGCGGGATAGATTGTGTACGCATACTCAAACAACAGGTTCCCGCCACCAATTTCATGATGTGTACTGTATACGAAGAAGACGAAAAAATATTTGAGGCATTAAGTGCAGGGGCCAGTGGTTATATTCTTAAGAAAACTGCTCCTGCGCGCCTCCTGGAAGCAATCCGTGAACTCTACCAGGGTGGTGCCCCGATGAGCAGCCAGATCGCAAGAAAAGTAGTTGCGGCATTTCAGAACAAAGCCACATCCACGCAGGACAGCGATCTTGACGAGCTCTCTGTCCGCGAAAAGGAAATTCTCGAACAGCTATCCAAGGGTTTGATGTATAAAGAAATCGCAGCAGAATTATTCATATCACCTGAAACGGTGAGGAAGCATGTGTACCACATTTATGAAAAACTGCACGTAACCAACAGAATAGAAGCAGTCAATAAATACTTTGGCCGGTAAATATTCCGGAAATACCACAAAAGTGGTATTTCTTTTGCTCTGACAGGATTGTAGATTTGTTGTTGAGTTATAACAAGTTTCGAATTTCTACCATTAACCGAAAACCTATCTTTTAGAATCTGCGGAAAAAGATTACGTGAGGGCACCTAATCAATGAGAAAGCCTTTTCCACCGGCGGAAAAGGCTTTCTTATTTTCCGTTGTCCGTTGTCCGTTGTTTGTTGACCGGGGAAATGAGCGTACAGGAAATTGAATCTTCGCGAAGCAACTAAAAGGGAAGGCTATCGTTTCAACGATAGCCTTCCCTTTTAGTTGCTTCGCGGTCAACGGACAACGGTCAACGGACAACGAACACCGAACTCTCTATAGCTTAATTCTGTTATTCTGCCTCTCCACATCCGCCATTCGCTGTGAGGGATCGATTTCTGCGAGTGAAAGTTCGGAGAGCTTTCTGTCGCTTTCTATCACGTAGGTTTCGCTTGTCCATTTCCAGGCAGGATACACTGTGCGTTTTATGCTGTCCTCGGCAGGTTTCACCCCATACATGAGATCAAGGGGAATATAATGCACTTCTGATGTTCCGTCTTTAAACGTAAGTTGAAGATCGATCGGCATTGGCATCATACCAATACGTTTCATCCTGATTTTTGTTTTGCCTTTGTCTTCCCACAGGCTATCAAAAGCATAATCAATGGTTTTGGTTGAATTCACCCAGTATTCTTTGTACCAATCCAGCTTCATGTCGCTTTGCTTTTCTGAAAGACGGATGAAATCGGCCACATTCGGGTGTTTGAACCTCCACTGTTTGTAATATTCAAGCAGGATCTTATCACGCGTTGCAGCACCAACAATATAACCAAGCTGTTCCATAAATACGGCACCTTTCTGATAAGCTGCAGCGGAATAAGCACTGTTTGTATTGAAATGATCTGCGTGTGTGGTCAACGGTTCTTCTTTTCCGCTTTTTACCAGGGAGAAGTATCCGCGGTAGTTTCCTTCCTGGGCAAAACCAGGTCTTGGTGCAAGGAACGACTGGATCCGGCTTGATGCATAGGTAGTAAAACCTTCGTCCATCCATGCATACAGCGATTCATTGGTTCCCATCAGGCCCTGGTACCAGTTATGCATCCATTCGTGCAGCCATGCGCCGGGGCTGGCCAGCAATGTAGCCATCGGGTATTCCATGCCACCATCTCCGCCATGAATAAATGAATATTGTTTGTATGGATAAGCACCGAATGTTTTTTCAATAAAAGGCAATGCTTTTTCTGCGTCATCCAGGATCTTCTCCCATGCGGCCGCTTTTGAGTCGCCTTCTTTATACAGCAGGTGGAGATAAAGATCATTGCGGATCTTTCTTCTCATATGTTTGAATTCAGGATCTGCCGCCCACATGAAATCATGCACATTGGGAGCAAGGAATTTCCAGGTGAGTTTATCGCCCGCAGGCATCATGATCCTTGCGCCTTCGGCTTCATACCCATGACCAACCTGGTTGGGGTTTTGTACATAGCCGGTACCACCAAGTGTATAATTTTTATCGATCGTAATATTCACTTCATAATCGCCCCAAACGCCATAAAACTCGCGTGCGATATAAGGCGTCGGATGCCAGCCTTCATAATCATATTCGCAAAGCTTCGGATACCATTGGCTCATTGAATAACGCACCTTTGTAGAAGGGTTATCACGGCCGCTGCGACGGATCTGCAAAGGCACCTGTCCTTCAAATTCCATGTCAAAAACAACTTTGGATTTTGGAAGGATCGGTTTGTCGAGCTTTACTTCAAGGATCGTTTCGAGTACTTCGTATTGCTGAGGCTTACCGTTCATTTTTAATGACAGGATCTTCTGATAACCGATCTCATCGGGTTTCAGGTTAAAGATGCGGTCTTTCACGCGATCGTCCCAGTCAGCACCTCTCCCTGTTGGAATGGTTCCCTGTCTGCGGCTACGCGTATCCATCATACTTCCTGGCTGAAACGCATTGAAGTAAAGATGATAGAAAACTTTGGTCAGGGTATCCGGTGAATTGTTCGTGTATTCCAGCTTCTGCTTACCCTTGAATTGATTGGTCTGAACGTTCATGTCAACATCCATCAGGTACCTGACCCGCTGCTGCCAGCGATCCGGCTGGGCAAATGCCATTGCGGCAATGGAAGTGTACAAAAAAGTAAGTGCAATTTTTTTCATGTACTAATCAGTTTATGAAATGTGAGCGAAAGCGATAAAATTCGTGATTGTATGTTAGATTAAAAAAGAAATTTATTCCTTAAACTACTATCGCGGCACCTGCATAAAATACTGCAGGTGCCGCGATAAATAATTTTTTATTGACTGTATTTGCCGGAGAACGAGGCTAGAGTGTAATAGACGTCCGTAGCAAACGACCTTTCGGATTGAATACGAGATATTTTTTCTCCACTCCGCTTTTCTTTGCTTTCAAACGATATTGCGTCAGATCGCCCGGCAGGTACATTACTGTTACATCCTCCACCTCACGATCAGCATATTTGCTTTTTTCAAAACCATCCTTCACTTCCTGGGGCAGTGCGTCGAAAGTTGAAGGCTTCAGGGTTTCTTTCCAAATCCCTTTATTGGTGTAAGATGCGGTCATCGGCTCTCCGTTCATCTCAAAATGCACGTCCACGCTTACAAGCTGATCCTTGAACTCAATATTGGATGCTTCGCGGTATTGGTTGGCAAAAGTCTCCTCAACGGCCTTCGGGATCTTGCGTATCTGTGAGAACACGGGAATGCTTGCGCAAAAAAGAATAATAACGCCTGTCAGTAGTAACTTTTTCATGATGATAATCTGTTGGTGATATAAATCTTGTCCTTTCTTGAAAATAAAAATCTATACCAGATATAAAATAGAGATATCAAATTTCGGAACTATTAACGGTAAAGAAGGGATTTGGGAGAGGTTTTAACGTTACAACAACCTAAAATCGTTGACCGTTGACCGTTGACCGTTGA
>VFQP010003753.1_pt1 | contig 15013 bp, 14 predicted proteins | sample 3512351 | NCBI WGS metagenome assembly VFQP01 (sample SAMN10412372, study PRJNA504923) | tailings metagenome | isolation source: Relicate 1 Philex TSF1 revegetated site | place: Philippines: Tuba, Benguet | collected 2017-08-29 | reverse complement strand
CCATGGTCAACGTGGTGGGCGCCGAGGTGGACCGCATCGAGCTGGACATCCAGGTGCGGGCAGGGAGAGAGGGCTGGGGGGCTTCCCAGGAATGGGCGCACCAGGTGCAGCAGCGCGCGAGTTGTGGTCGCAAGTGCGGTAGGAGACGGCTGGAGGCCCTACCGTGCTGGTGCCCCTGCAACCTGGGTGTGTGGTGTGGCGCAGGCCGTCAACGCCGGCGTGCTGTGGGTGGACCTGGAGACGGACCGAGTGCCCGTGCACATGCGGCGCAACTCTGCAGCCCTGGGCGGCGGCGGCGGTGGCGGCGGCGGCGGGGGTGGGGGCGCGGGCGGGGCGGCCGGTGGTGGTGGCGGGGGCGCTGGCGTGGGGCGGACATCTCCTCACGCGGCGGGCGCAGCGGCTGCGTCGGCCGGGGCAGCGTCCGTGGGCGCGGCCGTATCTCAAGCAGAGCGCCTCACGGCTGCGTCCATCACCCAGCTGGAGGAGGAGGTGGCTGGGGCCGTGTCGCTCCAGCACCTGTCTGACTTGCACTGCGAGATGGATAGCAGCTGCCAGGCGTGGCACGTGGACGCTCACCCGTACGCGCCGAGCAGCCAAGGTGTTGCTGGTCACGCTCCCGAGGACGTGCTGTTGACGGACGAGCAGGCCGGGGTGGGCTTGGCGCCAGAGCCGCCCCTGGTGCTGGGTGTGGGCGCAGCGGGAGGCGCCCCCACGCCCGTCGCTCGCCAGATTTGATGCGCGTGCACCCGGGCTGAGGGCACAACGCGTTTTGCTCTGGTCCGGCACTCTGGGGCGCTCCAGGGGACTCCTGCTTTCTCGCGCGCCGCGCCGCCACCACCACCACCACCACCACCACCACCACCCGGAACTGGACTCGCTGATTCTTTGAGCACCACTACGTCACTGGGAGGCTCTGCTCGCGCTGACGTTCCCCCGCTCTTGGTACGCGCGTTCCGGCGCACTCATTCTTTTCTGCCCCCTGTTCCTCACGGGGGTGGTGCCGCTGTTTCCACGGTTTTGCACTCGTGCTGCAGCAACACAGGGGCGTCGAGCCCCACGTCACCGTCCCTCACGCACGAGTGTGTGTGCAGTGCGTGTGCGGACGGGGCCTGTACATGCTTCGTGGCGCCCCTTGTTGTACCACCCGTGTACGGAGGAGAATTCTGCTTGGCAAGCAAGCCCAACACCTGCCTCGTCGTCCCAAGTGCATCTCGCTCAATCGTCCCACGGGTGCGGCCGGCCTCCAGCTCGCTGCCGCAGCGCCGCCTGCACGTTGGCCAGCGCCTGCGCGCCAAGCAGCGAGCCATCCGGGGGCACGCGCGACGACGCCCGCCCTCCTGGCGCCGCCTTGAGCGCGCTCGCTGGCCGGCTGGTGGTGCCGCCCGCGACCGCGCTGCCCGAGCCAGCGGCGGCGGCGATGCGCAGCCGCTCCAGGCGTCTCCTGCTGGCGCGCTGGTCCAGGTCGTCGTCCGTGTCGTCTCCGTCGTCGCCAGAGTCCTCGCACCCCAGGGCGCGGCTCGTGAGCCGGGCGCGCGTCAGCAGCGACGAGGGCGTGCCCGCCAGGCTGCGCGGCAGCGAGCCCGCCGCCACGGCGCTCACGTACCGCGGCGCGCCCTTGCCGCCCGGGGACCTGCCGGCGCTGGCGGCGCTGATGCGCGCCATGGCCGCCGCGGCGCTGGCCGCCGACACGGCCTGCTCAAGCGCCTGCGCGCGCAAGCAAGTTGGGCACCCCCAGGCGCTCTCTTTTCCGGCAGCAGGATGCGCAACCAGCACTGCCTGCCTCACCCGCCCGCCCCCGCTCCCCACCTTTGTGCTGGGGATGCTGCTCAGCCGCTCGTCCCAAGCGTCCTGCTGCGGAGGGCGCTGCGGCGGCGGTGGCGGAGGGGGCAGCGTCGCCCTCTGCTCCTCCTTGCCCTGCGTCGCGGCGATGGCCCGTGCGGTGGCGGTGCCGCTGCCGACCAGGCCCAGCGCCAGGCGCAGCTGCCGGTTCTCGTCCTCCACCAGGGCGAGCTTGTCCCTGAAGGCGTTGAGCTGCTCCAGCATGCCCTGCTGCAGCCGGGCGCGCGAGGTGGTGACCGACTCGAGCGTGGCGTGCAGCTGCTCCAGGTTTTTGTCGGACGCCGCGCGCTCGGCCGCCGCCCCCGCAGCCTGCACGGCAGGCAGCGCAGGTTCCGCCACAATGAACCGCACGCGCGTGGCAGCCCTCACGGGGAGCGGTGGGATATCCCCTGCGCGTGTGGCTGTTGCACCTGTTGCTTGCTGCTGGCGAGCTCGTCCTGCAGCCGCGAGATGACCAGGTGGTTGGTGGACAGCTCGCGCCGCAGCTGCGCCACCTGGCGGCACCACAGGGGGGCGGGGCAAGCACCAGCACCAGCACGCGACTTGAGTCCGTCGTGGGCTACCAGCCAGGGGCAGGCCAGCACCCCGCCCGCCCGCCCGCCCACATGCACCCACCGCACCTGGTCCTGCAGCGCCTCCTCCCTGGCGCCGCTGGCCGCCAGCGTGCTCCTCAGCTGCGCGTCCACCGCCTCGACGCGCGTCCGCAGCGCCCCCGCCTCGGCGCGCTCCTCGCCCAGCACGCCGGCGGTGGCCGCCGCCTCGCGCGACGCACGCTCCGCCTCGCCCTGCGCGCGCTGAACCTCGCCCTGACCCACCACACAGGCACCGCACACACGCACACACACACACACCAGCAACGGCACAGCGCGTCTAGCGTGTTTCCCAGTGTGCAGCGTGCGTCCCCCCAAGAGCTCAGCAGCCTCTCCCTAAAAGCAGCGCGCTCCTCCCACCATGAGCTGCTGGCGCGCCCGCTCGCTCTCGTCCAGCTCCTCGCGCGCGCGCGCCGCCAGCTGCCGCGCCTCCACCACCTGCACCTCGAGCGCGTCCCGCTCGGCCCGCGCGCGCGCCGCCGCCGCCTCGGCCGCCGCCTGCGCCTCGCCGTGCCGTGCCGCCTCCAAGGCCCGCGCCGCCTGCGCCGCCTCTAGCTGCCGCTGCAGCGCGGCCAGCTGCTCGCCCAGCGCGGCGGCGCGCGCGTGCGCCTCGGCACGCGCCTCGGTCACCTTGACGTCGGCGGCGCCCAGCGCGGCACTCACCTCGCTCTGCAGGGCCTCCACCTGAGCACACAGCGGGCGTGAGGTGCGTGCGTCTGCCTGTCTGCGCCGCACCGCATGGCCACTGCCCGACAGGCTCCCCTGTACTCCTTCACCCCTCCTCTCTCCCCCTTCCCTCCTCATCAACCCCCCTCACCGAGAGCCTCCCCCCGCGCTCGAGCGCCGCCAGCCGCTCCTGCAGCGCCTGGCTCTGCTCCTGCTGCACGGCCAGCGCCGCCTCCGCCCCCCTCAGCAGGCCCTCGGTGCGCGCCTGCGCGTCCAGGTGCTGGTGCAGCTGAGCCTGCAGCGCGCCCGCCTCGTGCTTGGCCGCGCCCGCCTCGCGCCGGTACAGCCCCGCCAGCTCCAGCGCCTCGCCCGCCTCGCCGCGCGCCTCCTCGCACTCGTGCACCAGCTGCAGCCGCAGGGACAGCAGCCGCTCCACCTCGGCCTGCGCCGCCCGCAGCGCCGCCGCGCCCTCGGCCAGGGCCGCCTCCTTGGCCGCCAGAGCCAGCGCCAGGGAGCTGCTCTCCTCCTGACTCTGCGTGGGCAAGGGCGTGCCGCAGCTTGGGCGTACGTGTCAGCAGGCCTTCGGATGGCGACGAGGGCAGTTCTGGCCCAGGTGTGCAACGCACCTGTGCCAGGGCGTGCAGCAGCTTGCCGTGGCTGTCCAGCGCCCCGTCCGGGAGCTCGTTGCGCAGCCCCAGAGCCGACTTGAGCACGTGCACCTGCACACGGCGGGGCGCGCGTGTGCTGTTTGCGTCAGCGGTTGGAGGAGGTGTGCGGTGGGCTTTGCCAGGAGGCAAGGCGCGTGCCGTACACACCTCACCTCCCTGGCGGCGTTGATGCGCGCCTCCTCGCTGAGGAGCAGCCGGGCCTCGGTGTCGTTGTGCAGCTCCTTGAGCTCCAGCACCTGCGTGTGGGGGGTGAGCGCAGCGAGAGGTGCGCCCCCTGGGAGCAGAGCACCCACCCTGGATCTTGGCGGCGGCTGAGATGGCCCAGGCAGGCCCACGTGCACACACACACACACACACACACACACACACACACACACACACCTGTGCTCGGTACTTGGCTGCCTTGGCCTGAAGCCCCTCTCCAGCTTCAGCGGCCGCCAGGCGCTGCTCCAGGCGCCGGATGGTGGCCCTGTCCTGCTCCGCCTTCATCTGCGGCGTCGTGCGCCACGGCGTCAAGACGTTGGTAGTGACGTCTCCACACCGTGGCACGATTCACGGTGCTGCAGCACGCATCTCACCTCGAGCTGCGCCTTCTCCTGGGCCAGGTGTTCCCGCATCTTCCTGTGCACGTCGAGCTGCCGGTCGCGGTCCACCAGCTCCTTCTTCACGCCGGCCAGGGATGCACGCAGGTCCCGGGCGCTCTGCTCCGTCTGCTCCAGCAGCAGCTTGACGCGCTGCGCTCGCACGTTTGCGGGGCGGTCAAGCCATGGCGTTGTCGCGCACTCACACTCGTGTGCGTGCTGCAGCTGCATGTGTGCGCGCTCCCTTGTGCCTGCGCACCGCCAGCTGCTTGCAGTTGCTGCAGTCCATGGCGCCCATGGCGTTGGTGAAGGCCCGCGCTCACAGCCGTTCGCGCGTTTGTGTGTCGCGCCGTGCCCGCTACCCACGGAAATGGGCCCCTCACGCGCTTGCCACGGCCCGCATGCTGAAAGGCCGAAGCAAACACGCTCTTGCACGCTGTGTGAGCCCTGCCTGTGTGCGCGCTGAAAAAGGTGCAAGCCCCACTCCAGGAAAGGACCACCGCGGCGCGACGAGCGGCTCCGCACCCACGCACGCGCATTCAGCAGCGCCACACAACAGGACACTGAGATGACGGCCGCGGCTTCGGGCAGCGAGGCGGTCGCTCGGGAGGGTCAGGCGGCTGCGGCAGCCAGCAAAAGGCAAGGACATTGCGCAGGGGCCGTTGAGCCGATTGCCCGGGAGTGCAGCTGTGACGCTGCAGCCTGAGTGCAGGTGATCTGCGGGAGACGGGTGTTCCCTCACCCTGTCCGCCTCGCGGCGGAAACGGTGCTCGCGCTCAGGTTCCGCATCTACACGCGCATGGGCGATGCGGGCACGTCGTGCCTCTACACTGGCCAGCGCCTGCCCAAGGACAACGCCTTCTTCCAGGTGCGAGCGCCCCGCGCAGCGTGTGGCGGCTGCTGCGGCCAGGCGCGCACAGATCCTGCCCACCAGCAGTGCGTGTGGACGCTCGCAGGCGCTTGGGGATGTGGACGAGCTCAACAGCTGCATCGGCATCGCCCGCGAGTTCACGGCGGGCCTGGACGAGCAGCTCGCGCAGCAGGTGCAGTGGGCCGCCTGCCCCCATGAGCAGCTGCAGCCCATGGCCCCTGCACCTGCACGCCAGCGATGCACGACCACGTGCCCCGCGTGTACCCGTGTCACGTGCAGCTGGCGACCATCCAGTCGCGCCTGATTGACGTGGGCGCCGCCCTGGCCACCCCCGCCTCGTCCTCGGGCCCGGGCCAGACGGCAGCCGCCCGCGTGGCGCAGACGCGCTTTGGCAGCCAGCACACGGCCGCGCTCGAGGTGCGCACGCACGCCACGGGCCCCGCCCTGCAGCGCTGCACCCAGGCGCCACACAGCGCCGTGGCGAGCGGCTGCCCGCTGGCCTGTCCCCTGCCCGCCGCGCGCAGAAGTGGCTGGACGCCATGGACGACGCCCTGCCTCCCCTGCGGCACTTCATCCTGCCGTCGGGCGGCCGCGCCGCCGTGTTCCTGCACCAGGCGCGCTCAGTGTGCCGCCGCGCCGAGCGCAGCGTGGTGGCGCTGGAGCACAGCTGCGAGGGGGACGCGCAGCAGGCGCCGGCAGATCTGGCGCCTCAAGCGCCGCAGCAGGCGGCCACAACAGGCGCGGACGCGGACGCCCCGCAGGCGCAGCAAGCGCCCGCGCCCGCCGAGCCGGTGGACTCTGACGTGCGCGTGTACCTCAACCGGCTGAGCGACTACCTCTTCACGGCCGCGAGATATATGGTGCGACGTGCTGCGCGGTTCTTCGTGGTGCAGCACGCTCTTCCGTTGTTTTGTGTGTGGGGGGGGTCCTTCATCATCTGAGCGCGCCTGGTCGGCCACGCGCTTCCATACGCAGGCGCACAGGGAGGGCCGGCCAGAGCAAACGTACCAGAAGGCAGCAGTGGCGGCTGCGCCGAGCAGCTGAGCGCGACCTGCCGTGTGTGGGGTTCACAGGTGCTCCACTGGCAGCACCGCGCTCGCTGCCTCGCCTGGTTTTACATTTGCGACGATCCCTTGTCACATCGGGACTCCGTGCGCGCGCCGCACACGCTGTGATGCAGGCAGGCGTCAGTGCAATAGCAGGCACACACGGGTGCTGGCTGAGCGGTGCACGAGAAAGTGCTAAAGAAGGAGACCCACATGTCCGTCCGACCACGTCGCGCCACACCAGCGTCGTAGCAAAGACAAGGCGGCGGGGAGCCGCAAGGGGGGGCACGAGGAACCCCCACCACTGGCCCGTGCGCGCTTGCCTTATCATCCGTCCGCAGCACAATGAAACGTCACGAGCGTCTGGGGACAGCTTGGCGCCCCGCGGTTCACTTTCACATCAACGGAAAAGGCACCCGCAAAAGCGCACACAGCAGAGCCACGGGCCACGCGAGGGTGGCTGGCCCCGCCAGGCGAGAAGCCCGCGCGCAGTGCACGCTCTCCCTCCAGTGCTTGTGGAGAGCAACCCCCCAAGAGACACGCTCATGCACGCAAGCCAATGCTGCGCCAGCCAACAAATGACTCTCCTCGCTTGCGTGCGGCAACAATCGTCCGGCCCTGCCCTGCGTTTGCGCGTGTGTGTGGGTTCATCCTGCCTCTGGACCTGCCGCTCGGAACGCGTGACGTGGCTATGTGCACATGGGGGTGAGATCCTCCTGCTCCAAACACCATTTCGCGACCACAGGAAGAGGGTGTCTCAGGCGTGAGGGTGGGTTCCGTTGCCGTTGGCCAGGGGCTGAGCGGCGCCCTGGTGCTTGGTGGTGCCGTTTGCCGCCGCGTCGTCCATGGCCACGATGACGGCGGCAGAGCTGAGCTCGTTGGTGCTCACGGGCGTGATCTGGGAGATGGCGCCCTCACACGCCGCCTGCTGCTGAGGAGGCGACTTGCCGTTGGCCTGCGCGGCGGCGTCTTCCGCAGGGGGGTGATGGTGCCCGTTGGCTGCGGCGGGGGCGGCGTCCGCGACCGTGCCGTTGGGCGTGGTCCTGTCCTGCACGTTGTTGGCTTGCGACGACAGGGCCATGGTGGAGGGCGTGCGGCGCATGGTGGAGTTGCGCTCCACCGCCACCAGGGGGAAGCTCGCGTTGGGGTTGAGCATGAGCTCGCGGAACTGCGAGCGGTGTGTGTGTGTGTGTGGGGGGGGATGAGCGAGCGAGCGCACAGTGAGTGAGGGAGGGAGAGGCTCGGCGGGGCACAGCGAGCTCGACGTCTGCAGCCACTCGGGGCACCACTCGGGTCGAGCCTCCCACTCACGTCCTTGAAGCTGAGGCCCAGGGCCGCCGGCTCGGGCGGCGGCGTGACGCTCCCGCGGCCCAGCCCCGTGGGCTGGGAGGTCCTGGGCGAGGGCGGCACCGGCGCCGTCAGCAGCTCGGCGAGGATGTCGCGCGCCTCGTCCAGCGACAGCGTGGTGCCGCCGCCCACCAGCAGCCCCGCGCCGTCGTCGTCCTCGGTGGCCTTGCTGGCCGCCACCAGGTCCGCCGCCGTGATGACGCCGTCGCCGTCCACGTCCAGGCGGCGGAACTCGGCCTCCACCTGCGAGAGCAGCAACGTTGGCGAGGACGGTGCCGCGCGCGCACCACCCCGTGGTCAGCGTGGCGGCGCACACTCGTGCCCAGTCCCGCGGCGCCGGGGAGTTCCCACAACGGCCGCGCGCACCATCTCTGGCTTGAGCGCCACGACGCGCTCGCTGTCGAAGAGCGCGGCGATGAACTCGTTGATGTCGATGCGGCCGGCGGCGTGGCGCGAGTCCACCTTGCTGACGGCGAGGAACTCGCGCACGTCGTGCTCGTTCAGGTCGCAGCCCACCGCCGCGAGCGCCTTGTGCAGCGCGGGGCCGTCGATCAGGCCGTCGTGGTCCGTGTCCAGCTCGTTGAACAGGTCCTGCATGCCACGACAACAAGGTGTGGACATCCAGGCAGCGCGTGCGCGCAGGCGGCACGGCGCGAGTCCCACAGGCGCCACAGATCTATTCCCCGCCTCCCCATCTCATCGCCACTCACCCTTAGGCGCGCCACCTCCTGCGTGGTGAGTGCGGCCTCCTCGTTGGCCAGCAGCTTGAGCATCAGGCGCTTCATGCGGCTGGCGCCGGCAAACGTGTTGAGGCGCTGCAGGTAGCCGTTGTTGGCCGCCAGCTTGGGCGCGTTCAGCGCCGGGGCCTCCTGCGACACCCGGCCCAAACACGCACCCACAGCGACGCGTTGCTTGACGGCACCGGCATGTAGCCTCCCTCTTCCTCTCCCGCCCCCGCTCCCTCCTCTGGTCCAGGCTCCAGGGTTGCTCCTCCCTCCTCCCCCGCACGGACCTGGAACCAGAGGTGCTCCAGCAGCTCCTCGGCCGTCCACCTCTGGCTGGGGTCCACCACCAGCATGTGCTTGAGCAGGTCGCGCGCCGAGTCGCTCACATGCTCCCACACAGAGCCCTCCACGCTGTACGCGCCTGCGTGGTGCAAAGCGGCCACCAGTGTGAGGCGCAAGCGGCGCCTGCCGGCACCTGTGGGCGGGGATGCTGCTCAGCGCCCGTCGTGAGCGCACCTGTCTTGACCTTGGCCAGTGTGCCCGTGTCGGTGGAGCCCTTGAAGGGCGCCTGGCCGCACAGCAAGATGTAGAGCACCACGCCAGCCGACCAAATGTCGCTGCTCTTGTCGTAGTCACGAGACAGCACCTGGAGGTATGATAAATGAGGGGGGGGGGGGCAAGCGAGCGCCCATGTGCGCCACTCCTGCGTGCGCACCGCAGACGCTTGAGCGGCCCCAGGCTCCACCCACCCAACCAGCACCCCTCAGCTCGCCCCTGGGTCGCCCCCCCTCCGCACCTCGGGGGCCACGTAGCGCGCCGTGCCAATCTTGGAGTGCAGGTGCTGGCCGCGCTCGCAAAAGTTGCTCGTGCCGTAGTCAATCACCTGCTCAGCGGCGCACAGCCCCACACACAACAGCATTTGCGCTCCCACGCCCTGCGTGGCCGTGCGCGCCCACCCATCCTCAGTGACGCTGAAGCTCCCTGGCGGCGCGCCCCCTGCCCCCCCCCCCCCCACACACACACACTCACCTTGAGCCTGAGCCCGTCGGGCACGTCGGACCACATGGCCTCGTCCACCAGGCGCTCCTCCTCGCGCGTGAGCCAGGGCAGCTTGTGCTCCTCCTCGGCCTGGGCCACGTCGGCGGCGCTCAGGCGCTGCTCGGGGCTGCACGACGCCTCGTACGTGGCGCGGTGCGGCTTGAGCAGCAGCAGGTTCTCCGGCTTGATGTCCCTGCAGTGTGGGGCCCAACCAGCAGCAACAACAGGGTGAGGTGCACGCCAGCGCACCGCACCAAGACGTCGCACTCGCAAACGGCCCACGCTGCGCATGGGCAGCACCCCCTGTCCGGCGCCCGCACCTGTGCACCACGTCGAGGTCGTGCATGAAGCGCAGGAACTGCAGCAGCTGCTTCATCACCACGGCGGCGTCGGCCTCGCTGAAGTGCCCCTGCGCAGGCGCCACGCCAGACGTGTGGGCGCGGCGGCGGCGGTTAGGCACGTGATCTCCGCGGCATCCCGCGGCAGGGCGCACAGGCTTTGAACGGCACCCGCTCACCTTTTCGACGATTGCGTCAAAGAGCGGCTTTGCGGGCATGTACTCGAGCACCACGTGGTCGCCCTGCGTGTGGTGCACGCACCACGCCCGCGCCGCGGTGCTTGTGGCCACAACTGCTGCAGAAAACTGAAGATGCTCCCCCATCGGGACCCACGCACGCTCCACGCACGGAGGCAGCGCACCTCGGGCTCCTGGAACACCTCGTACAGCTTGACCATGTTGCGGTGCCCCTGCAGCGCCCTCATGCACGCCACCTTGGTCACCATGGCTGCGCGGCAACAACGGCGGGGCCGGGCGCCCGGGGACGAAGGAACGTCAGGACTCTACCCGATGGGGTGACCACCGCGCCGTTCGTGCGCGGGCCGCGCGCTCACCCCGCTGCTGCTGCTCAAAGTACTTGTTGTCCTTGGAAATGACCTTGATGGCCACGGGCGTCTTGGTGGCCTTCTGCCTGCCTTTGAACACGCGCGCGTACGCGCCGCGGCCCAGCAGCACGTTGCTGTCCTCCTCGTACACGTCCCAAATCCACCTGCGCGGCGGCGTCAGCGCAGGCGCAGGGAGCACAGCACCACACATTTGCTGGCCGGAGGAGTCCTACAATTGAGCCCCCTCCCGCCTCCCTCTCCTCTCTCGCTGGCGGCCCATCATCCCCGGATCCTGCTCGCTCCCTGGCCGCACTTGCTGCGGTTGGCGTCCAGCTCGGCCTTCGCGTCCTCGAGGCGGTGCTGCACGGTGGCGCCGCGCACGAGCTTGGCGTCCATCGCCTCGCCGACAGTCATTTGCCGCGTGAGCGCCGGCGCGAGCTGCTGCTGTGGCTGCCCATTCTTGGTGGCGCCTGCGGGCTGGCCCTGCGCAGACGCCTCCGAGGACTGCGCGCAGCCCATTGGTGCGCCGCTGCTGCGCCCGGGTCGTGGTCGTTGGCCTGCTCCGCTGCCACCTGGAATCGCCACCTCCCTTCCCAGCGTGGACCTGGAGGCCCAACTGGCACGGCACCGACTCCTGTGAGTGCGGGCGCTGAGTGGCACCGCGTGTGTGCTCTCTCCCACGCAGCGCACCGCCGACTGCGCGCTGCCCGATTGTGGCCCAGGTGGCCTACTATCGAATCGTGGTAGGGTCTCCGGCAAGTTCAAACTTCGGTCAAGCGCTCGGCGCACCCTGGCAACGCAGGCCAACGGCACGCACGCTCCCAGCCCTCCAGCAGCGGATTCACAACACCGCCACCAACAACAGCGTCACCGCTCATCTTGCACGGCCAAAACGTCCCACCACAACAACAACAGCGTCTAGGACGGCGCCTGTTGCTTGCTCGCGGCGCGCGGCTTGTCCAAGGGGACCGTGCTCGTGGTGGCGCCCATGAAGATGGGCGTGCGGGTGGTGCTGGAGGGGGGCACGCCCAGGACAGGCGCGCGCGCCGGAGCAGCGGGCGGGTGCTGCGGCTGGCCCCGCCGCGGCCGCGCCTGCCGCTGGCCCCCCGCCTCCGAGGACTGGGGCTCCCCAGACGCCGCCGCGTCCGCCGCCCGAGGCAGGCCCCGCGCCGCCTCCTCCCTCGCAGAGGCCCCCGCCGCTGCTGGCAGCGCGTCCGCCGCCTCCCCAGGGCCCCCGCGGCGCTGCCGCCGATCGCCCGCCGCCTGGCCCACCCTGTCCCCGCCGTCCAACCGCCCGCCCGCATCGCCAGGGCCGTCATCGTGCCGCCGCGTGCTGCTGCCCTCCCTCTCGCGCGCGGCGCGTGGCGCCGGCCGCTCCGCCCCCAGGTGAGGCGCCGCGTCGCCGCCCTGGCGCGGGTGCTCCTGCTGCTGTTGGCCGCCGTGCGCCTGCTGCGAGCGCGCGGCCATGGCCACCATGGAGAGGGGGGCGGAGCGACCGGCCGGCGGCTGCTTGCTGGCGGGAGAGCGCGCGCCGCCGCCGGCCCGGCTGACGCCCGCGCCACTGGGTGGCGGCGGACCCTGCTGCTGCGGTGGGGCGTCACCCTGCTGCGACGCGCGCGCAGGGCGGGTGGCGGGAGAGGTGCTGCGGGAGGGTGGGCGGCCGAGATTGGCGTCGCCCTGCTGCAGCCGAGCAGGCTGGCGCGGCCGCTCCCTCTCCGCTGGGTGCCCACGTTCAGCGCCCCTCTCTGCCCTCCTCCCCGCCTCGTCCTCGCGGCCCGTGCGGCGGCCGCGCTCGCCGGCACCGTCCCGCGCACCCTCACGGCCCATCGCTCGCTTGGGAGCGTCCCGCTGCTCACGCCCCCGCTCCGGCTCTCCTCCCCGCTGGCCGGCGTCACGCCCGCCCCGGTCGCCCTCGTCTGACCGCCTCTCCCTCTCCCTCTCCCTGTCCCTCTCCCTGTCCCTTTCTCGCTCCCTCTCCCTCTCTGGCTGCCTCCTGCTCTCTCCCCTGGGGCCCTCACCCTCGCTGTCCCACCCGCGGCCCCCTCTGTCCCCCTCGCGTGCCCCTGCGCCCCGGCCGTCCCTGGCCTGGCCGCCCCCGCCGGCGCCGCCGGGTGCGGGCGAGGGCCGCGCGCCGGCCGCCTGATGGCCCCGGGGGCCACCCGCCTCGTGGTGACGGTCCTCGTGCTGCTGGTGGGCGGGCGGGGTCTCCCTGTCACGCCGGGCAGGAGGTGAGCCACGCCCCCTCTGCCCGTCCCCGCCCCGCCCGCCTTGCCCGCCTCGCTGCTGCTGCTGCGTCGCTGGCGGCGACGTGCGGCGGCCCAGCTTGCTGCCACCGCCCCCCGCCGACGGCGCCTGGCCCCGCTGCTGCTGCTGCTGCTGCTGCGCGCGCGGCGGCGAGGCGCGGCGGGGCGTGGAGCCAGAGCTGTTTGACGGCGAGGGGCGCCCGCGGGGCAGCCACACGCGGCCCGGCCGCGACGGCGCCTGCCCGCCCGCCTCGCGCGGCGGCGCAGAGGCGGCGGCCGCCAGGTGCTTGGCCGGCGAGCGGCCCCTGCCCCTGCTCCTGCTGCGGCTCCGGCTGCGCCGCACGGCGCTGCCCCTAGCCGCCGTGCCTTGCTCGACGCCAGCAGCGTCGCGGCGGGGCGCCCGGCCGCCGGCCCCCGCCTCCTCCTCCTGCCGCGCCCCCCCGCGCCCCTCGCCGTCCTGCCGTCGCGCGCCCGAGGGGGCGCGGGGGTCTGCCGCCGCCGCCGCCGCCGCCGCGCCATCGCGCTGCTGGCTCTGCCACCCGGCCCGGCCGGCGGGAGAGCTGGTGCCTCCGCGCCCCGTGCCTGCACGCGCGCCGCGCGGCGACCGGGACCGCGACCTGGTCCTGCGGCGCTGCTGCTGCTGCTGGTGCTGGTGGTGCTGGTTCTGGTGGGCGGGGCGGTGAGGCTGGGCCCGCCTGTCTCTGCTGAGGCTCCTGCTGCGACCGCCACGAGGGCGCCGGTCCACGTCCCCGCCGCCGCCGCCGCGTGCCGTGCCCGCCTCGTCCCTCTGACCCCCGCGCCGCCACCGCTCGCCCTCGCCGCCGCCGCGCGCGCCGCCGCCGCCGCGCGCCGCGCTGGCGCTGAGGGAGCGGGAGGAGCTGCCCCGGCTGCGGCTGCGGCTGCGGCGCGCGGGCCGCCCGCCTCCCGGCGGCAGCGCAGAGCCGCCGCCGCCCTGCGCAGCTGCGCCGTCCCTGGCGCCAGCGCTGCGCTCTGGGGAGGGGCTGCTGCCAGACGTCCCCGCGGCCTCCTCCTCCCCCTCCTCGTCATCGTCCTCCATGAGCAGCTCGTGCCTCAGCTCCTCCTCCTCCTCCTCCTCCTCCTCCACCGCCGCCGCCTCGACCTCCTGCCCAGGCTCCTCCTCCCCATAGTCCCGCTCCTCCTCCTCCTGCTCCTCCTCCCGCTCCTCGTCGTGGTGCCCCGGGGGCACGCCCGGCGTGACGGGCGGGTCCTGGTGCCCGCCGCCGCTCGCCGCGCCCGCCACGCCCGGCGTCACGGCCACCTCCACCACTCCGCCCTGGTGGTGGTGCGGCGGCGGCGACGCGTAGCCATGGTGGTGCGCGCCCTCGCCCTCGGCCCCCGCGCCCTCCCGCCGCTCCCCCTCGTCCTCCTCCTCCTCCTCGTCCAGGTGAGCCGCGTCGTAGGTGAGCGCCGGGGTGAGCAGGTTGGTGGGCACGTGGAGGTCGGCGGGGCTGCACACAGAGCCCTCGCGCGGCGTGGTGGACGGGTCGTGCGCGTACGACTGCCCGCGCCCCTCGGCACGCTCCCCGCCCTGCTCCTCCTCCTCCTCCTCCTCCGCCTCCTCGCCGCCGCCGTGCGCCGCGCCGGGCCGCCCGCTCGACCCGCCCTCGCCGGCCGCCGCGCCCTCCTCCTCCTCCGCCGCCTCCGCCTCCGCCTCTGTTGCCGGCGCCCTGGCGCCGCGCGGCGACGGGCTGAGCTGCTGCGGGTGGTGCTGCCGCCGCGGCGGCTCGTGGTGCCGGGCGCGGCGCGAGGGCGGGCCCTCGTCGGCGGGCCCGACTGCCGGCGCCGCCGCGCCTGGCCGTACGTCCTGCAGCCTGCGCTTGCCGCCCAGCGCCTGCTTGGGGCCCAGCGCCACGCCCACCACCCCCATGCCCGGCACCTCGCCCTCGTCCTCCTCCTCCGCGTGCCGCTGCTGCTCCTCCTGCTCCACCTCCTCCTCGTCGTCGTCGTCGCCGTCCACGTCCATGGCGTCGTGCCCCTGCGTGCCGCCGCCTGGCAGCAGGTCGGCGCCGCCGTCCAGCCCTGCGGGCCGGAGAGGCTGCAGCTGCAGGCCCACGCCGCCTCCATTCGCCAGGGCCAGCACATCATCGCCCTCGGCGCCCTGCTGCTGCTGCTGCTGCAAGTGGTAGCGATGCTGCTGCTGCTGCTGCTGCTGCTGCTGCTGCTGCTGCTGCTGCGAATGGTGGTGCTGCTGGTGGTGGTGGCCGTTGGCGGGCGCGGTGCCGCTGCTGTGGTGGTGGTGCTGCTGCTGCCGCGGGTTGTGGTGGGGGCCCAGGTGCGCATGCGGCGTGCCGTGCGCTGCCTGCATGGAAAGGCTGGGCGGCGCCGACGCCGAGGGCATGGCATGACGGAGGTGCGGGTGCTGCTGCTGCTGCTGCGAGTGGTGGTGCAGGTGGTGCTGCTGCATGGCCGAGGTGGCGTGGAGCGGGGAGCCCGCGTGCTGGGGGTGAGGGTGGTGCGCGGCCACGTGCGCGTGCCTGTGGCCCTGGCTGTGCGCGT
>VFQP010003752.1_pt1 | contig 15017 bp, 15 predicted proteins | sample 3512351 | NCBI WGS metagenome assembly VFQP01 (sample SAMN10412372, study PRJNA504923) | tailings metagenome | isolation source: Relicate 1 Philex TSF1 revegetated site | place: Philippines: Tuba, Benguet | collected 2017-08-29 | reverse complement strand
CGCCGGCCTTTGGCACACCCGTCTCCCAGGGCGGCGGCGCCGCCGCGGCCACCCAATGCCAGCGGACGCCCCACCCCCAGGCGCAGCAGCAGCAGCAGCATCCGCACAGCGGCGGCGGCGGCCGGGCAGGCAAGCCCGTCGGCAGCCCTGCCGACGCAAGCGACGCACAAGCCGAGGGCGGAAGCCTCGGCTCGGCGGCAGGCCTGCCGCTGCTGCAGCTGACGCCCGCGGCCGCCGGGGCCCCCGGTGGCGCCGCCGCGCCGGGGTCTGCGGGCATGGGCGAGGGCTTGCCGCCGTCAGGCGGGTGGCCCAGCCAGCCGCCGCGCAAGCAGCCGCGGCTGGTGGCGATGCACCTGCAGCAGGCCCTCGGCGAGGGCGTGGGCGGCGAAGGCGCCGCGCAATTGTCAGCACGCAACCAGGCGGAACAGCCAGCCGCAGCCGCCGCAGCCTTGGTAGAAGCCCCCCTGCCGCCGCCGCCGCCAAAGCAGGACCCAGCGCCGCCACCGCAGCAGCAGCAGCCACCCGCCGCCAACGACAAGCCGAGCGGCCGCAGCAGCCACTCACAAGGGCTCTCCACCACCGGCGGCACGCTCCCCTTCCCCACCATCAGCAAGGGGGCCGCGCCCAGCAACAGCAAGCCCGCCCTCGCCGCTCCGGCCGCAGCCACTGCCGCGGCGGACCCAGCGCCGCCCCCGCCGCCGCCGCCGGCGCTCGCTGTCCCAACCGCCGCCACTGCCGCGTCCCACGCCGCGCCCGCCGTCCCTCCGCCGCAGCCTCTTCCTCCCCCGGCCCCCGCCGCAGCAGCGCCGACGCAAGCAGCTGCCACTCGCGCCCCCGCCCCTCGGCAGCACACGGCGGCGCCCCCACCCGCCTCTTTGCAGCAGCAGCAGCAGCGCGTGGCGGTGTCCGGGGGCGTGGGCGCCCACGCGGCGCCGACGGAGCCGCTGGCCCTGCTGGCCGCCGCCGCCGCCGTGGCGGCCGCGCAGCAGCAGCAGCAGCAGCCGGCCTCCCGCAGCGGCAGCCCTGCCGTCGCCGACGCGGCCGGCGGCGCGGGCGAGCAGCAGGCGGGCAGCGCCGCCGCGGGGCCGGCGCCTGCGGTGGGCGGCAACGCGACGGTGGGGGCACTGCTGGCCACGGTGCTGGCCGAGCAGCTGCGGAGGCAGCAGGCGCAGCAGGCGGCCCTGGCGCTGCAGCAGCAGCAGCAGGCGCTCCTGGCCGCCCAGCAGCAGCAGCAGCAGCAGCTCGCGCATCCTCACGCCGGCAGCCACGCACTGCCACCGCAGCCCGCAGCCCAACCCATGCAGGTCGACGCGCCGTCAGGGCTGCTGGGCTCTGTGCCAGGCCTGCCCCCGGGCGCCGCCCCCGCCGCAGCGCCTGCGGCCGCACCGCCATCCCACCTCGCCGCAGCGGCGCAGCCGGCGTGGCCAGCGCCCGCCGCCGCGCTGCTGCCCGGCGCCGCTCCACTCGTCGTCGCCGCACCGCCCGCCGCCCTCGCCGCCGCCGCCACCACGCCCCTCGCGGCGGCCCCGCCGCCCGCCGCGCCCCCGCCGGCGGCGCCGGGCGCAGCGGCGGCGCTGCCCATTGCGCCGCTCAGCCTGCCGGCGCACGCGCCGGTGGACTCTGAGTGGTGCACGCGGCTGCACCCCAGCGTCACGCACGTCTACACCCAGCTCATCGAGGGCCACCGCGCGCTGCGGGACGCCACTGGCACCGGCACTGCGCCCGCCGCCGCCGCCTCCGCCACCCTCGCCGCGCCTGCTGGGGCTGCGTTGATGCCGGCACAGGCCGCGGCGCCTCCGCCGCACCGCGCGCTGCCGTTGGGCGCCCTGGACCTCAACCAGCCCTGCACGCTGACGGCGCTGCAGCAGCAGCAGCGGGCGCAGCAGCAGCAGCAGCAGCAGCCGTGGAACGGTGGCGGCGTGACTGGCGTCGCCACGGCCTCCGTGGCCGGCGCGTTCGTGGCCAAGGCACTGCTCTCCCCCACGCACGCGGCGGCCGTGTACGCGGCGCAGCAGCAGCAGGTGTTGGACGCCGGGCGGGTGGAGCAGGCCATCGCGGCGCTCGCGTCCTTCGCGGCGGGCGCGCCGCTGCCTGGCGCGCCCGTCGGCGCGCCGCCCTCCGCGCTGCCGGCCCCGCTGACCGTGCCGGGTGTGGCGGGCGTGGGCCAGCAGGCGCTGCCGCCTCAGCCGGCGGTCGCTGGCGGCGGCGGCGTGTTTGGGCTGCACCTGCACCACCACCAGGCCCGGTCCGCTGCTACGAGCGCCGCGTGACGGGAGCGTGTGCTGCGCTCGTGACTTGTCTCCCCCTCCCTCGATGCATTCTTTTCTCTCTCTTCCCGCTTGTCATTGTTCGATTGCCGTCTGTCGCGTCCTCCTCAGCGGCAAGGCGGCTCACTTGACGAGGGGAGCAAAGGTGGCACAAAGCGAGAGCGCAGCAAGAACCAAGGCGGAAACAGCAAGGTGGAGGGAGGACAAGATCAGCTGCAGGACGGCCTGCGCGGGTGCGAACGAGGGAGCGGCGGCTTGCCCAGCGGCGGCTTGTGCCGCCCCGCGCTTGGTGAGCAAGGCGCGCTCGCGCCAGACGGCAGTGGCGCCGGCCCCCCCGGCGCGCCGCCGCCGCCGTCGCCAGCGCTGCTCGTCTTAAACAGCGAGAGTGGCACCGCGGGAGGCCTGGTGGCCACGGCCGCCGGCGCTCCCGCCGGCCGGAACGACAGGCTGAAGGGCGACGCCTGCGGCCCCTCCTCACTGGCCCAGGTGCTCGTGCTGGCGTCGGAGGCACGCGAGAGCGAGCCCGGCGACAGGGAGACGGACGCGAGGGAGAGCGCGCCGAGCGACGGCTGGGACGACGCGCCGCACGACTCGGAGCCAGGCGGGCTGGGGTCGAGCTCGATGTACCCCGACAGGTCGTCCTGCTTGTCGTCTTCGGCGCCCAGCGCGCGCGGCAGTGCGATCGGGCCGTGCGAGCCCAGCGACGCGTAGTCCGCCAGGGACAAGCACCGCAGCGCCTCGGCCTCCTCCGTCGCGGCGAACTCGTCCTGGCATGACGCCCTCGCGCCCGAGTCGGCTGGGCCGCGAGCGTCGGGGCCCTGCTCCTGCTGCCGAGCGGGCGACCCGCTCGGAGCAGAGACCGCAAACGTCACCTGCGACGGCGAGAGTGACGTCGCGGCCGGGAGGCTCGCCCACAGCTTGCCGAAGTCACCGTCCGCCGCAGGCAGCCGCTCCAGCGGCGCCGTGTGGCCGGCGCCCTCCGAAGCGACTGAGCGAGCGCTCGCCTGGGGGCTCAGCACGGGCGACGCGGGTGCGCTGCGGGGCCGGAGGGGCCGCACCGGGTGGACCATGGGCGAGGAGCCCGCCGGCAGCACGACGATCACCGTCTTGTCCGCCGAGCCAACCTCGTTTTGCGGCGAAGGCCGGAGCGGAGCCCCTCCGCAAACCGCGTCTCCAGCGAGCCGCCGCTGCCGCTGCTGCGCCTGGAAGCTCCCCGCATCCCAGCCCTGGCCCCCAGAAGCAGCAGCAGGAGGTCCTCCAGGCGCAGGCGCCAGTTCCAGCAAGCCGCGGGCTCGAGTCCCTCCCTGCGCTGCCGCGGCGCCCTGCGCCGGGCCCGCAGGCAGCGCTAGCAGCTGCGGCGGCGGCGGACGCACCGCCAGCTGGCTGCCTCCGGCTCCCGCCGCGCCCAGTCCCGCCTCCAGCGGCGCAGCACGCATGCTGTCGCCGGCAGCGGCGGCGGCGGCGGCTGGCGCAGTGTGCAGCACCACGGGCGCGGACGGCCGAGGTTGGAGGGAGGGTGACGGGGAGGCGATCGTGCTGCCCTCCTCGGACGCGCCCCCGCGCTGCTGATGCTGCTCCTCCGCCTCCGCCGCCCCGCCGCTGGAGCCCCTGCTGCCCAGGCTCGCGTCGCCCAGCGCTGCCAAGCCGCTGAGCAGCAGGGCCTTGGTGGAGGACGCCTTGGAGGAGGAGGAGGAGGACGGCGCGTGCGGCAGCGGCGGCCAGGCGTTGGGCAGGCCCGAGGCGGCCCGGCGGCGGCGGAGCCAGGACTGCACGGCCAGGAGGCCCAGCACGCTCAGCACGCCGCCCAGCAGCCCTGCCAGCAGCAGCCACGGCCAGCCCACCTGCAAGGAAGCGAGGGTCAAAGCGCACACAGTGTGTGTGGCGACCGTTGAACCACTCCTCTGGGATGCGCGATGAGCCTCAGCCAAGCCTCAACGAGGGCGAGCGGTCTCTCTGTGTACTCCTCTCCTTCGCACCTGCTTGGCCCCCGAAACGCTCTTGGCGCCTGCGGGCTCGACCGTAGGAGGCGGACCAGAGAGCGCCGGCGGTGGCTGAGCGGCGGGGCTGGGCGGCGGCAGCGGTAGGTTTGCGGGGGCGGGCGGAGCCTCAGGCGGGGACTGCGGCGCGCTGGGCGGGGCGGGGAGCCAGGCGGGCGGCGGCGGCGCCGCTGGGCCCAGCACGTTCACGCCTGTGGATCCCAGCTGAAGGCTCTGGACGGTCGTGTACCGAGCGGCCTGCGGGGGGAGGGCGACGGGCAGCACCGCCATTGGCCGGGCGGAAGTGCGTTTGCGTGGTGTCACCCTCTGACCCTTGGCATCGTCTGCTTGCCAGAGCCGGCCGTTCCAGATGAGGAGCACCTCAACGCACACGTGCCGGGGGAAGCGCCTCACCTGGGTGACTTGCGCGTTCAGCCGCGTCTGCTGCTGCTGCGTGAGGTTGCCCACCGACGTGGTGAACTGCACCACAAAGTGCGTCGCCGTGGTGTTGATGCGCGGCGCCGTGCCGCACGCCGACGCCGGCGGCGGCGGGGGAGGCGGCACGCCCTCGCCGCCTGCACTTACCGCAAGCGCGAACAGGCGGCACAAACGTCATTTGGCCTCGCGCTGCCTCTGCCTGGGGCCCTCAAGTGCTGGCTCGACAGCAAAGAAGCAAAGCGCGCTCTCACCCGGCGCCGGTTCTGGCGGCGTGACGTCGGTGCGGTTGGCCCCAGCGCCGGTGAAGGCGCCGATGAACGAGTCGAGGTACCAGTGCACCGCGTCCAGGGTTTCCTGACCCCCATAGTCCGACGGGCTGTGGCTCACCACCATGTTGAGCGTCTGCGCCTCCCCAGGCTTGCCGGGGCCGCACGAGACGCTGCGGTCGAGGCCTCCGAGGGGCATGAAGCCCGGCCCGCCGCCGCCGTGGAACGCCGGCGGCGGGGCGCCCTGGCCGGGGTAGCCGCCGCCGCAGTCAATGGCGAAAAGCTTGAAGAAGGGCAGGGAGAAGCGCCCGCTGAGCAGGGCGATGGTGATGTCGTACATGAGGTTCGGGAAGGCGGGGCAGGGGGGCAGCTGCACTTCCAGCCGCTGCAGGACGGACTGACAGGTGATGGAGCCCTGCATCAGATCAGCATGCGTGAGGTGGTGGCAGGGGGTGTGAGGTGTGTTGTGGAGGATTGCTCGCGAGCCGCGGCGCGGCGTGGTAGGAGCTCACCTGTGGGACGGCGCCGTCCACCAGGGCAGCCATCTCTGCGTCGGTGACGCCCGGGCTGAGCGCCGTGTTGCGCGGGATGACTAGCTGCAGCGTGGAGGCGATGTAGGGGGCTCCGGCCTGCAGGGAGCGTGGCGGCGAGCACGCCCGTCAGCCTGTCAGCTGACCCCGCGAGGACCCCAGCATTGAATGTTGCGTTCGATGATGCTGTGCTCCTGTTCCTGCTCGTGCTGCAGCTCTATCAGCTGCGGCGTGGGCTGCCCGGCGTGGAGGCACGGTCACACACCTGCTGCGCCCTGGAGCTCTCGAGCAGCGCGAGCGCCAGCAGCGCAAGCAGCAGCACCGTGTAGCAGCTACGTCGTCGCCCTTTCATTCGCTGCTTTCCGTTCCCCTTCGCGTCAGCTAGAGGCGCGCCAGCTTTGCTCCTGACGACGGGCGCGCGTGAGTTCAGGCTCGGCGAGCGAAGCGCGTGTTCAATGTTTGTTCCTCGAGTGTGTTCCCGAGTGCTGTGAGCAATTGCGTGCTCGCTCTCGGACGGTGGCCTGCGGTCACACCTCCGAGCATGCTTTGCTTCAAGCAAGAGTGCCGCAGGTATGCTCTAAGGCAGCCTGCCTGGGCCTGCTCACTCAACGAACACATCAATGGCTCAACCGCCTCCGAATCCCAAGGTGCTGTTCTTGCTGGTGGACGGCGTGGGCGACGTGTCGCTGCCGGCGTTCGGCGACCGCACGCCGCTCGAGGTGGCGCACACGCCCGTGCTGGACGCAATGGCAGGTCCGCCGCAGCTCTTCTCTTCTCCTCAGCCGCATCCAGCGCAGCGTGGGCGGGCATGTGCACGCGCACGCGTGGCGGCGGCGGCCGATCCTCGGCATCGCCGATCGCGCTTTGCCGTCACTGCGCAGCGGCGGGGCTCAACGGTCTTCTAGACTCTGTGGAGCCCGGGCTGGCGTGCGGCTCCGACACAGCGCACATGTCCCTGTTCGGCTACGACCCGCGCCTGTGAGCTATGTGCAGCGGGCGAGAAGCGCGGGGAGCAATGCGCCCCATCGCCAGCATCAATGGGCGAGGGCGGCGGCCGGGCGGTGGCGCCGCGGGTGGCAAACGCGTGATCTAGCCGCGTTTCCCGGCAGCGCTGCTCTTGTGCATCACACGCCGGCACCGCTGAGGCATCAGGGCAGCAGGCGAAGGTGCTGGGCAGCGAGTGTGGTGCTGACGGATGCGCCCCCCGCACACGCGTGCCACCCAACGCGCAGGCACTACCGGGGCCGCGGCGCGTTTGAGAGCATGGGCGCCGGCATCCCCATGGCCCCCGGCGACATCGCCTTCAAGTGCAACTTCGCCACGCTGGACCCCGCCACGGGCGTGGTGCTGCGGCGGCGCGCCGACCGCAACTTTGAGCACCTGGGCCCCACGCTGTGTGCCGCGCTGGACGGTGCGTGGGGAGGGCGCGGGTCGGAAGGGGGTAGGTTGAGGTGGGAGGACAGAGAGGGAGGGCAGGGCCCTGGCGCACGCAGAAATGCACGGAGGGCCAACGGTGAGGCGGCCCGTCGTGTTGCGTGTTGCCGTGCGCCGCGCCGGACGGTGCGCCGTTGGGCGAGGTCGGTCAGAAAGTCATCCAGAGGAGACAGCGCCCTGGCTTGCGGGCTGCGGCTGCGTGCCAAGGGAGCGATCGGAGCGATGCAGGGCCAGGTGGCGGCGAGACATGTCCCTGTTGTTTGTGCGTCCTCGTCCGCAGGCCTGCCTCTCCCCAGCTTTCCAGAGCATGTGGTGCGGGTCAAGTATGCCACCGAGCACAGGTGAGCAGCCACAGCTCCGCTGCTGGCGTCGAATTGCGGTCGCGCGCGCTGCGAGACCGCAGGCTCATTCAGTGGCGGTGCGGCCAGGAGGAGCAAGCGCCGGGCCAGCAAACAGGCACGCCGCCCGCCCGCGTGCTGCCACGGCTGCGCAGGTGCGGCGTGGCGGTGGCCGGCCCCGGGCTGACGGACGCCGTGACGGGGACGGACCCGCTCAAGGACGAGCGGCTGCTGCTGAGCTCTGAGCCCGCCGACAGCTCACCAGAGGTGCGGAACCTGCAGCACCCACAACTGGACGAGCAACGGGGGCAAAGCGGGCAGGCCTTTGGGCACCGGCGCGTGCGTGGCATGTGGAGCATCGGCGTTGTGCTGTTTGCTTCCTTCCGAAAGCCCCCCCCCCCCCAATAGCCACACACGCTGCCTGCAGGCAGCCTTCACGGCGCGGCTGGTGAACGAGCTGTCGGACTGCATCCGCCGCGTGCTCGAGGCGCACCCCATCAACGCCGAGCGGCGGCAGCAGGTGACCCGCAAAGTGGCGCACTGCTGTCACGCGCTCATTGCTCATTGTGCGGCGGCCGCTGCCGACGTGGCTGAGTGGCGCGGCGACGCAAGAGCAACTTGGTGCCATGATGGCCTGCAGGGGCTGGCAACGTGGCCAACGTGGTGCTGCTCTTGCCACCCGCCCCCGCACGCTGACGTTGCCGCGCTCGCAGGGGCTGCCCGTGGCCAACGTGGTGCTGCTGCGGGGCTGCGGCAGCCGCATCCGCGTGCCCGACTTCCAGCAGCTGCACGGCATGCGCGGCGTCATCGTGGCGCCCACCAAGATCATCGCAGGTGCGCCCCCACGCTCGCCCCTCGCCGCCGCCCTGCCGCTCTCCTGGGGCCCTGATCCCTGGCCTTGCCCCGTTGCCAGCCATCCGACTGCGTGGCCCCTAGCTCGCCAGCACCAGATTGGTGGGGGGCGAGGAACGGTAGCGTGCGAGTGGCAAGTGTTGGGGGGCGTGGTGCGCGCCGTTTGCCGCGCCACAGGCCTGGCGCTGTCGTTTGGGATGGACGAGATGGTGGCCCCGGGCGCCACGGGCGCCTACGACACGGACTTTAGCTCGTGAGTGTGCTTGCGTGAAGTGGAAGGTGCACCGCGTCCGGGCGCCAAGCACCAGCAGCGTGCAGGCTGGGCGTGAGTGTGGGTGGCCACGGGTCTGGCAGGTGCGTGGCTCTGGCTCTGGCTTTGGAGGTGGACGACGCAAGGCGGCTGGAGCCCGCTCACTTGCGCTGCGCGCGCTCTTCCTCCCTGCGTTGCCTGGCCATCTGCGCAGCAAGGCGGAGACCGTGTGCCAAGCGCTCATCTCTGGCAAGCCATCACCGCAGCAGCAACAGGAACAGGAGCAACGTGCGGCGGAGGGCCAGGCCGCAGGGGAGGGCGCAGCGGCGGCAGGGGCGACCGAGGGCGGCGAGCAAGGGCCCTCTGGCGGCGGTGGCTACGACTTTGCTTTCCTGCACGTCAAGGCCGTGGACGACGCCGGGCATGACCGCAAGCCTCAACTCAAGGTGCGGGGGGGCGGGTGCGCAAAGGCTGCTCCCTGGCCTTCTGCCTTTGGGCCGTGGCTGTGGCACCGCGCCCTTCTGCCTGTTTAGGCGCCCTGCAGCAGTCGGTTTCTATGACCTTTTCTGACATGGTAAACGGCGGTGGCGCGGGCATCGCTTGAGCTTGTGCTCTGCGTGTGCTTGCATGCGCTTGCAGGTGCAGTTCCAGCAGTGCGTGGACCGCATGGTGGGCCAGATCGTCAGGCGGCTGTGGCGGGCGCAGCGGGCGTCGCGCGGCGCGCGGCGCTTTGTGCTGGTGGCCACGGGCGACCACTCGACGCCCGTGGTGTTTGGCGACCACTCAACCGAGCCCGTGCCCTTTTGCATCGCGCACCTGGAGCACGTGGTGAGCTCCAAGGCTTCGTCTTGTCTTGTGGAGGGAACAGGGGAGCAAGGTCTGGGTGCAACGTGCGAGGCCACGGTGGTGCAGCGACTGGGGCACAGCGGATACGAGGGCGCTTTGCACCACAGAGGCGCCAAGTGCCACCGAGTGCTAGGCTCTACAGCTGCTGAGGTGCAGCCAAGCAGACGGCGCGCGTCGGCGTGCTTGCTTCCGGCTTGCGCGTGCGGCAGGTGGAGGCGCTAGGCCAGGACTACGTGGAGGGGCTGAGCCTGGGCAAGATCCCGCTGCCTGACCTGGCCAAGGAACCCTCGTACGCCGAAATGTGCCACCAGGTGCGCGCCTCCACGTCTTTGCCGCCTCCACCTCCACTTCAGGCGCCTCCACCTCATTGCTGCCTCCACTCAGTCGGCTCTGGCCCTCGCTGCGCCTCGCCCAGCGCCCACTGCAACAGCCTGATCTGATGGATCGTGGGAGACAGAAGCGAGGAAGGCGCCATTACTGACCTGCTGACCTGCTGACCTGCTGCGGCCGTTTGCGCATTTTGGGGGTGGACAAACCATGCGTGCAGGTGGCCATGTGCGACGCGCGGCGCAAGGCGGCGTGGGCGGGGCGCCCCTGGATGCCCTTCATGCCCGCCGAGGTGTTTGGGCCCTGGAAGGACCCGTGGCCCCAGGTGAGCAAGGTGTACGGGCCTTGGTGCGCCATGCTCTCTGCAACGCCTCTGCGGACGGGGCCCCCAGCGGGGGGAGTTGCTGTGCTGGCTGCGACACGCGCTTGCGCTGTGGGCAGCACAGTGAGCAGCAAACGCCGACGCAGCTGCCGGCGGGGGCGGGGGAAGGCAGGAAGCGGCATGGCGGTGGACACGGAGGGCAGGCGGGTCTCCCAGCGGCGCTGCGCGTGCTGCGCTCGTTGCGCTCATTGAGTGCCGCCGCATTTGCCGTTGGGCGTCAGCCACCACGCATGCTGCCACTCGGCAAGGACTGGCGCTCCATGGGAGCAGTGACTTCCTCTCGCCGTAGCCGCACACCACGCGCTGCCTCTGCGTGGCTGGCGGTGCACAGGTGGTGCGCGGCGACCCGGTGCGGAGCTTTGACGAGCTGTCGGCGGCGCGCGGCGCGCTGGGGCGCTTCCCGGGCTCTGAGGTGATGCGGCTCATCAAGCGCTTCACCGGCCGGCCAGAGGGCGAGGCGGCCACCTTCACGCCCTCGTAACCTGGTCAGGCGCGTGGGCGCGTGCACCGGCCCTCTTGTACAACTCCTTGCAGATCGAACTGCGGCCCCAGTCATTAAACGCAGACTTGGCCTGCGTACTCCCATATCCCCCCCCTCCGCGCCCCACATTGGTCCTGAGAAGCGTTGCTAGTGTTCTCCCTCACGCAAAGCGGCAAGAACGCGGACGCAGCACAGCACGAATATCAGTCCCTGAAAAGAGCATGCACCAAACAAGCCCCCCACCCCGCACACCCAGAACGTGCTCAGAGCTCCACGGACTGCTCCAGCTCAGCATACCGGCCGTTGCCAGCCGCCGCAGCAGCAGCAGAAGCAGCGCCGGCGGTGCTGGGCGGCCGCGGCGGCGGCTTTGGCGGCATGGCGGACGCCAGCAGCTGCGACGTCGCCGGCGTCGGGCCCTTGCTGCCGCCCGCCGAGGCGTCGACGGACTGCTCGGCGCTCAGCAGCAGCGCCGGCTGCTGGCTGGCCGACAGGCGCTTGGGCAGCGGCGCGCCGGCCGGCGCGACCGCTGCCACGTTGCCCACCAGGTTGCCGGGCGCGCCTGCGGCGGTGATGCCGGAGAGGCTGGTGCGGCTGTGGAGGGGGCTGGCGGAGCGCGAGTTGGCCGCCGAGGTGAAGGGCGAGGCGCGCGAGGCGCGGATGAGCGTGCCGCCGCCGGGCGCGGCGCCCACGGCCTGCATGGTGGGGCCAGAGAGGTAGGTGGCGGCCAGCTCGGCCTTGCGCTGGTCGTGGTGCTGCCTGCGCGGAGTGAGGTGGAGCAACGCGCGCCAGGGGCAGCGCTGTCGTCACTGCCGCCGAGGATGCCATCGTGCAAAGGTGCCTCACACGGAGACGCGCGGGTCAAGCCTGGGCGGACAGGGCAGCCGGCGCACGCGCAAGCGAACCGCCCCGCGCAACAAGCGGCGCGTTCCTAAGCGGGCACTCGCCAGCCGCGCGCCGCGGTCGTGCTGCGTGCGGCCAAGCGCAACGCCTGCGACTCACTTCCAGTCGACCGAGCCGCTGGCGCGGGGGTCCATGGGCAGCGCCTCCACCACGGTCGGGTGCTGCCCGAACGAGTTGCGGCTGCGCATGGGCGACGCGCCGGCGCGGCCCATGCTCATGAGGCTGCCGGCCACGCTGCCGCTGACGCTGCCGGGCCTCGCCGCAGCGGCGTGCTCGCCCTCGCCGCCGGGCGCATGCTCCGCCGCCGCCTGCAAAAAGCAAACGCGTGCGAAGCGGCGCCCGATTCGTCATCGGTGCGGCTCTCCATCCCCGCGCCCCGCTGCCCACACAGCGCGCCGCCTCACCTGCTGCTCGCGCCGCACGTGCGCCGCCGCGCCCCTCAGCAGCCCCGAGCCGCCCTCCAGCACGCCGCTCCCGCGCATGGGGCTGGGCCCGCGCGACGTCGACGCGCCCGACGGCAGCGGCGGCCGCGCCGCCACCGCCCCCGCGCCCACGCCATGCAAACCGGACGGCGGCAGCGGCACGCCAGGCGGCAGCCGCGCCGGGCTCGACGCCCGCAGCGACGACCCCGCCGCCGGGTGCAGCGGGTGCGGCGGCGGCGCCGGCCCGCGGTGCGACAGCGGCGGGCGCGCGTCGTCTCCGCCGCCCTGCTTGGCAGGGCTGGAGTCGGCGCTAACCGCCGCCCCGCCGCGCGCCGGGCTGGTGAAGCGGCCGTTGGCGTGGCGCGGCGGCGTGCCCGGGCCGGCCAGCGGGGGCAGGGCGCGGGGGCCGGTCGGCAGCGCAAAGGTGCTGGCCGTCAGGGCGGCGGCGGTGCTGCTTGCTGCGCTGGGCTCGGCGAGCAGCACCTGGTCGAGCACGGAGCCGTGCGGCAGCTGGTGGTGCGAGCTGGCGGCGGAGTGCGGGTGCGGCGGCGGTGGCGGGTCGGTGCCTTCGTGGCTGTGGTGGCGCTGCAGGTGACCGGCCCAGGGCACGGCAGCAGCGGCGGCGTGGTGGTGCGGGTTGGGGCCCAGCTCTGCAGGGGCAGGTGGTGTGCGTGCGCGTGAGGAGAGAGCGGCGCCCGCCTGGCTCGGAGAACGGCGAAGAGGAGGAGGAGGGTGGCGCACCTGAGCCGCGCATGGGCGAGGGGTTGGCAGACCCTGACCTGGAGCCGGCGCGGGACCCCGCCCGTGAGCCGGCGCGCGACCCCGTCAGGGGGGTGGCCTGCAGCGCGCCGCTGTTGCGGCTGGCCAGCGGCGGGCGGTAGTGCGCACTGTGCGGGTTGGACATTGCCGTCTGCGCGCGTGCATGTGCACGCGCGAACGGGCAGGGTGTGGCTCACGTCGGGCGCTGGTTGCTCCGCATCTGGTGACAACGATGGCGGCATGCGGAGTCCGCCGCCTCCCTTGGCGCGGCGCATGCCTTCCACCCCCATGTGTTTGGCTCGCTGAGCTTTGTGCTGCGAGATGTCTGACTCGCTCGGGAGCTGGGCCCGGGCAACCAGGGGCGAATCCCAACGCACACGCAGCCAGGGCCCACCAAGTGCTCACAAGGTTGATGTGGTCCACCATGTGCTGGTTGCCCGTGGCCGAGTGGAACATCCCCGGCCTGCGTACGCGAACGCACCGTCACTGGAGCTGCGGGTCATGCTGCGTGTGCCTGCCTCCATCCCGGCCCATCACCAAGGTCCCCCTGCATCCCGGCCCATCATACAGGCTCCCCTCCATCCCGGCCCATCACCAAGGTCCCCCTGCATCCCAGCCCATCACGCTGCGCCACAAGCGAGGCCAGGCATGCCTGCTCCTGTCTCTCACGTGGTGTTGAGCGACGAGCGCACGGTGCTGGCCTGCAGCACCTGCGACGAGTCCAGGTCCTCAATCTGGCTCAGCTTGTTGAAGAGGCGGATGTTCTCCTGCGCACCAGGGGGAAGGACGGGGCGCACACGCGTCCGCGGCCTGCCCTCTCGCTGCGGATTCCCGGCGGCCTGCACTCGGTGCCCATCAGGCATGTGCCCTCGCTCACCTGGTCAATCTCGAACTGGCGCTCCTGATGCTGCAGCTGCTTCTTGGCGTTGTTCTCGAGGTGATGCATGTGCTCGGGCTCGGCCGTGTCGACGACGGCCGTGGTGGCGGCCAGGCGCTCACGGTGCAGCTCCTGGTGCCGGGCGTCGATCCTCTGCGTGTTCACAGGGTGCATGCATGCCGACGGCAGCTGTGTGAGCAGCTGTGTGCTAGCCGGTCCTTGATGTCCCCTTGGGGACCTCGCCGCAGAGAAGACCGCGACCGCGCCGCGCAAGCAGGCTCAGCTCGCGCTCCTGACGAACGCGACCACGCCCGCTGCCTGTATGCTTTGCCCCCTCTTTCTCCCGCCGCTTGGGTACGACCGGGATGCCGTGATGGGATGCCGCAAAGTCGCTGCCGCACCAAGACGACGCTAGCAAGTGCTCGACACTAGCGCACCTGCTCAATCCTGGTGCACAGGACTGGCCAGGGCGCCGTCTTGGGGTTGGTCGGCATCCTGCTGCTGCTCCTCCTCCTTTCGGCGCTCAAGGCCGAGGCGAGGCGGTCAATTGCCGGAGTCAAACGTGCTCGCTCGACGCGCGGCTGCTGAAGAGCTCAGGCGCGTTGCTACGAGTTCCTTGAGGGCGCTGCAGTCCGCACGTTCGAACGTGACAGGTGACGGTGCCTTGCAGGGCGGGGAACAAGCCAGGAAGCAAGAGGGAAGCAACAGGCAGCACACACACGGCGGCGGCAGTGGCAGCAGCATGCAGTCTTCATCCCGGCGGCCGCTACACACCAGCAGCGGCACCACGCCAAGTTGCCTGCCAAAGCCCACCGCCACGGAACGAATCGTCAGGCCCGCCGACAACAAACAACAACCAAAGAAGAAGAGGACCAGAAGGACGCCCCTCGTCGCCCACACGCCCCCGCGCCGGCGCCATCCCGCGTCTCTCACGCTCCCTCAGCAGCAGCGCTCCTCCGCCACCACTGCCACGCCGCACACACATCACGCGTGCATCCTCACGGGCAGCATCATCCGCGGCATGGCCCCCTAGGCCCAGCTGTAAGGCAAAAGGGGTGGCACACCCGTGGGGGAGGAAGCATTGTTGGTGCTTATGTGGGTGGCGGCCTGACCCTTACACCAGCGCCCAGCGCCCCGGCGGTCAGGCTGTGCCCGCGTGCGGGCACGTCGCTGCGTGCTCAGACAATGTAGCTGCTGGTGGTGATGGAGTCGGCGCTGCCGAACGACTCGTCCCACACCTGCACTCAACACACCACGCGGCAGGCGTCGCGACACGCACACGTGAGAGGAGCCCCGCCTTGCGAGCTGCACGCCCACTGCCCACTGCCCAACGAGGGCCGGCGGCCCAGAGCCAGCGTGCGCGAGCGTCTCAGCGACGCACCGTGTGGAACCAGCCGTCCTTGTCGGTGCGTTGGTACGTGTGCGAGCCAAAGAAGTCGCGCTGCGCCTGCGCGGGAGGAGGCAGCGAGCGACGCGGCAGCGCGCGGCGGCAAACGTGGGGTGAGTGGGGGGGGCCAGCAATCGCGTCAAGCCCCCAGCGCCTCCACGCCCACTCCCTCCCTCCCAGCCCCTTAAGCTTAAGCCCCTCAGGACCTCCACACCGTCCCCACCCACACCAGGTTGGCGGGGAGGTCACTTCCCATTCCCCTTGCTCCCTCCCCTGCCGTCCCCT
>VFQP010001486.1_pt1 | contig 15022 bp, 16 predicted proteins | sample 3512351 | NCBI WGS metagenome assembly VFQP01 (sample SAMN10412372, study PRJNA504923) | tailings metagenome | isolation source: Relicate 1 Philex TSF1 revegetated site | place: Philippines: Tuba, Benguet | collected 2017-08-29 | reverse complement strand
GCCTGGCGCATGGGCGGGCCCCCCTGGGGCGATTCGCCGCCGCCCCGGCCCGAACGGCTCGTGGGCGAGGCCGTGCCGGCGCCCCCAGCCGCGCCGCCTGCTGAGCCGCCGCCCGCGCCCGCGCCGGCGCATGCGCCCGAGCCGTCTGTGCCGCCGTCACCGCCGCCGGCAGAGCCACCGGCGGCTCCCGCACCGGAGCCTGTGCCGGTCCCGGCCGTGCCTGCACCCGCACCTGCGCCCGTGACCGTGGCCGCACCCGCGCCCGCACCCGACAACAACGCCGCGCTGCGTCCGCGCCTGGGCGGCCATGGCGTGTCCGTGGGCATCTTTGCCGACCCGGCCAATGCCGAGCGCGTGGCCAAGCGGCTGCGCGACGCGGGCCTGCCGGTGGTGAGCGATCCGCTGGAGTCGGCGCGCGGCACGCTCACGCGCGTGCGCGTGGGCCCGCTCGAATCCGCCGAAGAGGCCGCGGCCGCGGCCGAGACCGTGCGCAACCTCGGGCTCGAGGCGCGCCCCTACGGCCCGCGCTGACCTAGCCCAGCGCGCCGCGCGCGTCCACGCGCAACAGCCGTTCCACGTGGCCGGCGCTCAGGCCGCCGCGCACGCCCACCAGCACGTCGTGCAGGTTCACCGTGGGGTCGCAGTGGCCGGGCACCAGCCACACGGTGTCGCCCAGCGCGGGCAGGTGCGCGCCACGCAGCACGCCGTGCTCGTCGCCGCCGTTGGCGAAGTCCAGGCCCTCGGGCCACCACACGCGCGGCAGGCCGCTGTCGATGGCGTGGCTCTTGTGGCCGGCGTCGATCACCGCGCGGCCTTCGGGCCGGCTCATCACCTGGGCTTTCACGAACAGCGCGTGCTCGAAGGCCGGCGCGTCGGCGTCGGCCGCGTTGGCCGCGTAGTCGGCGTCCATGAACAGGTAGGAGCCGGCCTGCAGCTCGCCCCATTGGCCGCTCGCGGTCTCGTGCACGAAGGTGCCGGTGCCCGCACCCGTGACCAGTGGCACCGCAATGCCCGAGGCCTCGAGCAGGCCGCGGGTGAGCGCCACCGCCTCGGCGGCGCGCGCGATGCTGGCGCGGCGCTCGGCGCCCGAGCGCTGGTGCTGGGCCGTGCCGTGGTAGGCCTGCAGGCCCGCGAAGCGCAGCACCGGGTGGGCCGCCACCGCGCGCGCCAGCGCCAGCGCGGGCTCGCCCGGGGCCGCGCCGCAGCGGCCGTGGCCGACGTCGATCTCCACATACACGTCGATCGCTGCGGCCGCGGTCACGCCCGCGTGCGCGAGCGCGTCGGCCAGGCGCTGCACGCCGAGCGCGCTGTCGACCGCGAGGCCGAAGCGCGTGCCGCCCGCGCGCACCGCGGCGGCGAGGCGCGCGAGCTTGGCCGCGTCCACCACCTCGTTGCTCACGTAGATGTCGCTCACGCCCTGCGCGGCCAGCGCCAGCGCCTCGCCGATCTTCTGCACGCACACGCCCACCGCGCCGTGCGCCATCTGCAGCCTGGCGAGCTCGGCGCACTTGTGCATCTTGGCGTGCGGGCGCAGCCGCAGGCCGCGCCCGCGGCAGAAGTCGGCCATGCGGTGCAGGTTGCGGTCCATGGCGTCGAGGTCGAGCACCAGCGCGGGCGTGTCGATCGCGGCCACGGGCTGGCCGACCAGGTGCGAAAAGCGGTCAGGCGCTGCGTTCATCGAGCACGTCCTCGTCGTCGCCCACCTGCAGGTGGCTCACGTCGCCCCAGCCCACCAGGCTCAGGCCTTCGGGCGACCAGAGCAGGCGGTTCACGCCGGCATTGGCGAGCTGCCAGGTGCGTGGCGCCTGCAGCTCCAGGCGCGTGGCGGCGCGGTAGATCACGTCGAGCACGCCGCCGTGCGCCACCAGCAGGATCTGCTCGCCCAGGTGCTGCTGCGCGAGTTCCTCGACGGCGGCGACCACGCGCTCGCGCAGCTGCACCAGGGTTTCGCCGCCCGGGGGCGCGAAATCGGGCATGCGCTTGCGCCAGGCCAGGGTCTCGGTGGGGTAGCGCAGGGCCAGCTCGTCCCAGGTGTGGCCTTCGAAGCGGCCGAAGCCGCGCTCGCGCAGTCCGATGTGGGTGTGGATCGGCAGGCCATGGCGCTCGGCCACGGCCTGCGCGGTGTCGCGCGCGCGTTTGAGATCGCTGCTGTAGACGGCGGCGATGGGCTCGTCGCGCAGGGCCTGGCCCAGCCGCGCGGCCTGCCAGCGGCCGTGTTCGTTGAGGTCGATGTCGGTGTGGCCCTGGATGCGGGTGTCGCGGTTCCAGGCGGTTTCACCGTGGCGCACGGCCAGGATTCGTGTGGCTTGCAAAGCGTTGGGGGGCGTGGAAAGACCGATGAAATGTACCGGGCCTTGCGAGACAATGGGCCGCATGGATTCGCCGAGCGCACCGGGCGCCGACTTCACCACGCTGTTCCACTTCCTGCCGATCGGTGCTTACCGCAGCTCCGCCGACGGGCAGATGATCCACGCCAACGCCCAACTGGCGCGCATCAACGGCTTTCGCGACGTCGACGAGCTGCTGGCCCACGCGCGCGCCGACCCTGACGGCTGGTACGCCGACCCGCAGCGCCGCGCCGAATTCCGCGCGCTGCTGGCGCGCGATGGCGCGGTGCGCGGCTTCGTGTCCGAGGTCCGCAGCCGCCACGTCGGCGAGCGCATGTGGGTGCGCGAAAACGCCCACGTGGTGCGCGACGCCAGCGGCCAGGTGCTGTTCTACGAAGGCACGGTCGAAGACATCAGCGCCCAGATGGCCCAGCAGCAGGCCATCGACGAGCAGCAGGAGCGCATGCGGGCGCTGGCCGACCAGATCCCCGGCATGCTGTTCTCGCTCGTGGTGCACCACGACGGCTCGCGCAGCTACCGCTTCGTGAGCTCCGGCGTGCGCGAGCTGTATGGCGTGGAGCCCGAAGACGTGATGCGCGACGCGACGCTGATCGCGCGCATGCTGCACCCCGACGATGCCCCCCGGCTGCAGGTCGAGACCCAGGCGCTGCTCGAGCAGGCGCTGGTGCTCTCGGGCGAGTTCCGCATCCGCCTCGCCGACGGCCGTGTCAAGTGGGTGCACAACCGCTCGATCGAGGTGCGGCGCGACAGCGAAGGCGTGCACCGCGTGGGCGTGCTGCTCGACATCACCGAACGCAAGCGCGCCGAAGACGCCCTGCACGAAAACGAGGCGCTCTGGAAGCTGGCGCTGGAAAGCGCGGGCGAGGGCGTGTGGGACTGGAACCTCGTGACCGGCGAGGAATACCTTTCGGACAGCATGCTCGCGCTGTATGGCTACACGCGCGAAGAACTGCGCGGCGAAGCGGTGGCGCTCGACGCCCGCACCCACCCCGACGACGTGGTGGGCATGAGCCTCGCGCGCATCGCCCACTTCGAGGGCCGCTCGCGCGTGTACCGCAACGAACACCGCGTGCAGGCCAAAGACGGGCGCTGGGTCTGGGTGCTCACGCGCGGCATGGTGATCGCGCGCGACGAGCAGGGCCGGCCGCTGCGCATGGTGGGCACGCACACCGACATCACCGAGATGAAGCAGGCCGAGGAGCAGCGCCACGCGCTCGAGGCGCAGCTGCGCGAGAGCCAGAAGATGGAAGCCATCGGCACCCTGGCCGGCGGCGTGGCGCACGACTTCAACAACCTGCTCGCGGCCATCCTCGGCAACCTGGTGCTGGCGCGCGAAGACGTGGGCCCCGACCACCCGGCCCAGGAAAGCCTGGCCGAGATCAACCGCGCGGCGATCCGCGCGCGCCAGCTGGTGCAGCAGATCCTCACCTTCAGCCGGCGCGGCACGCAGGTGATGGAGCGCCAGCCGCTGCTGCCGCTGGTGGACGAGGCGCTGCGCCTCATGCGCTCGCTGCTGCCCGCGGGCGTGCGGCTGACCACGCGGCTGTCCGAGCAAGCCTTGCCCGTGCTGGTCGACGGCACGCAGATGCAGCAGGTGCTCATGAACCTGTGCACCAATGCCTGGCAGGCTTTCGAAGGCCGGGCCGGCGAGGTCACGGTGACGCTCGAAGCCGTGACGCTGGATGCGGGCCACGCGCTGCAGCTCGGCGCCATCGAGCCCGGCGCGTACGCGCGGCTGAGCGTGGCCGACAACGGCCCGGGCATGGATGAAGCCACGCAGCGCCGCGTGTTCGAGCCCTTCTTCACCACCAAGGCCCCGGGCACGGGGACCGGCCTGGGCCTGGCCGTGGTGCACGGCATCGTCAAGGCGCACCGCGGCGCGATCGGGCTCGTGAGCCGGCCGGGCGCGGGGGCGCGTTTCGACGTCTACCTGCCGCTCGCCGCGGCCGATGTCGCGCCGCAGGAGGACGCCATCGCGCCCGCGGCGGCGCCGCTCGAGCCGGTGCGCGCCGGCCTGCACGTGGTTTACGTGGACGACTACGAGGCCCTGGTGTTCCTGGTCAACCGGCTGCTGCGCAAGCAGGGCTACCGCGTGACCACCTTCGAGTCCGGGCAGGCGGCGATCGACTGGTTCGCCCAACACCCCGACGAACCCGTGGACCTGCTCGTGACCGACCAGAACATGCCCGGGCTCTCGGGCATCGAGGCGGCGCGCGAACTGCGCCGGCTGCGCCCCGCGCTGCGCATGGCGGTGGTGTCGGGCCACGTGAGCGACGCGCTGATCGCCGAGGCCGCGGCCATCGGCATCACCGAGGTCATGGCCAAGCAGGACAGCATGGACGCGCTGGGCGCCGCGATCCGCGGGCTGCTCGAGCCCGCCGGCGCCTGATCAGCGCGGCACCTCGATGTTGACCTGGCGCACGCCGGCCGGCGGCGTGGGAAAACCCTGCAGCGCGGCGTCGAGCATCGCGGTCCAGAGCGCGGGCGTGCTGTTCCAGCGGCCGTCGTGCGCGCCGCGCGTTTCGTAGACCACGCGGTTGCTCGCGGCGTCGCGGATCACGAGCGAGACGCTGCGCTGGTAATAGGGCGTCTCGAAGCGCGGCACGGGCGGGAAGAAGATCACCTGGCCGCTGCCCGTGACCACGTAGTCGCGGCCCGGCAGCGCGAAGGGCGAGCCGTAGTAGCCGTAGGGCCCCCAGCGGTCCCAGGGGCTTTCCCAGGGTGCGTGGGGCAGGCGCACCACGCTCGCGCTCACCTGCACCGCCCAGGGCGCCGACACGCCGGGCGCCGCGCGGGTCCAGCCGAGCTTGGCGAGCGAGGCCTCGGCATAACGCTCGAGTTCGTCCTGGCCGCGCGCGTTCGCTTCCTGTTGCGAGGGCAGGCGCTCGAAGCGGTAGACCTGGGGCGCCGCGGGCACGCCGGCGTTGGGGGCGCGGTCCTGCCAGCGCGGAAAGCTCTGCACCTGGTTGTCGACCAGGAAGACCGAGGCGCAGCCCGAGAGCAGCAGCGCGGCGAGGGCGGGAACGGCGAGGCGCAGAAAGGCGGTGTTCATGCAGGCTCCGCGAGGGGCCGGCTCAGCCGCCGGCGGCGATGGGTATGACCGTGCGCGCGCCGGACGGGTTCCCCTCGGCGTCCCAGCCCGTGGCCGTGGCCGTGGGCGCGGGCGCGGATGGGGGTGGGGCGCAGGGCTCTTCGTCGAAGGCCTTGTCGCCGGCATCATCGGGCTGGCCCGTGGCGCGCAGGGTTTCAAACGGAAACAGCGTGCGGTCCATGAGGTGGCTGGGCACCACGTTCTGCAGCGCGTTGAACATGTTCTCGATGCGGCCCGGGTACTTCGCGTCCCACTCGCGCAGCAGGTTGCCCACCTGCTTGCGCTGCAGGTTCTCCTGGCTGCCGCACAGCGTGCACGGGATGATGGGGAACTGCCGCACCTCGGCCCAGCGCGCCAGGTCTTTCTCGGGCACGTAGGCCATGGGGCGGATCACCACGTTCTTGCCGTCGTCGCTCACCAGCTTGGGCGGCATGCCCTTGAGCTTGGCGCCGAAGAACATGTTGAGCAGCAGCGTCTGCAGGATGTCGTCGCGGTGGTGGCCGAGCGCGATCTTGGTGGCGCCGAGTTCGCCGGCCACGCGGTAGAGGATGCCGCGGCGCAGCCGGCTGCACAGGCCTCGAAGCGCGCCCAGTCGCGGCGCTTGCCCAGCTGCAGCAGCCAGTCGTTGCGCAGGCGGTCTTCCCAGTAGGTGCCGGCCATGGCGTCGAGCGCGGCGCGGATCTCGGTGGGTGATGCGGTGTCGAGGCGCACGCGCATGTCCCAGTAGCGCGCCAGCGGTTCGAGCACGTGGCCGCGCACGGTGGGCAACAGCCGCGCGAGTTCGGCGCTCTGGCCGCGGCTGTAGGCGGCGCGCATGTCGAGCAGGGCCTTGTCGCCCACGGTCTGCGATGACGCAAGAACGGGCAGCAGGAGCGCCCCCATAATCAGGCGGCGGCCCAGTCGCGTGGCATGCCACAGCGGTGCGGTCAACGGCATTTCACTTCCTGGCTCTCGAGCAATTCGGACACACGAGGATTATGGACAGCAAGCCCGGTGAGAGTTCCCATTCCCCCGACGGCCGCACGGCCGGCGGCAGCCCGGGCGAGACCAAGGCGCGCTGGCGCAAGGCGCTGATCGACAAGCGCCAGTCGCTGCCCGACCGGCTGTGGCGCAACGACCAGCTGCAGCGCGTGATGCGCGTGTTCCTCGTGAACCGGCCCGACACCGTGATCGGCGCCTACTGGCCGATCAAGGGCGAGTTCGATCCGCTGCCCGCGCTGTTTCGCTGGCAGGAGGCCGGGCTCGAGGAAGACGCGCAGAGCCAGCAGCGCCACCGCCGCATCGGCCTGCCCGTGATCAACAAGATCGACAAGACCCTGACCTTCCACACCTGGTACCCGGGCTGCCCGATGGAGGAAGACGCCTACGGCATTCCCAAGCCCAAGGACACCGAGGTGGTGGTGCCCACGCTGATCTTCGTGCCCTGCGTGGGCTACGGCCCCGGCGGCTACCGGCTCGGTTACGGCGGCGGCTTCTACGACCGCACGCTGGCCACGCTGCGGCCGCGCCCGGTCACCGTGGGCCTGGGCTACGACTTCGCCTTCGTGCCCGAACTGCGGCCCGAGCCGCACGACGTGCCGCTCGACGCGGTGCTGGTCGATTCGGGCGTGGCCTGGCCGGTCGACTGAGATCGCCGCGCCGCGCCCCTCAGGGGTGCTCGGCGTTCGCGTGGGCCTCGGTGATGCGCTTCTCGCGCCGGATCAGGTAAAGCCCGCTGCCGATCACGATCGCCGCGCCGAGCCAGGTGTGCGGCGAGGGCAGCGTGTGCCAGATCAGCCAGTCCAGTCCCAGGCCCCAGGCCAGGGCGCTGTACTCGAACGGCGCCACGATGGACGCCTGGCCGTGGCGGAAGGCCTCGGTGATCGCGAGCTGGCCGCAGAAGCCCGTGACCGCGAGCGCGATCAGCAGGGGCAGGTCGGCGCGCGCGATCGGCACCCACTGCGGCAGCGCGAGCGCGCCCGCGCCCAGGGACATCGCCAGCATCATCGTGAGGATCAGCGCTTCGCTGCTGTCGGTGCGGCTGGCCAGCCGCCCGGTGACGGCCGCCACCGCGTAACACAGGGCCGCGCCCAGCACCGCCAGGCCGCCGGCGGTGGCCAGGCCGGCCTGCAGATCGGCGCCGCTGGGGCGCAGCGCGATCAGCACGCCGATGAAGCCGGCGCCGATCGCCCACCAGTGCGCGGCCGGCACGCGTTCCTTGAGCACCGGCACCGACAGTGCGGTGATCAGCAAGGGGGCGATGAAGAACAGCGTGTACGCCGCCGACAGCGGCAGCGTGCGCACGCCCAGCGTGAACAGGCTCAGCATCACGATGCCCAGCAGCCCGCGCAGCAGGTGCAGCGGCCAGCGGATGCGCAGCACCGTGTGCCAGGCGCCGCGCCAGGCGATGTAGGCCAGCACCAGCGGCAGCGCGGTGAGACCGCGCAACGCGGCGATCTGCAGCACCGGGTAGCGCGCCGACAGGGTCTTGAGCACGGCGTCCATGAGGGCGAAGAAGCCCACGGCGATCAGCATCGCGACGATGCTGCGCAGGTTGCTGTTGGTCATCTCAGTCCATCTGGTCCAGCGTGTCGGGGTCGGGCACGTCGCCGATGGCCTCGCGCGTGATCGCCGCCTGCTGCAGCAGCCAGTCGGCGAAGGCCTTGACCTCGGGCCGCTGCGCGCTGCGCGGCGCCACCACCAGCCAGTACACCAGCGGCGAGTCGATGCGCGCGTGCGGCAGCGGCTCCACCAGCGCGCCGCTGGCCAGGTTCTCGGCCACCAGCGGCAGCCGCGCCAGCGCCACGCCCTGGCCGATGATGGCCGCCTGCACGATCTGCTGCGCGTAGTTGAAGTACAGCCAGCGCTGCGGGTTCAGGCGCGGCTTGGGCGCGGCCTTGCGCCCGCGCGGTGCGGGCTCGGGCGTGGCGAAGTGGTCGAGCCAGCGCTGCCAGGTGAGCCATTCGAGGTGGCGCGTGCGGTGCGCGTCGCCGGCCTCGATCAGCGCGCAGCCCGCGAGGTCTTCGATGCGGCGGATCGGGTGGCTTTGCAGCAGCCAGGGGCTGGCCACGGGCGTGAGCTTCTCGCCGAACAGGCGCACCGCGTCGGCCGGCACCGCCTGCGGCACGGCGTAGCGCAGCGCCAGGTCGACGTCGGCGGTGGCGAGGTCGACCGCGGCGTCGGTGGCGTCGATGCGGATGTCGATGTCGGGGTGGTCGCGCTGGAAGGCCTCGAGCCGCGGGATCAGCCACATCGAGGCGAACGAAGCCCAGGTGGTGATGGCCACGCTCTTGCGGCCCGCGCTCTGGCGGATCTGGCGCACCGTCATGTCCACGCGCTCGAGCGCGGTGGACGCCGCGCGCAGCAGCATGGAGCCCGCGCTCGTGAGCTCGACCGCACGCGTGTGGCGCAGGAACAGCGCCGCGCCCACCTCGTCTTCGAGCGCCTGGATCTGCCGGCTCACGGCGCTCTGCGTGAGCGAGAGCTCTTCGGCCGCGGCGCGGAAGTTCAGGTGCCGTGCCACGGTTTCGAAGGCGCGCAGGTGCCCCATGCCGATGGGGCGGGTGCGGGGGTGGCGGGGCGGCAGGCTCATGGCGGCATTGATGCGGGTGGGGAATCAATAGCTTAGCCGGGTTTCATTGGACGTTGGACATGCGTCCCGCGAAGATTCCATCCGCACCAATACCCCCTGGTGCATGGAGAAGCCCCATGAATACCCGTTCCGAATCGGCATCAAACACGGCCCGCCGCGGCCACCTGGTCGGTGCCCACCGGGCGCTCAGCCTGTACCCCGCCGACGACAGCTGCCTGAGCGTCCTCAGCGGCCGCGCCTGGGTCACGCTGAACCTGCCCCACGTGCCCCAGGGCCTGGGTGACCACGTGCTCCAGGCCGGCGACACCCTGCACGTGCCCGCGGGCGCGCACCTGGTGATGGAGCCCTGGGCGAGCGGCGAGGCGGTGCGCTTCGACTGGTGCGTGCTGCCGGTGGCCGTGCCGGCCCCGGGCCGCTTCCAGCGCGAGGTCGGCGCCCCCACGCGCGAGCTCGCGCAGGCGCTGGGCCAGGTGGTGCTGGCTTTCGGCCGCCTCGCGCGCGGCGTGCTGGGCTACGGCGAGTTCCTCGTGGCCGGCCGCGGCCGCGTGCTCTCGCGCTTCGAGTCCAACCCGCCCTGAGTCAGCGCGGCGCCCGGCGGGCCGGCGCCTTCTGTGCCCGCGCCCGCTTCGCCGGGGCGCGCGCGGCCAGCGCCGCCTGCAGGGCCAGCCGGGCCCAGGGTGCCATCAGCGCGGGCGATTCGAGCGCCTCGTCCGGGGGCGTGTGGTAGTGCAGGCGCATGGCCTTGCCCTTGGCCTCGTACACGAAGGGCCGCGCGCCCGCCGCGAGCCACTGCGGCTCGGTCTCGGCATTCGTCTTGAGGAACAGCGTGTCCCAGGCCACGATGCCCACGTTCATGCCTTCCACCGACAGGCCCCAGCCGCCGAACATGCGCCGCGCCGCCACCGGCCCGAGGCTGGCCAGCAGCTCGCACACGTGGTCGACGAAGGGATCGCGGGCGCCCGGCATGGGCCGATTGTGCGGCCGCAGGCAGAATCGTCCGATGGCCCGACCCAAATCCGCCACCCACGACCTCAAGCGCGAGGAGATCCTCGACGTCGCCGCCCAGTGCTTCGCGCGCCAGAGCTTCCCGGCCGCGAGCATGAACCACATCGCCCAGGCCTGCGGCACCAGCAAGGCGCGGCTCTACCACTACTACGAGAGCAAGGAAGCGATCCTGTTCGACCTGCTGGACCGCTACACCCAGCGCTTGCTGGCCCTGATCGGCGAGGCCGAGGGCCGGGCCCAGCGCAAGAACCTGAGCGAGCGCGAGGCGCTGAGCGAACTGGTGCGGGCCTTTCTGGCCGAGTACGAGCACAGCGCCACACGCCATGCGGCCCTGGTCTCCGACACCAAGTTCCTCGGTGAAACCCAGCGCGAGCTGGTGGTCAACCGCCAGCGCGACGTGGTCGCGGCCTTCACGCGCTTCATCCGGCGCGCCTACCCGGATCGCGTCACGCCCGAGAACCAGGCCGCGCTCACCATGATGCTGTTCGGCATGATCAACTGGACCTTCATCTGGCTGCGCCCCGGCGGGCCCATGAGCTACTCGGCCTTCGCCGAGGAGGTCGTGGCCGTGATCGAGGGCGGCTTCGGCGGGCGCCGGCCCTGAACCGGCCCGGCTGTTCAGCGATTTTCCGATTTACTTATGTGAAACCGATTTCGTTTAAGTAAAATCTGCCTTTTCCACGGAGACCGCCCCATGAGCAAAGCTTTCGCCTCCCAGGCCGACCTGCAGGACAAGAAGATCACCTTCGAGCAACTGAGCCCGCACTGCTGGGCCTACACCGCCGAAGGCGACCCGAACTCGGGCGTGATCATTGGCGAGAAGTTCATCATGGTCAGCGACGCCACGGCCACGCCCGCCATGGCGCAGGACCTGATCGCGCGCATCCGCGAGGTCAGCGACAAGCCCATCAAGTACGTGCTGCTCACGCACTACCACGCGGTGCGCGTGCTGGGCGCCAGCGCCTACGTGGCCGAGGGCGCCACCGAAGTCATCGCCAGCCGCGGCACCTACGAGCTCATCGTCGAGCGCGGCGCCGAAGACATGCAGAGCGAGATGGAGCGCTTCCCGCGCCTGTTCCGCGGCGCCGACAGCGTGCCCGGCCTGACCTGGCCCACCATGGTGATCGGCGATGGCACGCCGGGCCGCCACGGCTCGCTCACCGTCGATCTGGGCGGCGTGAAGGTCGAGATCTGGCACCCCGGCCAGGGCCACACGCGCGGCGACACCATCGCCTGGGTCGAGGCCGAGAAGGTGCTGTTCAGCGGCGACCTCGTCGAGTACGAGGCCGGCGTCTACACCGGCGACGCCCAGCTCGAGGAATGGCCCGCCACGCTCGAGGCGCTGCGCGCGCTCAACGCCGAGTACATCGTGCCGGGCCGCGGCGAAGCCATGAAGGGCAATGCCAACGTGAACAAGGCGCTGGACTACACCAAGCGCTGGGTCACCACCCTGTTCCAGGCCGGCAAGGAGGCCGTGGCCGCCAACATGGACCTCAAGGCCGCCATGGCCCACACGCGCAAGAGCATGGATCCGGTGTTCGGCCACGTGTTCATCTACGAGCACTGCCTGCCCTTCGACGTGAGCCGCGCCTACGACGAGGCCAAGGGCATCAAGAACCCGCGCATCTGGACCGCCGAGCGCGACAAGGAAATGTGGGCCGCGCTGCAGGCCTGAGCCGGTCCGCCGTCCCGCACAAGCCGCCCTCGGGCGGCTTTTTGCTGCCCGCCGCTACCATGCGCGCTCCATGCTGCAAACCGATCCCCTGCTGAACGCCGCCGCCGACTGGGCCATCGTCGTGGTCTTCGGCGTGGTCTACCTGGGCATGTTCCTGGGCGGGCTGCCGCGGCTCAAGCTCGACCGCTCGGGCGTGGCCCTGCTGGGCGCGATCGCGGTGATCGCGCTCTCGGGCATGGGCGTGGTCGAGGCGGCGCAGGCGGTCGACCTGCCCACCATCCTGCTGCTGTTCGCTTTCATGGTGATCTCGGCGCAGATGCGCCTGGGCGGCTTCTACGCCGCGGTGACGCGCCGCGTGGGCGCGCTGCCCCTGCCCGATGCCGCGCTGCTGGCCGCGCTGATCGCGGTGGCCGCGCTGCTCTCGGCCGTGTTTTCCAACGACGTGGTCTGCCTGGCCATGACGCCCATCGTGGCGCGGCTGTGCCTGCGCCGCGGCGCCAACCCGCTGCCCTTTCTCATCGGCCTGGCGTGCGCGGCCAACATCGGCTCGGCCGCCACGCTGATCGGCAACCCGCAGAACATGCTGATCGGCTCGGTGCTCCGGCTCGATTTCGCGGCCTACGCACGCGCCGCGCTGCTGCCGGTGCTGATCAGCCTGGTGGTGCTCTGGGGCTGGCTGGTCTGCGTGCCGCACGCGCGCGTGGAGCCCCTGCCCATGCCCGAGCGGCCCGACGAGGAGCCGCCGCTGGACCTGTGGCAGACCGCCAAGGGCCTGCTGGTGGCGGGCGGCCTCATGGGCCTGTTCCTGTTCCGCGACGGCCCGCACGAGGTGATGGCCCTGGTGGGCGCGGCGCTGCTGCTGCTCAGCCGCCGGCTCGCCTCGTCGGCCTTCATGAAGCTGGTCGACTGGCCGCTGCTGATCCTGTTCATCGGCCTGTTCGTGGTCAACCACGCCTTCGAGAAAACCGGGCTCTCGGCCGATGCCGTGGGCTGGCTCGCGGGCCACGGCGTGCGCCTGGCCGACCCCGGGCCGCTGCTGGTGGTGGGCGTGGTGCTGAGCAACCTGGTGTCCAACGTGCCCGCGGTGATGCTGCTGCTGCCGCACCTGCAGGGCGACGCCCAGGCCGGCGTGACGCTGGCGCTCGTGACCACCTTCGCGGGCAACCTGCTGCTGGTGGGCTCGATCGCCAACCTCATCGTGGCCGACCTCGCGCGCCAGCAGGGCATCGTGATCGACTGGAAGCGCCACGCCGTGGTGGGCGTGCCGGTCACGCTGCTGTCGCTGGGCGTGATCGTGGTGGTGATGCGCTCAATGCACTGAGGCCAGGAACTGCCGCAGCTCGGGCGTGGCCGGCTGGCCGAAGAGCTGCTCGGGCGGGCCGATCTCGTGCACCCGGCCCTGGTGCATGAAGATCACGCGGTCGCTGACCTTGCGCGCGAAGTTCATCTCGTGCGTCACCATCAGCAGGGTCATGCCCTCGTTGGCGAGCGACTCCACCACCTGCAGCACCTCGCCCACCAGCTCGGGGTCGAGCGCGGAGGTGATCTCGTCGCACAGCAGCACGCTGGGCTGCATGGCCAGCGCGCGCGCGATGGCCACGCGCTGCTGCTGGCCGCCCGAGAGCTGGTCGGGAAACGCATCGAACTTGTCGGCCAGGCCCACGCGCTGCAGCAGCTGGCGCGCGCGCTCGGCGTTCACCGCCTCGGGCGCCTTCTTCACCAGCGCGGGCGCGAGCATCACGTTGCGGCCCACGCTCAGGTGCGGAAACAGGTTGAAGCCCTGGAAGATCATGCCCACGTGCTGGCGCAGCTCGCGCATGGCGGCGGCGTCTTCGTGCCGCAGCGGCTGGCCGTCCACCGTGAGCGCGCCCGACTGGAACACCTCGAGCCCGTTGATGCAGCGCAACAGCGTGCTCTTGCCCGAGCCGCTCTTGCCGATGATGGCGATCACCTCGCCGCGGCCGACCTGCAGGTCGATGCCTTTGAGCACCTCGTTGGCGCCGTAGGCCTTGCGCAGGCCGGCGATGTCGACGATGGCGTGGGGTTCAGCGGTGGGCATGGCGTTGCCTTTCGAGCGTGCGGGCGGCCCAGCTCACGGGGAAGCAGAGCGCGAAGTACATGAGCGCGACGCAGCTGTAGACGAGAAACGGCGCGAAGGTGGCGTTGGTGATCATGGTGCCGGCCTTGGTGAGCTCGACGAAGCCGATCACCGACGCGAGTGCGGTGCCCTTGATGACCTGCACCAGAAAGCCCACGGTGGGCGCGATGGCGATGCGCCGCGCCTGCGGCAGGATCACGTGGCGCAGCTGTTCGCCGAAGCTCAGTGCCAGGCTTTGGGCGGCTTCCCACTGGCCCTTGGGCACGGCTTCCACGCAGCCGCGCCAGATCTCCACCAGGAAGGCGCTGGTGTAGAGCGTGAGCGCGAGCGTGGCCGCCACCCAGGCCGAGGTGTCGACGCCGAACAGCGCGAGGCCGAAGTAGGCGAGGAAGAGCTGCATGAGCAGCGGCGTGCCCTGGAAGAGCTGCACATAGGCCTTCACGAAGGCGGTGGCGCCAGGCCAGCGCGCGGTGCGCGCCACCAGCAGCAGCCCACCCACGAGCCCGCCGCCCACGAACGCGATCAGCGAGAGCACCACGGTCCAGCGCGCCGCCAGCAGCAGGTTGCGCACGATGTCCCAGAGGCTGAAATCAACCACGGCGGCCTCCGAAGATGAAACGCGGGCCGGCCCAGTTCAGCAGCGCGCGCACCGCCATCGACATCAGCAGGTAGAGCGCGGTGGCGACGATGAAGGCCTCGAAGGCGCGGAAGTTGCGGCTCTGGATCAGGTTGGCCGCGTAGCTCAGTTCCTCGGTGGCGATCTGCCCGCACACGGCCGAGCCCAGCATCACGATGATGATCTGGCTGGTGAGCGCGGGCCAGACCTTGCGCAGCGCGGGCGGCAGCACCACGTGCACGAAGGTCTGCGCGCGCGAGAGCGCGAGGCTGGCCGCGGCCTCGAACTGGCCGCGCGGCGTGGCCTCCACGCCCGCGCGCACGATCTCGGCCGCGTAGGCCCCGAGGTTCACCACCATGGCGATCACCGACGCGAGCTCGGGCGTGAGCTTCACGCCCGCCGCGGGCAGGCCGAAGAACACGAAGAACAGCTGCACGATGAAGGGCGTGTTGCGGATCAGCTCCACATAGGCGGCGGCGAGCCAGCCCAGCGCGGCCGGGCCCTGGGTGCGCGCCCAGGCGCAGGCCACGCCCAGCGCCACGCCGAGCACGGCCGAGACGGCCGTGAGCCCGAGCGTCCAGGCCATGCCCTTGAGCAGCAGCGGCCACTGCGCGAGCA
>VFQP010003751.1_pt1 | contig 15025 bp, 13 predicted proteins | sample 3512351 | NCBI WGS metagenome assembly VFQP01 (sample SAMN10412372, study PRJNA504923) | tailings metagenome | isolation source: Relicate 1 Philex TSF1 revegetated site | place: Philippines: Tuba, Benguet | collected 2017-08-29 | reverse complement strand
AGTGGGCGGACCCGTGGTGACCTCGTATGCCATGTCGGCCAGTCGTGCCTTGATGGCATCGGAGTTGGTGGCCTTGTTGAACGCCCGGTTGAGCGTATCGAGGATCTGCGGATCCACGCCGGCCGGCGCCACGTAGCCGGTCCACGCCACGGCCTGGTAGTCCTTGAGACCGCTTTCGGCCATGGTAGGCAATTGCGGCAGGCGGCTGTCGCGTTGCTTGCCGGTGACCGCCAGCGGTACCACACTGCCATTCTTGAGATACGGAGCAATCGAGGTAATGTTCTCGAATACCAGATCGACTTCGCCGCGCAATACCGCGAGGTCGGCCTCGGGACCACCCTTGTATGGCACGTGGGTGATGGAAACACCCGCCATCGACTTGAACATCTCGGCGCTCAGGTGGCCCGTGGTGCCGTTACCACCCGATGCCACGGCCAGCTTGCCCGGCTCGCGCTTAGCCTTTGCCACCAGCTCTGCCACGTTATGGACGCCGAGGTCCTTGCGTACCGCGAGTACATTCTGCACAAAACCGGTCAGTGCCACGGGCGCCAGTTGCTTGTCGGCGTCGTACGGCAGCTTCTTGTAGAGCGACTGGTTGATGGCCAGCGTGGCCACGTTGGCAAAGCCGATTGTGTAGCCATCGGCCGGTGCGTTGATGATGGCCTGCGTGCCGATGATGCCCGAGGCGCCAACGCGGTTCATGACCACGATCTGCTGACCGATATCACGGCTCACCGCATCGGCCAGCAAGCGCGACACGATATCGGGTGTGGTGCCTGCGTTGAACGGGACGATCAGCGTGATCGGCCGTTCGGGCCACGCGGCAAACGCCTGAGCGGACAACAGCAACGCGGCGGCGCCGAGCGCCATGCGCCCCAGGATTCGGAATGGATTGGACTTCAGAGACATGATGAACCGTCCTTGCAAACGACGAGTGGCAGAAAGTCCGGCGCACGATCTGCCGTGCACCGGCATGGGCACGGCTGTCTCAGGTGCCGTGCGGGGCGGCTGCAGTGGGCTGCAGCATCGTATGTAGGAGTGGCAGGTCGATATTGCCGCCGGACAGCACCAGTACGGCATCGCGGCCGGCCAGATCGATGCGCCCGGCCAGCAACGCGGCCAGCGCGACGGCGCCGCCCGGCTCCACCAGCAGGTGCAGTTCCTCAAGCGCGAAGCGGATCGCGGCGATGACTTCTGTGTCGGACACCGCGCAGGCAGCATCGAGGTAGCGGCCGTTGATCGCGAACGGCAACTCCGCGGGGGTCACGGCCTGCAGCGCATCGCACAACGACGTCGCGCCCGCCGCGTTGGACTCGCGCTTGCCGCTTTGCAGCGAGCGCACGGTATCGTCGAAGCTGGCCGGCTCCGCAGCCACCAGACGTGTGCCGGGGCTTAGCGTATCGACCGTCAGGCCACACCCGGCGATCATGCCGCCGCCACCGCACGGCGCCGCAAACGTGCCAAGGTTCGCCAGCGCGGCGGCGGGCAGATCGTGCAGCGCTTCCAGCGCAACCGTTCCCTGTGCGGCCAGGACATCGGGATGATCGCCGGGCGGCACCAGCGTGCCACCGGTTTCGTCGAGCAGCCGCATGCCGATTGTTTCGCGGCTTTCATGGCGACGGTCGTAGTGCACCACGCGAGCACCCTGTGCCAGCGCGCGCTCCACCTTGTTACGGGGCGCGTCAACCGGCATCACGATGGTGGCCGCCACGTCCAGGCTTTTGGCAGCCCACGCAATCGCCTGGCCGTGGTTGCCGGTCGAGTAGGCAACCACGCCACGGGCACGCGTGGCTTCGTCCATGGCCAGCAGCGCATTGAGCGCGCCGCGCGCCTTGAACGAGCCTGTCACCTGCAGGCATTCGGGCTTGAGCCAGACCGGAGCACCGGCCAGTGCATCGAGCTTCGCATTGCGCAGCAGCGGCGTCCTGACAATATGCGGCGCCAGCGCTCGCGCGGCGCGTTCAACGTCGGCAAACACCGGCACACGCATCGCGCCAAGCATTTCATGCTCGATGGTCGCGGGCAACGCCGGACGCGCCTTGGCATGGATGGTCTGCATCGCGGCGTCCATCAGCGTACCGCCGCGGCGGGCGTCCACGTCGAGGGCGCGACGCTGGCGGTTTGCGACGTGATCCTGTCGTAGGCTTCCACGCGGCGATGCAGCCCGAAATTGAACACGGTGGAACGGCCCAGTTCGCACAGGTCCAGGTTGCAGTCGGCCACCACCAGCTCGTCGTCCCAAGTCGTGGCCTGCGCCATGATCTCGCCTTGCGGATTGACGATGATCGAGTGCCCGAACATCTCGTGACCGTCTTCGGTACCCGCCTTGGCCACGGCCACGGCAAACGTTGCGTTCTGGTAGCAGCCCGACTGGATTGACAGTTGCGAATGGAATACGCGCAGATGATGGGCCTCGAAGCCGCGGTTCTCCATGTTCATGCTCGGCGTGTTATAGCCAAGCATGACCAGTTCCACCTGCTGCAAGCCCAGCACGCGCCACGATTCGGGCCAACGGCGATCGTTGCAGATCATCATGCCCAGGTTCACGTCCACGTCGCCTACCGGGGCACGCGTGACCGGGAATCCCAGGTTGCCAACCTCGAAGTAGCGCTTCTCCAGATGCTGCACCTTGCGATGCGGCGCGTACTCGGCGTGGCCGGGCAGATGAACCTTGCGGTACTTGAGTACGATCTCGCCCGAGGGCGCGATCACCACCGACGTGTTGAAGCGGCGTTTGCGCACCGTACCGGTCTCATCGGGCTCGAACGCGATCTCGGCATAGCCGAGATAGACGGTAAGGCCGTAGCGGCGGATCGCATCGAACAGCGGCTGTGTAGCGGGCGAAGGGAGCTCGCTTTCATACCAGCCATCGGCCTCGGCCAGATCCTCGTGGTACCAGCGCGGGAAAAACGTGGTCAACGCGAGTTCAGGGAATACGACGACCTGCGCGCCGCGCTGATGCGCACGCTCCAGCAGCCGCACCATGCGGCCCACGGCGACATCGCGGCCCTCGTGTTTCTGGATCGGCCCGAGTTGGGCAGCCGCGACGGTGATGAGTCTGGTCATGAGCGATGTAGGCAATAGCGTTGAAGGCAGGCCCAGTGTAGAGAGCCGCCCCTCGCGTCGGAAGCCCGCGCCCCATGCGCCGAAATCGGTCCACGCAGACCGGCGCAAACGCCGCCAGACCTTGCACCATCGGCGTTTCCGGCGCTGTGGCCGGAGCGTTGCCAGGCCGCACCCATAACCGCGTGTTATGGTCTTCAGACAAAGATTGATGTGAGCGGCCCACTATCCCCGACTGTGCCGTCTCGAAACTGCCACAGTCAGCCAGGACGCTGGTCCAGCAGGTGGCTCAGCGTGGCGATAAAACCCTTGGCCAGCGTGGACATCACGTGCTGGCGCGAATGAATCAGATAGATCTTGTGTGCCAATGCCGGACGAATCGGCTTGAGCACGATATCGCCAGCCCCGTCGGGGGTATAGCCGAACGATTCCATCAGTGCCACGCCCACCCCTTCACGTACCAGCGCCATGGCTTCCGGCGTCGAGCGAATCTCGATATCGGGCGCCAGCGTGCCGCGTTCCGATGTCAGGAACTGCGCGGACAGGCGCCCGAACGGCGTGTCGCCGCCATAGCCAATAAACGTGGACCCACGCAGGTCATCGACCGTAAGTTCACTGCGCTCCGCCAGCGCATGCCCGCGTGGCACTGCGCACATGATGTTGCCCTCGCCGATCTCGCGCGCGCGCAACTGCGAACCCGCCGGCGGCGCCATCGACGCGATGCAGAGATCGGCCTGCCCCTGCGCCACGAAAGGCAACAACGCGTCGAACGGCAACGGCCGGTAGTGCACGCGCACCGTAGGATGCCGGTGCCGGAAACGCTGGATCGCGCGCGGCATCAGCCACTCGCTGTAGCTCGGGCTGGACACGATCGACAGCTTGCCCTCGCCATGTTCAGCCAGACTTGCCGCCACCGCATTGAAGCGGGCCACACCATCGAGGATGGGCTGCACTTCGGCAAAAAGGCGGCGCGCTTCCGGCGTGGGATGCAGCCGGCCCCGCACGCGGTCGAACAATGCAAAGCGCAGCCGGGCTTCGACGGTGGCCAGTACGCGGCTGATGGCCGGCTGCGACACGCAGAGCATGCGGCCGGCCTCGCTCAGCGAGCCCGACACCATGATTGCGTGGAAGACCTCGATCTGGCGCAGGTTCAGCGCGGTGACCATTGGCCGCGGCGAAGACACGGACGCTGAAGGTATGGAAGCCGGCATGATGTCAGGCCTCCACCATCCCCAGGAATTGCTGCAGCTCGGGCGTCTGCGGCCGGGCGAATACCTCATCGGGTGCGCCGATCTCATGCACCTTGCCCTGGTGCATGAACACCACGCGGTCGCACACCTCACGTGCGAAGCGCATTTCGTGCGTCACCATCAGCAAGGTCATGCCATCGGCAGCCAGGCCGCGCACCACCTGAAGCACTTCATTCACGAGCTCGGGATCGAGCGCCGAGGTAATTTCGTCGCACAGCAAGGCGGTCGGCTGCATGGCCAGCGCGCGCGCAATGGCCACGCGCTGCTGTTGTCCGCCGGACAACTGGTCCGGATACGCGTCGAACTTGGCGGACAACCCCACCCGCGCCAGATTTTCCTCGGCCAGTTCACGGGCGCGCGCCTCCAGCACGCCCTTGACGACCATCGGCGACAGCATCACGTTGCGCCCCGCGCTCAGGTGCGGAAACAGGTTGAACTGCTGAAAGATCATGCCCACTTTCAGGCGCAGCGCGCGCAGTTGCAGTTCGCTGTCAGCCAGGTGCGCGCCAGCCACGGTGATCGCCCCCGAGTCGATCGTCTCCAGACCGTTGATGCAACGTAGCAACGTGCTCTTGCCCGAGCCGCTCTTGCCGATGATGGCAATGACTTCGCCCGGCTCCACCGATAGCGATACGCCCTTCAGGACTTGATTGCTGCCGAACGACTTGCGGACCTGGTCAATGGCGATGAGCGGCATGGAATTTCCTCTCCAGCAGTTTGCTGTATTGCGAAAGCGGCCAGCACAGCGCGAAGTACATCAGCGCCACGGCGGCATATACGGTGAACGGTTGGAACGTGGCGTTGACGATCATGGTTCCCGCCTTGGACAGCTCGGTGAAGCCGATGATCGACGCCAGCGCGGTACCCTTGACGACCTGCACGCCAAAGCCGACGGTGGGCGCCACGGCGATGCGCAACGCCTGCGGCAGGATCACGTGGCGCATCTGCTGCACATAGTTCATGGCCAGGCTGCCCGACGCTTCCCACTGGCCGCGTGGAATGGCCTCGACGCAGCCGCGCCAGATTTCGGCCAGGAACGCCGCGGTCCACAATGTCAGCGCCAGTCCGGCGGCGAGCCATGCAGGCACTTCGATGCCGAACAGCGCCAGCCCGAAGAACGCCAGGAACAACTGCATCAGCAGTGGCGTGCCCTGGAAGATCTCGATATAGGCCCACGTTGCGCGACGTAGCATCGGGCGCTTGCTGGTGCGCATCAGCAGGACCAGCAGCCCCACGATGCCACCGCCCACGAAGGCCACCAGCGACAGCAGCACGGTCCAGCGTGCAGCCAGGAGCAGGTTGCGGACGATATCCCACGTTGAGAACTCGATCATCGGACGCTCCGTGCAAAAAGCTGCCGTCCGATGCCGCGCAGCAGTTGCCGCAACACCAGCGCCAGCAGCAGGTAGATCGTGGTGCTGACCAGGTACACCTCGAATGCGCGGAAATTGCGCCCCTGGATAAAGTTGGCCGCATAGGTCAGGTCCTGCGCCGCAATCTGCGAGCAGACCGCCGACCCCAGCATCACGATCACGATCTGGCTCGACAGCGCCGGCCAGATCTTCTGCAACGCGGGGCGCAGCACCACGTGACGGAATACCTGGAACGGCGACATGGCCAGACTCGCGCCAGCTTCAAACTGCCCGCGCGGCGTGGCGGCCAGCCCGGCGCGAACAATCTCGGTGCCGTATGCGCCCAGGTTGATGACCATGGCCAGCGACGCCGCCAGCATCTCGGGCAGATGCACGCCCAGGCTCGGTAGCCCGAAGAAGATGAAGAACAGCTGGATCAGGAACGGCGTGTTCCGGATCAGCTCCACATAGGCGCTGACCACGGTGCGCAGCCAGGCCGGCCCCTGGGTCTTGGCCCAGGCTCCGGCCACGGCCACCGCCACGCCCAGCACGCCGCCCGTAAGCGTGAGTTGCGCGGTGACGGCAATGCCCTTGAGCAGCACATCGGTGTAGTCAAGCACCGACAGGAAATCGAACTGGTAAGCCATGCTTCAACCCGGTGACGGCGCGTATCAGAGTTGTGCCGGCAGCGGACGCAGCAGCCACTTGATCGACAGCGAGTTCAGCGAACCGTCCTTCTTCGACTCTGCCAGGATCGCATTGACCTTGTCCTGCAGCGCCTTCTCGCCCTTGTTCATGCCGATAAAGCACGGCGAGTTCTTGATCAGGAACTTGGTTTCCGGTGCCTTGGGCGGATGCTTGGCGATCAGTGCCGATGCCACGACATTGCCGGTGGCGATCAGTTGCACCTGACCGGACAGGAACGCCGAAATCGTGGCGTTGTTGTCTTCGTAGCGCTTGATGGTGGCGCTGGCCGGCGCAATCTTGCTCAGTTCCAGGTCTTCCACGGCGCCACGCGTGACGCCCACGGTCTTGCCGGCCAGATCGGCCGCGCTCTTGACCGGCAGGTCGGCCGGACCGAACACGCCGTTGAAGAACGGCGCGTAGGCTTCGGAGAAATCGAGCACCTTCTCGCGCTCGGGGTTCTTGCCCATGCTCGAAATCACCAGGTCGACCTTGCGCGTCTGCAGATATGGCACGCGGTTGGTGCTGGTCACCGGCACCAGTTGCAGCTTGACGCCCATCTTCTTTGCCACCAGCGCGGCCACGTCGATATCGAGGCCTTGCGGTGCCATGTCGGCGCCAATCGAACCAAACGGCGGGAAGTCCTGCGGTACGGCCACGCGCAATACGCCAGCCTTGGTGACGTCCGCAAGCGTGTCGGCATGGCCCAGCTTCGGCAAGGCCGTCACGCACAGACCGGCCAGCATGGCGACCATCAGGCCACGACGGGAAAACTTCTTGAGGGCGTTGACGTGGAACATCGCGAGTTTCCTTAGCTTCGAGAAGGAGTGGATGGGTTCGGGGACAGATCCCCGGATGGGAAAACGGAGGTTGATACGCGTTGCGGGTCCATTGGCGCCAGTGCGTGGCGCAGGTGCGCGAGCGGATCGACGGGCGGCACGGCGTCGAGGCTCGTGTGGACTTCGCCCAGGTGTTCGGCCATCAGGCGTGCGGCCAGCGCGCCATCGCCATCGGCCAGCGCGTTGACGATGTCTTCATGCTGGCTGCATGAGCGTCCGGCATCAAAGGCCGACTGGTTGCGGCTGGCCACCAGCGTGGTACGCGCGGTCAGGTCACGCAATGTATCGGTGAGCAGGCCATAGCCAAGCGAGGCACACAGGCACACGTGGAAATCGCCAAGCAGGAAGCTGCGTACGCTGGCGTCGTCGCCATCAAGCGCGGCCTTCTCGCGCGCGATATGTACCTTGAGCGAATGTATCGCCTGAACGCTTGGCGGCCGATCCGCACTGACTTCGCGCAGCAACCCGGTTTCGATGATGCGGCGCGCATCGAAGGCGGCACGGATGTCATCGGCACTCGGTTCCACCAGGAACCAGCCGCGCCGCGAACTGACGGTCACCATGCCACGCGCGGCCAGGCGCATCAGCGCTTCACGCACCAGCGTACGGCTTACGCCAAATAGCGCGGCAAGTTCCTGCTCGCCCAGGCGCGAGCCGGGAAGCAGCTTCTGGCCAAGCATCGCTTCGGTGATGCGATTGGCAATGTCAGCGGGAGATTTGTCGGTGGTTTCGGTCACGGCAACCACTTGAGCAAGTGGTATGCCATGCTTGTATGCAAGATTTGTCGGCAAAAAGCCGCACGCGACGCGCAAGAATCGGGCATGCAGCGCGCCATGACTCCCCAGCGCGGTGCGTGACGCGCGGCCTTGGTGCCGAACCGTGCCGCGCGCCAGGTATGAATCAACCGCCGATCAGGCGCAGGTCAAATCGATGCCAATGCGATTACGTCGGCCAGGTGCCGCCGCTCCGAGACCGTTTCCTCGGCCACGATTTCCTCCACGGCACGCAGGCTGGCCTGCACGATCGCCGCCGCATCCACTTCAAAATGGCGCCGCAATGCCGCACGTGAATCGCTGCGGCCAAAGCCGTCGGTACCCAGCGTCACGTAGCGCCGGCCCGCCGGCAGGAAGCCCCGTACCAGTTCCGGCAGTGCACGCACATAATCGGTGGCGGCGATGATCGGTCCAACGCTGGGCTGCAACTGCCGGCCCAGCCAGCTTTGGTCAGCCGGCCCCTTGCCATGGCGCCACTGCTGTTCGCAGTCGGCACCCTCGCGCGCAAGTTCGATATAGCTGGTGACGCTCCATACGTCGGCGGCGATGCCATGCGCTTGTTCGAGCTGCTGCGCGGCCTTGAGTACTTCGCCCATGATGGCGCCGCTGCCAAACAACTGCACCCGGTGGGCAAAATCGCCACCCTGGCGGTGCAGATAGATGCCGCGCACCACGCCATCATGCGCTTCCGGCGGCAGGCTCGGGTTCTCCACGGCCTCATTGGTCACGGTCAAATAATAGAACTCGTCGGCCTGCTGTTCGAGCATGCGGCGCATGCCGTAGTCGACAATGACCGCCAACTCGCCCGCAAACGCGGGATCATAGGCGCGGCAGTTCGGGATCGTGGCGGCTGCAAGATGGCTGCTGCCGTCCTGATGCTGGAGCCCTTCGCCGCCGAGCGTGGTGCGTCCCGACGTGGCGCCTACCAGGAAGCCCCGGGCGCGCTGGTCGGCGGCGGCCCAGATCAGGTCGCCCACGCGCTGGAAGCCAAACATGCTGTAGTAGATATAGAACGGCAGCATCGGCAGGCCATGCGTGGTATAGCTGGTGGCCGCCGCAGTCCACGACGACAGCGCGCCCGCCTCGGTAATCCCCTCCTCCAGGATCTGGCCGTCGCGCGTTTCGCGGTACGACAGCATCGATGCCGAGTCTTCGGGTTGGTACAGCTGGCCAAATGGCGCATAGATGCCAACCTGCCGGAACAAACCGGCCATGCCGAATGTGCGCGCCTCGTCGGCCACGATCGGGACGATACGCGGACCCAGCACCGGATCCTTGAGCAGCGCGCCAAGCTGCCGCACCAGTGCCATGGTCGAGCTCATCGCCTTGCCATCGGCATGGAGTGCGAAGGCGGCGGTAGCTTCCAGACCAGGCACCGGCAAGGGGGCGCCACTTGCACTGCGTACCGGCAGATAGCCGCCCAGTTCGGCGCGGCGCGCCTGCAGGTATTGCATTTCGGGGCTGTCCTCGGGTGGCCGGTAGAACGCCGCATCCATGACCTGCTGGTCCGACAGCGGCAAACGGAAACGGTCGCGGAACGCCATCAGGTCGGCCTGGCTCAGCTTCTTCTGCTGATGGGTGGTCATGCGGCCCTGTGCGATGGTGCCCATGCCGTAGCCCTTCATGGTCATGGCCAGCACCACGGCGGGCCGGCCCTTGCAGCCTGCTGCCTCGGCAAATGCCGCATGGATCTTGACGGGATCATGGCCACCCCGGCGCAGTTGGTCGATCTGCGCATCGGACAGATGCGCCACCAACGCGCGCAGTTCCGGGGTCTTGCTGAAAAAGTGGGCGCGATTGAATGTCCCGTCATTGGCGGACAGGGTCTGGAACTCGCCATCGAGCGTCTGCGCAAACGCACGGCTGATCGCATGGTTGTGGTCGCGCGCCAGCAGTGCATCCCATTCAGAGCCCCACAGACACTTGACCACATGCCAGCCTGCGCCGGCGAACAGCGCCTCCAGTTCGTCGACGATACGCCCATTGCCGCGCACCGGACCATCGAGCCGCTGCAGATTGCAGTTGATCACGAAGGTGCAGTTATCGAGCTGTTCGCGCGCGGCAAGCGTCAGTGCCGCGACCGACTCGGGTTCGTCCATCTCGCCATCACCAAAGAAACCCCACACGCGACGTCCACCGGTCTCGCAAAGACCCCGGTTCTGCAGGTAGCGCATGAAGCGCGCCTGATAAATCGCGTTGAGTGGGCCGATGCCCATCGACCCGGTAGGAAACTGCCAGAAATCCGGCATCAGGTATGGATGTGGATACGAGCTCAGGCCGCGCAGCCCCTGTGCTTCGGCCACGAGTTCCTGGCGGTAGTGACACAGCGCCGATTCATCGAGCCGTCCTTCCAGGAATGCGCGCGCATAGACGCCGGGCGCCGAGTGCGGCTGGAAGAAAACCAGGTCGGCACCGTGCGGTGCGGCATTGCCACGGAAGAAATGCTGGTAGCCCACCTCGAACAGATCCGCGGCCGATGCATAACTGGCGATATGACCGCCAAGTTCGCCATGCGCGCGATTGGCACGTACCACCATGGCCAGCGCGTTCCAGCGCAGGATGGCCGACAGCCGCTGCTCGATCGCCAGGTCGCCCGGATACGCGGGCTGGTCTTCCACCGGCACCGTGTTCAGGTACGGCGTGACCTGCGCCGGCCGCCATGGCAAGCGCCGTTCGCGCGCATGGGCCAACAGTGCATCAAGGATTTCGCAGGCACGTTCGCGCCCCCGCTCCGCACCCCACGCCGACAGCACGCCATCAAGCGCCTCGCACCATTCCTGAAGCTCCTGCGGATCTGCCTGGGCGTGCAGCGCGTTCGCGGCTGCACCGAAGCGGTCATGCTGTTCCATCGAGTGTCTCCTGCGCGGTTCAGGCTGGGTCCGGCCCAGCCAGTTTCAGTCTAGTCGTGGTGTCGCGGCAAAGTCAGCCAGCAAAGTCAGTTGGCCTGAATACCGGACTTCTGTGCAATCGTACGCATGCGTGGCAATTCCCTGTCGATCATTGCACCGACCTGCTCGGCAGCCGCATATTTGGGCTCCAGGCCATTGGCCAGCAGTTTCTGCCGGACATCGGGGTCCTTCATTGCCTGTGCCAGCGCACTGTCCAGCCTGGCCCGGACATCGGCGGGCAAGCCGCGTGGCGCGGCAACGGCCACCCATGAATCGGCATCGAAACCGGGATAGCCGGCTTCCGCCACCGTGGGCACCTCGGGCAACAACGAAGCGCGTGTGGCGCCGGTCACCGCAATCGCCTTGATCTTGCCGCTGCGGATATGCGGCAGCGACGCGGCCACGGTGTCGATCGAAAACGGAATCTGTCCGCCAATCAGGTCGGCGATGGCCGGCGCGCTGCCCTTGTACGGAATGTGTTGCATTTTCATGCCCGTGGCAGCCAGCAGCATCTCGCCCGCAAAATGCCCGGTGGTGCCGCTACCAAACGAACCATAGACATACTTGCCCGGCGCCGCATTGACCGCACTGACCATCTGCGGCAGGTTGTCGACGGGTACCGACCGGTTGGCTACCACGAGCAACGGTACACGGGCCACCAGCCCCACCGGTTCGAAGCTCTTCACCGGATCGTACGGCAGGCTGGCATTGATGGCCGGATTGACGGTGAACGTCGATCCCGAACTGATCAGCAGTGTGTAGCCGTCGGCCGCAGCCTTGGCCACGTATCCCGCTCCGACAATCGTGCCGGCTCCGGCGCGGTTCTCGATCACGACCGGCTGGCCCAGCGCATCGCCAAGCGATTTGCCAACCAGCCGCCCGATGATGTCTACCGCGCCGCCGGCCGGAAACGGCACCACCAGCACCACGGGCCGCGTCGGGTAGCTCGCGGCGTGGCTATTGGCCGCATGGGCGGCAAGCATGGCCATGGCCGGCAGCGCGCACACGCTGGCCGTCGCCATGATCGTCCGTAAAAACCCCTTCCGTAGCGAGGCAATCATTTGCGTTCCCCTGCGTGAGCCAGACATGAGCCGAACATGAAGCGAAGCGGGATCTGCGCACCGGCGAGCAGTGCCGGCGCGGATATATGCACGACGACAGCGCTGGCGCGCTCAGCCGTTGCGGAACAGGAAGCTGTAGGCGCTCAATGCAGGTGCACCGCCCAGATGGGCGTACAGCACGCGCGAACCGGCCGGGAATTCACCGCGCTGCACCATGTCGATCATGCCGTGCATCGATTTACCTTCGTAGACGGGGTCGGTCATCATGCCTTCGAACTTCGCGCACATGCGGATCGCTTCCATCGTGCCTGCGGACGGCAGGCCATACTCGGGGCCAGCGTAGCGGGTATCGAGCACCACGTCGGCATCGACGATATCGCGGTCGAGTTCGACAAGGCCGGCCGTATGCTTGGCGATACGCAGGATCTGCGCGCGTGTCTGCTCGGGCTTGGCCGATGCGTCGATGCCGATCACCCGCTCGGCACGGCCATCTTCCGCAAAACCCACCACCATGCCGGCCTGCGTGCTGCCCGTGACCGAGCACACCACGATGTAGTCGAACTTGAAGCCAAGTTCGGCTTCCTGCGCCCGGACTTCCTCGGCAAACCCGACAAAGCCCAGTCCGCCCAGCGGATGCTCCGAGCAACCGGCCGGGATCGGATACGGCTTGCCGCCTTCCTTGCGCACGCTTTCCATGGCGTCTTCCCAGCTCTTGCGGATGCCAATGTCGAAACCATCGGCCACCAGCCGCACGTCGGCACCCATCATGCGCGACAGCTGGATATTGCCCACGCGGTCATACACGGCATCGGCGTAGTTGACCCAGTTCTCCTGCACCAGCACGCACTTGAGACCAAGATGTGCGGCCACCGCCGCGACCTGGCGCGTCTGGTTCGACTGGATGCCACCGATCGACACCAGCGTGTCGCAGCCCTGCGCCAGCGCGTCGGGAATCAGGTATTCGAGCTTGCGGGTCTTGTTGCCGCCAAAGGCCAGGCCGCTATTGCAGTCTTCGCGCTTGGCATACAGCTCCACCTTGCCGCCCAGATGCGCGGACAGGCGTTTCAGAGGCTGGATCGGGGTAGGTCCGAACGTCAGGGGATGGCGAGCGAAACGCTTGAGATTCATGGTGGCAACTCCAGGGTTAAGGGGCGTATCCCGTCACCGATGCGCCGCGCGGCAACGCTTGTCGTGCGAGCGGCAGATCGATGTTGCGATGGACTCAATCCTAAGAAAAAACCCACGAAACGTGCTTGCAAAAAACTTCCCTTTTGAACACTATTAAAAGGAACAACATACCTTTTAACTTCAAAAATTCTTTCTGATACCAAATGAAAGAAACAAAATTTCGCACCAAATCCAGACCGGATGCACCATCGCATGCACCATCTTCGACACCCTCGAATACGCCGGCTCCGGCGCACATCGAGACCCTCGATCGTGCGGACAAAGCCATCCTGCGCGCGCTGCAGCAGGACGCATCGATATCCAATGTGGCGTTGGCGGCCAAGGTCAACCTGAGCCCGCCCGCGTGCCTGCGTCGTGTGGAACGTCTGAAGGAAATGGGGCTGATCCGCGGCATCGTGGCGCTGCTGAATCCCAACGCGCTCGATGCGGGAATGCTGGTGATGATCGGCGTGGTGCTGGACCGCTCCACGCCGGAGTCTTTCGCGCAGTTCGAAACCGCTGCCCAGCAGGTCTCGGGCTGCATGGAATGCCACGTGGTGACTGGCGAGTTCGACTACTTCATGCTGGTACGCACCAAAGACAGCGACAGCTTCAACCGGCTCCACGCGGAGCAACTGCTCTATTTGCCGGGAGTGCGGCAGATCCGCTCGTTCATGGTGCTCAAGCAGGTGTTGTCGACCACGCAGTTTCCGATCTGAAGCAACGCGGTCGCGGTCATTCTGGACTCAGCACACCCAGCAGCGCTACCGCCATCAGTACAACCACGCCGATCGCCAGTTCGGCCAGCAGGCTCCTGCGCAGCGCGCGGACGGCGCCGTACGTCGTAGTGGAGTGGATCTCCGACGCGAGCCTCGGCACAAGGCGATACCGGTTCAGCGCCGCCATGCCGAGCATGGTGCTGAATAGCGCAAGCTTTGCGAGCAACAGCGCGCCATAGGGCGCGCGCGCCGCCGCAATCGAAGGCAGGCCGGCAATCAGCCAATAGTTCGCGACGCCAGTTGCGATCAGGGTCACGACGATAATGCTGCCCAGGCGGGCAAAGTCGAGCGCCGTACGCGCCAATAGCGCCAAAGAAGCAATGCCGTCTTGCACGGCCCTGCCGAGCAAAACGAACGCCACCAGCGCGCCAATCCACGCGCCGGCCGCCAATAGATGCACGATGTCCACAGACAAATGGAACAGGTGGATCGCAGCACCGGCACTATCATCCATGGCCCCATGACCTGCCCACGCCAACGTGGACAGTGCCACTGCGCCGGTGATGCCCAGGACCGGCAACCGTACACGCGGCCACTTGCGCAATGCGATCACGGCGGTGATGTCGAGGGTCAACGCGATCAGGCGGCCTGCCCAGGCCACGCCGAAGGCCGTCCCCGTGATCATCATCTCGAAGACGTGGGCGGTCAGCTCGGAGTAGCTGGCCGCGCCAGTCATGGCTTTGGCCATCACCGCCATGCCGATGGCCGATAGCACCATGCCGGCGATGCCTGCGGCAGCCGTCCAGCCAATGAGCCGGCTGGCCACTGGCGAGCGCAACTCACTACCTCGTAACGAATAGCCCACGAACAATGGCAGGCCGAATACCAGCATCAAGTCCAGATACAGCAGGAAGCGCACCAGCACATTGAGCCACTCGACCTGCATGGGCTCACTTCACCTTGAAGTTGACGGTGCCGCTGACGGGATGGGTATCAGACGAGACGGCGCGCCATTCCACGCGATAGCTTCCGGGTACCAGCGGGCTCTTGGGCGAAATGACCATCGTCCTGGGATCGTCAGATCCGGAAACCGCGGCCGCAATCTTCATGGGCGGATGATCGCTCATCCCTGGCATGCCGGTCATGACAAGATTGGCCCCGGAGAATTGCCGAGTCAGCGTCTCGGAGAACTGCAGGTCGATCTTCTGCGGCGCGGGTCCTTCCGCGCC
>VFQP010003750.1_pt1 | contig 15028 bp, 14 predicted proteins | sample 3512351 | NCBI WGS metagenome assembly VFQP01 (sample SAMN10412372, study PRJNA504923) | tailings metagenome | isolation source: Relicate 1 Philex TSF1 revegetated site | place: Philippines: Tuba, Benguet | collected 2017-08-29 | reverse complement strand
TCAAACTTCTTAAACCTCTCAAACCTCTCAAACCTTTTGAACCTCTTTAATGTGTGACCTTGTTATTCGTAGTCACAGACTACGATTGCAGAATTTATACAACTGTTTAACTCAGTTTCTGCTAAGTGTTGATTTCTAATACTCTCTAATGCCACTCATCCAAAAAAAAAGCGTTTTCATCGAATTTGGTTGTGATTTGTATTCCCCTTTCCCCGTACATTTGCATGCCGATCCTCCATTGACTCCCATTTTATTGCCGGTTTATCCGTCGAAGCTTTAGTGTAGACGGATCGATCATTTCAACGTGTAGCCGCGCATAAGCGAAGGTGTACTGCTGATTTGATCCGAACCATCCCCCGGTAAACAACGATGCATTGCCTGAACGCGTGTATAACAATTATATATATCTATCGATTAAACTATGAGAAAGACGAGATCTTATATGTTCTATCGTATGCTGATCCCTGCGATGTTGGTGTCTTCTGTGTCCACGGCCCAAACATCCAATGCTGATAGCCTGTTACAGGATGCCAGCCTGCCCAATGTGATCCAGTATGCGTTAAAGAGACAGCCTCTGATACAACAGTCGCTCCTGGATGAAGAGATCACCAGGCTGCAGGTAAAATCACGCCTCGCCGATTGGTATCCCCAGATCAATTTCAACTATTTGCTTCAGCACAACTTTGAAGTGCAGACCAATATCATCGGGGGAAACCCGGTGAAGCTTGGCGTGGATAACACTTCAGCTTTTCAGTTTGGTGCTACGCAGACCATCTTCAACAGGGACGTGCTTCTTGCACTCCGCTCCCGCAATGATGTGCAACTGCAGACCAGGCAAAACACGACCGCCAACAAGATTGATCTTGTAGTGAATGTAAGCAAGTCGTTCTATGCTGTACTGGCAACCCAGCAACAGATCAGGGTTGTGCAGGAAACCATCACGCGGCTGGAAAGAAGCCTGAAAGACTCCCGCGCCGCTTATGACGCCGGTGTTGCGGATAAAACTGACTATAAAAGGGCCACTATCGCATTGAATAATGCGAATGCTACCAGAAAAGCGACAGAAGAAAATCTGAAAGCAAACATTGAAATGCTGAAAGCTTCAATGAACTATCCCGCTAATGGCGAACTCAGGATTGCGTATGACAGCGCCGCCCTGGAAAATGCCATCCCACAGGATACACTGGCGATGGTTGATATCTCCGGAAGGATCGAATATCAACAGCTGCAAACGGCAAAACGCCTCCAGGAAGCTAACCTGAAGTATAACAAGTGGAGTTTTATTCCAACACTTTCAGCAAATGGGGCATACAACTTTAACTACCTGAACGATCAGTTCTCCAAGCTGTACAGCACTTCCTATCCCGCATCATGGGTTGGTCTTACATTAGGCTTACCAATTTTCCAGGGTGGAAAAAGAAAGTACAATATCAAGGTGGCTGAGTTCCAGTTAAAACGTGTTGATCTTGACATCGTAAATCTGCAGAACAATGTGAATGCAGAATACACATCCGCACTCGCTGCATACAAAAGCAATCTCGCCAATTACCTCGCGGTAAAAGAGAACGTGCAGCTTGCGCAGGAAGTCTATGATGTGATCGATCTGCAATACCGTAATGGTATAAAGGCTTACCTTGAAGTGATCACTGCTGAAACGGATCTGCGTACCGCTCAGATCAATTATTTCAATGCATTGTACAGTGTATTAAGCAGCAAGATCGACGTGCAGCGTGCACTTGGTACTGTACAATACTAATGTAAGAATAAGCTTGCCCTGACATCGGAGCGACCCTCAACTATCAAGGCACTTTTTAATTTTTACTTTTGAATTTTGACTTTACAACAACAATCCTTAGTACGAATATTTAATATAGAAGTATGTTCTTAACATCAATCAAAACCTGGTCTGTAATTAGTGGCGCGGTGTTGCTGGCTGCCTGTGGCGGAAAACAAACTGCACAGCAGGCTGGTCCACCTCCTCCAACTCCGGTTACAGTAGACGAAGTCCGTTCTACTGATGCCGTTTATTATGATGAATACCCCGGCACTGTTGTAGCGCTGAATCAAACAGAGATCCGCGCACAGGTTACCGGTTATGTAACAGGAATTCATTTTAAAGATGGTGATAAGGTGAGTAAAGGCCAGCGTCTTTATTCTATCGACCAGCAGCTTTACAGCGCCAACCTCGATCAGGCGGCTGCTAACCTTGCTGTGCAGGAAACAAACCTGCTGAAGGCGCAAAAAGACGCAGACCGTTATCATGAGCTGGATAAGAAAGATGCGATCGCCAAACAACAGGTAGATTATGCTGATGCTGCGCTCGAAGCGGCAAAAAAACAAGTAGCCGCCGCTAAAGCAAATGTGAATGCAGTAAAAGCGAACGTAAGCTTCGCAACCATCGTTGCGCCATTCACCGGAACGATCGGTATTTCGCAAGTACGCAGCGGAACATCGGTGATCGCCGGCCAGACAATACTGAACACGATCTCTACAGATGATCCGATGGCAGTTGATTTTCCTGTTGATCAGAAATCTTTCTACCAGTTCGCTAAAAAAGAAACCGGTAAAAAAACGAACGCGAATGATTCAACATTCTCTATCGCATTCGGCAAAGAGATCTATCCATTCTATGGTTCAGTAAATACAATCGACCGTGCCGTGGATCCGCAGACTGGTACGATCAAGATCCGTTTATCATTCCCCAATAAAGAGAAAATGCTGAAAGCTGGTATGAACACAACTGTACGTGTGTTGAATACTGATGGTGGTAAATCTGTGATCATTCCTTATAAAGCAGTAACAGAACAGCTCGGAGAATTTTTCGTGTATGTAGTGGGCGATAGCAGCAAAGTATCACAGCGCAAGATTGTACTGGGTAATGCTATGGGAACGAACATTCTCGTGAAAGATGGTCTGAAAGAAGGAGAGAAGATCGTAACAGAAGGCATGCAGAACCTGCGCCAGGGAGCAGTGGTTACAACTGCCCAACCCGCACCTCAGGCACAGCCTGGAGCGGCAGCGCCTAAAAAATAAGAATGATGACGGCCGGAAGAAATTCATCTTGGTCGTCACCATTAAAAGAAGAGCAGAACAATTTTATTGACAGTTGCAGGTGAAAGGAACACAAAGCCTGCAAGTATCTTTCATAAAACATGATAGCAGATACTTTTATAAAAAGACCCGTTACAGCCATTGTTGTATCAATCGTGCTGGTGCTGGTGGGGATTATTTCGCTGATCAATTTGCCCGTGGCGCAGTACCCGGAGATCTCTCCGCCCACTGTGTCTATCTCTGGTAACTTTACCGGTGCCGATGCGCAGACTGTAGAACAAACGACTACCACTGCCATCGAAACACAGGTGAATGGTACACCTGGCATGACGTACATGAGCAGTAACAGTACCAGTTCCGGTCAGAGCAGCATCACCGTAAACTTTGAAGTAGGTACCAATATCGACATCGCTACGCTGGATGTACAGAACCGTGTGAGTGTTGCAGAACCAACACTACCTGACGCGGTAAAAAGATTGGGTCTGACTGTACGTAAACGTAACCCAAGTATTATGATGGCCCTTGCGTTCTATTCTCCGAATGGTACGCATGACGCAACCTTCATTGGTAACTATGTGAATCTTTATGTAAAGGATGCCCTTTTGCGGGTGAAAGGTGTGGGTGATATCTTCTCCCGTGCTGATGATTTCAGTATGCGGATCTGGCTGAACCCTGAGAAAATGGCTGCACTGGGCATTACTCCGCAGGAAGTAAACGCTGCATTACAAGAGCAAAACCTCCAGGTGGCCGCAGGTACCGTTGGTGGTAACCCTCAACCCGGTTCGCAGACTTTTGAGTATAGTGTTCTGACCAATAGCCGCATCAACACCAAAGATCAGTTTGAAGGCATCGTTGTAAGAACAAGACCTGCTGATGGAAGCATCGTTCGTCTCAGCGATATCGCGCGTGTTGAACTGGGTAAGTTTGATTATACCGCTAACGCATTTGTCAACGGTAAACCAGCAGCGTTCGTACTGGTATATCAGGCACCGGGTGCAAACGCCCTTGATACTTATAAAGGGATCAATAACGCCCTGGAGCAAATGAGAAAAACATTCCCGAGTGATGTGGACTTCCTCGTCCCGCTGGAGACAGCTACCGTTGTAGAAGTTTCTATCAATGAGGTAATGCACACGCTTGTGGAAGCACTGGTACTCGTGGTATTGGTAGTGTTCCTCTTCCTGCAGAACTGGAGAGCAACGCTGATCCCGGTACTCGCGATCCCGGTGTCACTCATCGGTACGTTCATCTTCTTCGGCCCGCTTGGGTTTACGATCAACACGCTTACGCTGTTTGCGTTCGTACTTGCGATCGGAATCGTGGTGGATGATGCGATCGTTGTGGTGGAAGCGGTGCAGCATAACATTGATCATGAGAAGATGTCGCCAAAAGAAGCGACTCGCAAAGCGATGAAGGAGATCTCCGGACCTGTGATCGCCATCGCGCTGATCCTTGCGGCGGTATTCGTTCCGGTTGGGTTTATCCCCGGTATCGTCGGACGGCTTTATCAGCAGTTCGCGATTACGATTGCCGTATCAGTACTGATCTCCGCATTCGTGGCGCTATCCTTGACGCCGGCTTTGTGTACTATCATGCTGAAACCGTCCAAAGGGGAGAATGATAAAAAGAATGTGCTGGATAAATTTTTCGCATGGTTTAACAAGCATTTCAACCGTTTAACAAATAGCTATACACGTGGTGTTGGCGGATGGATCCGTCGCACGCCTTATGTACTCGTGATGATGGTGGCCTTGTTTGTTGGTCTCGTATTCTTATTCAAAAACAAACCAACAGGCTTTATTCCTACCGAGGATGAAGGCCGTTTGTTTGTAACATATGAAATGCCTGAGGCTACATCAACTACCCGAAGCATCGCCATGCTGAAAGAGATCATGAGCCGAGTGCAGAAGCTGGAAGAGATCAATGTAGTGGGTGGTCTGGCAGGTCTGAATATCGTGAGCTTCTCCAACAAATCGAACGTGGGTACCATGTTCGTCAACCTCAAGCCATGGGACAAGCGCAAGGGGCAGGAGCATCACGTACAAAGTGTAATTGCGAAGATCAGCGCCGCTGTGAAAGATATCAAAGAAGCGCGGGTAATCCCGATCGCTCCTCCTGCAATTCCTGGTTTGGGTGCAACATCCGGTTTCACTTTCGAGTTGCAGCAAACAGGAAGCACCGATGATGCGAAAGGATTTGAAAGAGTGGCCATGGAATTCCTTGGAAGAGTGAACCAGCGTCCTGAGATCGCAATGGCGTACACGTTCTTTAACGCACGCACTCCAAGCTACCAGATCGATGTAGATAAAGATCAGGCAAAGAAACAGGGTGTATTGGTTTCTGATGTATACGCAACGCTGTCCAACTATCTTGGCAGTAGCTACGTAAACGACTTCAACCTGTATGGCCGTAACTTCCGTGTAATGTCACAGGCGGATAGTTCTTTCCGTGGTAATCTGGATAATGTTGGTCGTTACTATGTTCGGAACAGCCAGGGTAATATGGTGCCGCTGGGTTCATTGATCACTTCAAAAGTGATTGAAGCGCCTTCCGTATTATCTCACTATAATATCTATCGTTCTATCGAGATCAACGGTTCTCCGAAACCTGGTTTCAGTAGCGGTCAGGCAATTGAAGCGCTGAAAGAAGAAGCGGCGAAACTGCCTGCGGGTTATGGTTACGAATTCTCCGGTATGAGCCGTGAGGAGATCGCCGCTGGTGGTCAGCAGGCTGTGATCTTCGCGATCTCGCTGGTGTTCGTGTTCCTGTTCCTTGCAGCGCTATATGAGAGCTGGTCTGTACCGTTCTCCGTACTTTTTGCTGTACCCATTGGTGCATTAGGGTCGATTATTACGCTGACGCTTTTACCGAATCTTAGCAATAACATTTATGCGCAGATCGGTTTGATCACGCTGATCGGTCTCGCCGCGAAGAACGCGATCCTGATCGTGGAGTTTGCGAAAGAACGCGTGGATAGAGGTATCGATATCGTTCACGCCACCCTGTCGGCAGTAAGACTTCGTCTCCGCCCGATCGTGATGACCTCGCTCGCGTTCATCCTCGGTGTACTTCCGCTGGCCTTTGCAAGCGGAGCGGCGGCAGAAAGCCGTAAAACCATCGGATGGACCGTATTCGGCGGTATGATCGCCGCAACCACGCTCGCCATCTTCGTTGTTCCGGTCCTTTTTGCCCTCATCACAAAACTGGCTTACGGCAAAAAACTGAAACGTCTGCAGGAAGAAAACCGCACACAAGCGGAAGTGGATAAGAAGATTATTGATGAGGGGTTGGGGTAGAAAAGTTTAAAAGTTTAAGAGTTTGAAGGTTTGGGAGGTTCAAGAGGTTCAAGAGGTTTGAGAGGTTCAAGAGGTTTGAGAGGTTCAAGAGGTTTGATAGGTTGAATCATTCAGACATCATAAGTTTAAGAGGTTTAATTAGTTAGAAGTTTAACTAATTAAACCTCTTTCTCTTAGTACCTCTTTCAACTTGCCTCAAACCTCCCAAACCTATCAAACCTCTTGAACCTCTCAAACCTTTAAACTCTTCCCATTCTTCGATTGTTACTTTTACACACACTATTCAGATACGCCAGGCCTGCGTATTTTAAAATGCAATATGGCTTATTTTTGACGATTAAATTCCTCTGTAAGAATGGAAAAGACGACCGAAAAAGAAAAAGTATCCCTGCTGATCATCGGCAGCGGACCCGCAGGATATACCGCAGCCATCTATGCCTCAAGAGCCAACCTTAAACCGGTTTTGTACCAGGGAATCCAGCCTGGCGGCCAGCTCACGATCACCACTGAAGTAGAAAACTATCCCGGCTACGCCGAAGGTGTTCAGGGGCCGGAAATGATGGTTGATTTTGAAAAGCAGGCGAAAAGAATGGGGGCTGATATCCGTTTCGGTCTCGCCACTAAAGTTGATCTTTCAGTACGCCCTTATAAAGTTGAGATAGACGAAGAAAAATGGATCGAAGCTGACGCGATCATCATCGCCACAGGTGCTTCGGCAAAATGGCTCGGATTGCCAAGTGAGGAACGACTGAACGGCTTTGGCGTAAGCGCCTGCGCTGTGTGCGACGGATTTTTCTTCCGTAATAAAGAAGTAGCGATCGTTGGCGCCGGTGATACCGCTGCCGAAGAAGCACTCTATCTTTCCAAACTCTGCACCAATGTGCACATGTTCGTCCGCAAAGATCAGATGAAGGCCAGCAAAGTAATGCAGGACCGTGTACTCGCAACGCCAAACATCAAAGTGTACTGGAACACGGAGACTGATGAGATCCTCGGAGAAAAAACCGTGAATGGTGTTCGTATCAAGAACAATCAGACCGGAGAAACACAGGAGATCGCGATCAATGGTTTCTTTGTGGCCATCGGCCATCAGCCAAATTCTGATATCTTTAAAGGTATGCTCGATATGGATGAAGCTGGTTATATCCAAACCATTCCGGGTACATCCAAAACAAATGTGGAAGGCGTATTTGCTGCCGGTGATGTGCAGGATAAGATCTATCGCCAGGCGGTAACAGCTGCAGGTAGTGGTTGCATGGCGGCGCTGGATGCGGAGCGATACCTCAGCGCAAAAGGATTACACTAATTTAATAGGTTCAAGAGGTTTGAGAGGTTTGAAAGGTTTAAGAGGTTTAGGAGGTTTGAGAGGTTTGAACGGTTTGACGGATAAAATAAGTTCCAAATGTTTCATAAGCACAACCTGTTAAACCTCTCAAACCTTTTAAACCTCTCAAACCTCCTAAACCTCTCAAACCTCTCAAACCTTTTGAACTTATTAAACCTCTCAAAACCTATTCATCATGCCCGGTCTGATGCACATCTCCCTCAACAACGTCCGCTTTCGTGCGTATCATGGTCTTTACCCTGAAGAGCGGCAGAAGGGGAATGATTTTGTGGTGAATATGGAAGTGGTGTATGAGACGGGAGAGGGGATCATTGTTGATCTGGAGAAGACGATTGATTATGCGGCGTTGTTCAGCATTATCAACGATACCATGCAGCAGCCGGTGGATCTGCTGGAGACGCTGACTCAAACGATCGCTTATGCGGCGCATCAAAAATTTCCTTCTATAAAAATGGCAACGGTTTCTGTGGAGAAGCTTAATCCGCCGATTGATGATTTCACCGGAAGTTCGGCTGTGAAATTTACCTGTGATTTTTGACTGGCTTAGGTTCCCGCAGATAAACGCAGATCTGAGAACCGCAGATAAGTGCATACGACAAGAAAAAATCTGCGTATCTGCGCTTGATCAGCATAATCTGCAAGAACCTATGCCGGTCTATCCTGGAAAAGTCACGGTAAACCTGCTCCCCTTTCCCTCAGCAGAATCGACCTTTATCTCTGCACGATGATATGTCGCAATTGACTTTACGATCGCCAACCCCAATCCATAGCTCTCTTCGCCAGTTACTCCAGACTTTTTGAAACGATCAAATAAGACAGGAATGACATCTTCTTTGATGCCTATCCCTGTGTCTTCAATATGTAACACCAATGATCCATCAGCTTTTGTTTCACTGCTGATGCGAATAGCTCCATTGTCTTTATTATATCTGATTGCATTGTTGATCAGATTATAGATCATCTGGAAAATAAGATCACGATTTGCATTTTTGATTTCTATCTCCGAAGAAAGCGTAGTACTGAACTGAATATTCCTGGCCTGCATCCGGTCCTGCAACTCTTCTGCTATTTCATTTATTAATGCAGATAAATTAACCGTTTCAGTTCTTGAGAACTGCTCGTTCTCTATTCTTGAAATCAGCAATAATGAATTCACGATCCTCTTCAGCCGGTTCAGGGTTTTCATCATTCCCACCAATTTATCCTGCGCATCGTCCGACAGGTCATCCATCAGCAGATTTTCCATTTTATTCTGCAGGATGGTGATAGGTGTCATCAGTTCATGAGAAGCATTGGAAGTAAACTCGCGTTCACGTTCAAAATCCTCCCGGATCTTGTTCATGAGTTCAATCAGTGAAAGATCCAGGTACCGGAAATCTGATGTGGATGTTCTGATCGGCGTGAGATGTTCTTTGAAGGGAAACTGCTGGTTGCGCAACTTGGTCCGGATGATAACGCCAAGCGGTCGCAATACAAGCCGCGTATAAACAAGATCTGTAATGATCGTTAATGCGATCAATGCTGATAAAACATACAGCGCAACACGTTGCAGCGGTTTGTTATACTGGCTGATGGTTGCAATTGTTTTTCCTACCTCAAGCATGTATTGTTTGCCCTGGTAATTGAATTCATGGTTCAATACCCGGTAAACAAGCGTATCCCCTTCGATCAGTCTTTGCGTTGTTTGAATTGTATCCGGCAGAGCCGATACAGCCGGTTCAAGCGAGATGTATTCTTCTTTCAGCATCGTATAACTTCCGTAGGTAGAATCGCCCTGGAAGTAATAATCAATACCATTCATATTGATCACTTTCAGCACTTTTTCTTTCTGCTGACGGAGATAGGAATTCGTGTATTGAAACGCGATCCTGTCTACCAATACGGGCAATAGTAACACGAACAGTATCACGATCACTACTTTCGATAGTGTTACAAACAGCGTAAGTTTGGTAAGCAGTTTCAAGTTCAGAGCTTTATTTTATAACCGATACCGCGGATCGTTTGCAGCCATTCAACCGGTGCATGCACGGATAGTTTTTTCCGGATATTTTTTATGTGAACGTCTATATAATTCGAGTCATAGTCTTCTGTGTTCATACTGCCCCAGATATGTTCGCTCAGTTGCATGCGGCTCATCGGTCTGTTTTTATGCAGCAAAAGATAACTCAGCAGATCAAATTCTTTTTTGGAAAGATCAATGTCTTCACTGCCAAAAGAAACGCTTCTGCGATTAAGGTCAATAGTGAAATCGCCAAGCTCTACCATTGAATCTTTTAACCCTGATTTTCTCCGTGCTATGGCGTGCATGCGCGATTGCAATTCAAGAAGAGAGAATGGCTTGGGAAGATAGTCATCTGCGCCAAGATCCAGTCCTTTGATACGATCTTCTATTTTCCCTCTTGCTGTAAGAATGATATAGGATGCTTGCGGACAATTTCTTTTGGCTTCTTCCAGTAATAATAGTCCATCCTTATCAGGCAGACCAAGATCAAGGAGGATAAAATCGTATTGATTATCTTCCATCAATTTCAATCCCTGTTTTGCAGTGAAGGCAAGATCGCAGAGATAGGTTTTCTTTAAGAACGCTTCCATCTCCAGTGCCATTGATCGTTCGTCTTCTACTATCAGTACTTTCATAATCTTAACAGTCATTTTTCTGGACAGAGAGATGTTCGATGTCAGATGGTCGAATACATCCGGGAATTGGATGATGATTTTCAGTGACGAAAAGCTTTGCTACTTTCATACTATTCGGTCTCCTTCACCAAAGTTGCGCCGGCCAGGATCGATCATCGAACATCGCCTCTCAGAACTGGTAATAAAAACTCGCAGTTAAGAACGAGTTTGTTTTTCCTGCACCTGTTTGGGCTTTGTTACTTAATAAAGATAACTGATAAGCGATTTCCAGCATATAGTGGGCTCGGTTATAAGCCAGCGGCATTTTAAGGTTGTAGGAAAGCAGGTCAAAGGTCGTGGTAGTTTTAGTGGTTGTAGTCGAACCTCCGCTTCCTGGCTGACCAAAAATAGGAGGGATGGGCAATACGCCAAGGACGCTATCGCGAAGTTTTTTTTCCTCTGTATATGTTTCAAAAAAACGTTGCGTACCGGCAGTTAAGTCAACCGAAGGATTGACGGTGATAAGATCTTTTTCACCCAGGCTTCCGAGGGAAATCATTTTTCCGATGCCGGCTGTAACGAATACGTCGTTTTGTTTTCCGAAGGCATAATCAACACCAAGAGATGTTGTAAGCCAGCCGGTATGCGTTAATCCAAAGCTTGCATTGTTGGCGTTTGCTGCCTGGAGAAAGGGTGACAGGGATGGATAGAAAGTATGGCTGTAACTGATATCAGCACTAATATGTTTGCTTAGATTGAAGGCGAAGCCTGCTCCAAGGCTTGATGCCGATGCGAGCGTCTGGGTATCTTTTGTCAGCCGGTACGCCATGGCGGTTGCATATAAACCCGATTTATGACGATAGCTGGCTACGGCTGCTACATACGGCGTTTTCTCCAATGCTTTTTGACCGTAGTAGCTAGCATTGTTCGCATAGCTTACGCCGATGGTAAAGGTTGATTTTGCGGGTTCGGTACTGTCTGCAACGGCAACAGTGCTGTCTTGCTGTGCCTGCGCCATGCAGGTTACAAAAAGTGTCAGGATGGTTATAGTACTTTTCATCTGGTAGTTGTTGATCTTGCGTTTAGGGTAATAGAGATCCGACTTTGATGATCGGTTTTATGACCTTTGGAGTTTTTATCGGCACAGTAGGCAATGCCACAGGTTTGATCTGCTTTCTTGCTTTGGGTACCACCTTGATAATGGGCGTAGTGGTAGTTGCCGGAGTAGTAGTAGCCGGTTTCTGATCGGTTGGCTTCTCTTCGACGGGTTGTTTTGCAGGAGGCACCGTATCCATCACAACATAGGAGGGAGGAGCCGACATTGTAATGGCTGCTACAGGCTTTCCTTCACCGGCTCTGCTTTGCAATGCTGCAAAGAAAAATACCGTCAGGTAGCAGATCCGTTTAACAAGATAGTTGGTCATATATAAATAAAGAGGCCTTCTTTTTATCGATTTGTCGTTGAAGACCCTTCGGTTAAGAAGGCCTCTGTTTGTTTATCTAAGTTTCAATAGGGTGCTGTTGCTTGACATGCTCTGGGTTTTGATCGCCACAGGCTTTGGTTTCACCGCAGCAGCTGTTTTAACAGCGGTGTTGCTGGTTGCTTCAACCCGTTTTGCCCCGACCGCCACATCTTTGCTGACCGCCGTGTTTGTATTCACTGCGCGGCCAGATACGCTTGTTACACTATTCAGAGACGCATCTGTTTTCAGTTTATTGTTCTGACCGGCTGAAATACCCGCAGAAGTTCCCCCTTCTGTTGAAATACTTGTTTTAGGCAAACGCTGTGCCGTTGCATTTACCGCCTGCTCTGTTTGTGCAGAAGCCTGCGCCTGTTCCTGTTTGATCCTTGCTTTTGTTTTGACACTCGTTTCAACGGCTGCTTGTTTCGTTGCATTTACGGTTGATCTGCCACCCTGGATTGTCGCCTGGGAGTTTACAGAACCGTTAGCGTTAGCCGCTGCCTGGTCATTTACATTAACTGAAGATCTAACCTCCGCTGATTGTGTTGTTTTCACTTTTGCTTCCTGTGCAAATGTTGCTGAAGAAAAAAGGATTGCTGCAAATAAAAGATTCGTTTTCATAAAGTCTGTTTTTTTAATACTGTGTTTGATTTACAAAACAAACCTAGAACCCGAAGATGAAGGAAAGATGAAAAATGGACGGAAGGACGGAAATGATTGATTTTTAGTGAATAAGCTTATCAGTTTTTACCGTCATGAAGACTGGCGTAAGGTTCCCGCAGATTTAAGCAGATTTAAGACCCACAGATACGCAGATGGACAGTCTTATAAAGATCATCTGCATATCTGCGCATTGATCCGCGTAATCTGCGGGAACCTTACGCCAGTCTGTCTAGACTTGACGGGTATCATCTATTCTCCGTTGGCTAGATGGGGAATTCAATCTCATAAATCACCGGCCACATCTTTCCCGTAATGAACACCGTTCCCGAAGCAGGGTTATACGCAATCCCATTCATCTCCAGCGAGCCGGGATACATCTGACGTACTTCATTAAAAAGTGACGAAAGATCAACACGTCCAACGATCTCACCACTTGCCGGATCTATTTTTACGATTGTCGATGTGGTATATACATTGGCATAAATAAATCCTTTGATGTATTCGAGTTCATTTAACCTGTCAACCGGATTTTGCGCATAAGACACAGGCAGTGTTTGCTTCATTACAAACGAATCGGGATAATAATAAGTAAGCTGATTGGTGCCATCGCTCATGATAAGATAGGTACTGTCTGTGGTCATGCCCCAACCCTCTTTATTGGGAAAGCTGAATTCGCGGATCGGTTTGAATGTTTTTGCGTCGTAAATAAATCCTTTCTGTGTTGTATAAGTAAGCTGATAAACTTTATCTCCAAAGAAAACGATCCCTTCTCCGAAATACTTATTGCGATCGAGCTCTGCTTTTACATCGATCTTTCCGGTTTTAAGGCTTAACTCGCCAAACAGTGAACGCGTGCTGTGGAGATCGGGTTGAGCGCCCGTGCTTTCGTATAATGCGCCTTCATGAAACAGCAGTCCTTCCGTGAAGGAAGTGGTGTCATGAAGATAGGTTCGTTTTACCGAATAATTGATCAGTGGGATAGGAGGCGTTGTTGGTTCGGCAGGTTGATCCGGGTTACCATTGCAGCCCATCAGCAATGCAATACTCAACACGATCAGTGATAATTCTTTTTTCATAGCTACTTATTCTTTAAAACTAAATGACTTTATTTTTCCAGCGTCCACTGCGGAGATATAAAGAAGATAAACAAAAGATCACGCTCCAGTATACGAACTCCGATGCCCACGCCACTTCCAATGGAAGATGCCAGACGCGGAGAACAAGATAAACATAAATACCATATACGATAATGGCTACGATCTCTATACCCAGATTGATCTTAGTATTACCTGTTCCTGTTACCGCATTCAAACAGACTGCGGAGATGGACATCAGCAGTAATGCGACTGAAACGATTCTTAATACTGGTATTGCTTCCGCAATGAAATCAGTATCCGTTGAAAATATGCTTAGAAAAAGATGCGGTGCAATATTGATGATCACGCAAAGCGATGCAGTAAATAAAATGCTGAGCCTTGCAATTTTTTTAACCAGCACCAGCACTTCATCCTGTCTTTTTTGCCCGATGATATTGCTGACCATGGCATTGCTTGTATTGGCGAAAGACCATACAAAAACGCCGAACACAGCGAACACTGTGCGCATTGTATTGCTGATCGCCAAAGGTCGTTCTGCATGATCACCCGTTCCGCTATTTTCAATCAGGATATAAAATAATAACCAGGCGCCCACGCTTAATACAAACTGCAATATCAGCGGGGATGATTGCCGGAAGATCAAGCCTGATAGTTTTTTATCAAATGCGAGGTGTTTAAACAGTGAGAAACGGAGATGTAGTTTTTTTATAATGATGATGGCAAACACGATCAATGCGCCCGCGGCTTCCGCACATACGGAGGCGATCGCTGCACCATTGAAACCAAGTTCCGGCAATCCAAATTTTCCGTAGATCAACCCATAGTCGAGAAATATATTCAGCACCGCTTCCGCAATAAAGCCGTATTTCATATAACGACTGTTATTGGTACCAACGAGCAATGCATTTCCCATCTGGAACAGGTAAAGAAATGGCAGGCCCATGATCCGGATACTGATAAAAAGCGAAGCTTCCTGTCTTATAGTTTCATGATGAAGAACGGTGGAAAGAAATAAGGATCCGAGCAGATAGGTAAGAATGATATTGGCGACTGCAAAGCCCAGTGCGATCCAGACAGATTGTGCGAACATCTTCCCGATCTCTTCCGGCCGGTTCTCGCCCGCGCGTCTCGCGATCAGCGCCTGCAAACCACTGTTCAACCCACTTCCCACCAATGCAAAAACCAGGTAAAACACACCCGTTATTCCCGCCGCTCCCAATTCCGTTTCGCCCAGTCCACCCAGGAAAACTGTATTCGCCACAAAATTCAATTGCGGCACCAGCAGCGCCAGCGAAATCGGCAGCGCGATTTTTAAGATTTGTTTAGTGGATATCTCAACCCGCAGGTCAGTATTTGGAGCAATGTTTGCCATGGGGGAGGCAAAGTTAGTGAAAGAGGTGGAAGTGAGGGGGGGAAGGTTTGGGAGGTTTTAGGGGTTCAAGAGGTTTCAGAGGTTTGATAGGTTCAATAGGTTTCATAAGTTAACTTCTCTCTAGC